>JAEEGH010001680.1_pt1 | contig 62532 bp, 50 predicted proteins | sample 9134181 | NCBI WGS metagenome assembly JAEEGH01 (sample SAMN16246544, study PRJNA631951) | gut metagenome | biome: gut microbiome; feature: rumen; material: DP-attached | host: Bos | place: Iran: Karaj | collected 2018-10
GCAGTCCTCAAGAGCACGTGTATCTAAAATGCGCGCGAGACTCATACCTTGTCCATAAAATAGATTTTTCGCCGGAGCAAGACCAACCGAAAGCCCCCTTATTATGGTCATTTGTTTATTAAATTATGCGACATGAACCTTCCGGAACACATAGAGCAGTTCTTGCAGTACATCGCGGAGAGACGGCGCTTTTCGCCCCGCACGGTGGATACCTACAAGAAGTCGCTCGTGAAGTTCCTCGAGCACCTGGGCGGCACGCCCATACCCGCGGGCAAAGCGGGCGTTGAGAATGCTCCAGGAATTGCGGGCATCGAGAATGCGCGGGGAATCGCGGGCATCGAGAATGCGCCGGAACTTTCCGCATTTTCCGAGATGAACGTGAAGGGTTTCGTGTGGGACCTGAAGATGAAGCAGAAGCTGGCCCCCACGAGCATCTGCGAGCACCTCGCCGCATTAAAGAGTTTCGGCAAGTACCTAGTCCGCTCGAAAGTGCTGGAAACAAACCCCGCCGAAGCAGTCCCCATGCCCAAGCGCCCCAAGAGGCTCGTGAACGTGCTCGGGCAGAAGGACCTTGCCGAAGAGAAGTTCCCGGAACTGCCGCCGGATGCCAAGCTCCCGCAGGTGCGCGCCCGCATCCTGCTCGAACTCATCTACGGTTCAGGCCTGCGTATTTCGGAATGCCAGAGCCTCACGTGGGACCGCATAGATACAAGTGCGAAACTCGTGCGCGTGCTCGGCAAGGGCAACAAGGAGCGCATCGTGCCGCTCACCGAAAGTTTCATCGACCGCATCGCGAACTTCAAGCAGATGGAAGCGGAAGCGGGCCACCTCCCCACCGCAACGGGATATGTATTCCTCAGCGAAGACGGCAAGCCGTTCGGGCTACGCACGCTCCGGAACGACATCCACGACCTTCTGCGCGAAATTGGCTGGGAGGGGAAAGCGAGCCCGCACGTATTGCGCCACAGTTTTGCCACGCACCTGCTCGAGAACGGTGCCGAAATCATGAGCGTAAAGGAGATGCTCGGGCATTCGAACATCTCCACCACTCAAGTCTATACGCATGTAAATGCAGAACGCCTGCGCGCAGCCTTCAAGAAGACGCACCCGCGTGCTTAGAAGAAGCTTCCCTTGATGCCTACAGCGATGGTCCACTGCTGCAGGATATCGCCCCAGTCGGGAGCGTTCCATTCGCGCATCGGAGATTCATCGTACTCGTCGCTCGGGTCAGCCGCATTCGCCTTGTCGTGTATGGGCACGGAGAGTGCGAGGAACACCGGGAAATCCGCATTCGAGAACTCGATACCGTAGGCAAGCGCCACGGACCACGCCTGATGATCGGGGTCGGGGCGCGGGTCGTACGTACCCGCCTTCTCGGAACTAATCCAGGCAACGCCCAGAGGCACGGAGAAGTTCAGGCCAAAGCTCTGCACTATGCCCGGACGGCCGCGATAGCCATAGGCAACAGACGCGCTCACGGAAGGCGGAGTGAAGGCACCCAGGTCGTTTTCACCATACGGCTTGAAGCGGTATTCAAAGCGGTCGCCATCGTGCTCAATCTTTTCCCAGTAACTGTCATTGAACTCGTTCTCGCCCGAAATCAAATGCATCGCGAACGGATGCGTGTAACTCAAACTGTAGAGCCAGATTCCCTTGTCGGTATCGCGGCTGTAGTCCCAACCGAGCGTAAGCGAATACAGGCCCGAGCCCTTCTGGAAACTTGCAGGCAGGATTTCTTCGGAAGCATCGGTACCGCGCTTGATATCGTACTGGCCGGTAGGAATCGTAAGCGATGCGGAAAGCGATGCCGCTCCCCCGCTGCCAATGGTCTTGCTAAAGTCAAAAGAAATATCGCCGAGCCCGCCGGTACTGCGGTCGGTCGGAGCCTGGTTACTGCGGTACTGTACTTCACCCTGGTGCGAAACAAACGGTATGGACACGCCGAGTTTCGTGGACCATGTAGGCTTGATGGAAAAATGCGGGGTGAGCGTGAGGCCCGAGAAATTCTGGCCGACGCTGTACTTGGTAAACACTTCCGTTTCCAGGTAGCCGCCCGAAACGCCCTGGCCAATCCACTTGATGCCATCGCTCGCACCGCCACCGGAACCGCCGGCACCGCACCCGCCAATGGATTCCCAGGGGGTAGCGGGTTCGACCGGAGCGTTGTATGCCGCAAAGAACGCGCAGGTAGCGACAGCCGCGAAAGATGCGACCGCACCGAATTTTTTGCCAAATTTTTTACCGGACTTCAATAAGGAATTCTTCATCATCTACCTCACGGAAGTTCCAGCAAATAGCCGTAGTTTGTACCGGTGGCAAGGAACCTGCCATCGGGAGAGCGCCCGCCAATCATGGGAATGGAGGCGATTTCACGAACATCTCCGACCCACTCCACAGCAAGGTCGCTCGGGGCACCCGCCGTCAGGCGGATTTCGCGCATCACCGTGCGGCCCACGGAACCATCCTGCACGGATTCCTGCGTGAGGTCATTCTTGTTAAGCATCTGCGAGCCCGACGGGAATTCCGTCCACACGACAAAGAGTCTGCCTTCGAACGAGAACCAGTGAGGCTGCGCGGGTTCCGAAATCGAGCTCTGCCCGCGTTCAACTTTCACCGGAGCGGAGTTCGAGGAAAGTTCCTGGATGTAGGCTTCCCACGTGAACGGGTTCTCGGTCATGTTATAAACGACAAACTTGCCATCGGGCGAAATCATCGGGGCATCGATACTCCAGCCAGACTTGCCAGAGGGCCTGGCAAGCGTCTTCGCCTTATCCAGCCCGCCGTTCGCAAAATCGACAAACACAATCTTGTCATCAGCATTCACATAGGTCAGGCGCACCTTGTCCGTGCCAAAGAAACCTTCCACCGTAGAATCCGCGGCATCCTCATCAACAGTGGCATCCGGCGAAACCCACAGGTGCGGGGATGCTGTCTCGATAATCTTCTTGTCATAGAACCAGAAGCGCTTGCTATCCGACATGCGCACGGCAAAAATACCATAGTCCAGATTCTCACAGGACTTCTTCCCGTCCTTGTCGTAGGCGCGGAGCGCGACAGCGTAACCGGCATGCGTACTCCATTCCGGATCCTGGAACTGGCATTCGCCCGCAGACGTATCGCGCATCATGTACCAGAGCACCTTGCCCGAAGTATCGGAAATGGTCAGGCGATCGTGCTGGATCACCCCACTCGTCGTAAAGCCCGAATCCGGCGGAGTCACCTTAAGCGTTCCGCCAAAGTTCAACCAAAGCATCGCAGCGGGATAGTTCACCGTATCCTGGGACACGGAGGGGTTGCAAATCTGCTTCTGCGTGTTCACCGGGAAAACCGTCCCGATATCGGACTTGCCACTGGACGCGGACTCGACCGATTCAGCCTCGAAGGGCTCCGGCGAGTAGCACGCGGCGAGCAGCCCGGCTAGTAGTATTCCAAAGATTCTTTTCATCTACAGAGTGACCTTCACCTTCTCGCGCATGGCCATGACCTGCGCCTTGGCTTCTTCCACGGTGTCGCGGCGGGCAAGCAGCACGCCGAGGCGGCGGTGGCCCTTGAGTTCGGGCTTGCCAAACAGGCGGAGCGCCGTATCCGGTTCAGCGAGCACCTCTTCGAGGCCGCCAAACTTCACGTGGTCAGAATTTCCGTCCACCACGATAGCCTTGGAGGCACTCGGGCCGTGGAACGCGATGTTCGGGATGGGCAGGCCAAGAATGGCGCGTGCATGCAGCGCAAATTCAGAAAGGTCCTGGCTGATAAGTGTCACCATGCCGGTATCGTGCGGGCGCGGGGAAACTTCGCTGAAGAGCACCTGGTCCTTGCATACGAACAGTTCCACACCAAAAATGCCGCGGCCACCGAGAGCGTCGGTAATCTTCTTCGCGATGTCCTTCGCCTGTTCCAGGAGTTCGGGCTTCATCGGCTGGGGCTGCCAGGATTCCTGGTAGTCGCCGCCCACCTGATGGTGACCCACCGGTTCAAGGAAGCTGGTTCCGCCCACATGGCGAACCGTAAGCAATGTAATCTCGTAATCGAACGGCACGAAACCTTCCACAATCACGCGGCTGGCATGGCCGGTGCGGCCCTCGTGCTGGGAAATGTCCCACGACTTCTGGATGTCGGCCTCCGTCTTGATGACGCTCTGACCGTGGCCCGAAGAACTCATCACCGGCTTCACCACGCAGGGGATGCCGATTTCCTTGACGGCCTTCTGGAAATCCTCGAAATTGTCGGCAAAGCGGTACGGGCTCGTCTTGAGGCCCAGTTCCTCGGCGGCAAGGCGGCGGATGCCCTCGCGGTTCATCGTGAGCTTGGTGGCTTTCGCGGTCGGGATGACGTTGAAGCCTTCCTTCTCGAGTTCCACGAGCGTGTCGGTCGCAATCGCCTCGACCTCGGGAACGATGTAGTCGGGCTTCTCCAGTTCGATCACGCGGCGGAGTTCAGCACCGTCGAGCATGTTAATGACGTGGCTGCGGTGAGCCACCTGCATGCCGGGCGCATTGGCATAACGGTCCACGGCGATAACCTCGACGCCGAGACGCATCATCTCGATGATGACTTCCTTGCCGAGTTCGCCAGCTCCGCAAAACAGCACCTTCGTGGCGCTAGAACTTAGAGGGGTACCGATTTCTGCCATATTAAACTCCTTGGTTTACAGGAATAATATAGTTATAAGTCCGTCAGAATTACGGCCTGCTGCAGGCTTTTGGGCTCTGATTTGCCATATACACAGAACGCCTACATGCATAAAAAGGCGGGGCTACTTAATCATCTCCAAAAGTTGCTGCTTGGTCAAAAGGCTAAGCACTGAAAACGCAGTGAGTTTATTGCCCAAATCCTTGATCGAGGCTCCGATGTGGTAAACAGTCTCGTCAACGACAATGAACCGGTCGTGGACTTCACGCATCGTCCGCAATTCCACAGGCGGGCACTGCCGATTCAGCCGTTCGCATTCAGTTTTCATCGTCTGATTGATGCGGGCGGAATAGATTATCGCGTTCACTCTGGGATTTCGCTTGGGCATAAGCGACAAGGCCGTGTCGTCCGCAAACGGGTCGATAATGACAATCTCTTGTTTCGCCGAACGGACGAGCTGAGCCGCAAACTCGTAACCGCTCCAAAACGCTTTCGCCTGCAGAACGCCCTCCTTAGGCGGCAAGTTCGCCTTCACGAAGAAATCCACCTGCTTTTCGAGCGTTCCAACGCGGCTTTCAATCAAATTTAAGTGAGATTCTTGTTCCTGAAATCTTTTTTCATGACCAACAAGTTGTTGGTCAATACGCTCCTCAGCAAGCATAAATCGCTGGTTTACACTAAAACCTCTCAATAGATAATCTTTAAGAACCTGATTCGCCCAACGACGAAACAAGGTTCCCTGAATGGACTTAACACGGTAACCTACTGAGATAATGACATCAAGATTATAGAAATTTGTCGGTTTGGTAGAAAAATCGGTTTTTCCGATTTTTCTTATCGTCGTATTTTTATCAACCTCCCCTTCGGAGATCGCATTCAATATATGTTCATTGATTGTTGAGCGAGATTTCCCGAACAACAGCACCATTTGGTCTATTGTAAGCCAAACTGTATCATTTTCAATTCGAACAGGCAACTGTATAGAGCCTTCGGCCTGATACATCACAACTTCGCCAACAGCGACCTCTTCGAGCGTAACATTCAGGGCGGTTTTGCCTTTCTTCTTCATCATTCCTCCCTCCGCCTACATGCTTAAAAAGGCGGAGCATTGATTGTTTTGCTTCGTGCGCGAAAAGCAATTTTCTACACACTTGTGCACTAAATATAAATTACCGAAAGGCGATTGTCAAGAGGGTTTATTGATTTTTTTCACGCCCAAAAACTCACTCCAAATCGAATCCGCCTTCGAGGATGAATTTTCGGAGATAATCGTCGAGTTTGATTTTAACTTTGGGCGTTGATAATTTTCGGCCGCTGGTAATTTCAAAATAGCGGGCTGCCGCACTGGTATCCTTGACAGAATTTTTCAATGCGTCTAATCGACCGTATTCGTTGATGTTTGCCGCGTTAACATCCTGGGACATCAAGACACGGAGCATTTCTTCATCAAATCCAAATGTTTTAGCAAAACGATGGATTTTATCGTCGTGAGCCTTGCCCATGTAATCCGTGATGTAATCCCGTAGCGTTTTACCTTTTTCCGGTTTCACATCGCCACTTTGGATGTCGTGCAAGAACATGTCCGCATATTTCTGTTCTTCTTGTGTGAGCGTGGCGAAAGTCTTATGCAATTCGGCTTCGGCTTTTTCCAAATCATCCGCATCGACACCTTTAGTTTGCAGCAACTTGAAAAATTTTTCAAAGCGGGAATTCATATAATCAGAATCGATTTTGCCGGTATCGATCGTAGTTAAATAGCCGTCGATATCATAAGGAACATCGTCGCCACCAGAGCCACTTTTTCCGCTAAACAATTCCTTGTAACGCATAGCAAGAATCAAATATGTCGTCTCGTTTAACGCAAGCGTTATTTCCTGCTTTTTGCCAGAATTGTCTACTTCAACCTTATATGTCAATTTGTCCCAAGTAAAACCTTGAATTCTTGCGGCAGCCAAGTAGTCGTTAAATTCCCTGAAAAGGCTTGCGAACTTCTTCCTTTCGGCAGGTTCTTCAGGAAGTTTTTCAAAATTCGGTATTCTCGCTAATTCAAACAGGTCCTTGATTTGCGCAAAGAATGAGTTCATCAGCAATAGATTTTTGCCCAATCTTTGGGCAAAAAGGCCCAGGGGTTTGTTACCGGAATACAATTTCACCGCAGCCTCGATATTCTTTTCCATGGTATGCGGTTTTCTGTAATACTTGATTGTTCCGAACGGTTTTTCGTCTTTTCCGAACAACCTGTTCGTGCGGGAGAACGCCTGAATCACATTGGCATACTCAAGAATTTTATCCAAGTACAAAGTGTTTATCCATTTGGAATCAAATCCTGTCAGCATTTGGTTGACGACAATCAGCAAATCTATTTGTTTTTCAGGCTCACGTTCAATCCTTTCGTAAGGTTTCTTGTGCGCAAGTCTTGCGGCAATATCCTTTTTCATTTTCGCCCAAGTAGGAATCGTGAAATTCTGATTATAACGCTCATTATAATCTTCAATCAATTCCTTCAGGCCGTTTTCCTTGATTGTGGCTCCATCCACATTATCAATACTTGGGTCAAAAAGGGCGATCACCTTCAAATCAGGCTTTGACGCTTTAATTCGTCTGTAGTATTCCAAGGCTTCGGGAATACTGCTGGTTGCAAAAATGGCGTGGAATTTGCCGTTTTGCGAAAGGACAAACCAATTTTTCAGAATGTCTTCGACAACTTTAGATTGGTGAACTTCAGTCCTGTATTGAACGAGCGGAACATAATCTTCGATACCCTTTGTATAGGAACCGTCACTTTCATAATGCCCGGCCATTGGAACTTTATTCTTGAATTCCAAGAATTTCTTTTTCTTTGCAGGGTTTGCAAAGGCCTCTTCTACCGTTTTTGCCTTCGCCTGTTCCAAAGCCACTTGAGTTCGTAAATCATCGTCAGCAAAGGTCAATACCTTATAAGGGTCAAAGCCGAGAACGTTTCCATCGCGGATGCCATCTGCAATGCTGTAGCGATGGAGTTCATTGCCAAATACGGTTGCCGTCGTATTCTTTTGAACCTGGTTTTCGTCTTGAATGGGCGTTCCTGTAAATCCGAAGAATATCGCTTTCGGGAAAGTGTGCTTGATGGTCAACAGCATATCTCCGAAAACAGAGCGGTGACATTCGTCAACGATAAAGACAATCCGCTTTGAAGTGATAACCGCCAAGTCGGTCGCTTTCAGTTTTTTGAAATCTTCGCTGACATTGCTCATTTTTTGAATGGAGGTCACTATTAGCGTATCAGCGGGATTATCGCTCTTGAGTTTTCCGATAAGCACCACCGTATCTTCGGTTTCTTGGACAGTATTTGCCTTTTGCTGTTCCGAAAGCCCTGCCCCTGCAAAGTTGCGATATTCCTTGAGCGATTGCGTTCCGAGTTCTATTCGGTCCATCAAGAAAACAACCTTGTCAGCATCTTTCGAAGTTGCGATGAGCTGTGCCGACTTGAACGATGTCATTGTTTTGCCGGAACCGGTCGTATGCCAAATGTAGCCGCCAAGCTGGTCGTCGCCTTCCCACTTGATACTTTTTACCTTGGTAGAAATTTCTCTTGCGGCATAATATTGATAACTGCGCATGACTTTCAATATGCCATCGGAGCCGTCAGCAACGGTGTAAAAGCCGACCATCCAATGAACCATCGGAATTGAAAGCAGCGAAGATGCGATATTTTTCCAGTCATTGATGGGCTCATTGTTGAAATCAGCCCAATGAAAATAGAAGTCGGGATTGAATTTTCCTTCGGGTCCGGGGTTTGCGAAATACAAAGTTTCGTCAGGATTCATGGCGACAAAGATTTGCACCAGCGCAAACAGCCCTGAAAAAATTCCCTCGTCCGCATATTTTTCGATTTGATAGGCAGCCTGGCTTACGGGAACACCGCTCTTTTTGAGTTCTATATGGACGACAGGCATTCCGTTGACAAGGAGCATCAGGTCGCCGCGACGGTCATTGAGAATTTTTGATTTTGTCGGGAACTTGGGTTGTTCCGCAATTTGGTAGCGGCTCTGACCGCCTTGAATTTCGAGACGGTCATAGATTTTCAAAGAAACTTCTTTGCCAAAATGGGCGGCATCATCGGGATTGTCTCGCGTAATGGCGACACTGCCCCCGTTGATAAAGCCGTTTAAAAGCAAGGGCGTTTTCAAGTTATTGATTTGTTCGATAATCTGCTGCATCTCGCCGTCTGTGAGGGGATAATCGTTAAGGCGGTCTATGCCGCGATTATTTTCGAACAGAATGTTTGCCCAATTTTGGAGCAGGTCTTTCTCGGTCGGATTCTTGATAATCTCCGATTTCCAGCCGTAATGCGTCAGCAATTCAATGAGCGCATGTTCAAAGTCAATTTCTTTGTTGAAAACCATATTGACCCCTACACAAACATTTTCTCTAGCAGAGATTTCTTGATGTTCTTGAGTTTTTCCAGTTTGCGTTGCTGGAGGGAAACGAGGGAATCAAGATTTTTAAAATAATTTCCTAACATTTCTTGTTCTTTCATAACCGAAGGAACACAAAGTTCTATATCTTTTATGTCAGAATTATGGATATGTCTTACTGTAGTACCCTTGATTAGTTTAATCAATTCATTTCGATTAACATTTATCGCCAAAGACAAAAAATTTCCATTTATATTTTCATGGGGTCTTATAACATTAATGTCCCCACCAAGCAAAACATCATCTTTTTCAATGCTGGTAGCTCTTGCTAATCCTGTTGGCGTAGTGTCTGATCCAGGAATCAAAACATCTCCAAACCTACTATAAACCGCATTCAATGGAATAGTATTAGTTTTGTATTTGATTGAATCTGCGATTATTCCATAATCCGTATACAAGTGTCCGTAAAGAATACACTCATATTTTCCATTATTAACAATATCTTTCCAAGAAAGTCCATTTCCTCTTGTAAATGACGCAATCGTTTCTATTTTTACTTTTCTCCATTTACCCGTAAAGCCGGCGAAGCGGATTTCAGGAACGGTCGCACCTTCTTTGGGGAACATTTTCTCGAGCATTGATTTTTTGACTTGCGTCAACTTGTCGTATTTCTTTTGTTCTAACGAAATAAGAGAATCTATATTCGAAAAGAATGAGCCTATTTTTTGTTGTTCTTCTTTTTTGGGAGAAACAACAGGAAAATCCACTAATATGTTTTGATTAAGGTGTTTAATTGTGCCACCTGTAGCTTTATTTCCAACATAATCCATTAAAAAGGGAGCTTTCAAATATTGAAATACATATTTTTCATCAGTCTCTTTTTTATTTTTCAATTCCACATTAAAAACGCCTGCGTTTAATGTTGCCGGTTTTGTCAAATTTTGAACAAAAGCAACCTTTCCCAGAGTTCCATCTTTTGTTATAAGAATGCTTCCATTGCGTATTTGAATATTTTTATCTTGATCATAACGTTCTTTAGCAACATAATGGCAAGTTGAAAAACTAATTTTCCCATCTTCAAAATCTGTTCCGGTAACAAGCATATAATCTCCAGCATCTAGAAATTCAGATGTCCGAAGATTTTGCCATCCAATTCGTGCATGCATAGTTGCAAGTTCTGACAGTTTCTTCTCCACCCATGCGTCATCAAAACCAGCGAAACGTATTGCCGGAACTTTCTTTGCTTTTTGTTCTGCCGATTTCATATTTACAACTCCAACAGTTTCTTGAATTCGGCAATGCCTTTCTTGTCAAATTTATCGCCGGTCAATTCATCCAACATCGAAGAAAGTTCCGTTTCCGTCTGTACAATCTGTTCTTCAACTTCTGCAAATGTGGTGCTGTATTTTTCCGCCAGCTTTTCAAGTTTTGAAGCGAATGCATCAACCACATTTTCAGGCAATTTCGCCACACCATTTACCAGTGGCACCACCCACTTTTCGTACAGCAATTTATTTGCTTGTTCATCCGTCAATTCTTCAATCGCCTTCTTGGTCGCAAGAATCAACTGCTCGCTTTTTTCCTTAATCTGCTTTTTCAGTTTCTTTTCTTCGCCGTTATCGTCTTGCACCTTCTTGAGAATTTGCAATATTTCAGGCTCCAGGTCTCCCGACTTAATGGCCTTTTTCACCTCGGCCCAGACAAAGGCATCCTTGTCGTCATTCACAAAAGGCTTTTCCTTTTCGTCTTCAGGCAGCAAGTCCAGTGATTCTTCGTAACCCGAAACAATTTCGGCAAGGCGTTCTTCATCAGCCTTCAGCGAAGCAAGTTCTGCCGACAACAATTTGGACTGCACCAAATCAAAAGGCAGCACATGGCCAACCCAACCATCTTGAACTTCATATTCCTTGTTGTCTTTTTTCTTGACAACCATATTCGGATCTATCTGCTTAACCGCCGCAAAGCCTTCCGTCTGGATGATTTCAAGGTCAACGGCTATTTTAAGCCATTCATTGTCCAAAATCTGATAAGCTTCGTATGCATTTACCAAAGGAATATTTTTCAGTCGCCCGAAAATATTCTCGCTCAGGACAGATTCTTCCTTGGAAATGTTCGTCGAGCCGTTTAATTCGCCATTCAAGTACTTGTCAAAACCCTTGAAAGCTGTTGCATACTTTTTTGTAAATGCCAGCACATCAGCAGAATTCTTTACAGCAACCTTGACATCGCTCGCCTTGATTTTCCAATAACCGCTATTGATTGGCGCTAAAATTTCGCTTTTCAAATTCGGGAACGCATCCCAGTATTCCGCAAGGTCGGCAATTTCTTTATCGGGAATACCGCCGAACATCGATGCGTAGATATCCCAGCTTTCCGGCTTTTCAGACGAATCCACATAGCGCGGGATATTCAAGTTGTAGTCGTTCTCGCGGATTTCGTCACGCGATACCACTCTAGAAAACTTGGGGACATCCAGACGCTTCGTCACAGAATCCACAATCTTCTTAATGTCAGAAGCACGCAACTTGTTGTTCTTGCCAACCTTTTCGAAGCCTTTAGACGCATCAACAATCAAGACATCCGTGCGTTCCCGCTTTTGTTTCAGGACCATGATAATCGTGGGAATGCCCGTTCCAAAGAAGATGTTTGCGGGGAGCCCGATAATCGCATCGACATGGTTACTTTCAATCAGGTTCTTTCTAATTTCGCCCTCTTCACCACCGCGGAAAAGAACGCCATGCGGAAGCACAATCGTCATGATTCCGTCACTCTTGATATGGAACAAGTCGTGCAGCAAGAAAGCATAATCCGCCTTGCTCTTGGGAGCAAGCCCAAAGCGGGCATATCTCGGGTCGGCATCTTTATCGGCCGGGTTCCAATTTTGCGAATAGGGCGGATTCGATACGACTGCATCGACATAAAGCGGTTCGTAAGAACCCTTCGGATCGTTCTCGTCAAAATAGGGCCAGTCCTCTTCGAGCGTATCACCGTTTCGAGTCACGATGTTGTCGGGCAGAATTCCACGCATCACCAAATTCATTCGAGTAAGGTTATACGTATTTTCCTTAAGTTCTTGTGCGTAATACTTGATTTTATCGCTCTTGCCCATGTGTTTCGCGACTGCCTGGCCGATATTGATAAGCAAGGAACCGGAACCCGATGTGGGGTCATATATTTTTATCTCTTTCCGGGATTTCAGGTGATCGGCTACAACTTCCGACATCAAAAGCGAGACCTCGTGCGGCGTATAAAATTCGCCCGCCTTCTTGCCTGCATTTGCCGCAAAATTCGAAATCAAGTATTCATAGATAAAGCCCAGCACATCGTAGTCCTGCTTGCCATCCATCGGAATATCCTTGATGAGATGGAGCAAGTCGCTGATAGACTTTGTCTGCGTGTTGGAACTATCTCCCAGCTTGGAAAGCCCCGTCTGCAAAGTGTCGAACACCTTGTCAAAGACTTTTTTGTGCGAGGGATTGATAAGGCGGCTGAAAGCAGAAAGCGCATCGCGAACGTTCGACACGTTGAAGTCACTTTTCAACTTGAGCCAAGTCGAAAACAGGTTCTCGTACGAGATGAAATAGCCGATGTTCTGCTGGACATTCTTGACGATTTCTTCGTCATCTTCGGTAACGGTATCCAAGTCAGCGTCGGTGTAACCAAGACCCTTAAGATACTTGACCTCTTTATCCGAAAGGAACTTGTAGAAGATGAAACCAAGGATGTAATCCTTGTATTCGTTCGCTTCAATCTTTGAACGCATCTTGTTCGCAGATTCCCAAATCTTCGCCGCCAGCTGTTGCTTGTTCATCGCTATTCCTTATAGGGCGAGAATCACCCCTATTCGGAAGCCTTCAGCGAACCGAAGCTCTTTTTCTACAAAAAAAGGCGTGGAGTCGCAGTGCTTACCTATTCTGCGGGCTACCACACCCTTTGACTGAATAAGCACAAACGACCCACGCCCCAGATGGGACGTGAGCGCTCGTCTTATTCTTCAGTCATTTGAAAGTGGTAGTTTCAGAATAGAGAATAAGAGACGAATCTCAAAATTTCCGGTCGCCCAATGCCATGCGGCAAAGGGCTATGTATTGTGCAATATAGATTATTGGAATGGCAAAAGATGACAGACGTCCCCTTCCGAGGGAATTTTTCGACTTTTTGAAAAATCTCTTGACTTCCACCTCTAGAGGAACTGTATTTGTTAGTGCACAAATATTCTAGTGCACAAAATTTCAAATACTACAGCTTTTCCGCTTGTCCGCAGGGAGGTAAAAAATGAAGCTGAATGTGAAGGACCAGGAAATTCGCTTGATCAAGCATCTTGAAGAAGACTACATCTGCCTTACCGACATCGCCAAGTGGAAAAATCCGGATGCCAACGCAGTAATAGCGAATTGGATGCGAAACAGAAATGTCTTGGAATACCTAGGACTTTGGGAAAAGCTGTATAATCCCGATTTTAAACCCCTCGAATTCGAGGGGTTTAGAAAGGAGGCCGGACTCCACGCTTTCACATTATCTCCTCAAAAATGGCGAAGCTGATGTTCTGAATGTTGCCTTATTCGGATTTACAGCCAAGGAATGGCGCGATGCACATGCCGATTTGCAGGGCAATGTCCGAGACTATGCAACAGTAAACCAACTAATATGCCTTTCTAACATGGAATCTCTGAATTCTGTTCTAATCAAGGAAGGCTTGCCGCAGCCAGAACGGCTGCTGAAATTGAATCAAATTGCGATTTCGCAGATGACAGTACTAGAATCCATCGGAGAAAACAAGCTACTGAAATAAGAAAAGGAGGTGGTCAAAAAATTTGACCACCTTGCACACGGAAAAAAACGGATTTAGTCCTTAAGGCAGCGGATATGATACCCAGAACTCTTATCACCTGCAGAAATTACCGCAGAACTACTTTGACTGTCCACACTCATATAGTAAGTATAAGATCCTGAGCAATTTTCATTGCAATAAGTAGCAGACCATAGCTTTCCTGTCGTCGGCAACATGGAAAATCCCACACTGTCTATGCCATTTTCGCCCTCGCCTTCTTCATCGACCCATCCACTCGTTGACTTAAGCACCCTGCCTGCATTCTGCGCGCCCCCCACGGCATCTATCAGAGTGCGGAATTCCGTGGTATCGGGCACATGCCAGCCTTCAGGGCAAATACCCTGGACTGGATAAACCGCACGACATGTCGTTCCACCATAACAACCTATGCCATTTGCAGAATAAAAGCCGTTAACATCCATCACAGCATCCCAACTATATCGGAAGCCATAAACATCACAAACACTTTGGGGGCAGGATTCATAGATGTATTCACTAGACCTAACTAATAAACTAGAAATGCTCAAGTTTTCCGCCATCCACGTCTGCTCACCGATTTTCACAGTCCTATACGCATGCCTATCGTGTAAATCAACCATCCAACCATAGTCTATTTCGGGATTGGTGAACGTATTTTTAGATTCCCTAGTAAGGAACCCTCCATGACAATGGGATTCATATTCATGATAAAAAGTTCCGTCTTTGTCCAGAATACGCAGTTCCGATTCGTGGCCCTCCCCGCACGGTTCCACAGCAAAAGCATTCTCGATAACGGTTTCGACATACTTCTCGAAATTCCCAACCTTTTTGCCTTTACCCAATTTTTCCACGCGATAACGAGTGTACACCCAATCAGAATACCTCATAATATTATTGGCCATTTTACTTTTTATTTCTTCCGCATTGTTTTCGCCCAACATGCCCGTAGTTTTTAGCGCATCAGCAAACAATTGGCGTTTGCAATAACGATCATCACCGTCAACAGAAGCCAACATAAAAGAAACAGCAAACAAGGCGGCATCTGCTTCGGTTTCACCAAAATAGCTCAGCTGTTCCGACGCTTCAAAACCTTCCGCATCTATATAGAACTGCGCAAAAATTTCTGACTGAGCCTGTTTCTTAGCCTGTTTGACACTCAAGCCTTCATGCGTGACAAGGTAATTCACGCGCTCAAATTCCAAATCAGTCAAAACATTCACATTAGCCGTGGTTCGTTCACTCAAGTCGACAAGCGCACGCATGCGGACCAATGTATCGGGATACCTAAATCGATATATATCAGCAGCTCTTCCCTCCACTTCAAGAATTGCATACTGACTAGGAAGATCAAAGCCACGGAACTTATAGTATCCCAAAGTATCCGTAATCTCGCTCGTATAGACCGTTCCCGACAATTTCTGTGCACGACTATCATCAAGGCCATACAGCCGGACCACCGAATTCAGCTTAAACAAACCATACTGCGCATACCCTACCAAAGAATCGAGGGATACCGGAATCTTTTCCGAATCGATTTCATCCGTTGGCACTGTCTTCGCCGTATCGGCAGGAAGTCCCAGGTAAACCGTCATCGTGTCGCCACCGCAGACCAGGTGCGCCGTGACGCTATCGAGCTGTTTCAGCGAGCAGCCCACACCATCGGCACCCTTATCGCCCTTGTCACCCTTATCGCCAGCACTGCCATTGAGGAGGACTCCCACGCTGTCGCCGTCGCAAATGATTTTCACGCCCTGCTTGTCGGCAAGTTCCTTCGTGTAGCACGAAATATCCTTATTCTTCAGGTAGACGGTGTCCCTGCCCGGGGTAAAAGCGGCGGTCCATTCGCCATCGACGCATGTGCGGGCAATGTTCTCGCCCTTCACGAGCACCTGTTCGCCCTCGTTATCCTCGGAACATTCCGGGAGGTCGGATTCCTCGGCCACAATCTCGATGTAGTTCTGGCCGGAGATGACTTCAGTGGTATCGTCGCCACATGCGATAAGAAGAAGCAGGCAAGTTATTGCCGCGGTCGTTACACTCCCTCGCAATGACAATGCGGGTTTATTCTTCAAAAACATAATCCCAGACTCCTATCGTCTTTTAAAACTTCGTATCGACCGGGTTGAACGTGAACTTCACGCCGGAACGTATCCAGCCGTCAACACCGTCGTCGCCCTTCTCGTGCGCGAGGTTCTCGTAGATGCGGAAGCCTCCGCCTACGTAGAATCCGAACCAGCCGTTGACCTTCATGCGGTAGAGCCCGTCGACAAGGTACTGCGTCTCCTCTATTCCCGAGGGCGAATTCTCGCTGCCTGCAAGCGCGACGTTGTAGTCGGTGTACATTTCCTTGTCGCCCTGGCGGAGCCATGCAAGCGTGAGCGCTAGCGAGTGCTTGCCGTACTGCCAGCCGAAATCGAGCCACATGTCAAGCGCATCGGCTCCACGGCGGTAACCGATCGGGTAATCCACGAAGTAGGCGTCGGCGTAATCAGAGTCGTCCTGTTCGCGGTAGTTGCTGCGGTAATTGCGGCGGCTCGTGTACTTGAGCAGCGGAAGCCTGCTGTTGTTCGCCACGGGGTCAGTGCGCACCACGTCGAGGCGCCAGCTGAACTTGCCGTAAAGCGCGGTCGAAAGTTCGTGGTAATAGCCCACCAGGAAGTTGATCACGGAACGGCTCGTGCCCTTGTCGTCGTCCTCGCCCACCGGGCTGTTAATGTCTTCCATGTTGACCTGGCCGTAGAATTTCGCGCCGTTCGCCGTCTTGTAGCCCAGTTCCACGGAGGTCGCCGCGGAGGTGTAGCCGGTCGCATAGTTGTCGTGCCAGTAGATGAACGGGCTCATGGAACGGAACTCGGGAGCCTTGCCGCCGATCATGCTCTGTTCGGCCACGTAAATCCAGAACTTTTCCCATTCCACACCGAAGCGGTGGAACATGAACGTCTTGATGTTCTCATCGTAAGTGCGGTTGCGCTGGTTCGCCACCTGGTTGCCGGGGTCGGTGCACTTCTGCGCGTAGGCTTCGGTCCCCACGGGCGGACATCCGGTCGTATGGTCTATCTGGTCGCCGTAGAGCCACGCGTTGAGCGAACTGAAAAGGAAATCGTAGCGGAACATCCCGGCCGCAAATTTCCAGTGCAAGCCGTCATGGTAAGGGGCGCCGCCCACCAGGATGTCGTTCTTCGAGACCATCAGGTCGTCGACCGCGAAGCGGCCGAACTGCACATAACCCGCAAAGTTCTCCCACACGGCATAGGCGTTGTTCGGCACATTGATATCGAGCTCGCTCGGGTCGTAGGTGAAATTCTTGTGCAGATTGTCCTGGTACCAGGCCTCGAGATCTCGGCGGAGGGGTGCTTCCAGGAGCACATGGAAATTCTTGTAGCCCGCGCGGAACGACAACGTAAAGAATGGACTGATGTGTTCCTCGTAGCTGCGGGCATTTTCGAGCGGAATCTGCAGGCCGCGCCAGTTGCCTCCGAACCAGTCCGCGGTATCCACGGCAAACGTCGGGTCGGTCGGGCCCCCGTTCAGGCCAAAGTCAAAATCCGTGCCTATCTGGAAATAGCCGCGTTCGCCCGACTGCGGGGGCGCCGGATACGCATGGCCCAGAGCGGCAAACGATAGCGCACTTAGAGCGAGGATGTAGGCATCGAACCTCATGACAGCTAAAATAGCAAAGATTCCCGCACAGGCACATCCAAAAATACGCAAAAGGACTACCCAGGCAGGGAGACCCAGGTAGTCCCTTGTGTGTTGTGGGGATGCGCGGGGTACGCACACCCTGTGTGTGTGTTATCTTCTATTCAGAAGTTCTACCGGATATCATTAAAAGATATCGCTGAGGCTGTTTCCGCGGAGGAACGCGGGCACGTCGTAGTCGACGCCGTTGCTCTTGAGGGAGCCGGCTTCGTACTGCGTGGACTTTGCCGCAGGGGCGGCCGCGAGGGCCTGCTGGCGGATGTAAGTCGGGGTGCCGAGATTGGTCGGTTCTTCGCGCATGGCATTCACAGAAGCCGTTTCATGGACACCGTTCATGTCATCCACATCGGCGACCGCAGAGAATTCCTGCGTTTCGGGAAGGGAGGCATTGGGAGTGCCGAGAATGGATTCTTCGGCGGCGGGAGCCGTGGCCGAGAAATCGGGAGCGGCGTAGCCCTGGGCGGGCTGCTGCACGGCACCCTGCTGCGTGAACGTCGCCTGCGGAGCGGCAGGAGCGACGGCCGGCATGGCGACCGTGTTATGCGCAAGGGCAACGAAGTTCAGGCTGGTCGGACGCGGGGTCGCCTGCACCGGCTGCGGGGCAACGGGAGCCTGCTGGACAGGGGCGCTCTGCACCGGAGCGCTCTGCTGGAAACCAGCGGCGGGGCCACCGATAGAATTCACGAGATCCTGCGAACGGGGAGCGGACTGCTGGGCCGGCTGCATGTAGGAGCCCGGCTTGATGCCGGTGCCACCGCATCCGGTCGCGATGATGGTGATGCACACCTTGTCGCCGAGTTCCGGGAGGAGGATATCGCCAATGATGATGTTCGGATCGCCCATGTCGCCCACGGCTTCATAGATGTGGTCCATGGCCTCGCTGTACTCGATCATGGAGAAGCTTTCGCCGTGAGACACGTTCACGAGCACGCCGGTAGCGCCTTCCACGTTCACGTCTTCGAGAAGCGGAGAAGAGAGGGCCATGTCGACAGCCTTGATGCCACGGCCATCGCCTTCGGCAATGCCCGTACCCATGAGGGCGGAGCCGCCGTTGGTCATCACGGTCTTCACGTCGGCAAAGTCAACGTGGATAAGGCCATGGCGGAACATGATGTCGCAGATGCTGCGGACCGCATTGCCGAGGATTTCGTCGGTGAGTTTGAACGCACCGTCCAGGGTCATGCTCCTGTCGACCACGTCCATCAGCTTCTTGTTGTCGACAACGATCATGGTATCGACCTTGTCGCGCAGTTCCTTGATGCCCTTCTCGGCATTCCTGGAGCGCACGGGGCCTTCGTACCTGAACGGCTTGGTCACCACGGCAATCGTGAGGATTCCGAGTTCGCGAGCAACGGCGCCGACGACGGGAGCGGCACCCGTTCCCGTTCCGCCGCCCATGCCGGCGGTGATGAAGATCAGGTCGGCGCCCTTCATGGCTTCCTTCAGCTCTTCGACGTTTTCTTCGGCAGCCTTGCGGCCGACATCCGGCTTGGCACCGGCGCCGAGCGTCTTGGTCGTCTTCTGGCCAATGGCGATCTTGTGATCGGCCAGGCTCAGCTCGAGGGCCTTCGCATCGGTATTCACGGCGTAGTATTCCACGCCCTCGATGTTCATGCCGACCATGCGATTCACGGTATTGCCGCCGGCACCGCCGACGCCAAACACCTTCACCTTCGCGTTGTTGAGGGTGGATTCATCCATTTCGATGTGGGATGTCCCGTTGATGTATTCACTCATAGTTTTTCTCCCTGTGATTGAGTGTTTGTTGTTTTGTTGTTTAAAAGTATGTCTGGACCATGTCCTTGATCCACTGAAGTCCCTTCTTGACCGAGACGGTAATCTGCTTGCCGGTCTCGTTCTTCCTGTTCTCGCGCTGCTTGCGGGCCGCGTAATGCAAGAGCCCGATGCCCGTCGCGTACGACGGCTTGCGGAAAGCTTCCTGGATGCCGCTGAAGAACTTCGGAAGTCCGATGCGCACCGGCTTCTTGAACACCTTCTCGGCAACCTCGTCAATTCCTTCGAGAGCGCAGCAGCCGCCCGTCAGCACGATACCGCCGTTGATGAGGCCGTCAATCTTGTGCTTTTCGAGGTCGTCGCTCAGCATCTTGAAAATCTCGGCGACACGAGCCGTAATCACGCGCGCGAGGAGCTTGCGGGAACACTGCACATCGCCACGGTCACCCACGCCGGGCACCGGGAACGTCTCGTCCTCGATAAGGTTGTTGATCTTGCAGGTGCCGTACTTCTTCTTGATTTCTTCGGCCTTCGAAAGCGAGATGGGAACCTTGAGACACTTGCTGATATCGCTCGTGATGCTGTTGCCCGCGATGTCGAGAGAGACCGTATAGCGCACGGACTCGCCCACGAACACGGCCACGTCGGCAGAACCGGCACCGATGTCGATGAGGGCGACACCCAGTTCCTTTTCGTCCTCGGTGAGGACCGCATAGGCAGCGGCAAGAGGTTCCAGCACGAATTCCATGGTGTGGAGGCCAGCGCATTTCACGCACTTGTCCAGGTTCTGGATGGCATTGGGGCGCGACGTCACCACCTGCACCTCGACGCCGAGGCGGCGACCGTTGAGGCCCTTCGGATTGCGGATACCCGGCTGGTCATCGAGCGTGTATTCGCCCGGGAACACGTGGATAATCTGCCCTGCCGATTCGGGAATCGTACTCGCCTGGTCCTTGACCGTCTCGATATCCTGGCTGCGGACTTCTCCGGTCGGAAGCGTTATGAGTCCCCTGTAATTGAACGAGGAGACATGCTTACCGGCGATACCCACGTACACGTCGTGGACATCCACGCCGACCGTCGACTCGATGGACTGGGCCGCATTCTTGAGCGTATCGACCACGTGATCGAACTCGTCCGCATTGGTCAACGGGAAATCCCCGCATTCCAATACGCGCACGGAGGCACCGTCCACCATGCCGACGAACAGGTTAATTTTCGAAGCTCCGATATCCAGACCGAATATCAAATCTTCTTTCCTCATTTCATTCCTTGGTTCATCCATTGACACACCTCTTGTCAAAATTCCTTACATAGGCAAAGCCGGCATAACGCATGTCCAATTCACCGGCACAACGCAAATCCTTCGGGAAACCCGCCTTGACCATCTCGTACAGGGCGAAGAGATCGCTGTTCCAGCCCGACTGCGGAAACAGCACATGAAATTCCACATCGCGGAAGAACACCTCGAAGGCCTTGTCCTCCGCAGACCAGCCCACCTGGGAAACCTGGCCGAAAAGTTTCGAATCGATCTTGCGCATTTCGGAGAGAAACTTGCAGACGTGCTTGATTTCGTCCATGGAACCCGGCTCCACGATCGGAAGCCGAAGCGCGGTCGACATCGAGAGCGGCATCGGCACCCCGCGTTCGGAATAGACGGTCGCCTTTCCGCCCGCGAAGAACGAGGCAACAGGTTCTGCCTCCTGCAAGCGAATCGTCACGGACGAGGGGAACTTCTTTTCCACCTCCGCCGAACGGATAAGCGGCATCTGCATCAGCATTTTCTCGACCGAATCGGGTTCGAGTTCCGACATGAGCATTCCCGGTTCCACCTGCGCGTTCTGGATTACGTCTTCCCACGAAAGCATGCGGTTTCCTTCGATATCGATATACTGAAGGTGACGCAGTTCGAGCGGGTTGAAACGCTGCACGTAGAAACGGTTCATCCAAAGGGCGACTCCGGCGGCAACCAGCAGGATTGCAATAATCCAGCCACGGCGTACGAACCAACGGCATGCGCCCTTGAAGCCGCGTTTCAGCTTTTGAACGCGGGCCTCCTTGCGCTTGCTCTCGTTGTAGCCGATGCGACGGCCGAGGAATGTCGTCCTGGATTCGCTCAAATGCATTCCTCCAAGATACGGTCACCCAGCTTGTAGATGCTTCCGGCACCCATCAGCACCACCACGTCACCCGCCTTGAGTTCCTTCTTCAAGATCGGGAGCAGGTTCATCTGGTCGCCCACGAAACGGGCATTGCGGTGACCACGGTCGCTCGCGCTGTTCGCCACGAGAGCGCCCGTCACGCCTTCGATGGGGCGTTCGCGAGCCGGGTAGATGTCGGTCACCAGGAGCACGTCGCAGTTCGCGAAAGCCATACCGAAGGCTTCGTGCTGGTCGCGGGTGCGGCTGAAGAGGTGCGGCTGGAACGCGACAATGATACGCTTGTCCGGGAAAGCCTCGCGGAAGCCGAGAAGCGTCGCGGTCGATTCCGTCGGGTGGTGCGCGTAGTCGTTGAACACCATCACGCCGTTCTTCTCGCCCATGAATTCGAAGCGACGGGTCACGCCCTGGAACGCGGCGCAGGCCTTGCGCGCGATATCGATAGAAATGCCTTCCTCGACGGCAAGCGCCACGGCGGCGGTCGCATTGAGCACGTTGTGGCGGCCCGGAATCTGGAGACGGAATTCGCCCAGGTTCTCGCCGTCGTTCAAAATTTCAAATACGGGATATCCCTTCTCGAAGCGAAGGTTGTCGATACGGTACTTGGCCTGACGGCTGAAACCGTAGGTAATCACGGGCTTGCGCACGCGCGAAAGGATCGCCTGCACGTTCGGGTCGTCGAGGCAGAGGATCGCCTGGCCGTAGAACGGGATCTTGTTCACGAACTGCACGAACGCATCCTTGATATCCTCGATATTCTCATAGGTATCCAGGTGGTCGGCATCGATATTGGTGACGATGGCCGAAGACGGCATCATCGAAAGGAAACTGCGGTCGAACTCGTCGCTTTCGGCAATCAGGTAGTCACCCTTGCCTACCTTGGCGCCAGAGCCCTTGCCCTTCACCACGCCGCCCACAATGATGGTCGGGTCGAGGCCGGCCTCTTCCCAGATCTCGCCGACAATGGACGTGGTCGTAGTCTTGCCGTGCGTGCCGCAAATCGAGAGCGTGTACTTCATGCGCATGAGCTCGCCAAGCATTTCCGCGCGGCGGATTACCGGGATGCGGCGGTTGCGCGCTTCCACGAGTTCGGGGTTATCGTGCGGAACGGCGGACGAATAGACGACCAGGTCGGCGTCTTCCACGTTCTTCGCCTCGTGTTTCGGCGAAATCTTGATACCGAGGCCCTTGAGGTAGTCGATGACGGGGCTTTCGCCGGTATCGGAACCGCTCACCTCGAATCCGTTGGCATGGAGCACTTCGGCAATACCGGACATTCCGGCGCCACCGATGCCCACAAAATGCAAGCGACGAACACGTTTACAATCATTGATCTGCATTACGCTTCTTCCTTTTCCAAGATGGCCTTCGCAATCTGTTCCGCGGCATCGGGCATTCCGAGGCCCTTCGCGGCTGCGGCCATCGAACTTAAACGGGATTCATCAGCCAGGAGCTGTTCCACCTTTTCCCACAGGTGGTTTTCTTCGGCATCGAGTTCCACAAGCGCGGCACCCGCCTTCTCGACCACGCGGGCATTGTGTTCCTGGTGGTTGGCGGTCGCATGCGGGAACGGGAGCAAAATCGAGGGCTTGCCGAACGCAAGGATCTCGGCCAGGGCCGAAGCGCCCGCGCGGCTGATAATCAAGTCGGCATGCTTCATGTAGGCGTAGATCCCGTCGAGGAACCCGCGGATGGCGACATTCGGCACGTCGCCGACGCGCTGGGAGATCGCCTCCACATTCTTCACGCCCACCTGCCACACGACAGACACGTCATCGCGGGCCGCAATCGTCTTGATGCTTTCTTCAATCTTGTTGTTGATGCCAGCGGCACCCTGCGAGCCGCCGACAATGAACACGGCCTTCTTGCCCGGCGCAAATTCGGCCGGACGGGCAAGCGTATCGCCATCGGGCAGCTTGCGCACCGGGTTTCCGAACACCATGCACTTTTCTGCGGGGAAGAACTTCGCCGCGGCATCGGAGGTGACGAAAATCGTCTTCGCATAGCGCGAACCGACCTTGTTCGCGACCCCCGCCACCGCATTCTGTTCCTGCAGGTAGACAGGGATTCCGAGACGGCCGGCAGCCATCACGATGGGCAGCGACACATAGCCGCCGGTAGCGACGACCACGTCGGGGTTCACCTTCTTCACGACGCTCTTCGCACGCACCAGCGACTTCGAAAGCTTGAAGGGAAGTGCCAAATTCTTGAGGAACGGGCCGCGGTGCAGCGGTTCCGCCGTGATATATTCATAAGGCCAGCTGGACGCCACGAGACGTTCCTCCATGGAATCCTTGCGACCCGCAAACGTGATATCCGTATAGCCCATCTTCTTCAGGCTTTCGGCAATCGCCACCGCCGGGAAGATATGGCCACCGGTGCCACCGCATACAAACAGGAACTTTTTCATGATTCAGCCCTCGTAATATCAAAACCGCCGAACGTATAGACGTTCGTTTTCTCGCCGCCCACATAGGGCTCGTCTATCTTCTTTCCCGTCCCGGACTTGGAAATATTCAATAGCACTCCAATGAACAGGGCAGAAACAATCAGGTTCGTACCGCCGAAGCTGAGGAACGGAAGCGGCTGACCCGTCGTCGGGATTAGCCCCGTGCTCACGCATACGTGGACGATAAAGTTCAGGAACAAAGAAACCGTCAGCGCCACCGCCATATACTTTCCGAAACGGGTCGAAGAATTCCTCGCAATCTCGAAACCCTGATAGAAGAGTATGCCAAAAACGAGCAGCACGCAGAAAGTACCAATAAAGCCGAATTCCTCGCCAATGACCGAATAGACAACATCCTTGTGCGCTTCCGGGAGATACCCGAGCTTCTGCATGCCCATGCCGACACCCGTCCCGAAGAATCCCCCGTTCCCGAGAGCTTCCAGCGAACGTTCCGCCTGGTAGGCACTGTCCTGGTGCGCCGTAGGGTCCAGGAACGCGGCGATACGCTTCGAGGAATGGCTCTTCACCAAAAGCACGATCACACCCATCAAAGCCCCACCTCCCAACGCCGGCAGCAAGTGCTTGAAATTCACACCGGCTACGAGAAGCATGGCGACAACAATACACGCGAACATGACCAGCATCGACAAGTTGGGTTGCAAGATCAGCAGCACGGCCGCAATCCCAAAAGGAATCCCGGGCTGAATCAAGCTGCACTTCAGGCTCTTTATTTCGGAGCCCGCCTCCGAAAGCTTGACCGCCACCATCACGATTAGCCCGAACTTCAGCACCTCGGAAGGCTGCAGCTGGAAGAATCCAAAATCCACCCAGCGTTTGGCACCAAGATGCGCCTTCCCGAAAATGAGGCAGTATACCGTCAGGGCGCAGCCCGCACCAAAGATCACGCGTGAGAATTTTTTCCAGACCGAATAATCGATCTTTGCGGCAAAAAGCATGACAAGCAAAGACACCAGTACCATTATGCAATGCTTTTTCAGATAGTATTCCGGGGGGAGTCCCATCTTGATCGCATGCTGGGTACAGGCCGTATAAACGACAACGATGCCAAAGCTCATCAACAAGAGTGTCGATAGCAGAAGCAGCTTGTTTACGCCTGTCGTCTGGTTGCTCATCTTAACTTCTCAATACCTTAAGCCTTCGTTACCGGAGCCTGCTTGAGCAGGGCATCCACTACCTGTTCCATGTGCATTCCGCGGCTGCCTTTCACCAGGAGCACGTCGCCGGCGCAAACCACTTCGCCCAAAAATTCAATCACTTCCTGCACGGAATCGAAATGGAACGCCTGTTCCAGGCCGCCTTCCTTGGCGCCCTTCACAAACTCCTTCGCATCCTCGCCCACGGCGAGCAGCAGGTCAAAGTTCATTTCGGGAACGAGCCTTCCGATTTCACGGTGGAGTTCACGGCTCGCCTTCCCGAGTTCAAGCATGTCGCCGAGAACCGCGATGCGGCACCCGCGCACGTTCATGTTCCCAATCGTCTGGAGCGCCATGCGGGTAGAAGACGGGTTCGCGTTGTAGCAATCCGAAACAATCTTGAATCCGTTGCCCTTGCGGAATTCCATGCGCATGTTCGTCGCGTGGAAAGCCTTGAGCGCCTTCGCGATATCGGCCTTCGGCACGCGGAAAGCCTCGCCCACGGCAATCGCCGCGAGCGCATTGTAGAGGTTGTGCGTACCCGGCACGCTCAGTTGGAAATGCGTACGTCCGACATAGAAATCGGCACAGGCGTTCTCGTTCCAGGTGAGCTTTTCGGGCTTCACAATGCCACGATGCATGCCAAACGTGACGACCTTCATGTTCTTTGTCGAACGCACCTTGCAGAGGCGCGGGTCGTCGGCGTTCACGATCAGAATTCCGTTCGGCTTGAGGCCATCCTTGATAGTAATCTTCTCGCGGAACACGCCGTCGAGGTCGCCGAGGCGTTCGAGATGCGAAGCGCCAATGTTCGTAATCACGGCGACATCGGGTTCCGCGGCCAGCGAAAGCGGGCGGATTTCATCGGGACCGCTCGTACCCATCTCCACGACGGCAGCCTCATGGCAATGCTTCAGCTGGAACAGCGTCATCGGCACGCCGATATGGTTGTTGAAGTTGCCCTGCGTCGCATGGGTCCTGTACTTCATGGAGAGCACGGCCTTCGTCATCTCCTTGGTGGTCGTCTTGCCGTTGCTTCCGGTAATGGCGACCTTCTTCACCTTGAAGAGCCTCTGGTAGCCCTTGGCGAGCTTGAGCAGCGCCTTGGTGGTATCTTCCACCGGGGCGTACATCTTGATGGAATTGCTTTCTACGGATTCCTGGTTCACAACGCTCATCAGCGCACCATCCTTTTCCATTTGAGAGACAAACTTGTGCGCATCGAAACGCGCTCCCTTTATAGGCCAGAACACCACGCCCTTGGCCTTTTCGCGTGAATCCATGCAAAGATTCACCTTCCGTTTCAAGGTGCTGGCCGGGACACCCACGGCGGATGTCTCCAGGATTTCCAGCATCTCGCGGACTGTCAAATCAAGTTTCAGCATTCTTCCATTGCCTTCACCGCTTCCTCGCGGTCGTCAAAATGATGTTTCGTCTTGCCGACGATCTGGTAATCTTCGTGGCCCTTGCCCGCAATCACAAGCCAGTCGCCGTCCTTCAGCGCGGCACATGCCTTGCGGATAGCCTCCGCACGGTCAGGGACGACTTCAAACTTGTCCGTTGTCATTCCCGCACGCACATCCTCGATAATCGCGAGGGGTTCCTCCGTGCGCGGGTTGTCGGAGGTGAGCCAAGCCTTGTCCGCAATCGTTTCCGCAATATGGCCCATAATGGGGCGCTTGGTGCGGTCACGGTCACCGCCGCAGCCAAATACCGTAGAGAGCGTACCACGGCAGAGCTTGCGAGCCGTCGTGAGCACACGTTCCAGGGCGTCGGGCGTATGCGCATAGTCGACAACGACATGCTTTCCGTCCTTGTTCCAGACCTTCTCGAAACGGCCCGGCACGCGGACGCTTGCAAGAGCCGCACGCATCGAGAGTTCCGGGACACCAATCGCATTGGCCCAGGCGAGCACGAGCAGCACGTTATCCACATTGAAATCGCCGCAGAGGGGCGTCTCGAACTTTTCCTTCGCAACGGCAGGTAAGCTGAACACGAGGCCGTTCTCGGTATTCTCCACATCGCCTTCCGGCTTCACGGAGGCCTTCGCATTCCCGAGTCTCGAAACCGCCACAACATTTTTCCCGAGCGACTTGAGCGAATCGAAAAGCTTCTCGCCGTGCGCATCGTCGATGTTCACCACAGCGACACCGTCATCGGCAAGGTACTTCGTGAACAAAAGCTTCTTCGCCTCGAAATAGGCGTCCATCGTCTTGTGGTAATCGAGATGGTCCTGCGTGAGGTTGCTGAAGAGTCCGCTCCTAAAGCGGATTCCCGCAACGCGTCCCTGGTGCAGCGAATGACTCGACGTTTCCATGACGAGATCGGTGCAGCCGGCCGCGACAGCCTTCGCCGCAAAGGCAAAGAGGTCCAGAAGGCCCGGGGTCGTGAGCGTCGCCGGTACCGACGAATCGCCAATCTTGTTCTTGATGGTGCCGAGGAGAGCCGTCTTCTTGCCCGCCGATTCGAGCATCGCGTTCATGAGGAAGGCACTGGTCGTCTTGCCGTTCGTACCCGTCACCGCATGGCAGCGAAGCTTTGCGAACGGATCCTTGTAGAAGGTGCGAGCCGCTTCCAGGCGGGCTTCCTTCACATCCGAAACCTGGATCCACTTGGAGGCAAGCCCTGCAGGGGCCGCCTGCTCACTCACCACGGCAACAGCGCCCGAAGCGAGAGCGTTGCGTGCAAATTCCTCGTAGCCTTCCGCGGGCATGGAGAAAAACAGGTCCTGCGCCTTCACGCGGCGAGAATCGTCGCACAGTCCCTTGACGGACAAATTCTGCATCAAAGCTTCCGAAATCATGAACCTCTCTCCTTGAGCTTCAACTTGCAAATAGTACCCTTGCGCAATTCTTCCTCCGGCATCGGGGACTGCGCCACGACATAGCCCTTGCCCTCGTATTCCACATTCACGCGGATATTCCCCATAATTTCCATGGCATCGCGCAGCGAAAGTCCCTTCAGGTCGGGCATCTTCGATGCAGCCATTTCACCGAGGACAAGAGTCACATCCGCCGTATCCGAGGTATTCAGCCGCTGCGATATGACGCGGGAACCTGTCCCCGAAAGGGCGACCTTGCAGTTCCTGTCGCTCGCAAGCCTCTTTGCGCCATCCAGCGGCATTCCCATAAAATCGACATCGCACGAATTCTTGCGGTTCACTTGCGCCAAGTTGTACGAAAGCGGAGAAAGCTTCGGATGGAAATAGATTCCTTCCATAATGCGGCGGAAAATCGGGCCCGCCGTAACACCACCCGCACGTCCATTTTGCTTGTCGACATTCGGGTCATCGACTAGGACCATGCAAACGTAGCGTACGTCTTCGACCGGAGCAAGGCCAATGAGCGAAGACACCTGACGGTCCTTGTCGTACTTGTGCGTCACCTGGTTGTACTTTTCGGCCGTACCCGTCTTGCCGCCAAAAATCACATCCGGAATCTTTTTGCTCTGCGCCTGCCGTGCCGTACCCTTCTTGGCATACACCACACGCTCCAACATCTTGCGGATAGAAGCGGCCGTTTTCTCCGAAACCACGCGACGGACTTCCACCGGCTTTTTCTTCTCGACCACGTTGCCCTGCCAGTCGCGCCATTCCTTCACAATCATCGGTGACATGAGGACCCCACCGTTCGCAATAGCCGCATAGGCCATCGCCATCTGAATCGGCGTCACCATCACGGCATGTCCGTATCCCATCGTCATGAGCGTACGGGCGTCGCGTTCCAGTTCGTAGGGCTTCAGCAGGCGGCCGCTTTCTTCGCCCAGGAAATATTCCGACGTCTGGATGCCGATACCAAAGCTGCGCGCCATGCGGTAGAACCTGTCGGCGCCCACCTCGTCAGCAACCTTCGCAAAGTAGACATTCGAGGACTGCGCCATGGCCTCGGGCATATCCACCTCCCCGATAATGTGGGAATCGCAAATCGATTTCTCGTTCTTGAACTTCGAATTGTTTTCCCACCATTCCCAGCAGCGACTGCCACCGTTCGGGTAAACCTTATCCGGCGAAACGATACCATCTTCAAGGGCTGCAGCGGCCGTGATAACCTTGAACGTAGAACCCGGTTCGTAAGGAAGCGAAACGATATCGTTCTTGGCCATACGTCCCACACCTTGCGTTTTCGAATTCGGGTCAAATGTCGGGTAGCTCGCCATCGCGAGGATTTCTCCCGTATAGGGTTCAATGACAACCGCGCTTGCGCTTGCCGCCTGGAACTCCTCGACACCGTCCTTCAAGGCCTTCTCGACAACTTCCTGCATATTGCGGTCGATAGTGAGGACAAGGTTCAAGCCCGGTTCCGCCTTCGCCACTTCCTCGGAACGGCTGTAAATTTCGCGTCTCTGCACATCGCGCACGCCCACGCGGATTCCTTCAATCCCGCTCAGCGTGGTGTCGAACACCTTTTCCAAGCCCATGTTGCCACGGCCATCGTAGTCAAGCTTCCCGATAACCTGGCTGGCCAGGTGTCCCTGCAAAAAGATACGGCTGTAGTCGCCACCCTTCGTCGAATCGCGAAGGTTATCCGCAAACACGATTCCGTTTCGGTCCATAATGCGACCGCGATCCGCATAGATGTTGCGCATGCTCGTCACGCGGTCCTTCGTCTTCGTCTGGTAAACTTCGCTATTGAGAACCTGGATGCTGAACGTCTGCCATATCAATACGGCAATGAGGCTCATCACGACCCACTTGAGGAAGGCCAGCGGTTCCAATTTCACCCTATTGTTCACTGGAACCTCCCACATCCATCACCTTCACGGGGACGCCATTGAGTCCAAGCCCCACAGAATCTGCAAAACTGCAGAGGCGTTCCAGCGAGGAATTCTGGTTAATCTTGAGTTCCAGCATCAAGAGGTCGCGTTCCAGGAACACAATCTTGTCCGAAAGTTCGTAGGATTTCGAATAAAGTGCATTCACCCTATTCTGCAAGTACAAGGGCATCATGAGGCCGATAACAATCAGCACGAACACGATCGCGACGATCAGGTAGATAGCCCTGTTCGTCTTCGGTATCGGCAATTTTTCCGTCGCGCTCATACCCGTTCGTACACCCTCAGTTTCGCAGAGCGAGCCCTGCTGTTCTTTGCAATTTCTTCGTCCGTCGGCAGAATCGGCTTGCGGTTCACCTTGCGCAAGCGCTGATGGTTGCCGCCGCACACGCACACCGGCATGTGTTCGGGGCAGATGCAGGCCTTTTCGAATTCCGCGGCAGTCTCCTTCACGCAGCGGTCTTCCACCGAGTGGTAGCTCATCACCACCAGGCGTCCACCCACCTTGAGGCAGTCCACCGCGGCGCGCATGCTGTCCTCGATTTCCTTCAGTTCGCCGTTCACTTCCATGCGGACAGCCTGGAACACGCGTGCCAAAAGGCCATTCACTTCGCGCTTCTTGTCGGGGAACACCGATTCCACCACCGCCTTCACATCGGACGGCAATATGTCGCGACCTTCGGAAGATACCGCAGAGGCCATTTCTACCAGTCGGGTCGAAAGCTTGAAGGCACGGTCCATGTCCGCATTCTTGCGGAGGGCCGCGGCAAGCGTCTCGGCATCGACACCCTTAAGCCAATCCTGCGCAGAGATCCCTTCGCGGCGGTCCATGCGCAGGTCGAGCGGGTTATCGCCCACGAAGGTGAACCCGCGTCCAGAATCATCAACCTGGTGGCTGCTGATTCCAAGATCGTAGAGAATACCATCCAAGGTGTCGGCGGCGATTTCGTTTTTCAATTCGCCAAAGCGCACCGGATGCACAACAAACTTGCACTTGACATCCGCGAGGCGCTTCGTTGCATAGGCGACAGCTTCCTCGTCGCGGTCAAAGGCATGGAGTACGCCCGCGCTATTTAATTTGTTTGCAATTGCATAGGAGTGGCCGCCTCCGCCCAGCGTGCAGTCGACGTAGACGCCGTCGGCCTTGATATTCAGGCCTTCGAGGCATTCGGCGAGCATCACCGGATTATGGTAGAACGGAAGATCAGCGTTTTGCATCAACGCCCTCCGTCAAGCTTTCTCCGTAGAACGCAGCATCGAATGCGGCCATCGCATCCTCAGTTTCCAAGCCGTACTTGGCGTTATAGCGTTCAGGATTCCATAGTTCGAGAGTTTTTCCGCTAGCTTGTACGTAAAGGACTTCGCCCTTTAGACCAGCATACTCCAGCAATACCTTAGGAAGTAAAATGCGGTTTTGCCCATCCAGCTCCACAACCGTGGGCCAGAGGCTTCTCCGAACTAGGTCAGCTTGACGGCGGTCGGACCGGCAGTCCAGGTCCGCCATGAACTTTTCGTATTCCGGCAAGGTAAACAACCGGAGAGTCTGCGCCGGGCCACGAGTGACCACGAAGCTTTCCCCTTCGGCAGCCGTAAGCTGACGACGGAATTCCCTAGGGAAGGAAGACCTTCCCTTTCCATCGATAGCCGTTTGGGCTTGACCTATGAAAGACGTAAAGTTCATACTAGTTTGACACATTTTACCACAACACACTACAAATCTACCATTTTCTCCCACTTTGGCAAGTTCGAAGTTCAGGATTGGCCGTCGAAGCATACAAAAAACATACTTCGCCCCCTGGTCCGGGACAAACAAAGTGAACATCCGTTCACTCATTTTACTATATGGAAGGTTTTTTCTAACTTTATATTATGTTTGGATTCTACCGAATCGCATCAGTCTGTCCGACCCTCAAGATCGCCGATACAGCATTCAACACCGACGAAATCATTCGCCTCGCTGCCGAGGCTATAAAAAACGACGCCGCCATCGCAGTGTTCCCGGAACTAAGCATCACGGGCTACACCTGCAGCGACCTGTTCCACCAGGAACTGCTGCTCCAGAAGAGCCTCGATTCTCTTTCGAAGATCACGACGGCATTCGCGGATAGCGATACGGTCATCGCGGTGGGGCTTCCGCTCCGCATGTTCGGTTGCCTCTACAACTGCGCCGCATTCCTGCAGAAAGGTAAACTTGTGGCGGTGACACCCAAAATCCATCTGCCGAACCAGCGCGAGTTCTACGAGAAGCGTCATTTCTCGAGCGGTCGCGACCTGCTGCGCGCACCGACGACCTGCACCATCGAAGGCTTCGGCAACGTGCCGGTGACAAACTTCTTTACGGTTGCAGGGAAGTCCGGTTCCGAAGTCCGCGTGGGCGTGGAACTTTGCGAAGACCTGTGGACAGCCGCTCCCCCGAGCGGCGAACTTGCCCTGGCCGGTGCGAACGTGATCGTGAACCTGTCGGCAAGCGATGCATTAGTGGGCAAGCGCGACTACCGCCGCAACCTGGTGATGAACCAGTCGGCGCGTTGCATGGCGGCCTACGTCTATTCGTCGGCGGGCGTGCACGAATCCACGACGGACATGGTATTCAGCGGGCACCTGATGATTGCCGAGAACGGCAGCATGATTGCCGAAAGCAAGCCGTTCAGCCGCGAATCCGAAATTATCTACGCCGATATCGATGTGGAACGCCTCAACATGCAGCGATTGAGCGAAGGTTCGTTCCAGGATTTCGACAGCCGCACTTTCTATGCACGGGCGGCGAGTTTCGAAAGTCTCCGTTCGATCGATAGCCTCAAGTACCGTTTCGTGGCGCCGATGCCGTTTGTGCCGGGCAATACTGAAACCCGCGACAAGTCCTGCACCGAGATTTTCAATATCCAGTGCGCAGGGCTTGCGAAACGACTCGAAGCGTCTCATTCCGCACGCGCCGTCATCGGACTTAGCGGCGGCCTGGATTCTACGCTTGCGCTGCTTGTTGTCGCGGAAACATTCAAGCTCCTGAAGCGCCCCGCAAAAGAAATCCTCGCGCTCACGATGCCTGGATTCGGGACGACCAACCGCACCAAGAACAACGCAGTCGAACTCGCAAAGCTCCTGGGCGTAGAACTGCGCACCGTCGATATCCAGAAGGCCTGCCTGCAGCACTTTGCGGACATCGGGCACGACCCGAATACCCTTGACGTAACCTACGAGAACGTACAGGCCCGCGAACGCACGCAGATCCTGATGGACATCGCAAACAGCGAACACGGGATCGTCATCGGCACGGGCGACCTCTCCGAAATCGCGCTCGGCTGGAGCACCTACAACGCCGATCACATGTCGATGTATGCAGTGAACTGCGACATTCCGAAAACGCTCGTGCGCCACGTGGTAAGCTGGTACGCCGACCATGCCGATAATTTCGCCACAGACAAGAATGCCGCCGCAGGCCTTGCCACGGTCCTCCGCGACATCCTCGACACTCCGGTCTCTCCGGAGCTTTTGCCCGCCGATTCCAACGGCCAGATTGCGCAGAAGACCGAAAGCATCCTCGGCGCCTACGAAATCCACGACTTCTACCTGTATCATTTCGCAAAGTACGGCGCGACACCGCAAAAGCTCCTGTTCCTTGCGAAGTACGCCTTTGCGGGCAAGTTCAGCGACGAAGAGTTGAAAAAGGCTTTAGCCGTATTCGTACGCAGGTTCTTTACGCAACAGTTCAAGCGCAGCTGCATTCCCGACGGTCCGAAGGTCGGAACCATTTCGCTGTCGCCCCGCGCCGACTGGCGCATGCCCAGCGACGCAAGCTATGCAGATTGGGAATAGGTTCCCTATCCGCGATTTTCGCGCAAATACTTGATGGCGGCAAGGCCCGCAATGGCGCCCTCGCCCACGGCGACAGCGACCTGCAACGTGCCGCCGGTGCAGTCCCCAGCAGCAAACAGGCCGGGAACCGTCGTCATGAAGCTCTTGTCCAGCACGACGCTGCCGCCGTCGAAGGCGGCCCCCGCCTTCCGCGCAAGATCCATGGCACTTGCGCTGCCGAGGGCGACAAACAGGCCGTCGAGCTTGAGTTCCGAGCCATCTTCGAACTTCACGCCCCCGAACGTCCCTTCACCGACAAGGCCCACGAGCTTGCGCGTGTCGACCTTTACTTTATCCGGGAAAGCGGCGGTCGGTTCCGCGCCGTTCGTCAAAAGCGTCACGCTCCCGACCACATTCAGGAGTTCATTGCATTCGTGCAGGGCATACTCGCCCGCACCGAGAACCGCGACATCCTTGCCGCGATAGAAAAACGCATCGCACACCGCGCAATAGCTCACGCCGTGGCCTTCCATCTCGGCCATACCCGGGAGCGGAGTCTTCTTGCGGGCAGAACCCGTCGCCATGATGCACGCGCGCCCGCGATACTCGCCATTGAGGCCGGTCGCCACGAATTCCTTCCCGTCAAAAAAAAGGTCGGTCACCTCGTCGTCTACAAGGTTCGCCCCGAGCCGCTCGGCCTGTTTCTTACCAACCTCGAACAGTTCGGCACCCGTCAGGGGCTTCTCCAGGCCATAGTAATTCTCTATCATGTGCGCCTTTTCGAGCGCACCGGCGCCCTTCCCGACCAAGATAACGTCCAAACCGGCACGCAGTGCATAAAGCGACGCCGAAACGCCTGCCGGACCCTGACCAATAATCAACATATCTGCCATAAATACCTCTCGTTGTAAAAATACGAATTTTCGCACCTGTTTTACTCATGTTTTCAAAAAAAACTTTTGCATACAGGCCAAATTAAGTTATTTTAGATAATAGAATAGAGGGTTTTATATGGAATGTAAAAAGCCACGCGACATGTTCGTCGAAGCCGGCTACGGTCCGAACTTCGCCGACCAGTTAATCCAGAACGCATTCAGCAAACTTTTTGAGGGCGACCCCATCGACGAGCGCGTCTGCTTCGAGGCAGCCGACGACATGGCCTACATCATCGACATCGGCCACGACGACATCCGCTCCGAAGGCATGAGCTACGGCATGTTCATTGCGGCCCTCACCGGCCACGACAAGCTTTTCCAGAAGCTCTGGAACTTCGCGAAGAAATACCTGCGAAACGACGACGGCCCGCACAAGGGCTACTACTCCTGGCAGGTTTCCACCACCGACTTCTCGATGATGGACCCGGGAGCCGCCCCCGACGGCGAGGAATACATCGCGGCAGCCCTCCTCATCGCCGCCAAGAAGTTTAACCGCGACGACTACAGGCAAGAGGCCATCGAGCTCATCAACTGGATCAAGAACAAGCCGTTCAACGAACTCGTGGGTCCGATGATCGACCCCGAACGCAAGCTCATCAAGTTCTCGCCTGTACTCGGCAACGACTTTACCGACCCGAGCTACCACACCATCGCCTTCTACCGCGCCTACGCCGACGCGACCGGCGACAGCGAATGGCTCGAAATCGCGAAGAACAGCATCGAATACCTGAAGCTGGCCGCCCACCCCGAAACCGGTCTCTGCGGCGACTACTCCGAATACGACGGCACGCCCAAGGCCATGCCCTGGTTCCCCGAGAGCAACTGCTTCAGCGGCGACGCCTGGCGCGTGGCGCTCAACCTGAGCCTCGACTATGCCCTCTTCGGCGGCGACGAGAGCGAAAAGGAAATCTGCAAGAGGCTCCTGAACTTCTTCGAGAACAGGAGACCCTACCTCTCGGACTACGCGACCGATGGCAGCCCCTACCCGCGCCAGGGCCGCAACGCCACACCCGGCATCATCGCGATGAACGCCGCCGCCACGCAGGTTCTCGATTCCGAAGACCCGCTCGTAAAACCTTTCGTCAAGGACCTCGCAGCGCTTTCCGTCCCGTTCCGCTTCTGGCGCTACTACGACGGCATGCTCTACATCATCGGCCTCTTGGCCACCGCCGGAAAGATTGAATTCTAAAACAAGGAGACCCAAATGAAACAGAGAACATTGCTCATTGGCCTGTCCCTCACGGCAGCTCTCGCTTTCACCGCCTGCGACGACATCCGCACGCAGGAATTCCCCGATGGCAAGGTGCGCATGGAATCCACCTATGTCAACGACAAGAAGCAGGGTATCGAAAAGGAATACTACAACAGCGGCGCCATCAAGCGCGAAACGAACTACAACGCAGACCGCAAAGAAGGCGTGCAGAAGGAATACTACGAAGACGGCACCCTCCAGGCTGAAACACCCTACGCCGACGGCTACATCGAAGGCGAAGTCGTCAAGTACCACAAGAACGGAAAGCTCGCCTCCAAGGCTAAGTACCAGAAGAACAAGCAGATCGAATTCGGCGAAATGTACGACCCGGACGGCTCCCCCGCCACGGACGGCAGCTACAAGGACCCGCGCGACGGATACGCCTACCAGTGGATCCGTATCGGCACCCAGGTCTGGACCGCCGAGAACATGAACTTCGGCACCTTCGAAGGTTCTGTGTGCAACCAGTGCAACCACTGGGGCCGTCTCTATAACTTCGAGAACGCGAAGAAGGCCTGTCTCGACGGATTCCACATGCCCACCAAGGAAGAATGGAAGACGCTCCTCACCTTCGCCGAAACAAGCGGCAAGGTCGGCACCGTGCTCAAGGCCGGTTTCGGTTGGGATCCCATCAAGGAAGGCGGCAATGACTACGGCAACGGCAAGGACGAGCTCGGCTTCGGCGTGAAGGCGGGCGGCGCCCACTTCGCAAAGAGCGACGTGCCCCTCAAGGACCGCAAGTTCGAAGGCGCCGGCAAGAAGGCCTACCTCTGGACTGCCGAAGGCGAAGTCCTCGTGTTCTATCACGACAAGGAAATCGCGAAGTTCGAAAAGTTCAACCCCGAACACGGCGCTAGCCTGCGCTGCCTCAAGGACTAAACTCCATTTTAAACAAATTTGCTATGTTGTACTACACACGACATAGCAATTCTTTTATCGTTAGGAGATAACGTTATGAATAAAGTAAAGTATGCTGCCATCGCATCGGCGTTTTCTCTCGCCATGCTTGCGGGCTGTTCCGACACCGAAAGCGGATCTTTCACCAAGCCTGGGGACACCACGGAAAAGCCCACGGATACCAAGGTCGACGTCATCGCCGGCTGCGAAGAAATCTCGGACGAAGACGACAAGGCCGAAATGCAGAAGGCCAAGGAGAGCATTGTCGACATCTACTCCACCTTCGGCGACGGCGATCTCACCAAGGCACAGGAACTGAGTGCCTCGACCAAGGAAACGGTGAAGGCCATCCTGAAAAAGTATCCCGGCAACTGCGAAGCGCAGCTCGGATACGTCGCGACCATCATCTCGGACATCGCGAACAACAAGAAGATCAACGACCTTCTCGATACCATCTACGCCCGTCAGGGAAAGCCCAAGGCCTCCATCCTCTCGCGCGACATCGAGGAGACGTCCAAGATTTCGATTGACTTCTCGCTCAATTCTTCCGACGATATCCGTGACATCCTCGTAAGCGACGTGCAGTCTGCCATCGCAAGCGTCATCCCGTCGCTCGATTCGGCCATCACCTACATGACTAACATCGCCAACGATGAAGAATTCACCTGCTCCTACACCGTGAACAAGCGCGATGTCGAACTCGACCGCGGCGAATTCGCGCCCGTACTTGCAGCGCTCTACGTCGCGAAGGCGAGCCTCACCGCCATCGTGAGTATAAACCTCAACATCGATGACAACGGCAGGTACGACTGGATCGATTCGCTCGACAATATCGAGCGCACCTGGAACTATTCCGAAAACGCGGGCATCAAGCACCTCGTAAAGCTCGCGGGCAAGGACAGCAAGTTCACCTCCATCTATGACTCCTGGAAAAAAGAGTACAAGAACATCCCGAACCTGCTCGACAGCGCCATCACCTACGTGCAGCTCGGCCTGGAATACGGGCTCGAAGAAGCGAAGAACGGCCTTGCGACCCAGGAAAACGACCTCTACATCGTCGGTGACGACGAGGAAGCCGACCTGAGCACGGCCGACGCCCGTAAAATCATCGACTCCCTGGACATCATCAGGACGCAGCTCCGCACCGGATTCGACATCCCCTATGCCGAAGGCAAGACTATCAAGTTCGTGCCCTACAAGTGGTTCGAGAACACCGACGGAATCCTGAAGTTCCTCCCCTACCACGAAATCAACGACATGTCCATCTGGAACACCCCGGACGGCGGATTCTACTGGTCCAACGATCTCGAGTACCAGGCCTACGCCCAGAGGTACATGCAGAGCTATGTCGCCCAGTCGTACAACAAGTTCAATCCCAAAGCCAAGTACAACGAGATTAGCGGATGGGACGACGACGAGACATCGGGCACCTTGCACATGGACATTTACAATCCCGAACGGATCCATGCCGAAATCGGCTACTATGCAGACGGCTGCAAGATCAAGTTCATCGTCAGGAACTACGAAGAAGGCTACTCCATGAACATGACTGTCGGCGGTGACGAGCCCACAACCGCGACCGACTGGACCATCCCCGACGCGACTCTCCCCGAAGGCATGTGCAGGGTCAAGGACGGCAAGGCCGAATACGCAATCGCCTACGTCGAAAACGAGGTTCCCAACATCCTCTACTTCACCGACAAGAGCGGCAAGAAGACGGTCACCATCCAGGAACTCATCAACGGCAAGCTTGTGGATGGCAAGGCACAGCCCTACACCGCCGAAGAAATCAGCTCGCTCGTTTCCTTCCCGGACATCACGCTCGGAGGCGTATTCCCCGACATGACCGAAAAAATCTTCTGGGACGAAATCGTACCGGAACTCTTCGAAGACGAGGATGAAGAAGAAGAGTGGGATGATGACGACGAACTTTATTTCGATGACGACCTCCTGGAAACTCTCTAACGGGCCAAGATGAGCAAAAAACTGAACACGCTATACGCCCTTGGATGCCTGTGCCTCGGCGCAGTCTCCTTGGCGCATGGCGAAGTTTCATCAAAAGGCCTCGCCCAATGCGGCGGGCTTTTTTTGCTGGATTCCAAGAGCCAGCAGCTGGACGGGACATTCTGCCAGGCGGCCGACACGACGCAGGTAGGCAAGTATTCCGTTTTTGCCGGCTTCGAATTCTTCAATATCAACGGCCTGTGGGAAGACGGCTGGACTCTTTCGTTCAAGAGCAACCGCGTGCTCGGCTCCGCAGGTGTCCAGGCCGATTTCCAGAACATCGCGTTCTCCGTAAAAGCCAGCACTTTTCCGTCAATCGCGTCAAGGCTATCTGCCCATACGGGAGATTCCTCGTTCTATGCGGCAACGATTCTCGAACGCGGCGCCCCAAAACTGGCAACCATCCGCTGGGAAGCCGCAAACAAAGGCGACGAAGTAAACCTCATCGAGGCCCAGTGGGAAACAGCCTACCTCCGCAAGGGCATTTCGGCCGGAGCGAATTTCTATGGAAACAGCCTTGATGCAAGCTTCGAACAGATCAAGACGTTCCCGCAGAAAATCGAGCATGAATACTTTATCAAGGATTCCTCGCGCATCTGGCTCTGGAAAGCAGGATACGCGCACCAGTTCAAGCAGAGCTCGCTCGAAGCGAACTACGTAGGAGCCTTCGCAGACGCAAACATCTACGGCAACACCTACCGCGACAGCAGTACCAAGCGTTTCATGTACCTGCCGATTGATGCCAACCTGCACTACGGAAACATCCGCTGGGACAACCGCGTTTTCGGGCTCGAGGCCCATGGAATAAAGGCCGACATCCGCATGGAGAGAAACACCAAGCGATTCTTCGAGACGTTTGCCCCGAACCGTCTGCTGCCTGTTTCCCTCACCCAGACGCTGTCGTTCTCGTTCCTACAGAAGAACTACCTCGTCGATGCCGACCTCGACCTTTCCGCAGTCACGTTCGGAGGCCACATTTCTCCCACCATCCATCTGTCATGGAACACGAGAATCGTCCCCCGCTTCGACTTGCATGGATACTACACATACAACGAAATCGACATAGGCAAGACCTCCGAAACAACGACGTTCATCGCCTACAAGGCAAAGGACGAACAGTGGCGCTGGATGCTCGAAGGCTTCGGCGCCATCGCGGGCCTCGGGTTCTCGCTCGAAAGCGAATCGTCCGAATCCCATGGCATGCGAGCCCTTGAATGGAACGCAGCGCAAATCATTCCGATAAAGACGGAATATTCGAAGCGCAGCAAGAAAGACAACGACAGCGGAAACGGTTCCACGTCCTCAAAAACAAAAAATCCCGCCGAACATAGTTCAAGCGAGATTTTCCGAAACGGATTCGCAACCAGCCTAGCGCTGCGGTTCTCGTTCTAGATTACGTCGTGTACTCGGCGTTGATCTTCACGTAGCCGTAGCTCAGGTCGCAGGTGAACGCGCTTGCGGACGCCTGGCCGATGTTGAGCACGAGCGTCACCTTGTATTCGCGCTGGCGCACCACCGCGTGGAGTGCCGCCGTCTGGGCCTCGTCGAGCTGGATAGGGCGACCGCCCTCGAGCACCTTCACATCGCCAAAGTAGAGGTCGGTGTGTTCGGCCACCATGTTGCAACCGCTGGAGCCTGCGCTGCTGAGGATACGTCCCCAGTTCGGGTCCTCGCCGAACATCGCGCACTTCGCGAGGTTCGACGTACCGATGAAGCGAGCCATGCGGAGAGCTTCCTCGTGGCTTTCGGCCTTCTCGATGCGCAGTTCGATAAGCTTCGTGGCTCCTTCGCCGTCACGCACGATATCCTTCGCGAGGCTCTGCATGATAAGCATGAGGGCCGCACGGAACTCGCCCTGTTCGGTAAGGCTCAGGTCTTCGTAGCGAAGCCCGCTCATGCCGTTTGCAAGCAAGATGCACGTGTCGTTCGTGCTGGTGTCGCCGTCCACCGTAATCGCGTTGAAGGAGTCGGCGATGTCGGCACGGAATTCAGCGAAGAAATCAATCGGGAGAGCAATGTCCGTCGTGATGAAGGCTAGCATCGTCGCCATGTTCGGATGGATCATGCCCGAACCCTTGCAGGCGCCACCGATCGTCACCACGCCCTTCTCGGTCTGGATTTCGACGGCATGGCTCTTGAGGGCAAGGTCAGTCGTGAGGATGGCGCGGCCGAATTCCTCGGACGCATCGGCGTGGAGCTTTTCAACGAGTTTCGGGATGCCCGCCTCGATCTTGTCCATCGGCATCAGGTGACCAATCACGCCCGTGCTGCAGACGAGCACGCTCTTCGGGGTGAGGCCAAGAGCCTCTTCCGTGAGAGTCGCCATGCGTTCGGCATCCTTGTAGCCCTGTTCGCCGGTACAGGCGTTCGCATTGCCGCTGTTCACGACGACAGCCGTCGCGAAGTGGGCATGCTCGAGAGCCGCCTTGTCGTACAATACCGGAGCCGCCTTCACCTTGTTGGTGGTGAACACGGCGAAGCAGCGCGCAGCCTTCTCGCTCTTGAGAAGCGCCATGTCGGCGTTGCCGCTGGCCTTGATTCCAGCGCAGATTCCAGACGCGGTAAAGCCCTTGGGAGAGCAAACGCCGCCTTTATCCAACAGATTGTACATACCATCTCCTAAAAAGAGGTTCTTTCGCAGGCACACGCCGGCGAAGGCTTGTGAAAATTTTTACCTTGTAGAGCATGGAAAAGATCCCGTTTACACAAGAAGCTTACGACCAGCTCGTCAAAGCACTCGAAAATTTAAAAAATGTAGAACGCCCGCGCGTCCTGCAGGAATTGGTTGATGCCCGTGCACAGGGCGATTTGAGCGAGAACGCCGAATACCACGCCGCGAAGGAACGCCTCGCCTCCATCGACAATATCGAAATGCCCAAGCTTCAGGACCAGCTGGCTCGTGCCGAAGTCGTCGCATTCGACCCGAACTCCGACACCATCCGCTTCGGTGCGAAGGTAACCCTCATCAACGCGAAGACCAAGAAGAACGTCGTCTACCAGCTGGTGAGCCCCGAAGAAGCCGACGCCCTCAACGGCAAGATCAGCTTCAAGAGTCCCATCGGCGCCGCCCTCATGGGCAAAAAGAAGGGTGAAACCGTCGAGGTGACCACCCCGAGGGGCGTCAACAAGTTCGAAATCGTCGACTTCAGCTAAGGCAACCCGACCCGCATGATTGTCACGCTCATCGGCAAGGACGAATTCAGCAAGGAAGCGAGAATCGAGCAGTTCCTCGAAGAGGCGCTCGGTGACCGCAAGGACGACCCGATGTCCAGGCAAATCCTCTTTGCCACGGACACGAACATCCCCTCCATTGCCGACGCAGTCATCACCGCCTGCGATTCCGTTTCGATGTTCTCCCCCGAACAGGTTGTCGTCGTCCGCAAGGGCGAGGCAATCAAGGCCGACGACAGCAAGGCGCTAGCCAAATGGCTGAGCCACAATCCCCAGTGCAAGCTCCTCTTCGAATTCGACAAGCTCGATGCCCGAGGCGAATTCTTCAAGGCACTCAAGGGCGCCGGCGAAATCGAAAAATTCGAAGAGCCCAAGCAGTACAAGATGGTAGAATGGATCGAGGCGGCCATACCGTCGCACTTCAAGAAGGCCATCGACAAGGACGCCTGCCGCTACCTCGCCGAGGCGCTAGGCACCGACACCAAGCTCGTCTGCGAAGAAGTCGAGAAGGTTCTGCTTTTCGCCCCGGACTGCAAGAAGATTACGCTTGAACTCGTCCGCACCATGATCGTGCCGCAGCGAGAGATGGTATCGTACGAAATCAACGATTCGTTCGGAATGCGCGACGCGAAGCAATACGCGCGCACACTCAACGAACTCTTGAACAACGGCGTAAACGCCATCCAGATTGCAGGTTCGCTCTACCGGTATGCGGTCGACCTGCTGAACTTATCCACCCTGCTCGACAAGGGCATGTCTCCGAAGGATGCGGCCGCCGAACTCGGCAAGAACGACTACATCTTCAACGTGAAGGGGCGAGCTCCCGAATGCGTCCGCCGCTGGGGCAAGCCGCTCCTCTGCCGCGTTATCCGCCGTCTCGCCGATCTCGACTACGAAATCAAGAGCGGCCTCTGCAGCACCCGCATCGCGCAGGAACTCGCCCTAGCCGCCCTCGTCGTGCGCTAGGCACCCTTCAATATATCTTCAATGTCAGCGCGGCTCAAGTACGCCCGCTCGTCTAGCGCTTTCGCGATTCCGCAAAGCGATTTCCTGCACGCCATCAAGATGTTGTAGTCCTGCTCGACCACGTTCGTCTCTGCCAGCTGGAAGTAATAGCACGCCGCCTGGAAGCGCTGGTAGTCCGCATCGCTCTTATAGAGTTCCATCGGCAGGTCCTTCATGAGCGTCTCGAGGTCGCAGGCAAATTCCTTGCGCATCAGGAATTCCGAAATGTGCCCGGCAATCGCGATATGCGCATCGCCTTCGAGTTCGCTACCCGCGATGTGCGTAATGCCCGGGCGTTCCCTGGAGCGGTCCATCTTCACGTAGTCCAGCGGGCGCTTGAACAGGAACGCCACCAGGGCGTGTCCCGCCTCATGGTTACACAACTTCCTGTATTCCTCTTCCCCGAAGAATTCCACCAAAGATTCACGCGTCAAATTCTGTTCCGGCATATAAACAACTAATCCTTCTTGCAGTGTTCTACAAAGACACTTTGTAATCCCTGCAAATATTCGCACTGTTCCTTGTAATCCTTCGGCCCGATTTTCATCAATGGCGAAAACTCATCTGGCGAGCCCACCGCAAAAGAAAATCCGCGAATCCTATCCGTAGGCACCTTAAACGGATTTGCAAACCTGTAACTCCTCATATATTCCTGCTCTAAAGAACTTTCGCCTTGCGGAATCAGGCACACAAAGTCAAAAGGACGGCCATCCTTATGAACTAGGTGTTTGGAGTATTTTGGAATAAAGCGGGCCACATTCTTTTCGTCCAAAAAAGATTCTACATCTCCCGGCACGTGGAAGCACGTTTTTCCCTTTCCTATATTGCGCACATCCACCTGTATAGAATCTTTTCCAACACACTGGACAGAAAAATCCAGGCTATTTTGTGCAAATAGAAATATCGGCTGCACAAGAAACAAAGCAAAAAACAATACCCTTAGATTTTCCAGCTTCATATTTTTCTTGCAAAATCTACAAAAAAGAGCCCCGCAGGGCTCTTTTAAAATTTCTTGCTTGTCGCTTAGTTCCAGTCGTCCTGGACTTCTTCGGCAGCAGGAGCGGCCGGAGCAGCGGCGGCAGGTTCTTCGGCCGGGGCGGCAGGAGCAGGTTCTGCAGCCGGAGCAGGTTCGGCAGCAGGAGCCGGTTCAGCGGCGGGTTCTGCAGCCGGAGCGCTCTGAGCCGCGGGCGCGGCTTCCTGGGCGGCGGGCTGTTCGACCTTTGTCACCTGCGGAGCTTCCTGGCCACTTACTTCGGCGGAGGGTTCAGAAATATCCACATTGCCGATGTAATTGCGGATAATACGCGGCGTCACGAAAATCACGAGATCCTTCTTGACCACCTGCGTACGGGAGTACTTGAAGAGGTTGCCGAAGAACGGGATATCCTTGAGGAACGGAATACCACTCTCGGATTCCTGGGTTTCGTTGCGGGTCAGGCCACCGATAATCACTGTTTCGCCGTCGGCCACCACGACCTTCGTCTTCGCTTCCTGCGTACTAATCACGATTTCGCCCTTGGAGTCGTAATCGTAGGAGTTGTTTTCGGGGTGCAGGTCGAGCAAGATGCGGTTGTCGCCCGAAACGTGCGGAGTCACCGTCAGCTTGATACCCGTTTCCACGAGCTGCGTAGAAGATTCACCATCATCGTCAATCACGCGGATAGAAACCTTGTCACCCATAAACACCTGGGCTTCGGTATTGTCGAGAGTCGAGACCTGCGGAGAAGCAAGCACTTCAGTCGAAGCGTCACCCATAAGGCTAGAGACAGCCATTTTCAAGTGGTTATCAAACAGGCTTGCAGCAATGGTCGTTGCAGGCTTTTCTACAGCAGGCGTCGTATTGTTGTTCGGGAACGAAGTAACCATTGCAGCATTACGGCTAGAACCGGTCTGACTTCCGTAGGTTCCAGTAGCAGCACCAGGAGTCATAGCCACATTGTTGCCAAGCATGGCGCTCCAGTCCACACCGAGTTCGCGGGCGCGCTGGCTGTTCACCACGACAAGCTTTGCCGTAATCATAATCTGGAGGGTTTCCACGTCAAGTTCGGTAAGCGCATTTTCCATCTGTTCGATCTTGGAATCGGTATCGTAGACAATGATGGAGTTCGTGCGTTCGACGACCGTAATACGGCCACGGCCGCTCTTCATGCTTTCAAGCACCTTCACGAGTTCATCGGCTTTCGCATGGTGAATCTGGAAGTTCTTGCGGACGAGCGGAGCGGCTTCTTCCTGCTGCTTTTCCTCATCGGCAATCTTCTTCTGCTTCGCCTGATAGGTACTCAGGCGCTGGACCACGATATACTTGTCCTGGATAACCCAGGTAAGGTCGTTGATCTCGCAGATAATGTCGAGCGTTTCCTGCCAGGTCTTCTTCGTCACCTTGAGGCTCATCTTGCCCTTCACATCGGGAGCAAGCAAGATATCGACACCGGCAACCACAGACACCGAGCGAAACACGGCGCTGAAGTCTGTGTCCACAAACGAGAAGTCGTACAGCTTCTTGTTGGGTTCCACGGAACCCGACGCGGGGGCGGCACAGACCGAGGAGAGTCCCATAACCAGGGACAGGACCATGAGTATTTTAATCAGCTTTTTCACTTTTGACCCCCAAATTTATCGGGAAGACCCATAGAGTAGCGACGGCTCACGCCAAATTCTTGAATAAGGAAGAGCACGTCTGTTTGTGTGATTTTAAGAACTTTTCCGTTGAGAATCTTGTCGCCTTCCTTGAGCGTGTAGGAGATGGAAGGATTCTTCGATTCCACGAGGAGCGCCATCGGGACATCGGATTCCCAGATGATACCGACAAGTTCGACCTGATCGATGTTGATGCCCTCTTCCACGAGACCCTTGATTTCGACAAACGGGTCGCGACGGCCGAAGGAGCTGTAGGTCACGCGATCATCGTAAAGACCATCGAGCTGGCTGCCAGCAATCTCGCCGCCATTCTCGGCAACAATCTCGCCCCTTTCCTTATCGACCTGCTTCAAACGTTCAATCTGCACAGCGGAAAGTTCATCCATATAGCTCACGGCACGCTTGTTCACGAAGCCGATATGGCTAGCAAATTGCACCTTGCAGTAGAGGCCCGAAACATCGAGGCTCACCAGGCGGTCACCGAAGGTGAGACGTCTCAACACCTGGGAGTTGTCGTTGGGAGCGGCAAAGAGCTCGATTTCGTCGGCGACAACAATGAGTTCGCGAACAACCGGGCGCAGGTGGAACGTCTGAGAGCCCGAAACGAGCTTCTTGCTTTCCTTGTCATGCTTGCTCACGAAAGACTCAAACGAGGGCTTTTCCTCGGCAGACTTCATCCAGTCGCGGACAAAGATTCCATCCGGATGCGCAGACCAGAAGAGGAAGCCGTCCTTCTTGATGGTCGTTTCACGCACCTGCAAGATCAAGGCGCCTTCCTGCACCACGATTACCGGGCTTACGCCAGGCTTCAGCTGAACCTTGAGGCCATTCGCACCCCAGGTGACATGCTTTACGAGAGTGCCGGCACCGATCTTGAAAATCGGGGACTTCTGCGGGCCAGCAAGGCCGATCGTGATGACGGAAGCCTTGTCCGGGCCAGAAACATACTGGATTTCAATCGGCGTTGTCGCGACCAGGCGGAACTGTTCCATGCCGGAACCGACAAGCACCGTCATTTCCTTCAGGTTCGGAAGCAGGGCCGAAATCTTGCCACCTTCCTTGATGGCCTTGTCAAGATTCTTCTGTTCCTCGGCGAGGCGCAGTTCCTCTTCCTTCGCAGCCTTCTCGGCAGCCTTCTTTTCTTCGAGGGCGCGCTTTTCAGCTTCCTTCCTTTCGGCAGCTTCGCGCTTGCGTTCTTCGAGGGCAGCCTTCTCGGCAGCCTTTTTCTCTTCCGCGAGGCGCTTCTTTTCTTCCTTGGCGGCTTTCTCAGCGGCCTTCTTTTCTTCGGCAAGGCGCTTCTTCTCTTCGGCGGCAGCCTTCTCGGCGGCCTTCTTTTCTTCAGCAAGGCGCTTCTTCTCTTCGAGGGCGGCCTTCTCCGCAGCCTTCTTTTCTTCGGCGAGACGCTTCTTCTCTTCGGCGGCAGCACGCTTTTTCTCTTCAGCGGCAGCCTTCTTGTCGAGAGCGGCCTGCTTCTCGGCGGCCTTCTTTTCTTCAGCGGCACGCTTCTTCTCTTCGAGAGCAGCCTTTTCAGCGGCCTTCTTTTCTTCGGCGAGGCGCTTTTTCTCTTCGAGGGCCGCCTTTTCGGCAGCCTTCTTATCGAGCGCAGCCTGCTTGTCGGCGGCCTTCTTGCGGTCCGCAAAAAGCTTCGAGAGCGTCCAGGACTTTGCGTTCTTCCCTCCATTGAAGGAAAGCGTAAAGTCGGACTTGTTGAGCGCAATCGCATTCTTGTCCGAGCTGATGGCAGAACCAACCGCCATCTCGACCTTCAAGAAATCCGTCCCGCGGAAAGGTTCCTTGTAGACGCGCATCGCCTTCACCCATTCGCTGGAGGCATCCACGTCGAATACACCCTCACCAAGGGCAAAAGTCGTCGCGGAGAACCCGAGCGTAAGCCTACGGGTCTTGGCATCGTACTTCTGGAAGAACGTCGGCAAGTCAGAATCCGACGCAAACTGGAAAGTCATCGCGCATTTCTTGGCATCGCAATTAAAGCGTACATCCTTGATCTGGGCTGCATTGGCGGCCACCGCGACGAACAGGAACAAAGCAATTAATTTGTTCTTTATCATTGGGCAACCTTCTTGGATGTATAGGTGGTCAGGTTGAACGAGACCGTCACCGTGATAGGCGTCCAGCCGTGCGTCTCAGCCTTCTGGAGTTCGGCGGCAATTCCCGAGTAGCGGTTCAAGCGAAGGTTTGTAATCGCTGTCGGGTAGTTGAAGTTCGCGATTTCGGCGAACAGATAGCCAAGCATATGGTAGCCGGAATTGACCGCGATGGAGTAGCGGTTTTCCACGTAATGTTCCTTCGGCGAAGAACCTTCCGGGTTGAACCTCTGGATCTGCACGCCAGAACTGCGGAGCACGGCGTAGAGGTCCTGCAGGCGCAGCGGAACCTTTTCCTCTTCGGGGAACATCTCCTTGAGTTTTTCGAAGTCCTTCTCGGCCTGCACCAGCTGCAGCTCGAGTTCGGCAATGCGATGCTTCTTCGCGTTGATCTTGTCGAGTTCCGCCTGGGCCGAATCACGTTCGCGCTCGAGGCGATCGCGGTCATTCACGAACGGATCCCACACATAGGAATACAGGCAATAGCCCGCAGCCAAGAGCAGGAGGATAACGGCAATCGCGTATATATTCTTCTTGTCTTTAAAGTCAATATTTCCCATACTAGCCCTCCCCCAGATCCTGTTTCAGGACAACCTTGATGGTGAAGCTGTAGGCTTCCTCGCCATCGACCTTGGTCGTAGCGATTGTAAGTAAAGTAACCTTATCTATACTCACCTGTTTCTCGAGCTTGACCATGTACTCGGCCACCTCGGAGAAGTCGAACGTCATGCCCTTCATTTCAAGGTCGTTGTCCGACACCTGGTTGAGACTCGTAAGCCACATGTTGGGAGGCAGCACCGAGGACACGTTCTCGAAAAGCACCACCCAGCGCTTCTTGCTCACCTGGATGCTCTTGAGAGCGTTGATCTTGGTATTGACAATCGCCTGCTTCTGTTCGAGGTCACCGATCTTGGTGAGCAGCGGACGTTCGCGTTCCACCTCAGCCTTGATCCGTTCGACTTCGGTCTGCAGTCCCATTATGGTCTCTGTCGTGTAAGAGTAGAGCATCATCGCCGCAACGATAGACACGATGAGTGCGATCGTGGGCCAAACCACGCGGCGGTCCGTAATCCAGGAGAAATCCTTCTGCGCCTTGCGGTATTCCCCGGGCAAAAGGTTAATCGATATGCAAAGGGATTTCTTCGCTACATTCTTTGTCTTCTTAGCAGCCATTAGAATTTCCTCATTGCAAGGCCCAGTGCAGGAGCCAAAATGTTAGACATCGCAAGGGACACGCCCGATTCGCCGACCACGCTCGCGTCACATTCCACATAGCGGAACGGATTGACCGTGTCGGTCTCGACACCGGAGTGTTCGGCGATAAACGCCCTGAGTCCCGGGATGGAAGCGCCGCCGCCGCCAAGAAGAATCTTGTTCAGCGGTTCGGAATCTTCGGACGAGGAGAAGTAGCGGATACCGAACTCGACCTGCGCCATGATATCTTCGAACGAAAGCTTCAGGGCCTCCTCAACTTCGGCTTCGGAAAAACCGTCCACGATGCCCAGATCGCCCGTTTCGAACAACTGATGGCACTTCGCGGCATCGATGCCCAGCGTGACGCCGAGCTTTGCGATAATCATGTCGATGGAGCCACCGGTCATGGCACGCATGGAGTGGAACTTGCCCCCCTGGATGAACCCGATGCTCATCTTCTTCTCGCCAATATTGATAACGGCGGTCGTCTGCTTCAGGTCGTCCTCGGATGCGGTCACCACGAACGCATTCAGGAGACCGAAGATATCTACATCCATCGCGGTAAGCTTGAGCCCCTTGATGGTAAAGAACTGCGCCCAGGAATCGAGAAGGGCGTTCTTCGCGGCGACCACGTTCGCCTTCACCTCGTCGCCTTCCCTGGACTCGACCTCGTAGTCGATGACGTTGTCCTGGTCGTCGAAGGGCGGACGGGACTGCGCGGTCTGAAGAATAATGGCGGCCTCGTTTCCGTTTTTCGGGACCTTGACGCTCAGGCGGTCCACCAGCACGCCACCGGCGCCAGCACCGCAGTTCACGCAGGCAACAAGGTCCGTATTCGGGTCGCGCGGATGGCGAAGCATCAACTTGGAGAGGGCTTCGCTCAGAAGTTCGTAGCCGTCCTTCTCCTTCTTGCCGTCAGGGCCCGTCGGGGCCTCATCGCCTTCACGGCGCTGGATTTCTCCGTTGACAATGGCGCCCTCGGGGACGGGCTCCGTATCGATTTCGACGACAACACGGCCTCCGCGACTGTTATGGTAAACCTTCACGTACTTGATGCTGTAGTGGCCAACATCGATGCCGATTGTCTCGCGTTCACCGCGAATTCGAGCAATTAATCCTAAAGCCAAAGTAAAACTCCGATCGGAAACAGTACTATCCTAATTCTACCTTTATAAAATCAAAATGTCAAGCGAAAAATCACCTAAGTCATTGAAAATTATATAGTTAGCGTATTTTTTGCGTACTTTTTTAGGCCTTTTTTGCCTTATGGAGCTCAAATATGTACTGGAGCACCCTTTCCTGGGTCCAGCCAAAGGCCCCAGTGAACGACGCCGTCATGGAGAAGAACTCGGGATGTTCGGCATTTTTATGCCCCAAATTGCGCAAAATCTCAATTTCCACGTCTTCCGGGCCAAAACTGGGAAGCTCAAAATGAATCCTTATATGCGTCCCGCTCGCGCACTCCACCGGGAGGCCGATCAGGATACCGCCTGCGGAAAGGTCGTAGAGCAGGCCCTTGCTCCTGGATCCGTCCGGCAGTTCCGCCTCGACGTCAAAATTCACGATTTCACGGCGCCAGCGACGCAGCTGCTGCTTTTCGAGCTGGCTCGAATGCCTGAGCACCAGGGCTCCAGGTTCGCACCTTGAAACCTTCACGTTCGCCGAATAGACCGCATCCTCGGGACGGGTCCAGCGGATTTTCACCTCGCGCCCCACATACGAGGACGCCGGGCCGAAGCCTTCGTCGTAAGAGACCGCCCACTCCTTCTCCCTGCGCCAGAGGATCTCGGAATGCTTGAGCTTGGAGACGCCGTCCAGGAGCAGGTCCACGCGGTTGCCCACGTTGAACTGGCGCGTGCAGGCGATGACCGAGAAGGGGTTAGCCGCATCGAACTTGAGCTTATCGCGCAAACGCGCCACGGCCTCGAGCGTCTCGTCGCGGACGTCGTCGACATTGCGGAACTCGTAGAAGTCAGAAACCGCGGCCTCGAACAGGTGCGACGAGTTGAGCACCGCATCCTTGTTCTCGAACTTCGAGGCGCGGACCAGCTTTTCGAGCGTACGGATTTCCTTCGGGCTCAGGTTGTATTCTGCCACCTTGGTTTCGAAGTCCTTCGTGCCGAACATTTCCTCGTTCTCGCGGCGATCGTTGGAACGCTGGATTTCGACCAGCACAAGGAGAAGGAGTCCCAGGATGAGGACCACTCCGATCAAAAGAAGGTGGGACGGCAGAATCATAGGCTAGACCTCGGTCCACTCCCCGCCGATGTAGGAGGCAACGATGGACGACGGAATTTCCTTGCCGAGGAACGGCGTGTTGCGGACCTGGCCGGCGAACAAGGTCGGGACGACCTTCGTCGGGCGGTCCGGGTCCAGGAGGACCAGGTTCGCCCGTCCGCCCTTCGCGATAGCGGAAGGGCCAACGCCGGCCAGCTGTGCCGGAGCGGTGGAAAGCAGTTCCACCGCGCGTGCGGCGCCAAGCCGCCCGCTGAGTGGTTTCCAGATAGCGCCGAGCGCTATCTCCAGCGAAACCGCTCCCGGCACCGCATCTTCGAAGTTCACTTCCTTGTCCTGACGCAACACCGGGTCGTGGTTCACGCTGATCGCATTCACGATTCCCGATTCGAGCCCTTGCCACAGGGCCTCGCGGTCTTCGGCAGAGCGGAACGGCATCGGCACGTTGCAGTGGGAATCGAGGTCGAACAGGCAGCTGTCGTCCAGGAGCAAATGGTAGATATCCACGTCGCAGGTGACATCGACACCCTGGGCGCGCGCGGTCTCGACCAGCTTAAGCGTCTCGCCGCAACTAACTTGCTTGAAGTGTACGGGAACCTTGAGGAAGCGCGCCATCTCGAGGATCCTGAAGGCGGCAATCGTCTCGGCGATGCGCGGAATGCCCTTCATGCCGAGCGTGTCGGCGTAGCTTCCCTCGTGCACGAGCCCGTGGTGACGGAGCGAATCGTCGAGCGGCATGAAGAAGAACCGCTTGCCCGTCATGGAACCGTATTCCATCGCGAGGCGAAGGAAGCGCGTACGGGAACAGTCATGGTTGCCGTCGCCAAAACCGACAGCGCCACCCTGCGCGAGTTCCACCATCTCAGCCAAATCCTTGCACTGGTAGCCCATGCTGAAAGCGCCCAGGAAAGCAAGCTCGAGGCCGGACTTCGCGCTCAGCTGCAACATCGCGGTAAGCTTCTGCGAGTCGTCGATCGGGTTCGCCGAACTTTCGTACAGTCCACCGAAGAAGCCGCCGCGGCGCATGGCAGAGACGCCGTCCCTGAACGTGTAGATGTCGTCACGGAGCGGTTCCTTGAAATCGAGGCCGAGACCGAAGAGCGCCGGAAGGGCAACCGCGCCCTTCGCATCAAATTCCGGTGTTCCCTCGGGAGCGCTGTCCACCCAAGTTCCATCCACAAGGCACATCTTCGTCGGTTCGCCGAACTTCCCGTCCACGTACGGGCGAACGTTGTTCAAAACCATATTACGCATTTGCACGGCCTCCAGCCAAAAGGTAAAGTACGGCCATACGCACGGCCACTCCGTTAGTCACCTGGTTCAGGATAACCGAATTTTCACCGTCGGCAATCTCGCTGTCGAGTTCCACTCCGCGGTTGATCGGACCCGGGTGCATAATGAGCACCTTGTCCTTCGCACATTCCAGCAGTTCGTGGGTAATACCGAAGGTGTTGCGGTATTCGCGCATGCTGGGGAGCAGCGCATCGTCCATGCGTTCCTTTTGCAGGCGGAGCGCGATGATGGCGTCCGCATTTTTCACGGCCTTCTTCACGTCGGATTCCCAGGTCACCTTGTCCATGAGTTCGGTATTGCGGGGAACCAGGGTGCTCGGTCCGCAGAGCGTCACGTGTGCACCCATCGTCGTCATGCCCCAGAGGTTGCTGCGGGCCACGCGGCTGTGGCGTATGTCGCCCACGATAGTCACGTTCTTGCCTTCGAGGGTTCCAAGCTTCTCTTCCACGGTAAGCATGTCGAGCAGCGCCTGCGTGGGGTGCTCGTGCGCACCGTCGCCCGCGTTCACGATAATCGCGTTGCTGTTGTCGGCGAGGAACTTCGGCACTCCCGTCCCCTTGTGGCGGACAACCACGATGTCGATCTTCATCGCCTCGATGTTACGGAGCGTATCGACGAGGGTTTCGCCCTTCTTCACGCTGGAGTTGGAACTCGTGAAGTTCACCGTGTCGGCGGAGAGTCGCTTTTCTGCAAGCTCGAAGCTCGTGCGGGTGCGGGTGCTGTTCTCGAAGAACAGGTTCACGACCGTCATGCCGCGCAGGCTCGGAACCTTCTTTACCGGGCGTTCCAAAATTTCACGGAACTGTTTTGCATTGTCGAGAATCAGGCGGATATCGTGCTTCGACACTCCGCGCAGCCCGAACAGGTGTTTAATCTCAAGGGCGCTCAAGCTAAGCCTCCACTTCTACGAGGTAAACTGAATTTTCGTTGTCAATAGGTTCTATCATCACACGGACTTCCTGGTTCTGCGCGGTCTCTACCGTGAGGCCCACGCAGTCCGGGGCAATCGGCAGTTCGCGGTGCCCGCGGTCCACCAGCACGCAGAGCCGGATGGCGGCGGGGCGCCCGAGATCCAGAATGGCCTGCATGGCGGCACGCACCGAGCGGCCCGTGTAGAGCACGTCGTCCACGAGGATGACCGTCTTGCCCTCCACGGAGGCGGGCATCTCCACGAAGCGCATCTCGGTCGATGCGGACTTCTTGCGGTAGTGGAAGTCGTCGCGGTAGAATGTCGCGTCGAGGCTGCCCATCTCGATGGGCTTGCCGAATTTCTGCGAGAGCCTGTCGCTCAGTTTCTTTGCCAGCGGAATCCCGCGGCTTGCCATGCCGAGAACAATCAGGTTTTCGGCGGAAGGGTGCATCTTTGCAATCTTTGCAGCCATCTCGTCGAGGGCGAATTCCATGGCCTGCGCGGAAAGCAATTCCTGGATACGTTTGCAGTTGTCTTTCATATCCAAGAATTTAGTAAACCCGAACGTATTTTGGCGGGGCCGTCCCCTAGAAAAGGCCTAGCAAAAACTAATCCTTGACACAACGGATAGATTGAGGAAAGTTTTTCCAGAAAAAAGAAAAAGAGGCTCTATTTCCACGACACAATATTTGCATAATATGCACAGAAATATCACCCGATACGTTCGGATGTTTCGTTGAAGTCGTAAAAAATTGAGTCTCTGTACCTAGAAAATAGTACAGCGGATAATCATCATTTGTCTGCAGGCGCCCTTCGCCAGCAGGATACGCGGAAAAACCAAAAGAATCGGTACCATTGTCATTTATTTCTCCAGTAACGCCATCCCAACCACTGGTAGATTTCAAGTCAACATTTTCCCAGTACTCTTCTTCCTGTCCACCCACGGATTCAAGTAAAATCACGAATTCATCCACAGTGGGCACATGCCACCCCTCCGGACACACCCCGCGGATAGGGGGTTCCAAAGAACTCGCCGTATCGCTGTAACCCTTGTAAATTTTAGGGACAATGTGGTCAAAAGGACACTCCGTACCGTAGCCACACCCTTCTGCGTCAGAAGAGAAAAGCCCCGCACTATCCATCGCCGCGCTAAATAAGTACAGACGGCCATATTGTTTACAGTTTTCGGGGTCATTGTCGTAGCAGAAACTGCTTGAATCCAAGGTTTCCGTGGGTTCAAGGTATGCGTAGTTCAAGTTCTCCGCCATCCACCACTGGTCCCCGATTTTCACGGTCCTATACGTCTGTCCATCACGGTCATCTTTTAGCTTGCCGTATTCGCATGTTTCACAACCTGTCACCCGTGCTCCCGAACTCGACGAACCAGCTCCATTGTGCGAAGAACATGATTTTTCCCCGTCTTGAGGTTTGGCGATAAAGGATTCGTCATCACCGCAGGCGGTAAAATTCAAGGCAAAGACAGCGAATAAGGCCGTCCACGAAAGAAAAACGATTTTTTTGAGCATTGTAGCACTCCTCCTTTCTGCAACATAATACCATTATCTCCCTATCGCGTCAATAAAGGCACGCTTTTTTACCTATATTAAGACGGTAAATTCAACAACTCCAAGGAGATTTTATGTTCAATCAGCTGGACAAACCGCAGCCGGGCGAAACCATCGCCATCATGACCACCAACCACGGGGTAATGAAGCTCCGCCTTTTTGAAGAACGCGTGGGCGAATGCGCCACGAACTTCATCGAACTTGCAAAGCAAGGCAAGTACGACGGCGCCCCCTTCCACCGCATCATCAAGGACTTCATGATCCAGGGCGGCGACTTCACCCGCAGGAACGGTACCGGCGGACACTCCGCCAAGGGCCCGGGCACCACCATCGGCGACAAGTACGATCCGTGCCTCACCCACATGCGCGGAGCCCTCAGCTGGGCAAAGACCTCCATGCCGAACTCCATCGGCAGTCAGTTCTTTATCGTCCACGGCGACAACGTGCACTTCTTGGACCACGACCAGTGCGGCCCCGGCCCCGCCGACGGCTACTCCGTGTTCGGCCAGCTCTACGAAGGCTTCGACGTGCTCGACGAAATCGCAGGAGTCAAGACCGACCGCATGGACCGCCCCTTCGACGACGTGATTATCGAGTCCGTGACCATCGAGAAGGCATAAATTTCACGGTGACGGCGCTTTTTTTGAAAAAAAAGTATTCCGCCCCCTTGACAAGGGCCAAATAATTTTCTCTATTTGGCTCACCTTTCGGGGTTATAGCTCAGTTGGTAGAGCGCCTGCATGGCATGCAGGAGGTCAGGAGTTCGACTCTCCTTAGCTCCACGAAAAGGACCCGCTACAAAGCGGGTCTTTTTTTATGCCCTTCGCACAGACAAACACCGGCATGCCGTAAGATTTTTGTATCTTTCAAGGCATGAGGAACATTTCATACAAACTTATCGGAACTGCAGGCAAGGCCATCGCGCTCTGCCTTTGCGCGGGACTTTCCGCCACGTTCGCGGAAGAATGCAACGAACAGACCATGGACGCGTTCGCCTACGAGGACTGCCTCGCCGAACACAACCAGCCCATTCCCGGTGCAAAGCCGAAAAATTCAAACGACGGAGTCCCTAGGCTCCAGGTTATAAACCCCAACGAGGTCTATAACCCGTTCGGCCGCGACGCCTACCTCACCTCCAGTTTCGGAGAGAACCGCGGGACCCGCTACCACATGGGTATCGACTACTCCACCGACATGACGGAAGGTTGGGTCGTCTACGCTCCCGAGGACGGCATCGTCACCGAAATCAAGACATCGCCCTACGGCTACGGCAAGGTTCTCTACTTCAAGGGCAACAGCGGCAAGACATGGGTGTTCGCCCACCAGAGCAGCTTCAGCGCCCAGCTCGACGACATCGTCTACAAGAAGATGTACGACACCAAGAAGAACGACATCGCCATCTCTCCCAAGATTGCGTTCAAGAAGGGCGACACGCTCACCTTCGCGGGCAGCAGCGGCATCGGCAACCCGCACCTCCACCTGGAAGTCCGCACAGCCGACAACAAGGGGCTCTCGCCCTGCGGCCAAGGCGCGCTCTGCCTCGATACCATCGCCCCGCAGATTTTCGCGGCGGCTGTCACCTACAAGGACGAAGTCTCCTTCACGTCCGCCGAGGCGCTCGACAAGGGCTGCATCGAGACCCCCATCAAGAATACTTTCGAGAACGACGCCCCCGTGAACATCTCCTTCAAGATTGCGGACTACAGCCGCATGCCCAAGGAAAACCCGATGTCCGTCCGCAGGGTCGAGGTGTTCCGCTACGACGAGAAGATGTTCAGCAAGATCCAGGATACTATCCCGTTCAGCAAGCAGCTACGCATCCGTGACGAACTCCTGTGGGCCGAAGAAGCGGACACCGCCGGCGACTGGCACTACATCAACGTTCCCTTCCCGCCGCAGTCCGAATACCGCCTCGAGGTCGAAGACTACGCGGGCAACGTCACCACGAAGAAATTCTCCATCCGCTCCCACTGCAAGGGCAACACCAACTTCGCAAAGCAGAACTTCCAGAAGACGCCGCTCATCACCTACCTCTCTAGACCGGCCCTCGACCTCGGCCGCTGCGATTCGAGCTACGTGTTCTCGGTCCGCGACAAGGACGGAAAGACCCTCAGCGCAGACCTCTGCAAAGCGTTCCCCCACAAGCTCACCTTCCTCGGGAAAATCGCAGAGACCTTCCCTGCCGCAACAAAGATTGTCTACAGCAAGGGCGACTTCGAAAATACCGTCTACATGACAACGCTACGCAAGGGCGCCACATCCGCCACCTGGACCGTGAAGGACGAAGACTTCGAAATATCGCAGAAGGTGACCGGCCTTGCCGTCAAGACGAACGAAGGGACCGGCGTCCTCGCCTTCACGAGGAACGTCACCGACAGCCTCAACTTCTACGAGTTCCACCCGAAGGGCCTGCAGCTTACCGGCAACTGGGAAGTCTGCATCGACGCGCACACCGCACCCGCCCCGCTCTACTGGCTCGGCGAGACGAGCCGCGGCTGGTTCATCTTCAGCAAGCAGACCTCCGGCAAGAAGCGTTGCGCGAGCACGAACGAAATCCGCGACATCGCCTCCATCGACAACCAGGCCCCTCCCACGCTCGGATTCCCCTACTGGGACAACACCATCATCGGCGGACTGCACCAGCCTGCGCTCAAGATTCCCGTAAACTTTAAGTACGACGGCATCCCGAACGGCAACTCCATCACGGTCAAGTCCGGCAAGAACTGGATTGCCGCCGAGTACGATTCCGAACCGCGCGAGATTATCCTGGAAGGCGCCAAGCTCCCCGAAGAGGGCGAAAAGATTACCATCCAGATAGTCGACGAAGGGAAGCACAAGGCCTCCTACACCATCACCATCCCGGGCATGTAGCGGCTAGAAGTCGCAGCGGTTAGAGATCGCTATAAAGCGCAAGCTTGCGGCCGCTGCAAAGTGCGACACGCAGCAAGCCGTAGACTTCGGCCTCACGACGCGGGAAGTCGACCGGGTGGAGTGCGATTCGCGGTAGCCCCACCGGGATATCCAGGATCAGCTTTCCGAACAAAAACGCCGGCTTCACCAGGGCATCCGGTATTCCCGCGAAGCTAGTCACCGGCGAGATATACGGCACCCCGTCGGCCGTCATCACCATGAACCTGTTCTCGTACAGCATGCCCAGGCCCCGGACCTGGTGCGAGAGGAACCTGTTGCTGTACCAGGTGGGAGGAACGAACGCTACCGGCTTCTCGCCATTTGCAAACAGGGCGTCCCATGCCACGTTCGCCTCTCGCAGGAGCCTGTTGGACTCGAACTCGCTGAGTCCCGCGAATTCCGCCTCGCCTCCCGTGAGGTTCATGCCGATCAGCCCCATGTAGCTGCGGCCCTGGCTGAATTCCGCCCTGTGCTTGTAGCCGTGCAGCGCCAGTTCGAAGCCTTCCGCCTTCAGTTGCGCAAGCGCCTCGCGGAATTCCTTTACCGAATCCGCATCGGCACCGTCCGTGCAGGGAATGACCAGCACGTCGAAAGCCCGGCCGCAGAGGTCCTTCAGCGAGCCGAGAACCGGAAGTACCGTCCGGAAATTCCAGACGTTCAAATCATGGAAGCACAGGAGGAATTTTTTCGACATGTAAGGAATTATAGAAAATACTATATTTCGCCCCATGTTCGAATCCATCATCTTGGGCCTTTTGCAGGGCCTCGCCGAATTTCTCCCCATTTCCAGCTCGGGCCACCTGGTGCTCGGGCACGAACTCCTTGGCATGAACGAAGCGGGCATGTTCTTCGACATCATGCTCCACGCCGGGACGCTCCTTTCCATCTTCGTCGTCTTCCACAAGAAGATTACCGACATCATCGTGGGCTGCCTCCGCCGCAACCCCGAGCAGCTGAAGGAAGCAGGCTACATCGTACTCGCCTCCATCCCCACCGCGCTCATCGGCCTCGGCTTCAAGGACGCGCTTGAAAGTTTGTTCGAAAACCCGCGCGCCGTGTGCGTCGCCGAGCTCTTCACCGGCCTTCTGCTATTCACGTCCCAGTGGGGCCCGACCGGCGCCAAGCACCCGGATAACGAAGGCGTCAAGATGAACTGGTGGCGCGCGCTCGTGACCGGCACCGTTCAGGGCATCGCCTGCATCCCGGGCATCAGCCGCAGCGGCTCGACCATCAGCGCCATGATGTTCATGGGCGTAAACCGCAAGTACGCGGGCGAATTCAGCTTCCTCATGAGCATCCCCGCCGTCGGCGGCGCAGCCCTCCTCGACGTCATCAAGTGGGCCAAGTGCCAGAGCGTCGAGAAGGTCGCCCAGATGGCTATCGAGAATCCCGAGAAGGCCGCCAAGTGCGCCGACGCCGGCAGCTTCACACCGGAACTCCTCGCGGGCATGGTCGTGTCGTTCATCTTCGGCATCATCGCCCTCAAGTGGCTCATGAACTTCGTGCAGAAGGGCAAGTTCCAGCACTTCGCCTGGTACGTCTGGGTCGTGGGTATCTTGGGACTCATCTTCCTGAAGTAGTTCCTACCTCTGGCGGAGCCAATAGGCGAAGAAGTAATCCGACAGACGATACGTTCCGTTTTCTTCCGCAAGCACAAGCTTGTTTTTCAGCCCCTTCAAGGACGCCTGCACGCTGCTTGGCGACGAAAGTCCGTATTTAGCAACAAATGCACCCGAGGTCAGTTCGCGAGCAACACCTTCCTGCGCAATGGCAAGCAAAAGCATTTTCTGTTTCGAAGAGAACATCGAAAACATATCCTTATACTGCTGTTCCTGCATAAGGATTATATTTTGCAACGCGATTCCCAGAAATTCCTGCGGGCAATTGCCATTTTCGGGAGTCAACGCGAATAATTCGTTCATCAGCATTTGCACAAACCAGGTCGTTCCATCAAAAAGCGAATAGACGCTCCGGACAACATCCGCCTCCACTTTCTTTCTCTTAAGAGCAAACATCCGTTGCGCGAATTCGCAATAGACATCTTCGGGGATGGCAGCCAAATTCATTGAGATGGCACTTTGATAAAAGGGCTTGCTATGCGAATAGAACATCTCATTTAAGATATGCTGTCGGGAACCTGCAAAAATAAAGCGGGTGTTGTTGCATTGCTGAATCTTCGTGCGCAGAAGAGCCTCTACACTTGTTTCCTCATATTCCGAAATTTGCTGAAACTCATCGATAGCGACAATGCACGGACGCTTTTCGGATTCCAAATAATCGAAAATTTCATCAAGAGTCTTTTGCGGAGTCTTGATTTCTCCGAGCTTGAGTTCAAACGAAGGTTCACCCGTATTGGAGTCTAGTTTAAACGCAAATCGTAATGACGACACGATTTCAAAAAAACGTTCGTACCATTTCTTTTGTTGTGCCTGTTCTTTTTGAACGGCTTTGCTAAGCTCGTAGATAAACTCCTCTATGGATTTCGTGGCATAAATATCGACAAAGAACGTGGCGTAGTTTTTCTTTATTTTAGGCTGCTTGAAAAGATGATGGATCAGCCCGGACTTACCGAGCCTACGGGGACTAGACAAAACAACGTTTCTGCCGTTCGCTATATGCTTTTGCAAAAGTTCGACTTCTGCTTCGCGGTCGCAGAAGAATTCAACGGGGATGTCCGATCCGACAACAAAGGGGTTCGTCTGGTCCATTTTCGCCTCCAATTATCACGATTATGATTATTATAAATATAATAATTTCTTTCATAAGAATCAAAGTTACGACTATTCATTTTACGGTATTAAGCAATCCTGGCTCTCGTTTTTGGCATGATCGTGTCGTTCATCTCCGGCATCCCCTCGGACTCATCTTCCTGAAGTAGTTCCTACCTCAGCAGAAGCGTATCCACGAAGATTGACGGGACAACCGCAATAACGGAGTCCATAAAGTACTCAGGACTAAACGGGAAAGCGTTATTGCGGCAACAATCCCTTCCAGTGGAATCTTCCACTGTTTTTTTACGGTCTGCAATATAGGGGACCCTCACTCCATCATAAGCAAAGTCTCCCATATGGATATACCTGTTCGGATCCACCAGAAAAATCTTATTCCCTATTTCCTGACAATACATCTTGGAAGTTTTATCTTCCTGAACACCATCATCGTAAGTCTTATCATCAAAGACCGTTTGATCCCTTGTCACCAAACTTAACATGGAATCATCCAAAGGTACAATGACGGAAGCACTTCCATCAAAGAATAGTTCGTTAAACATTTCCCCATTCAACCAGTCACAAAGACGGGCATCCAGCACGTGCATTTCTACAGGCGTTTGCGCCTCCAAAAGAAGCTTTCCCTCCACTTTTTCCACAACTTTCCACGCTAACGGAGCAAGGTGACCTTCCGAATCCCATTTACGCAACCCCAAGTTCAAAAAATCACCCCTAGTCAAGCCATGCCTATTCTTGGAGCGAGCCTGCACCAAAAGTTCTCGACTGTCCTTGTAATCAAATTCGCTCAAAACCATAAAGAAGCGCGACGCAAAAATGTAGTTCTCGGAATCCATCGCTTCCTTGGACGCCTGGTATATTTTTTCTTCTATGTCTTCTGGAGTGCCTAGCATCAGTACGGCCAGTTTGTGCCCCATCAACTGGAAAAAACTATCAAAGGGAATCAAATGAGCCGTGATGACGTCGCCCCGGTGTACTACACCTGGGTACTTGTGCAACTCCCGAATAAAAAGAAGTTCCCCATTGTAACGCATCCTTGTTGTCGGGGATTTTAAATACGCGCTGATTTTTTCGCAATTATCCCGATAATTCGAGAACCCTCGGTCAAAAACAGACAACCAGCCGATTATCCATAACAGCAACAAAAGGACAAAGGGCGCAGAAAGACACCCGATTGCAATTTTCCCACCAGTTCTCATTTCGCCTCTCCCTCTACAAATTCCCTATAATGAATATACTTCCTTTTTGGCACGGTTATTGCATCTTCTATAGCGAAAACAAGGCGGGAGCGCCATTTTGTTTCATTTTGAAACGCATTGATAGGCCAGACCGCTTAAATTTTTAACATAAAGGACGAAAAATGGCTACAGAAAAGATGGAGTTCCAGACCGAAGTTCGCGACATGCTGAACTTGATGATCAATTCCCTTTACAGCAACAAGGAAATCTTCCTGCGCGAGCTCGTTTCGAACGCGGCGGACGCACTGGACAAGCGCCGTTTCCTCTCGCTCTCGAACGCCGACCTGCTCCCGGTGGGCACGCAGTTGCGCATCGATATCTCGGTGAACAAGGAAGGCAAGAGAATCGTTGTGGAAGACAACGGTATCGGTATGAACAAGGAAGACCTGATCAACTGCCTGGGCACCATCGCCCGTAGCGGCACCAAGAACTTTATCAAGAACCTCAAGGAAGGCGACAAGGGTTCTGTGGATTTGATTGGCCAGTTCGGTGTGGGTTTCTATTCCGTGTTCATGGTCGCAAAAAAGGTCGAAGTGTTGACCCTCAAGGCCGGCGAAAAGCAGGGCTACCTGTGGGCATCCGAAGGCACGGGCGATTTCGAAATCTCCGAAGCACCGCTCGACAAGGTGGGCACCAAGATTACGCTTTACCTGAAGGATGACGAAGACGCCGAAGACTTTGCCAGCGAATGGAAGATCAAGGACATCGTCCAGAAGTACAGCGGTTTCGTAAGCTACGGCATCTACTTCCACCCCGAAGCCACCAAGAACGACAAGGGCGAAATCGAAGAAAAGCCCGAAGAACGTTTGAACGAGAAGCAGGCCTTGTGGCGCCAGAGCGAAAAGGAAGTCACCGAAGAACA
>JAEEGH010001683.1_pt1 | contig 62454 bp, 57 predicted proteins | sample 9134181 | NCBI WGS metagenome assembly JAEEGH01 (sample SAMN16246544, study PRJNA631951) | gut metagenome | biome: gut microbiome; feature: rumen; material: DP-attached | host: Bos | place: Iran: Karaj | collected 2018-10
GTTGAAGAAGGCGCAAAAATTAGAAACTCAATCGTAATGGAAGGTGGCATTGTTAAGAAGAATGCATCTTTGGATTACACAATTACAGATAAGAACGTAACAATTACAGAAGACAAGCATATGTCAGGTACAGAAATGTTTGTAACTGTAATACCTAAAAACAAAACAGTTTAAGATTTAAAAAGGAGACTTAATTATGGCAGAAAAGAAAACCGCAACAAAGGCTGCTCCAAAGAAGCCAGCCGCTCCAAAAGCAGAACCAAAGGCTAAAGAAGTTAAACTAGATCCAAAGCCAGTAGTTAAGGAACAACCAAAGGTTGAAGCAAAGAAAGCAGCTCCAGCTCCTAAAAAGCCTGCTGCTCCTAAAGCTGCTCCAAAGGTTGAAGTAAAGAAAGAACAACCAAAAGTTGAGGTTAAGGTAGAACAACCTAAGGTTGAAGAAAAGCCAATAATAAAGGAAGAACCAAAAGTTGAAGTAAAGAAGGAAGCTCCAGCACCAGCTCCAAAGAAGAGCGGAAAGATGAAAGTTCTTTTCGTAGCAGGTGAAGCTAACCCATTTATTAAGACTGGTGGACTTGCTGACGTAGCAGGTGCATTACCAAAAGCTTTGGTTGAAAAGGGAATCGATGCAAGAGTTATGATTCCACTATATCTTGGTATCCCTCAAGAAATGAAGAACAATATGCAATACATTGGAAATTGCTTTGTTCAATTGTCTTGGCGTAGCCAATACTGTGGAGTATTCTCATATGTATATCAAGGCGTAACATATTACTTCATTGATAATGAATTCTATTTCAAGAGACATGGAATTTATGGACATTATGATGATGGTGAAAGATTTGCATTCTTTAGCAAAGCAATTTTAGAGAGCTTAAAGATTATTGATTTCACACCAGATATTATCCATGCAAACGATTGGCATACAGCTTTAGTTCCTGTATTTTTGGATTGCTTCTACAGAGGCGAAGAACATTGCAAGAACGCAAAGACTGTTTATACAATTCATAACATCGAATTTCAAGGACAATATGGAGACGGCCTAATCGAAGATATCTTAGGATTTAACTACGATCAATCTCTATTAGTTCGTTACGCAGGATGCGTAAATTATATGAAGGGTGGTATTGAAAGTGCTTCAAGGGTAACAACGGTATCTCCATCATATGCAAACGAAATCCTTGATCCATATTATGGATATGGAATGCAAGATATCTTAAATGCAAGAAAGTTCAAGCTATCTGGTATTATTAACGGTATCGATGAAGAAAAGAATAATCCAGCAACCGATAAGTCTTTGTTCAAAAATTATGACATTAACACAATTGAGAATAAGAAGTTCAATAAGATTGGATTACAACAATTACTTGGCTTGCCAGTAAATGAAGATGTTCCAATGATTGGTATGGTTGGAAGATTGACACATCAAAAGGGAATCGATTTGGTAACAGCTGTTATGGATAGAATCTTAGATTTAGATGTTCAAGTAGTTATTCTAGGTACAGGCGATTGGAAGTATGAAAACATCTTAAAGGATATGCAAAATAGATATCCAGGTAAGTTAAGAGCTATTATTAACTTCTCATCAGATATGGCAAGTAAGATTTATGCTGCATCAGATATGTTCTTAATGCCATCTAAGTTTGAACCATGTGGATTATCTCAAATGATCGCTATGCGTTATGCATCAGTACCAATCGTAAGATTGACAGGTGGATTGAAAGATACAGTTATAGCATATAACCACGAAACAGGTGAAGGAGAAGGATTTACTTTCCTAACATACAATGCAAGTGATATGCTATATGCTATCGAAAGAGCAGTAGGCTTATACAGAGACTACAAATCAGATTGGGAGAAAGTTGTATTAAATGGCATGAAGAAGGACTTCAGCTGGAAGACAATCGCAAATCAATATATCGACTTATACAAGAGTATTTAATTACTTCGTGATAAAGGGGAAACGAAATAATTAAAAGGAAGGTAAAATAAATGGAGAAAATTACCGCTAAAGAAGTAAAAGAACTTGTAGATAACAAGTGTCAAAGATACTTCGGTAAAACAGCAAAGGACGCAAGTAAGCATCAAATTTACAGAGCTATTTGCTACATTGTTAGAGACTTATTAACAGAGGAGAGACTAGATTTCAAGCGTAAGAGAGTTGAGCAAGAAACAAAGCAAGTATATTACATGTCAATGGAATTCCTTCTAGGAAGATCATTGAAGAACCATCTATTCAATATGGGTCTTACAGATGTATTCGCTGCAGCTTGTAAAGAGTTAGGCGTTACATTAGAAGAAATTGAAGACTTAGAACCAGATGCTGGTCTAGGTAATGGTGGTTTAGGAAGACTAGCTGCTGCATATATGGAATCATTAACAAATCTAAATTATGTAGCATCAGGATTCTCAATTAAATATGACTACGGTATATTTAAACAAAAGATTAATGATGGATGGCAATTAGAGTTAGCTGACGATTGGCTACAAAATGGTGACGTTTGGTTAGCACCTCGTGAAGAAGACACATTCAGAATTAAGTTCGGTGGAACAATTAACCAAAGATGGGAAGATGGTAGATTATACGTTGACCAAGTAAATTGCTACGAAGTAGACGCTGTCCCATACGATATGAACATCTCTGGATACAATGTACCAGCAGTTAACAAATTAAGATTATGGACAGCTAAAGCTCCTAATGATTTCGATATGCAATTATTCTCACAAGGTGAATATGTTAAGTCATTAGAGCAAAAGGCACTAGCTGAATCTATTTGTAAGGTTCTATACCCAGCAGATCACCACATCGAAGGTAAGATGCTAAGATTAAAGCAACAATACTTCTTCGTATCTGCTTCAATGCAATCAATCTTCAAAAAGCACATCAGAGACTATGGTTCTTTAGATACACTTCCAGAAAAGATTGCTATTCACGTAAACGATACTCACCCAACACTATGTATTCCAGAAATGATGAGATTATTGTTGGATGAATACGGATATTCATGGGATAAGGCATGGGATATTGTTACAAAGACAATTTCTTATACAAACCATACAGTTATGGCAGAAGCTCTTGAAAAGTGGCCAGAAGATATCTTCAAGCAATTATTACCAAGAATCTATCAAATCGTTGTTGAAATCAACCAAAGATTCTGTAATGATTTATGGTCATTCTATCCAAATGATTGGAATAAAGTTGCATATAATGCAATTCTATCTCACAACCAAATTAAGATGGCAAATCTATGCTTAGCAGCTTCTCATACAATCAATGGTGTATCAGCACTTCACTCACAAATTTTGAAGGACGATATCTTCCACGATTACTATGCTATGTATCCAATGAAGTTTACAAACGTAACAAATGGTATTACATACAGAAGATGGTTAGCTCAAGCAAACCCAGAATTAAGTGATTATATTAAGACATTAATCGGTGATGGTTTCTTAAAGGATGCAAACGAATTAAAGAAACTTGAGCACTTCCAAGGAAACAAAGAAGTTCTTCAAAACATCATGAAGATTAAAAAGCACAATAAGGAAAAGCTTGCTAAATACATTTTAGAGAACAATGGAGTAGAAGTAAATCCAGATTCAATCTTCGATGTTCAAGTAAAGAGATTACATGAATACAAGAGACAACTTCTAAACGCACTTCATATCTTAGATTTGTATTATCAATTAAAAGCTAATCCAGATTTAGATATCAACCCAAGAACATTTATCTTTGGTGCTAAAGCAGCTCCAAGTTACTATATGGCAAAGCAAATCATTAAATTAATTTGCTGCTTAGGAGAACAAATTAACAATGACCCAGATATCAAGGGAAAGATTAAAGTTGTATTCCTAGAAAACTACAGAGTAACACTTGCTGAACTTGTAATGCCAGCATCAGATGTTTCTGAACAAATTTCTATCGCAGGAAAGGAAGCTTCTGGTACAGGTAACATGAAGTTCATGATCAACGGTGCTGTAACAATGGGTACTATGGATGGTGCTAACATCGAAATTCACGAAAGAGTTGGCGATGAAAATATCATCATCTTTGGTATGAGAGCAAATGAAGTGGAAGAATTAAATAAGCGTGGATATGAACCAGCTAGCTTCTATCATTCAAATCCAAGAATCAAAGCAGTTATTGATGGACTACGTTCAGGTATTGCTGGCGTACAATTCAATGAAATCGCAGACAGCCTAGTAATGGGCGCTGACCACTATAAGGTTCTTGCAGATTTCGCTTCATATTGCGATGCACAAGATAAGTTAGATAAAGCATATTCAGATAAGATGCGTTGGGCTAGAATGTCATTAATGAATACAGCAAACGCAGGCTTCTTCTCATCAGATAGAGCTGTTCAAGAATATGTAGATAGAATTTGGCACTTAAAACCTGTTAAATTCCCTAAGAAGAAATAATGGAAATTTATTTCGACTCAAAAGACTTAAACTGTAAAACACCTTTTGGCGCAGTAGGCACAGGAGAGACAATAACTCTAAATGCCTATTGCAAGGATGGTGTTTTCGTAGAGAAGGCATACCTTTATGTCTACCAAGATGGAGTAGATATTCCTACGGAGTACCCACTTCATTATGTTGAAACGGTAGATGGTATGTCTTTATTTTCTGTTGAGCTCGATAATTTAGATGTTGGTCTATATTGGTATCACTTTGTATTCTTCACTGAAGAGGGTGAAATTAGAGTAGACAAAAACGGTTATGGTTTCCAATTAACTGTATATGATGAAGATTATAAAACTCCAGACGATTTAAAAGGTGGCGTTATTTATCATGCCTTTGTAGATAGATTTGCAAAAGGCAAGGATAAGAATGCTGTATTTACAAAGAGAGGAGTTTTAAAAGAATGGACAGATCCATTAACTATTTGCGATGAAGATGGAATCTATAGAGCAAATGATTTTTATGGAGGAAACTTCCAAGGCATCATAGACAAATTAGATTATTTACAAGATTTAGGAGTAACAATCCTATATCTATCGCCAATTTTTAAATCAGCATCAACGCATAGATATGACACAGGCGATTATCTTCAAGTTGATGAATTATTAGGAACTGAAGCAAAATTTAAAGAATTAATCACAAAAGCTAAAGAAAAGGGAATAGATATCATGCTTGATGGCGTATTCAACCATACAGGCGCAGATAGCTTGTATTTTAACAAATATGGCAACTACGATTCTATCGGTGCATATCAATCTATGCAAAGCCCATATTTCAATTGGTATACATTCTATGATTTCCCAGATCATTATCATTGTTGGTGGGGTGTAACAGTTTGCCCAACAATCAAACCAACTCCAAATGGCTTTAGAGATTTAATTACAAACCCAATTAATGGTGTTATTAACAAATGGACAACACTTGGCGTTAAGGCGTGGAGATTAGACGTTGTCGATGAATTAGCCGAAGACTTCGTAAAACGCATCAGAAAGGCCGTAAAACGTGGCGGAGAAGATAAGTTGTTAATTGGCGAAGTTTGGGAAGATGCTTCAAATAAGATTGCATACGATACAAGACGTCATTACTTCCAAGGTGAAGAATTAGATGGCGTAATGAATTATGTATATAAGAATGCAACTCTAGCTTATGCTATGGGCGGAAGTGTTCAAGATTTCAAAGATACGGTATATGAACTATTAGAAAATTATCCAAAACAATCTTTAGATTGTTCAATGAACTTAATTGGTACTCACGATACAGTTCGTGCATTAACAATTTTGGGCGGTGGTACTAATGGTGCCGACTTAACAAAGTGGGAGAAAAAAGACTTTAGATTAACACAAGAGAATTACGATCTTGGTGTTAAGAAATTAAAGATTGCGTCAGCAATTGAATTTATGTTACCAGGTATCCCATCAATCTATTATGGTGATGAAATCGGCATGCAAGGATTTGAAGATCCTCTAAATAGAGAGCCAATGCAATGGGATAACATAAACGAAGAAGTACACGGCCACTATATGGCGCTAGGTAAGATTAGAAAAGATTATAGAGAAGAGATGATTGGCGATATTGAAATTGCAAATGACGATATCCTTATCCTAAAGAGAAAGGCAAAAAAGACTATAACTTTAATTGCTAATACTTGCCCATATAGACGTACATATGTAATTGAAAAAGACACTGTTGATTTATTGACAGGAAAGCCTCTAAAGAAGGGTCGATTAATCTTAGACCAAAACAAAGTATTTATATTTGAAGAATGATAGAATTTAAAGAAACAAAATTATTTTCTAAAGAAGAAGTAGTAGAACTATTTAAATCAGTAAACTGGCCAGAAGCAAATTATCCAGATAAATTGTTTGCAGCGCTTCAAAACTCTGAGACTGTTATTTGTGCTTTTGATGGCGAAAAATTGGTTGGTCTAATTAGAGTTTTAGATGATGGCGAAATCTTCGCAATTATTCATTTCCTTTTAGTTAATCCTAACTATCAAGGTATGCACATTGCATCAGATTTAGTTAAACTTGCAAAGGAAAAATATAAGGATATTATGTACTTCAAAGTAGTGCCAATTGATGAGGGCGCAAAGAAGTTTTATCTAAAGCAAGGATTCAAAGAATCGCATAATGCAGATTGCTTAATTATATCGAATATTGAGTAATTAATAATTTTACATTAAAGCCGTTGAGAGACGGCTAGATTTATTCTATAATAGTATTACTATTATGAGTACGAACTTAATATACGGAGATTATCATACACATACAGTTTTTTCTCATGGTAAAGGAACTATTGAGCAAAATGTTCAAGAAGCAATAAAGCATAATCTAAAAGCTATTGCTATAACTGATCACGGCTTTGGACAACCATTTGCTGGAATTACTCCAAAGAGCTTTGAAGTTATGAAAGAACAAGTTAAAGAACTTCGTGTTAAATACCCAGAGATTAAAATCCTTTTAGGCGTTGAAGCAAACATCATCAACAAAAAGGGTGAAATAGATTTAACAGATGAGCAAGAAAAAGATATGGATATCATATTAGCTGGATATCATTTATCTGCGACTCAAAGAAGATTGCCAGCTTTGTTTTCTTTAGCTGTTCCGGCTGTTTTATGGACTGCAGGTATTTGCACAAAAGGGCAAGTAAGAAGAAATACTCAAGTTTATCTAAAAGCTATTCAATCAAGAAAGATAGATGTTATAACTCACCCAGGTTATATGATGCCAATAGATTATGATGAATTTGGTAAATGTTGTGCAGATTTAGGAACATTAGTTGAGATTTCTACAAGACATGAAGTTCCAACTGAAGAGAATTTAGAAAAACTAATTAATGCGGGCGTGAACTTTATTATAAATTCAGATGCCCACGAATTAAACGAGATTGGCTGTGTAGATTACGCACTAGGTTTAGTTGAGAAATATAACATACAAGACAGAGTAGTAAACCTAAATAGTTGCGAATTTAAATTGAGGTCAAAATCTTAATGAATTACACAGAAGAAGTTAAGCAAGAAATATATAAAGTAGTTAAGAATGAAAGCAAAGAAAAAAAGCTTTCATTTTTAACAGCAATCACTTGCTCACTTGCACAAATAAAAGCATTCGAAAAAGGCGATGCCTTTTTAACTTACGAAATTAAAGAAGAAAACCTTGCAAATGTAGTTAGTGAATTGCTTATAGAATTGTATGATATAGAACACGAAATCGAATATATCGATTTGGACCCAAAATTGTACGTTATTTCTTTATCTAAAGATAAGGCCAATAAAATGCTAGAAGAAATGGCTTTGCCTCATTTTGAGGGCGATAACTTCGTTGAGGTGCCTTTGAAAGTCCATATGAGTTATGTTTCTAATATGGAAAAGGCAGAAGGATACATTCAAGGAATCTTTGCATCATCAGGAAGTGTATATTTCCCAAAAGAGGATGATATTGAAAAATCTAATAGAGGATATCATCTTGAGATGACATTTTCGGTACAAGACCATGCATTCCTTGTTCAAAACATTTTGAGAGAGTGCAAGATTGATTTAACATATATAAATAGAGAAGTATCTCACGCTCTTTATTCTAAAAAGAGTGAAAAGATAAGTGACACATTAGCTTTTGTTGGAGCAAGTGGTGCCGTATTAAAACTAAACTCTGTTAGCATTCAAAGATATATGAATAACGAAATCAATAGAATGTCTAATATAGAGGCTGCAAATATAGATAAGACTGCAATTGCTAATGCAAAATATATTGAAGCAATTGAAAAGATAGATAGAATTAAAGGGATTAATAAAATTCAAGACGAAAAGATTCGTCAAGTTTGCATAGCAAGACTTGAAGATAGAACATCTTCAATGAGCACACTTAGCGAAAAATTATCTATGACTAAAAGCTCTTTAAATAGAGTATTGACTAAAATATTGAATCTAGCAAATTCAATGGAGGAATAAGATGGCAGATTTGAAATGCAAAATCAAACCAGAAGATATGCATGAGCCAGTGCCTTTTGTGCACTTACACTTGCATACAGAATACAGCTTGTTAGATGGAGCCGCAAGATTAACTCATAACGGCTGTTCTCCTCTATTTGATGAATGTCTAAGATTAGGTATGCCTGGTGTTGCCATTACTGACCATGGTAATATGATGGCTGCATATCCAGCATATTCAACTCTAAAGCAATATAAACACTTTGTTCCAGAGGGAAGAGAGTTCAATGTTATTTATGGAAACGAGTTCTATACAGTTGAGGATATGCATAGACAAGAATCAACAAAAAGATATGATTACAACCACTTGGTTGTTCTTGCAAAGTCTCAACAAGGTCTAGCAAACTTAAGTGCTTTAACTTCTTTGTCTTATACAGAAGGTTACTATGGTAAGCCAAGAATCGATTTGCAAACTATTAGAAAATATTCAGAAGGACTTGTTTGTTTGTCTGCATGTTTAGCTGGTGTTATTCCTCAATATTTAGTACATGACGAATATGAAAAGGCTAAAGAATATGCGCTTCAATTACAAGAGATATTTGGAAAAGAAGATTTCTATATAGAACTTCAAGATCACGGTATCCCAGAAGAAAGAAAGATATTACCACTTCTTGCAAAGATAGCAAAAGAAATCGGAGCTAAAGTTGTTGCTACAAACGACGTTCACTACATCAAAAAGTCTGACGCCGAAGCACACGATGTAATGTTGTGTATCCAAACAGGTGCAAGATTAAGTGATGAAAAGAGAATGAGATTTGATACTCAAGAGTTCTATCTAAAGAGCTATGATGAAATGCAAAAATTATTCTCATGGTGCCCAGAAGCTTTAACTAACACAATTGAAGTTATGGATAAGTGTAAGGGATTAGGCTTTAAAGAAAGAGATATTGAAAGATTATATCCAACTTATGTTCCACCAGAAGGTTACACTCCGGAGACATATTTACGTGAATTAACATTCAATGGTTTAAAGAGAAGATATGGAGATAAATTAGACCAAGCAAAGATAGATAGAGCAAACGAAGAATTAAACGTTATTCATACAAAAGGTTTCGATTCTTATTATTTGGTTGTATGGGATTTCATTAACTATAGTAAATCTGTAGATATCCCAATTGGACCAGGTAGAGGTAGTGGTGTAGGAAGTATCGTTGCTTATGCTATTGGTATTACAAACGTAGAACCTTTACGTTACGATTTATTCTTCGAAAGATTCTTAAACCCAGAAAGAAACTCTCCACCAGATTTCGATATCGATATCTGTACAGAAAGAAGAGGCGAAGTTATTGATTACGTTGTTAAAAAGTATGGCAGAGAAAAGGTATGTCAAATTTTAACATTAGGAACTCTTAAGCCAAAGAATGCTATTGCCGATGTAGCGAGAGTTTATAACATCCCACTTGATTTGGTAAACAAGACTAAAAAGACACTTCCAAACGACCCAGGATTAACACTTCCAAAGGCGCTTGGTAGAGCTTTTGATAAGAAGGGCGAACCAATCCCAGGTATCCCTGAATTTATAGAGATTTATGAGACAAATGAGGACATGCATCGAGTTATTGATATGGCGGGCAGACTTGAAGGTATGCCAAAGAATATGTCAAAGCACGCTGCCGGCGTTGTTATTTGTAACGTTCCAGTCATTGATGCTATTCCAGTTTTAATTCAAAAGAAGGGCGATAAAGTCGATGTAGTTACTCAATTCCAAAAGACAGAAGTTGAAGAATTAGGATTACTAAAGATGGACTTCTTGGGCCTTATCACTTTAACCGATATTCACCATGCTATTAAGTATGTAAAAGAAGATTATGGTATAGAGATTAACTTCGATAAGATGGAAGTTGATGACCCAGGTGTATATAAGATGATTTCGGATGGTGATACGGATTTCGTATTCCAACTTGAAAATGGTGGTATGAGAAAGTTCATGACACAAATGCAACCAAACAACATTGAAGACTTGATTGCTGCAATTTCCTTATATAGACCAGGACCTATGGATGCTATTCCTCAATATCTAGAGGCGAGAAAGGATCCAAACAAAGTTGAATATCCACACGAATGTTTAGAGCCAATTCTAAACACAACATTCGGTGTATTCGTATATCAAGAGCAAGTTATGAATGCTGCAAGAACAATGTCTACATACTCACTTGGCGAAGCTGATAATCTACGTCGTGCTATGGGTAAGAAGAAAGCAGACGTTATGGCAAAAGAAAGAGCTAAGTTCTTAAAGGGTGCTGTTGAAGTTAAGCATATCCCAGAAGATGCTGCAAATAAAACTTTCGATATCATGGAAAGATTCGCAACATACGCTTTCAATAAATCTCACGCTGCAGCTTATGCTCATATCGCTTATCAAACTGCATATCTAAAGAAGTATTACTATGTAGAACTTGCGTGCGCTATCTTAAATAACAGAATTACAAAGTCAGACCAATTATTAAAATATATTAATATCGCTAAAGACCATGGTGGTGTTGAAATTCTACCTGCTGATGTAAATAAGAGTGATGTTAAATTCAAGGTAGAAAATGGCGGTATAAGATTTGGTTTGACTGCTATTAAGAATATTGGTGAGCAAGTAGCTGAAGATATTGTTAATGAAAGAAAGAAAAATGGCGAATATAAATCACTAGCAGATTTTGTAAATAGAGTAGATCCAAAAGTTGCAAACAAAACAACAATTGAAAACTGTACAAAAGCTGGTGCTATGGATTGCTTTGGACATACAAGAGCTACAATTATGCAAAACTATCCAGCAATTCTAAAGAAAGCACAAGACGATAAAAAGCGTGAGCTTGATGGACAAATGTCTCTATTTGATATGGTAGGTGGATTAGAAGATCCAGCAAGTGCAGATAACATGGTAGAAGTAAAAGAATTCGATAAGTTAGAATTACTTGCCATGGAAAAGGAAGTATTAAATACTTACATGACTGGACACCCACTAGAAGAATACAATGGCATTATTAATAATTATGATTTCAACCTTGGAAAGATTCTTCCATTATTATCTTCTCAAAGCGATGATGAGGAAGAAGAGGAAGAAGGACAAGTAGTTGAATCTGAAGAGCAAGAAGGCTTAGAAGAAATCAAACAACTTGCTGAAGAATATAAAGGAAAGAGAGTTGTATTAATGGGACTTTTAGATAGCGTTGCTAAAAAGAACGTTGAAAGCAAAAAGACCCATGAAAAATCTACAATGGCATCAGCAAGATTAATTGATTCATTTGCATCTGTAGATACATTATTCTTCTCAAGAGTATATGAAAGATATAAGGGTATATTGAAAAACGATATCGTAGTTGAAATTGAAGGTACACTTCAAGTTAGAGATGATATGTCAGTAACACTTGTAGCAAACGCTGTTAAGATCTTGGATACAGATGCTCAACAAGCAGAAGCTCCAAAGAAAGAAGAGAAGCCTCCAAGAAGAATCTATGTAAAGGCTGATGAGAATATTTCTCAAAACGAAAACGCTAGATTAATCAAGACTTTAATCGGATTTACAAAGGAAGGAAAGGACTCAGTAGCATATAAATATAATGGTAAGGTATACCTATGTCCAGATATTCATTTCGATATAGATGATTTGATCGTAATGAAACTTGAGTCTAGATTTGACCAAATCTTTATTAAAGATTTAATCTAAAATTGGCTAAAAAATAGAAAATATCAAAAAATGCGCAGTTTTTTACAAAAAAAATTGCGTTTTTTTACATTATTCAATATCTATTTGCTATCGTCTTTGATATAATTATCAAGGTTTACAAAAAAGGAGCTTTTATTCAATGAGAAAAATAGCTGTTCTAACAAGCGGTGGTGACTCACCAGGTATGAATGCGGCAATCAGAGCCGTAACAAGATATGCTATCGAGCAAGGACTTGAAGTATATGGCGTAGAAAGAGGTTATACAGGCCTTATCAATAATAAAATCTTCCAAATGAATAGACGTTCAGTTTCAGATATTATTCAAAGAGGCGGTACAATCCTTAAGACTTCTAGATGTGAAGAATTCATTAACAAAGATTATAGACAAATAGCTGCAGAAAACTTAGAGGCTTATGGCATCGAAGGTTTAATCGTTATCGGTGGTGATGGTAGCTTTAGAGGTGCTAAAGATTTGTTCAACGATTTTGGCGTTAAGACTATTGGTATCCCAGGAACAATTGATAATGACCTTGCTTATACAGATTTCACTTTAGGTTTTGATACAACAGTAAATACAGTTCTAAGCGCTATCAATAACCTAAGAGATACAATGACATCTCATGATAGAGTTTGTATAATTGAAGTTATGGGTAGAAAGTGCGGAGATATCGCTTTATATGCTGGTATCGGTGGTGGTGCTGAATCAATTCTTGTTCCAGAACTTCCATTCAACGAAAAAGAACTTGTAAGAAAGATTAAGACAAATCAAAGAATTGGTAAGACTTCAGATATCATCGTTTTGGCTGAAGGCGTTTGCAAAGCTGAACAATTAAAGCAAATGTTAAAAGATGGTGGAGTTACTGGTTCTATTAAGACAACAACTCTTGGATACATCCAAAGAGGTGGTATGCCATCAATGCAAGATAGATTATTAGCTGCTGAATTTGGTATCAAGGCAGTTAACTTACTTATCGAAGGTAAGGGCGGTAGAGTAGTTGGTATCAGAGATAACAAGATTATCGATGACGATATTACAGAAGCTCTTGCAACACCAAGAAAGTTCAATGAAGAGTTATACAAATACGCTATAACTCTAAGCAAATAGAAAAAACAAACGGAGGATTTACTCAATGAAAGAAAAATTAGTTGGCGCATTAATGTTTGGACAATCAGGTGGTCCATCTTCGGTTATTAATGCAAGTGCAGCAGGTGTATTTACAGAAGCTTTAAAGCACAGTGACTGTATTACAAAGGTTTACGGTCTAGCTCATGGTATTAGAGGTCTTTTAGACGAAGATTTCTATGATATCGGACAAGAAGATGAAAAGGAACTTTTATTATTAAAGAACACACCATCTTCAGCTTTAGGTTCAGTTAGATACAAATTAGCAGATCCAAAGAAAGATGATACAGATTATAAGAGAATGCTTGAAGTATTCAAAAAGTACAATGTTCGTTACTTCTTCTACAATGGTGGTAACGATTCTATGGATACATGTAACAAGATTTCTAAGTTCATGAAGAAGTCTGGTTGGGATATGAGAGTTATGGGTGTTCCTAAGACAATCGATAACGACTTATATGGTACAGATCACTGCCCAGGATACGCTTCAGCAGCTAAGTATGTTGCTACAACAATGATGGAATTAAAGTTAGACGCAACAGTTTATGATACACCAATGATCACTGTTGTAGAAGCTATGGGAAGACATGCTGGTTGGTTAACAGCTGCTTCAGCTTTAGCTTGCACAAAGGGATTAGGACCAGATCTAATCTACCTTCCAGAAGTTCCATTCACAACAGAAAAGTTCTTAGCAGATGTTAAGGCTAAGTTCGAAGCAAACAAGGGTAAGGTTATGATTTGTGTTTCTGAAGGTATTTCAGATGAAACAGGAACTCTTATCGCTGAAAAGATGAACGAAAACGTAGCTAAGGATAGCTTCGGTCACGTACAACTTGGTGGTGTAGGACAAATGTTAGCTAACCTATGCAAAGATACATTCGGATGCAAGACAAGAGGTATCGAATTCTCTCTAATGCAAAGATGTGGTGCTCACTTAGCATCTAAGGTTGACGTTGAAGAAGCTTTCAAGTCTGGTGCTCAAGCAGTTAAGTATGCTGTTGCTGGTAGAACAGATAAGATGGTAGTTATCAAGAGAGATATGACTTCTGGTAAGTACAAGGGCAAGATGAGCGCAGTTCCTCTAAAGCTTGCTGCTAACACAGAACAAAAGATCCCACAAGAATGGATTATCAACAATGGTACAATGCTTTCTCAAGCTTATATTGATTATGCATTACCACTAATCCAAGGCGATTGCAAAGCTCCACTTGAAGATGGTCTTCCAAGATTTGCTAGACTAAAGAAAGTTCAAGCTGGTAAGAAGAACTAAGCAATAAGCAAAAATAATTAAGGAGCCTTCAATCTCGAAGACTCCTTATTTTATTGTTATAAATATTTATTATTCTTTTATATCTTCTACTACTTCTTCTTGAACAGGAGCTGGAGTAGCTTGTTGTTTATTAATATGTCTTGTTAAGAAGATAAGAGGAATAAATACAAGTAGGGCAACAAGTCCTGCCACTAAGAAGATTTCTGGCGCTGGAACGTTTGCAAGATATCCTGTATCTGGATCAACATATGTAATACCTTGAGATTCGTTTAGTGCTTGGCCAATAGCTGGTCCTACGAACATTGGAATTAAAACATAGAAAATCATTCTTATACCTTGCATCTTGCCAGCGTTTTCTTGTGGGGTATAATCACGAGTGAGTGCGCCAAGAAGTGACATTAAAGAAATGTATCCTATAATCATTACAAGCCCAAATATAGCAAATACAATAATATTTGCAATATGAGATTCAAATTTAACAAAATACATCGCAATTAAGCCAATAGAGAATATACCAGTAAAGATATACGCTAATTTATCTTTTCTATATTTATCTGAGGCACGCGTTATAAATACAACAGCAGTAGCACCAAGTAGAATTACTAATCCAAGAACTAAGCTATATTCAATAACAGTGAAGTGAAGATATTCTTGAAGATAGATAATAAGATATGGCATAAAGATTTGGCTTGCTATGCAATATAATAAAACGGCAAGTAAAACAATATAGAAAGAAACATTGCTCTTAATTACAGATGGTTTAAATCCATATATTAAATCTTTGTAGAAAACATCGTTAGACTTTTGAAGTGTTGGAGCATCTTTAATTGTGAATAGTCCAATAATACCAGAAGCAACAACAATTACACCAAGTGCGATGAACATGCCATCATATCCAATTAAATCAACTAAGATACCAAATCCACCAGCAACAATAAGTAGGGCAAGAAGTGGCATTATAGATAAAACGCCTTCAACTTTACCACGATTAGATGTTTCTGTGTTATCTGTAACCCAAGCATTAAATGCAGCATCGTTTGCTGTAGATCCAAATAGTGTCATAACACAATCCATTACAATAACTATCGTACAGGTAATAGATATTGCTTTTTGCATATCATTAATACCAAACGTCTTCATAGTATTGTTTGTAGAGATAAAAGCAAATGATGCAATAACAACACCCCAGACAATATAACCAATAGATATGAAATGCCTACGATTGCCTAGTTTGTCAGAAAAGATTCCCGCAAATAAAGTAACAAGAGTAGCAGTTATACCACTTAGTTGAACCATTAGTGTTACAGTTTGAGTGCTTTTTGCAATTGTGTTGTAAACAAATAAATTAAAATACATGTTTTCAACAGCCCATGCGATTTGTCCAAATAGACCAAAAACGATTAAAATTGTCCACATTTTACGTGTAATAGTTTTTTCTTCCATAAGTCCCCCATCTATTTTTATTATATGCTTTATATTTATTAAAAAAAAGATGTAAAATAATGCTTGCAATTAGCAAGAAATGTGCTATAATACTATTAACCTATCAAATAGGTAGGTAATAAAATAACTCTGGGCATGGCGAAATTCCAGACCGTGGGTAATGCTACGAAAGTAGACGAGTCCGACAGCCCCAACAGCTGATTTTGGTGAGATCCCGAAACCGCCGGTAAAGTCCGAATGGGAGAGAGGAATATGGAAAGGAAAAAGACGATTAGGTATGTTGCATACCTTGCTGTTTTCACAGCATTAACATTTGTTGCAACGATTTTAATTACGATCCCTATGGTGTCACTAAGTGGTGGTTACATCAACTTCGGGGATACGATCATTTTTGTAGCGTCGGCGATATTAGGTCCAATAGGTGGTTTAGTCAGTGGGGCATTAGGCTCTATGATAGCTGATTTAATTTATGCACCTGCTTATGCGCTTATAACATTAATTGTTAAAGGGCTTGAAGGATTTATTGCTGGATTAACTATTCAATTCATAAAGAAGTTGAGTGCGCAAAAGAAATGGTCAGATTATGTAGCTTTCATAGTTGGCTTTATAGTTGGAGGACTAGAGATGGTTCTTGGCTATTATGTTGGCGGCGGTATTGTGCTTGGTATTATGGAAGAGAGTATGCAAGTAGGATTTGAAGTATCGCTTCTTGATATACCATCTAACTTTATACAATTTGGCGTAAGCGTAGGCGTAGCATATGCTATTTCAATTGGCTTAATACAAATACCGTATATTAGAGGAATAAGAGATAATTTTGCTGTAAAGAAAAGAATAGAAAAGCAAGAAAACCCTGATTTAGTATGATATAATATATCATATGAGAAAAGATGAAATAATTGAAGTAACAATAGAGTCTTGTGGCATGGAAGGCGAAGGTGTCGCAAGATTAAATGGAGAAGTCGTATTTATAAACGGCGCGCTTATTGGAGAAAAGATAAGAGCACAAGTTACTGAGGTTAAGAAAAATTTCTCTAGAGCAAAAGTTATCAAAGTAATTGAGGCATCTTCACATCGTATTCAACCATTGTGTCCAATCTTCTTTAGATGCGGTGGATGCGATATGCAGCATGTAGATTACAATTATTCATTAGAAGTTAAGAAAGCTAATATCAAAAACTGTATTGATAGGGCATGCAAGATTGATTGTGTCGTAAACGATGTCGTTGTTGGAGGCAAGAAGTTCGGCTATAGAAATAAAGAGCAGATCCCTATCAAGAAAGTTGATGGTAAAGCAGTAGCTGGTTTTTATAAACAAAACTCTCATATCTTTGTTCCATTTGTTAAATCTGAAAATAAAGAACTTGGCGATTGTCCACTTCACGATGGTGAGATGCAGTTGTTTATAGATGCCATTGTAGCATTCATTAATAAGGAAAAAATTTCAACATACGATGAAAAATCTAACACTGGTTTGATTAGACATATTGTCATTAGACGAGTTAATAAAACATTTAGTATTTGTATCGTTATCAATGGTACAAAGATTCCATCTGTAGATAAATTAATAGATTCTCTAAAGACCATAAATATACCATTTAACCTATACGTATCGCAAAATTTGAAGATGACTAATGTTATTTTAGGCGATAAATTGGAATGTGTATATGGAGATGAGAAGATTGAAGGAGAGGCTCTTGGTGTCAAATTTAGCGTTAATCCATATTCTTTCTTACAAATAAATGATGAGATTAGAGATAAGATTTATACGCAAGTTTGCGATGAATTAGAAAAGGAAGATGCGCCAGTAGTTTTAGATTTATATAGTGGCATTGGTATCTTATCTAATGTCATGGCTAAGCACGCTAAAAAGGTTATTGGTATTGAGATTGTAAAAGAAGCCGTTGATGATGCAAATAAGCTTGCAAAGATAAATGGTAATTCAAATATAGAAAACATTTGCGATGATGTAGCAAAGGCATTACCTGGTGTAGTTAAGAAGTTAAGCAATGAAAAAACATTCGTTGTTATAGACCCACCAAGAAAAGGATGCGATGACAAAGTACTACAATCAATCGTTGAAGCAAATCCTAATAGAATAATATATATTTCTTGTAATCCAGCAACACTTGCAAGAGATTTAGCAACACTAACAAATTATTATGTAATTGATTCTATAACACCATATGATATGTTTCCACAAACAAAGCATGTTGAGACTGTTTGTTTGTTGACAAAGAAATAATCCAAAATAGCTAAAAATAGGGTTAAAAAGGAGAAAACTAATGGACTACATAAAAGTTACAAAAGATAATTTAGAAAAAGAACATATATGTTGTGCAATATCTAATAATAATGATATTCAAGTTTCATCTAAAAAGAAATGGTTAAAAGATAGATTTGATGATGGGTTAGTTTTTTTAAAATCAGTTGAAAGAGGTAAATGCTTTATAGAATATATACCAGCAGAAAACGCCTGGAATCCATTAGATGCAAATGGTTACATGTATATAGATTGTTTATGGGTATCAGGATCATTTAAAGGTCATGGCTATTCAAACGATTTATTAGATGCTTGTATTAAAGATAGTAAAGATAAAGGGAAGATTGGATTATGTATTTTATCTAGCAAAAAGAAATTACCATTTTTAGCTGACCCAAAATATTTAAAGTATAAAGGTTTTGAAGTAGCAGATGAAGCTGATAATGGAATACAGTTATGGTACTTTCCATTTGATAAGAATGCATCAAAACCAATGTTTAAAGAATGTGCAAAACACCCACATATTGAAGAATCAGGCTATGTTTTATACTATACAAGTCAATGCCCGTTCAATGGAAAATATGTTCCAATTGTAGAACAAACAGCTAAAGATAATAATATTCTATTTAAAGCAATTCATATAATTAGTAAAGAAGAAGCACAAAATGCTCCTACACCTATTACAACATACGCATTATTTAAAGATGGTAAATATATCACTAACGAGCAAATGAATGATACAAAATTCTTAAAGCTACATAATGTTTTAAAATAAAATATCAGCGTGGAAACCGTAGTTCTTTTGACGAGGAGATAGAGATTATGAATAAAGTTAAAATTACTGTTATGAAGATGGCATGCTATAAGGATTTAATGGATCACTATGAAAATCCTATTGAGCACGCTTGCGAAATGAAAGTAGGGCAAGAATTTATATCTATCAATGCAAATCAACCTGAAGGGTTCTGCGATAGTGCATGGGGCTCTGTATATCCATTTGTTATGGCCCTATCTCATGGCGCTGAGAATTTTTATGATGGTTGGATGAAGAACAAAAAATCTGCAATGATTTCTTGTAATGATGGATTTAGACCAGTTAGTTTCTATTTAGAAGTTATTGAATAAGAGGATTTATGAGTATAGAAGTTAAAACAGTTAATGTTGAAGATATCCAAATGGATTATTTCAGATTCGGAACGATTGGTAAACCAGTTGTTGTTGTATTGCCTGGATTATCTCTAAAGGCTGTTATGCTAAATGCAGGAGCTATAGCAAGGCAATACGATATCTTATCTAAAGACTTTGATGTTTATGTTTTAGAGAGAAGAACAAACATTGCTCCTGGATACACAATTGTAGATATGGCAGAAGATTCTTATAAGGTAGCAAAAGCTATTGGAATTGAAAAGGCAAATGTCATTGGCGTATCTCAAGGCGGAATGATTGCACAAGCTTTAGGCATTAGACATCCAGAGTTTTTGATATCTTTAGTTTTAACATCAACACAAAATGCAGTCGATGCTGGCAATCAAGTATTGTTTGATAAATGGATAGAACAAGCAAAAGAAAGAAAGACTCAAGAATTATTAGAAGACTTTGCTAAATATGTTTATACAGAAGAATATTGTGAAAAGAATGCTAAAGCAATAAAGACAATGGCTAGATTTGTAACAGAAGAAGATTTAGATAGATTCGTAATCTTTGCAAGTGCATTAAGCGGTTTAAATCTTTCAGATAACATTCGAAATATAAAATGTAGAACTTTAGTTGTAGCTTCAATGAAAGACAAAATCTTTGACTATAAAAAAGCTCTACAATTAGCAGGAGTATTATTTGCGGAGAGCACAATATATTCTGGATATTCACATGCACTATATGATGAATGCCCAGATTATTTAGATAGGCTATATAAGTTTTTGATAAAGAACAATTAACTAAATTGCCTATATGAAAAGAAGGCATAATCATTTATAATGTAATTATAACAAATGATAGAGAGGGAATTGTGGATTTTAAATACGTAAGAATTCAAGGCCAAGAGCTAGCAGAGAATACTATGTATGCTAAAGGCGTATTTAGTATGGCTATGCAGCTTATACAAAATGATGTGATGGATGAAGAGGATAGAGGCCTATTCGAAGAGATTGATGCGTGGTTCGCTGAAAACCTTCCATGGCCACCTCAATGTAAAAGGCAAGAAAAGGTAGTATGCTTCTTTAAAACAGAGAATGCAAAAGAAATGATGCAATGGATGCGACCTGTTCTATGGCTTTTAGAAAGATACCATCATCCATACTATGTAGTGTACACAAACTCGCCTGGAGAGATTGTATATGAAGATAAATATCAAATAGCAGTAAAGGTTCAAGGCGAACTTCAAATAGAGAAGACTCAAAAGAGTTGGAGCCCAGAGGATTAGAATTATGGATATTAATGAAGCAGCAAAGATAGCAGTTGAATTTAAACAACAACATGGATGTAACTGTTGCCAAGCAGTTCTACTTGCCCTAAAGGATCAAGTAAATATGTCAGAAGAGGAACTAAGACGTTTAGGCGCTGGCTTTGGATTAGGACTTGGTAATATGGAAGGTACATGCGGTGCACTTGTAGCAGCCGCTATTATAGCAGGATTCAATACGAACGTAACAAAAGCAGCAGTGCGCTCACTTAATGAAAGATTTAAGGAAATGTGTGGTGCTATAACTTGTGAAGATATAAAAGGAAGGTATACGGGAAAGATTTTGTGCTCTTGCGATGATTGTGTTAAAAACGCAGTTTTAGCATATGGCGAAATGCTAGAAAAAATGTAAGTATGATAGAACTAAGAAAGGTTAAAGTAGAAGAAATTAATGAATTATCTAAACTAGCAACAAAGATAGTAAAAGAACATTACGATCCAATTATTGGAGAAGAGACAAATGCATATATGCTTAATTTGTTCCAAACTCCAGAAGGCTTAAAAAAGCAAATGGATGATGGTTATGATTTCTTTTGGGCAATACTTGATGATGTAAAAGTTGGCTATTTTGCATTCAAACCAAAAGAGGGCAGAATGTATCTAAGCAAGTTATATATCGACAAGGAATATAGAGGTAGAAAGATAGCCTCAACTATATTTGACTATTTAGTAAAAACAACAAAAAGTCAAAACATGACGAAAATTTTTCTAAATGTTAATAAGCATAATGACGATACATTAGCAATTTATAAGCATTTAGGATTTGTAAAAATAAAGGCTGAAGTTAATCCAATAGGACATGGTTACTATATGGATGATTATGTTTTGGAATATACAATATGATGACAGAAGAAGATAAGCAAGAATTTAAATCTTGGCTAGTAAAATATGGTAGACCAATTTTTATCGCAATCGATTTTGTATTTTTATCGGTTACGATTTATGGCTCGTTTGCTGGTTTTAGTGATGTCGTAATGACTATTATGACAATCTTTGCTTTTGTTGGATTCCATGCTACATATAGAGCTTTAGTTGGATACTTTGTTGGCTTATTTAGACCAAAACTAAAATTGACAAGTCCTCTATTTAGTATTGATGCGCAAGAGGCTTCTATCTATGAATCGTTAGGGGTAAAGAGTTGGAAGGATAAAGTGCCTGCTTGGAATAAGACAAACTTTATGTTATCTCTAAAAGATATAAGAGATATTAATAAGGTTGCTCAAGTTTTAAGATTTAATATATCAGCTGAAATTACACACCACATTAATTTCTATTTATCAATATTTGGAACATTATTCTGCTTATTAAAAGGTATGCAAGAGTTTTGGTGGGCTTTTGCTATAGTATCTCTACTTTTAGGAATTGTAGGGGATGTTCCATTTGCAATTATTCAAAGATATAATCGTTATAGAGTGTTACCTATTTATTTAAGACTTGAAGAGAAAGCTTCAAAGCAAGAGACACTAGAGAGTCAACCTCAAGAATAATTTAGCGCGCTTGCGCAAAATTTTAATATTAAATATTTATATATAAATATATTTGTGCTATCATTGAAAGGTGAGGTTTAGTTATGACTGAATTCGAAAAAATGGTTGCTGGGCTTTTGTATAATTCATCTGATGAAGATTTAATGCGTTTAAGAACAGAGGCAAGATTACTTACTGAAAAATTCAACCAATCAAGCGTAGCTAATATGCAAGAAAGACTAGCCATATTAGATAAGATGATTCCTAACCACGGAAAGAATATCTATATTGAGCCAAACCTTCGAATTGAATATGGAACAAACATTAAAGTCGGCGATAACTTCTTTATGAACTTTGATGGACAAATATTAGATGTATGCCCAGTAAACATTGGTAACGATGTGTTTATTGGAGCAAGAGTAACTATAGCAACGCCAGTACACCCACTTTTAGCTGAAGAGAGAAATACTAAAATGGATGGCGATAAGGTTATTAGATCTTTAGAATATGCAAAGCCGGTAACAATTGGCGACAATGTGTGGATAGCATCGGGCGTTACAATATGTGGTGGCGTAAAGATAGGTAACAATGTTGTAATTGGTGCTGGTAGTGTAGTAACAAGAGATATCCCTGATGGATATTTAGCATATGGTGTTCCATGTAGAGCACAAAGAAAAATAACAGAAAAAGATAAGATGTTCCCATCTCAAGGAATATATGATTAAGGAGAAATATAATGATAAAAGAAATTGCTAATAACGTAACTTTTATAGGAATTGAGGACACAACACTAGATTTATTTGAAGGATTATATAAAGTACCAAATGGTGTTACATATAATTCAGTCGTATTTACAGATAAAGTTGCTGCAATTATGGACACAGCTGACAAGCGTGTTTCTGATGAATGGATGACATTAGTAAAGAAGGTTCTTAAAGATAGAATCCCTGAATACTTAATCATTTCTCATATGGAACCAGATCACTCTGCAAATATTGAAGCAGTATTAAGAGAGTTCCCAAACATTAAGATTGTTGGTAATGCTAAGACTTTCCAAATGTTACCAAACTTCATTACAACATATGTTCCTGATGAACAAAAGGTTGAAATGAAAGATGGCGATGTTTTAGATTTGGGCGAACATAAATTAAAAATTATTATGGCTCCAATGGTACACTGGCCAGAAGTTATGATGTCTTATGACGAAACAGATAAGATTCTATTTACGGCTGATGCATTTGGTAGATTCGGCAAATTCATCACTGATTTAGATTGGGTAGATGAAGCTAGAAGATATTATTTCAATATCGTAGGAAAGTATGGTGCTCAAGTTCAAAAGATTCTAAAGGCTGTAGCTCCAGTTGAAACAAAGAAGATTTGCCCACTACATGGACCAGTTCTAGAAAACAACTTAACATACTATAGAAATAAACTAAATATTTGGAGTAGCTTTGAACCAGAAGATAAGGGTATAACAATTGCTTGCGCTTCTATTCATGGCAACACAAGAGAATACGCAAAATTATTGAAAGAAGAATTATTATCTTTAGGCGCAAAGGTTAATCTATATGATTTAGCTAGATGCGATTTATCTGAAGCTGTTGAATCAGCATTTAGATTTAATAAATTAATCCTTCTATCTTCTACATATGATGCAGATTTATTCCCACCAATGAAAGCATTCTTAAATAGATTGCTTGCTAAGAGTTATCAAAATAGATCAATCGCTTTTGTTGAAAATGGATCTTGGGCTCCAGCTGCTGCAAAGAAGATGAGAGAATATACAGACAAGATGCCTAACATCACATATTATGATAAAGTAATTTCAATTAAGACAACTGTTAAACAATCTAACATTGAAGAAATGAAAGACTTAATTGATTGGACACAAGAATAATGATTATAAGACCAATTAAAGATGCAGATATCCCATTCATGTATGATTTCGTAGAGAAAGCTTTTTCTACGGCATACGTGTCTGATGGTAATGAACCAAATTATGCATCTGAATCTCGTGCTTCAGCTTCATATATTAAAGATTTGGAACACGTTGTAGAAGAAGATGGAAGAGTAGTTGGTGATGTAATCTTATCTAAATTCAATTTGCCATATAACGTTAATGCATTGCTTCTAAATATTGCGTGCATAGATATTTCATTTAGAAACAAAGGCCTTGGCCAAAGCCTAATTGAAGTAGCTCTAACAAAGGCAATAGATATGGGTTATGATGTTGTATTCGTTGCTGGCGACCCTAAGTTTTATAACAAAATGGGATTTAAACAATCACTTGAATATGGACTAAAGAATACTAACGGATATGATGACAGATATATTTTATGTAAGGAATTAAGAAAGGGAGCTTTGGATAATATAAGCGGGCCTTTCGATTTTGCAATATAAGGAGAGGTTTTAATGATAAACGATATTGAAAGCGTATTAATACCAGAAGAAAAGATTAGAGCCAGAATTAAAGAAATGGCTAAGCAAATTGAAAATGACTATAAAGGAAAGACTATAACAGTTATTTGTATCCTACGTGGTGCATCAGTATTTTTCTGTGATTTAGTAAGAGAAATAAATCTTGATGTTAGATTTGAATTCATGTCAGTATCTAGCTATGGTGCAGGAACAACATCATCAGGTGAAGTTAGAATAGTAAAAGATATTAACACTCCACTTAATGGAAAAGACGTTCTAATCGTTGAAGATATTATCGATAGCGGAAGCACTCTATCTTTCCTAAAGAAGATATTAGAACAACGTGGTCCAGCATCTATTAAAGTATGCACACTTTTAGATAAACCATCTAGAAGAAAGGTAGACTTTAAAGGTGATTATGTAGGGTTCGAAATTGAAGATAAATTCGTAGTAGGCTGCGGTCTTGATTATGCAGAAAAATATAGAAATTTGAGAGATGTATGCATTTTAAAGCCTGAAGTGTACACAAAATAAAAGGTTAAAGGTATATAAGTATGACTAAGAAACTAAAGATTCAACTAAGCATTTTTGCGGTATCAATCATCCTAAATATTTGGGGTATTATGTCTATCCTACAAGCAGGTATGGGCGTTAATACAGGCCTTACATATTTAGACAAAATTAAAGACTTCCACATAATCCTTTGCTATGTAATTATCGTAATTACAATGGCTATTGGAATTATGTCAGCATCTATAAACGCTGGTCAATTAGACAACAAGAAGTGGATGAAGGGATTAACTATTGGTGTTACAGCTTATAGCACAGTATTAACAGTTCCTCTACTTTTAGCATTCATCTGTTTTGCAGCTTATGATATGAATGCAGCTGTTTATGGAACAGGACTTGGTGAATTCATCGATGGTATGTTTGGTACAATCGCAGCAGACTTAGGAACAATCTTTGGACCAGAACAATTAGGCGGATCAGGATCTGCTGGATTGTTGATGACTATCTATGTTCTAGGAATATTAATGAGTATTATTTTCTTAGCATTCCCAATCTTTAGTGCAGTTCTTCAAATCAAAGGATTGACTATTGGAGATTTGTTTAAGAAGAAGGAAGATAAAGGAGTTCAAGTAAATGAGTAAGTTTCATCATATGACAATTGCAGGGCATGAAAGAGATTTACCTCTATGTCCACTAAACGATAAGTTAGACATTGCAGGATTCGTAATGTTTTCAGACGTTGAATTAACAGTAGACGCAGCTAAAGAGCTATTAAAGAAAGCTCCAGAATTTGATGTTATCTTAACAGCAGAATCTAAGGGCATTCCTCTAGCATATGAAATGGCTCGTCAAAGCGGTAAGAATTATGTAGTAGCTAGAAAAGCATTAAAACTTTATATGGTTAATCCAAAAGAAGTTGATGTTAAATCTATTACTACAGCAAAACAACAAAAGCTATATGTTGATGAATTCGACTATGCAAGATTAAATGGTAAGAAGGTTTTAATCGTAGATGATGTTATCTCTACAGGTGAATCTTTAGCAGCTCTAGAATCATTATTAAAATTCACTAATAGTAATATCGTTGGAAAGTGTGCGGTATTAGCAGAAGGGGATGCAGCAAAGAGAACAGATATTTTCTTCCTTGAAGAATTGCCTCTGTTCCCACATAACTAATTCGGAGGTTGAGGGCGTCTAAATATTTAGGCGCCTTAAATTTTATTATGGGATACACAATTAATATTGATTATGCAAAATGCGTAGGATGTGGACTTTGTGCAAACGATTGTCCAACACAACACTTCTGTATTGAAAACGGAAAAGCTTTATCTCAAACAAGTCTATGTATTGGATGTGGACACTGTTTTGCTATATGCCCAAATGGAGCAATTTCAATTGATGAATATGATTCATCTAATGTTCATGAAGTAGTTCCATTTAGCGTATTTAATGATGAAGAATTTTTAAAAGCTATTCATTCAAGACGTACTATTCGTCAATTCAAAGATAAAGAAATAGAAAAGAATAAGATTGAAAAGATTATCGATGCTGGACGTTATTCTCCAACTGGGGCTAATGCTCAAGATGTAGCATTTACTATCCTTGGCTCAAAACAAGATGAAGCTGAAAAGATATGTGTATCACTATTTAGATTTGGTGTTAATAGTGCAAAAGGTTTTGTGAAGGGCATTAGAAATATAAATATTGATGATAAATTCTTCTTCAAAGGATCTAAGCTTGTTATCTTAGTTTCAGCTAAGAGTAAACTAAATGGCGGGCTTGCATCTGCATATATGGAGATGATGGCAGCTACAATGGGAATTGGAACTCTATATAGTGGGTTCTTTGAAACATGCTTCTCATTAAGTCCAAAACTAAGAAGATTAATTAAATTACCAAAAGATCATAAATTATGTTCATGTATGGTACTTGGATATCCAAAAGTTAAATACACAAGAACGGTTCCAAGAAATAAGGCAAATGTTAGAGAACTTTAAAAATAAAGGCAAGCTTTGAAACTTGCCTTTTTGCTACTTTATCTTCTTTGCTTTAGAGAATGCTTTGAATGTATCTCCGTGTCTATATTCATCTTTCATCATACCTTCCATCTCTGGATAAGTATCTCCGATGTATTTTTTATAATTGTTTCCTCCAGAATATTCACCTAGAGATATTCCCCAATGAACAATTTTCTTTGGTAGAATTCTGTATGCAAATCCTAATAACTTAGCTTGAGCTTTTCCTGGCTTTAGGGTAGTTTGAGTGTACTTACTTAAGATGGCAGCGTGTCTTGCTTCATCTTTTGCCGCAGCAGTGTATGCAGCTTTTAATTCTTCCTTCTTTGTTATCTTTGCAAATTCTTGATACATTAAAACAGCATTTAATTCGCCTTGTTGAGCACTAATGAATGCCTTTAAATCTTTATTGTCCATATCTGCCTCCAAAAATTTTCATTAAAATTGTATACCAAATATTTAATTGAGTCAAATTAAATTGATATAAATTAAAATATTGTCACACTAAGCAAAATTGCTTGTCACACTAAAATCTCTATATATAGAGAAAAATGTTTAATTTATAATTGCTTGTTTAATGTGATATTCTTTACAATAGTTGAGGAGAGAAAAATGATTAAAGTAGTATTTGTGTGTCACGGTAATATTTGCAGATCTCCTATGGCGGAGTATGTATTCAAAGATATAGTTGAAAAGAGGGGCGTTAAAGACTCTTTTTATATCGAATCAAGAGCTACATCTACAGAAGAGATTGGAAATAGAATATATCCATACGCAAGAGATGAATTAATAAAGCATAATATTAAAGGCTATGAATCTCATAGGGCTACACAATTTACAAGAAGCGATTATAAGACATTTGATTATATATTAGTTATGGATGATAACAATCTATATAACCTAAAGAGAATCATTGGCTTAGATGTAGATAATAAAGTATATAGACTTTTAGATTTCACAACAAATAAAGGCGAGATTGAAGATCCTTGGTATACAGGTAATTTTGATAAAGTGTTTAACCAAATTGACAATGGATGCAAATGCTTTTTAGAATATCTAAAAGAAACAAATAAGGTGTAAGATGATTTATAACAATATTTTAGATGCAATTGGACATACTCCAATTATTAGATTAAATAAGATGGTCGATGAAGATTCAGCTCAAGTTTTAGTTAAATTTGAAGGGCTAAATGTTGGCGGTTCTATAAAGACAAGAACAGCATATAACATGATTTGTGATGCTGAAGAAAAGGGCCTTATAAATAAAGATTCTATTATTGTTGAACCAACATCAGGCAATCAAGGTATTGGCCTTGCTTTAGTTGGCGCAGTAAAGGGATATAGAACAGTTATCATTATGCCAGATAGCGTATCTATTGAAAGAAGAAAGATTATCAATCATTATGGTGCAGAGGTAATTCTTATTCATGATGCTGGAGATATTGGTGCTTGTATTGATGAATGTTTACAAACAGCACTAAGAATGGCAAAGGAAGATTCAAGAGTATTTGTACCTCAACAATTTGCAAACCCAGCAAATCCAACAGCTCATAGACATCACACAGCACTTGAAATATTAGAACAAGTAGCAGGTCCAATTGATGGCTTTTGTTCAGGTATTGGAACAGGTGGAACAATAACAGGTATCGGTGAAGTTCTAAAGGCACAATATCCAGATATGACAATTTGGGCAGTTGAACCAAAGAACGCAGCTATCCTTTCTGGTGGTAGTATTGGTACTCATATTCAAATGGGTATTGGTGATGGTGTTATCCCTCCAATTTTGAATCAAAATATATATAACGATATTTGCATAGTAACAGATGAAGAAGCTCTAAATACATCAAAAGAGTTAGCAAAGAAAGAAGGTATCTTATGCGGTATCTCTAGTGGTACAAATGTATGTGCAGCACTTAAGCTTGCTAAAAAGTTAGGAAAGGGTAAGACTGTTGTAACTGTTCTTCCAGATACAGCAGAGAGATATTTCTCAACTCCTTTATTTGAAGGTGAATAATGCTACTTTGTCCAAAGTGTGGAAAGTTATTAGAAAAAGGATTAAACACATTTAAATGCCAAGATGGGCATTCATATGATATAGCGAAAGAAGGATATGTTAATCTACTTTTGCCAAACAAAAAGAATTCATTGCTTCCTGGGGATAATAAAGAAATGGTCTCGGCTAGGGAACAATTTTTAAATAAAGATTATTACGCACCGCTAAAAGAAGAGATTTCAAAATATATAAATGAGCATTTCAAAAAGGATATTACTTTATTAGATGCTGGATGCGGAACTGGCTATTATTCAATACATATTAAAGAAAAATATCAATACGTAATGAGAATTTTGGGAGTAGATATCTCTAAATTTGCAGTTCAAAAGGCTTCAAAGAAATCTAAAGAAGATACATTTGTTGTAGCTTCAATATTTGATTTACCTACAATAGATAAATGCTTTGATGTTATATTAAATATCTTTTCTCCTAAAGCAAATGAATCATTTTCAAGAGTACTAAAAGATGATGGCGTATTAATCCAGGTAATGCCTGGAGAGAATCATTTGATTGAATTAAAAGAGATTCTATACAAAGATAAAGTATACAAAAATGAAGTTGAATATGAATATAGTGGATTCAATCTAAAAGACAAGATGGAAGTTACATATTCAATTAAAGTAAACAAGGATGATTTAATGCACCTATTTACAATGACACCATATTTGTATAAAACTAAAATAGAAGACATTAAAGCTCTAGATGATATAAATGATTTGAATATAACAATAGATTTTGTAATTGCTGTATGGGGGAAATAATGGACGAGTTACAAAGATTAAAAGAAATACTTTGGGAAAAGGGTGCAAGCTTAATTGGCTTTTCAGATATATCTCAATTACCAGATAACAAAGGATATATTGGAGCTATAACTATTGGTTATAAATTATTAGATGAATACTTTGAACAAATAAACGAAAACAAAGGCCCAACATTTGAATATTTCCATCACTATAGAGATGTTAATACAGCGCTTGATCAAATGGCCTTATATACAGCAACATATCTAGATAGATTAGGATATAAGTCAATGACAATTGCTGCATCGCAATCATCAAACACAGATCCATATAAAGGTGCATTCTCTCATAAGACAGCAGCAGTTTTAGCAGGTCTTGGTTGGATTGGTAAGAGTGGCGTATTCATTTCTGACGAATATGGTGGTAGAGTTAGATTCGCAACAGTTCTAACTATGATGCCTCTAAAGGCAGAAAAGCCAATCTCTGAAAATAAGTGCGGTAGTTGTATGTTATGTTTTAAAGCATGCCCGGCTGGCGCTATCCTTGGAAAGAATTATGTTTTAGGAGATGAAAGAGAAACAATCTTTGATGCTGAAAAGTGTTCAAGCTATATGAAGAAGAATTACCAAAATGTTGGTAGAGGCTCTGTGTGTGGTCAATGTATTGCTGTATGTCCTAAATATAAGGGAAGTAAAAATTAAAACGCGTAGATAGCCATACCTAAGCAAGCAGATATTACAATTAGAAGAATTGGTGGTATCTGCTTTTTAAATACAAATTTTGTAACGGCCATAGCTGTAGATAAGATAACAGCGATTATTAAAGCTCTATAATCAAAATCAAAAGCTCTAGCTGAAATATCTCCAAATACTAAATCGACAAAAAGTAGAATACCAACTGATATGATAAGTCCAATAACGACTTGTCTTACACCTTTTAGTGCAGCTTCAATATATTTATTGCTTGAGAAATATTTCAATAAAGAAACAATAGTTAGCATTATTAAGAATGCAGGAAGTATTACAGATAAAGTCGCAATTAAAGAACCTACAATACCTGCTTGCGATGCTCCAACGAATGTAGCCATATTTACGGCAATAGGGCCTGGTGTTGATTCGCTAACACCAATCATATCTAAAAGTTCAGATTCGGTAAGCCATTCGTTTCTTAGAACTTCTTCCTTTAAAAGAGGAATCATTCCATATCCGCCACCAAAAGAGAAGGCGCCAATCTTTAAGAATGAAAGGAATAAACTAAGATAAATGTTCATCTTCATCTACCTCCTTTTCTTCTTTTACAATTACGACGTCGTCTTGTGGCTCTTCTTTAGACTTTAATTTCTTTTCTCTATATTGATTGATTGCGTATACCATTAATCCAACAACAGCGCCGATTAAGATTAAGAAGATTGATGAGAAATTAACCGAGAATACATCAATCAAAATCATAGCAACAATTGTTGTAAAGATAATTGTAAGTGGTATAGGCTTTTTCTCAGCCTTTAAAAATAATTTGATGCCGGCAGAGATTATAAGTAGAGAAACCCCAACTTTGATTCCTTTAAATGCATTTGCAATAACTTCTATTTCTAATAGATTGTTGAAGAATAGTGAAATTAAAAAGATTATTACAAAAGATGGTAAGACAACACCGATGGTTGCAAATAGAGAACCTAAAAATCCAGCAACTTTATATCCGATGTATGTAGCAGAGTTGATGGCAATTGGACCTGGTGTTGATTCAGCAAGCGCAACGCAATTTAAAAACTCTTCATTTGTAATCCATTTCTTCTTTTCTATACATTCATTTTCAATAAGTGAAATCATGGCATATCCACCACCGAAAGTGAATAGCCCAATTTTGAAGAATGTTAAAAATAATTTTAGTGCTTGCTTTAGCTTATCCATACAGCCTAATTATATAGGCGCGAATAATTTTAGTCAATTTGCGTGCTTGCGCAAAATAATAAAAATATTATTAAAAAATAAATATTTATGTTAAAATAAGTTCTAATATACAACAAAGAGGTATCTAATGAAGCTATCTAATTTATTCAATGAAAAGAAAATGGTTTATTCTTTTGAGGTATTTCCTCCAAAGTTAGAATCAGATATATCTACAATTTATTCTACTCTAGATGGATTAAAGAGTGTAAAACCAGATTATATTTCTGTTACATATTCTGCTGGGGGTGGTTCTAATAACTCTAGATCTATTGAGATTGCTTCATTAATTAAAAACCAATATGGCATTGAACCTCTTGCCCACTTAACTTGTATTAATTCAACAAAAGAACAAACACTTGAGGTCGCAAAGAAATTAAAGCAAGAAGGCATTGAAAATGTATTAGCTTTAAGAGGAGATAGAATTCCAGGTAGTACATGTAAAGATTTTTCTTATGCATCAGATTTAGTTAAATTCATTAAAGGTGAAGGACTTGACTTTGATTTTGCTGGGGCTTGCTATCCAGAAGGCCATCCAGAAGCAGCATCTTTAGATGTAGATATTGATAATTTAAAGAAAAAGATTGATGCTGGTGTCACTCACTTAAATACACAATTGTTTTTTGATAACGAAGATTTCTATAGATTTATAGATAAAGTAAGAGCTGCTGGAATTAATGTTCCTATCCAAGCTGGTATTATGCCAGTTGTAAAGCAAGCAACAATTACAAGAACAATTGCTATGACAGGTACAAAGGTTCCATCAAAGCTATCTAGAATGATTGCAAGATTTGCAGAAAACCCAGAAGGCTTAATTGAAGCAGGTGTATTATATGCCGTAGATCAAATTGCAGACTTAGTTGGTTCAGGTGCATGCCAAGGTGTTCACTTATATGTAATGAATAATGCAACTATTGCTAAAAAGATTACAAACGACATATCAAGTTTAATTGATGGTGTAAATAATAGAGCATGGTAATAGATAGACGCGAATTATTATCTTATTTAGGATATAGAGGTCAAGAGATGACAAAAGAGCTTGATGAAAAGATAAATCAAGCCATTTCAATTTGTGAAAAACTTGTCCAACCAAGAAGCGTCGTAAAAAGATTTAAAGTAGATAAAGAAACAAAATCAATCGTTGGTACAACTCTAAAACTACCAGGTGAAGATATTTGGAAACATATAGAAGGCTGTAGCGAAATATATTTACTTTGTGGAACTATAGGCTTTAATGTAGAAAAAGAAATAGCAAAGAATTTTGTTAAGGACAAAACTCTAGCGATTATATTAGATGCCGCTGCTACAAGCGCAATAGAATCATATCTTGATGATATTGAAAAAACACTTGATGGTAAATTGACTACAAGATATTCATGCGGATATGGCGATCTAAATATAGAAATACAAAAAGAAATTTGTGCAGTACTAGATACTTTTAGAAAGATTGGCGTATATGTAAATGAAGCATATATGTTATCTCCACAAAAATCTGTTACTGCAATTATTGGAGTTATAGATGAACTTTAGAGAAAAGCTTAATTCTGGATTCGTTGTATTAGATGGGGCTATGGGTACCCAATTGCAAAAGCACGGCCTAAAGGGTGGTGAAATTCCTGAGAGATACAATTATTTAAACCCAGAATTGATGGTTGCTATCCAAAAAGATTATATAAATGCAGGTAGTGATGCTATAACTACAAATACATTTGGCGCAAATAGAAAGAAGATGGGCTCATCTGAAGAAGTTAAGAAAGTCATCTTATCTGCTATTGATGTAGCAAGAAAAGCGGCCGGAGATAAATATGTAATGTTAGACATTGGACCAATTGGTGAATTAATTGAACCAATGGGCTCTATGACATTTGATGAAGCTTACGATATATTCAAAGAACAAGTTGAGATTGCTAAAGATAAGGTTGATGCTTTTATCATTGAAACAATGTCAGACTTGTATGAAACAAAGGCTGCAGTTTTAGCTGCTAAAGAAAATTCAGATTTACCAATCTTATGTTCTATGACATTTATGCAAGATGGTAGAACATTTACTGGTACAGGCGTAGATAGTTTTGGTTTAACAATATCTCCATTTGTAGATGCAATCGGTATTAACTGTTCACTTGGACCAAAGCAAATTCTTCCTATTATGAAAGAATTAGCAAAATGGACATCAAAGCCATTATTCATCCAAGCTAACGCAGGTATCCCAAATGCTCAAATGTTATATCCAGTAGGCCCAGATGAATTTAAAGAAGTATATCAAAGATATATTGACGCTGGAGTTACTATTTTAGGCGGATGCTGTGGTACTGCTCCAGAATACATTGCAAAGGTTAAAGAATTAGTTCAAGAAAACACATATAAGAAACGTGAAGTTAAAGTTCAAAAAGCAGTTTGTTCAGCAACAAATACTGTTGTCATTGATGACATTAAAGTTATCGGGGAAAGAATTAACCCAACAGGTAAGAAGTTGATGAAACAAGCTTTAATTGATGGCAACTTTGAATATGTTGCATCACAAGCTTTAGAACAAGTTGAAGCAGGGGCTGACATCTTAGATGTCAATGCAGGTCTTCCTGAAATCGATGAAAAGGCTACGCTTGTTAAAATGATAAGAACAGTTCAAGGCGTTGTAAATGCTCCACTTCAAATCGACTGCGGTAAAAAAGAAGCAATCGAAGCAGGTTTGAGATATTGCAATGGTAGAGCTATTCTAAACTCAGTTAATGGTGAAGACAAAGTTTTAAATAATTTATTGCCTTTAGTTAAAAAATATGGGGCAATGGTTGTTGGTTTAACAATCGATGAGGCTGGTCTTCCAAAAACTATAGAAGATAGAATTAGAATCGCTGAAAAGATTATAAATCGTGCTAAAGAATACGGAATCCCAGAAGAAGATTTAATTATTGACTGTTTGACACTAACAGTATCAGTTGAGAAAGATCAAGCTAAAAACACACTTGGTGCAATTGAACAAATTAAATCCAAATACCCAGTTAATTCAACTCTTGGTGTGTCTAATATTTCATTTGGTTTGCCTAATAGGCAAGTTGTTAATTCAGCATTCTTAAAAACAGCTCTTGCATATGGTTTGGACTTCCCAATTATAAACCCAAATATTCCATCAAATATGGAAGCTATTAAGGCTTATAAAGAGAACAAACTATCTAAAGAAATGTATTTCGATTCATTCATGGATGCTGTAGACAACAATATGAATTTTAAGGAAGAAGTTGTTGTTACCGAAAAGCAAACACAAGATATATTCTATTGCATTAAAAGAGGTCTAAATCAAGCTCAAGAAGCTTGCAAAGAATTGCTAAAAACAAATGACCCAATTACTGTTATAAATGAGTATTTAATTCCAGCTCTAAATGTAGTTGGTGATGAGTACGAAAAGGGCATTTTATTCTTACCTCAATTAATCGCTGCAGCAGAGAGCGCAAAGCTATGTTTTAATGAAATTAAAAAAGTGCTTCCAGTTGGTGGTGATACAAAGGGTAAAATTGTCATTGCAACCGTTAAGGGAGACATCCATGATATTGGCAAAAATATCGTAAAAACTGTACTTGAAAATTATGGTTATAACGTTATTGATTTAGGTAAGAATGTACCACCAGAAGATATAGTTGATGCAACAATTAAGAGTGGTGCAAAATTAGTTGGATTAAGTGCTTTAATGACTACAACAGTTGGTTCAATGGAAGATACAATTGCACTACTTAAAGCAAACAATGTTGATTGCAAAGTAATGGTTGGCGGAGCAGTTCTAAATCCAGATTATGCACAAAAGATTGGTGCAGATTTCTATGCAAAAGATGCTAACCAAAGCGTTAAAATTGCTCAAAGAGTTTTAGGATAAGCAAGATATTGAGATAATTTTGTCTCATAAAATATTATGCGCGTTGAAGTTTAATTTAAAATATGTTATTTTAGATGTATGAAAGATATGTTGCTTCTAAGTAAAGACACAATAATTGCGAAGTATATTAACAACAAATTAGAGATTGTTAATTATGATTTATTGCCTATGTATTTACAAAGGAATGGAGATTTTGAACTATGGCTTGAATCTCGCGCTGTAGATTCTCATAGAGCGACATCACGTTTTATTAAAAAGGCATTAAGACTAGAAGAGAAAGATGATTTGGCGACAGTAATAAAGGTTAATGCTGTGACTATTACGGATACATATTGGGTTAAACAAATAGATAGCAATTTAACATATAAAGATGTTGTTTATAATGAAGATTTTTATACACAAGTTGCAGCAAAATCATATTCTAACTTGGCATATACCGGAAGTGGGGATAGTTTGAATTATTTGTTGTATACAAATAAACTATCAAGAACACCTGAGGCAACGAATATAGGAAGTTATGAAAAGTGTTGGAAATTCCAAAATGGGAATTGGTGGATGTTCAAGAAAGGTAATCGATTCCAAAGATTTTCTGAACTATTTATTTATTATTTAGGAATTGAATTGGGTTTCAACATGGCAACATATTCAAAAACAAAAGATGGGGTCAAAACAAGAGATTTTACCAACAATAATGAATATAATTTTGAACCAGCCTTTAGTTTTTTAGGAGATAATGATTCCTTAGAATATGCAATCGAAAGATTGCAACAAATTGCACCACAAGCCATCCCGGAGTATGTAAACATGATCTATTTGGATGCTTTGGTTAGAAATTTTGATAGGCATACTTTTAACTTTGGGCTGTTAAGAAACCCTAATACAGGAGAGATAATTTCGTTAGCTCCCAATTTTGACAACAACAATGCTCTCATATCTAGTGGATATGAATGGTCAAATCCAAGGAGAGCAAATGACGTTATGGTAGCTGATATTAATAGAGTTATTGAAAATCATCCTACTTATGCAAAGTATATGCCAATTGTCACAGAAGATATGGTTGAACGAGCTATTAATAAAACACATATGAAAGTAAAGAAGAAATTAATAATTGCGTTTGTAATGAATGCGTATAGTCAAATAAATTTCGAATAGTTTTTGCGGAGGTTTATACCTCCGTTTCTTTTTTTCTTGCATACGCGCAAAGTATGTTATATCATTATAATACTATAATATTTTATGCACGGAGGCGCATTATGGAAAAATTAGAAAAGAAAGTCTTAGATTTATTACAAGAAGATGCAAGATATACTGCAGCGAAAATTGCGGTTTTATTAGGCAAGGCGGAAAAGGATATTGAAGCGGCGATTAAGTCACTTGAAGCACAAGGAATCATCGTTAAGTATTCTGCTGTTGTAAATACAGAAAAGACTGGAGAAGATTTCGTAGATGCGTTAATTGAAATAAAAGTTACACCACAAGCAAGAAGCGGATATGATGCTATTGCGGAACAAATCATTAGCTTCGATGAAGTTAAAGATGTTTATTTAATGAGTGGTGCTTATGACATCATGGTAACAATTGAAGCAAGAACAATTAGAGATATTGCTTTATTTGTTAGTGATAAGCTAAGCGTAATCGATGGAGTTGTAGGAGCTGCTACTCACTTCATCCTAAAGAAATATAAAGAAAGTGGCGTTGATCTACAACCACAAGAAAATAACAAAAGGATAATGATGCACGAATAATGGACTACAGAAAGTATTTAAGTAAGAATGCTGTGGATATCCCACCATCAGGAATTAGAAAATTCTTTGATATTGTCGCTGAAAGACCAGACGCAATATCTTTAGGTGTTGGCGAACCAGATTTCGATACACCATGGGTTAGTAGGGAAGCAGCTATCAAGAGCATTCAAAAAGGGTATACACAATATACTAGCAACTTTGGTATGCCAAAGTTACGTGATTTAATTAGCAGATATTATAAAGAAAGATATGGAGTTAAATATGATCCTAAGTGCGAAATCCTATGTACAGTAGGCGCATCAGAAGGTATTGATTTAGCACTTCGCGCTATTTTAAATGTCGACGATGAAGTATTAATTCCAGATCCATCTTACGTTTCATATAGACCTTGCGTTAGTTTAATTGGAGCAAAGCCAGTTTCAATTAAATGTACAGAAAAAGAAGAATTCAAATTAACACTTGAAAACTTAAAGGCTGCATATACAGCTAAGTCTAAAGTTTTAATTCTTCCTTATCCAAATAACCCAACAGGCGCTATTATGGAAAGAGACGATTTAGAAAAAATCGTAGATTTTATTAAAGAAAAAGATTTAATCGTTATTTCAGATGAAATATATTCAGAATTAACATATACAGATGAAGGACACGTATCTATTGCATCTTTTGATGGAATGCAAGAAAGAACTGTTGTTATAAACGGATTTTCTAAGGCATTTGCTATGACTGGATGGAGACTTGGCTATGCGCTTGCTCCAAAAGAAATCATCAATGTAATGTATAGAATTCATCAATATGCCATTATGTGTTGCCCAACGGCAAGCCAATATGCAGGTATTGCTAGTTTAGAGAACGGATTTGAAGATGATTTTTCAACTATCCAAGATATGGTACAAAAGTATGATGTTAGACGTAGATTCTTAGTTGATGAATTTAACAAGATGGGATTAAAGTGTTTTGCTCCTAAAGGTGCATTCTATGTATTCCCATGTGTAAGTTCAACTGGTATGGATGGCGAAGAATTTGCAAACAAATTATTTAGAGAAATGAATGTAGCTGTAGTTCCTGGTGGAGCATTTGGCGAAAGCGGAAAGAACTTCGTAAGAGTTAGTTACGCATATAGTATGAAGAAACTAGAAAAGGCTATATCTTTAATAAAACAATTCGTAGAAAAATATACAAAATAGAGGAACATAATATGAGTGAAAAGAAGATTATGTTAGGTAATGAGGCTATTGCGCGCGGTGCTTGGGAAGCAGGCGTAAAGGTTTCTAGTGCATATCCAGGCACACCTAGTACAGAAATCAGTGAAAACATTGTTAAGTATTGCCCAGATTTATATTGCGAATGGGCACCAAACGAAAAAGTAGCTATGGAAGTTGCTATCGGCGCTTCAATGGCTGGCGTTAGATCTTTAGTATCTATGAAACACGTAGGTGTTAATGTTGCTTCAGATCCATTGTACACAGTATCTTACATTGGCGTAAGCGGTGGACTTGTTATGGTTGCTGCTGATGACCCAGGTATGTATAGTTCTCAAAATGAACAAGATTCAAGAATGGTTGCAAGAGCAGCAATGGTTCCAGTATTAGAACCATCTGATTCTTCAGAAGCAAAAGAGTTCGTTAAGATTGCTTATGAATTAAGTGAAAAATACGATACTCCAATTATGCTAAGAACAACAACTAGACTTGCTCACTCTCAAGGTATTGTAAATCTTGAAGATAGAAAAGAAGTTCCAGATAAGGTTTATGAAAGAGATATTGCTAAGCGCGTTATGATGCCAGGCAATGCTATTAAGAGACACTTATTTGTTGAAAAGAGATTAAAGGATATGGCAAACGATGCTGCATCTTTTGAAATCAATAGAGTTGAATATAATGATAAGAAGATTGGTGTCATTACATCTGGTATTCCATACCAATATGTTAAAGAAGCTCTACCTACAGCTTCAGTATTGAAGTTAGGTTTAGTTCACCCACTTCCAAGAAAGTTAATTGAAGAATTCGCAAAGAATGTAGAAACTTTATATATTGTAGAAGAATTAGAACCAGTTATTGAAGAACAAGTTAAATCTTGGGGCATCAAGTGTATTGGTAAAGAAATCTTCACAGTTCAAGGTGAATACAGCGCAAATATGGTTGCTAAAGCAATTTTAGGAAAAGGAACAGAATTCGATGCTCCAGCTCAAGCTCCAGCAAGACCTCCAATCCTTTGCCCAGGATGCCCACACAGAGCAACATTCTCACTTTTAAAGAGATTAAAGATTCATGCAGCTGGAGATATAGGATGTTACACATTAGGTGCAGTAGCTCCTCTATCTGTTATTGATACAACAGTTTGCATGGGTTCAAGTATTTCAACACTTCATGGTATGGAAAAGGCTAAAGGCAAGGATTACATTAAGAACTGGGTAGCAGTTATCGGTGATTCTACATTCCTACACACAGGTGTTAACTCATTAATGAATATGGTATACAACCAATCAACAGCAACAGTAATGATCCTAGATAACTCAACAACAGGTATGACAGGACACCAAGACCATGCTGCTACAGGTAAAACATTAATGGGACAAAGCGTTAAGCCAATCCTTCTTGATGAGTTATGCAAGGGTATGGGTATCAAGAATGTAGTAGTTGTTGACGCTTATGATCAAGAAAGATTAGAAAAGGTAGTTAAAGAAGAAATCGCTAAGGATGAATTGAGCGTAATTATTGCTCAAGCTCCATGTGCTCTTCTAAAGAGTTATGTTCCAAAGGGCAAGTGCATCACATTATCTGATAAGTGTAAGAAGTGCGGAATGTGCTTAGTTCCAGGATGTCCAGCAATTACAAAGAAGGCTGATGGTACAGTTGCAATCGACGATACAATGTGTAACGGTTGTGGATTATGTATGCAAAGATGTAAATTCGGTGCTATAGAGAGGGTAAGTAAGTAATATGGAAACTAAGAATATTATGATTGTTGGCGTAGGTGGCCAAGGTACATTGTTAACAAGTAGAGTTCTTGGCGGTATTATTACTGCTGCAGGATATGATGTAAAACTATCTGAAGTTCATGGAATGGCTCAACGTGGTGGTTCTGTTGTAACTTTCGTTAGATATGGCGATAAGGTTTATGAGCCAATCGTAGAAGAAGGAAAGGCAGATGTTCTAATCGCTTTTGAAAGATTAGAAGCTCTAAGATATGCTCACTTCTTAAAGAAAGATGGTGTTTTGATTGTTAATGACCAAAGAATTGATCCAATGACAGTAGTAACAGGTGTTGCTACATATCCAGAAAATATTATCGAAGATTTATCTAAGAAATATAACGTAATTAAGGTTAATGCGATGGACGAAGCTAAAAAGCTTGGTAACACAAGAGTATTCAATACAATTATCGTTGGTGTTGCTGCAAAGCATATGGACTTTAAGAAGGAACAATGGTTAGAAATAATTGAAAAGACAGTTCCTCAAAAAACTATCGATATTAATAAGGCAGCTTTTGAAGTTGGCTATAATCTATAAGGTGACAAAATGGGACAAAAAATTGAGATTAAATTAAATGATGGCAGAGTAATGAGAGCTGAACTTTATGAAGATAAGGCTCCAATTACATGTAAAAACTTTTTAGAATTAGTAGATAAAGGATTCTACACAGGACTAATCTTCCACAGAGTTATTCCAGGCTTTATGATTCAAGGTGGCGGTATGTATCAAACTCTTGAAGAAAAAGGTGGATTAAAACCAATCAAGGGTGAGTTCAAACAAAATGGCGTAAAAAATGATATAACTCACGAATTAGGAGTTTTATCTATGGCAAGAACAATGGATCCTAATTCAGCAACATCACAATTCTTTATTTGCGTAGATGATGCATCTTTTCTAGATGGCCAATATGCCGCATTCGGTAAATTGATTGATTCAGATTCTGAAAAGGTTGCTGTAGATATTTCAAAAGTTAAGACAGTTACATTTAGATGGTATGAAGATGTTCCTCTAACACCTATTGTTATTGAATCAATAAAGAGAATTAAGGAGTAATTATGATTTGGGCTAAAGAAGAAACTCTATCTAGAGAAGAGATAGAAGCTATACAATTAGAGAAATTAAAGAAATTAGTAGTAAGAATGTATGATAAGGCTCCATATTTCAAAAAGAAAATGGATGATATGGGCTTAAAACCAGATTGCATTAAGACAATTAAAGATATTCAAAAACTTCCATTTACAACTAAGCAAGAAATGAGAGATAACTACCCATTCAACATGCTTATGGTTCCAATGAAAGATATTGTAAGAATCCATGCTTCAAGTGGTACAACAGGAAAGCCAACTGTAGTTGCATATACAAAAAACGATTTGGATATGTGGGCGGAATGTGTTGCAAGATTAGCTGTTGCTGGCGGTGCTACAAAAGATGATATCGCACAAATTTGTTTTGGTTATGGTATGTTCACAGGCGCTCTAGGTCTACACAATGGACTAGAAAAGGTTGGCGCTGCTATTATCCCATCTTCAACAGGTAATACACAAAAGCAACTTCTATATATGAAAGACTTCGGTTCAACACTATTAGTTGCAACTCCTTCATATGCTATGAGAATTGCAGAAGTAGCAAAAGAAATTGGTATTGACCCAAAGAAAGATTTGAAGTTAAAGATTGGCCTTTTAGGTAGTGAATTATTAACAGAAGCTATGAGAACTGAACTTCATAAGGTTTATGGCGAAGATATGTTAATTACACAAAACTATGGTATGAGCGAATTAATCGGACCTGGTGTTTCTGGTGAATGTGAATATCTTTGCGGTATGCACGTAAATGAAGACCACTTCTTAATCGAAGTTATTGACCCAGTTACAGGTGAAGTTTTACCAGAAGGCGAGAAGGGCGAAGTTGTTATTACATGTTTAGATAAGGAAGCTTTACCACTTATTCGTTATAGAACAAGAGATATTTCAAGATTATTCTATGGTAAGTGCAAGTGCGGAAGAACAACAGTTAGAATGGAAAATCTATCTGGAAGAACAGACGATATGTTAAAGATTCGTGGCGTAAATGTATTCCCATCTCAAATCGAAGAAGCTTTACTTGGTATTGAGGGAATCGGTCCTAACTATGAAATAGTTGTAGAGAAGAATGGAAGCTCAGATGTATTAACAATCAGAGTTGAATTAGATCCAGAAAAGATGCAAGATTCTGTAGCATTTATTGCAAATCTTGAAAAGACAATAAAAGACAAGATTAAGTTCATTCTTGGACTTGATGCAAAGATTAAGATTGAAAATCCTAACACACTTCAAAGATTTGAAGGAAAAGCAAAGAGAGTTAGAGATTTAAGAAACGCATAAGGAGATTAATTATGTTCGTAAAACAATTATGTGTATTTATTGAAAATAAGCATGGTAAATTCCAAGAATTAACAAACGTATTTGCTGAATATGGAATCAATATGATAAGCCTTAGCTTATCTGATAGCACAGCATATGGCGTAGCAAGATTAATCGTTTCTGATACGGATAAGGCTCAAAAGGCTTTAGCTGCTAACGGATTTGCATCTGTAGTAAATGATATTATGGCTATTAAGCTAGATAATAAATTAGGCGAATTAAATAAGCTAATTAAAGAACTAAACGAAGGCGGAATCGATGTTCAATATGCTTATTCATTAACGTCAGGTAAAGAAGCAGCAATTTTGCTTAAGACTCTTGATGATAAGAAGGCTGAAAAGATTATCGCTAAAAACCATAGTTTCTATACAGAAGAAGAAATCTATAATCTTTAATTATGGTAATAGATTTTCATAATCACTTTTATCCAGATAAAATAGCACAAAAGGCTATAGATAAGCTATCTACAGATGCAGATATAATTGCGTATACAGATGGCACGCTTCAAGGATTAAGTGATGATATTAAAAATGCCGGATATGATTTAGGAGTTGTGCTTCCAGTAGCTACAGCTCCTAAACAAGTCGAGGGCATAAATACTCGAGCAATCCAAGTTCAAGAACAATTTCCAAATTTAATTTCTTTTGCAGCAATGCATCCTGATTATGAAAATTATAAAGATGAAATCTTTAGAATAAAAGAATTAGGACTTAAAGGTATAAAATTCCATCCAGATTATCAAGAAACATTTTTTGATGATGACAAGATGCTTAGAATTTTAGACGAAGCATTTAAGAACGATTTAATAGTAGTTGTGCACGCGGGCATAGATATAGGGCTTCCTAATCCTGTTCATACAGGAATCGAGCAAATACTTAATGTCTTAGATATTTTTAAAGATAGAGCCCAAAAATTAGTCCTAGCACATACTGGCGGTTGGGGGCTATGGGATGAAGTGTATGAAAAAATTGCAGGAAGAAATGTTTATATGGATATCTCTTTCTCATTAGGCACTACTATAAAGAAATCAAATGGAAAAATTCAAAAGCTTATCGAAGATGATATGCTTATGAAAATTGTAAAAAAGCACGGAGTAGATAAAATACTTTATGGAACTGACTCTCCTTGGGGTGATCATAAAATGATGTTAGATAAATTTATGACACTGCCATTTACAAAAGAAGAGCAGGATAAGATATTGTATCAAAACGCTAAAAAGTTATTGAGGATATAAACTCAGATTGCAATAATTACTAAATGTTTGTATAATAGCAATAAACGAACAAATTTTAGTTCGCAAAAACAAAGGGATACCAATTTTTTTTCAATAATTAAAATTAGCTAGAAGAGTGACCGAATTTTGTGTTTTTGTATTATTCAATTAACTCAAAGTTACGATTACTAAAAGACTTGCACGATGCGATGTAATACTAAAAGGTATACAAAAACATAGGAGGAGGTTAAATAACTATGTCACAAACAAAACAATTTGTTGTGTTAGTTTTGGCTATTATGGTAATGTTGCTGTTATTGCCTATAGCTCAACTAACATTGACGCAGCAAGTGTTCGCAGAAACAGGCGAGCAACAAGAAGAAAACATTGCTTATACTTCAGCAATTGAACCTGATTTAGATTGTAGTATGCACAAAAGTGAGGGGACTGCATTGTCAGATGTTAGAACGGTAGTAACTGCTAGAGATAAGTATAAATCGCATTATAGCGTTTCAACTTATAGTACATTTTATTTTAATGCTAATAATATAAATCAAAAAACTATGAATGAATATTATAATAAGAATAATAGCGATAAAGTTTCTGGCTCATGCTCTTTAGTCGCAATGACAATGTTGGTAGAATCTATTAAAGATAATCCATATTTTTCAGTAAACAAGAATAAGCATCAAATATTTGCCGAGCTAAAGAGCAATTATCAAAACGTATCATGGACAAATACTTATAATGGTGGGTTTGATTTATTTTTCGCTAGAACATTAGAGAATTTCTTTAGTAGCAATGGCCATGATGTAGATGCACAATTAACTGTTTCGGCTTTAGTTGGAGCACAAGTTAATAATGGCTTTGTAAATCAAATAACTCCATTATCAGTTTTGTCATTTAGCTCTGCAGACTTAACATATAGTGGCGAAACTTGTGGCAATCATTCTGTTTTATATACTGGATGTTATGCGTACACTACTACATATAGAGAGAGAGTATTTGGCTTAATATATAAAACGGTTTCAAAGCAATTTGATGTATATGTTATTTGTAACGGTTGGTCAGATTATAGTTATGGTGGAATCGGGAATAGAATGCAGCTGTTAGTATTTGACGATACTGCAAGTATTAATGTCGTTGGTATTCCGGATTTATTTGAGCATATTTTATAAACGATAGAGAGATTTTGCTTATGCTGATTATTAATAATCTATTAAAAAAATATAAAAATAGAACTATTTTAAATATCCCGAACTTTACTTTTCGTGATGGTTTAATATATGGCATTGTAGGAGATAATGGATCAGGTAAAAGTACACTTATGAAATGTATGACTAATCTGGTTGATTATATGGGAAGTGTAATAATTGACTCGCAAGATGTAAAAAAATGTCCTATTGTATTAAAAGATGTAGGAGTATTAATAGAAACCCCAATGTTTTATAATGATATGACAGCAATTCAAAATCTAAATTATTTTTTGACAAACGAAAAGCAAGTAGAGCCATTACTAGATGAATTGGGATTATTGGATGTTGCAAACAAAAAGGTCAAAACATATTCATTAGGGATGAAACAAAAGCTTGGCGTTGCACTTACATGTTTGAAGGGCTCAAAGGTGATTATATTAGACGAACCATTTAATGGATTAGACGTTAATAGCGTAAATGTCGTAATAAATTTACTGAAAGAACAAAAAGCAAAAGGAAAAACTATTATCGTGTCATCTCATATGCCAAATACAATTAAGAAGTTGTGTGATGAAGTATACAAAATTGATGATAAGCATCTTCGTAGACTAAATAGTAAAGATGGTTGTAAATATGTATTCTCATTTGACTCTTTAGAAGATTTGGAGGCTGCAAAACACGCGCTAAAGGATGATAAGAATATACAAATGTCTTCCATTGGGATTGAATTGATTATAGAGTCTGCTGATCAAGATGAAGTTAAAAGAATAATAAATATACTTGCGGACTATAATATGGAAAGCTACGAGAAAGTATCACAAGAATTGGAGGCAATTTATTAATATGCTAAAAGAGTTTAAACATATATTTAGTCAAAAGTATTTGTTAATACTAATTGTATTTTTTGTATTTTGCGTAGTCGCTGCAATAAGTATGGCCAATGATGTGGCAGAAGATAAAAATGTTAATTTCTGTTATGATGTTGAAAAATATGAAAATATTCAAGAAATTAGAGCACGATATGAAAACTTAGACAAAGAAAAAGATAAAAATGCTTTATATCAATCTAAAGAACTATCTGAAGACTATAAAAACTATTATAAACAATTATATTCGATTATAATAGAAAACGATTTGCCATATGATAGTATGGTAGAGTTTCAGGATGCGACTTATAGCGGAATGAGGAAGAATACACACTTTCATCTTTATGGCATGTCAGCGTTTTTAATAATGATATTTATGTTGTATAGTAGCTTTTTAATAGGATCTGTAGTTCCAACTATAGATTTTACTAAAAAAACAGCAAAGCTAGTATATACGACAGGCGAAAAAAAAGATCGTATTCTAATGAAAAAATATATAGTATCATTAGGAGGTTTGTTGATAAGCGAGGTAGCGCTAGAATTGTTAGCAGCATTGTTTTCTCAAGCATATTCAGGTTGCGGAGTAGAATATTGTTTTTGGCTAGTCGGGAGAAACATAATTTTAATGAATTTTGGACAATTTATGCTCTTGCATATCGCACATAATGCATTATGGCTGATTTTAACATATACAATTGTGTACTATTTCTCATTCTTGTGTAAAAATACGATAATAGCATCATTAAGTGTTTTCTCTATGTTGCTTTTGAATTCGATGATAACGATACGATTTAAGCACGAATGGGCAGAAATATTATATAATATGCCAACCGCAGGATTGTTTGGCTGTTATGTTGGTGCGGAAGGTATTGCGGATTATAAATATATGTTATTTGGATTTATATATTTAGCGCTAAGTCTGATTTTATTTGCGGCGAGCATGTATGCTGTAAAAAAGTTCGATTTTAGCAGATAGATATTAATAAAAAAATGGAGCTCAATCGAGCTCCATTACTATTACATAGTAAGAATTACATTGAACGTAATACTTGATTTACTAATCCCATATCACACTTTCCAGCAAAATTTGTCTTAAAGTGCTTCATAACATTAGGGATAGATTTGTCGTCTAACTTTTCAATTTCAGCTTTGATTTCGTCTTTAGACATAAGCTTTGGTAAATACTTTTGAACAGTAGCGATTTGTGCGTCTAGTGATGCAACATTGTCTGGTCTATTTGCTTTAACGAAGCCTTCTTTTTCTTCGATTAATTCTTTTTCACATTTTTGTAGAATAGATACAACGTCAGCATCTGTTACTTCTTCGCCTTTAGCACGCTTATCAATGCTTGCAAGTAGAATCTTATTTACAATAAGGTCTAGGGCATTAATAGCATCCTTGTTTCTATCCTTCATTGCTTGTATTTTTTCTTTTTTAAAGAAATTAATATCCATTTATATGCCTCCGATTAATAGTTTGATTCTTCTAGATTAATTCCTAATAATTCATCAGCAGATACGTGTAGCGTATTGCAGATTTCATAAAGATTTTGCAAAGAAGGTTCAGCGCTACCGTTTTCGTAGTGGGAAATAGTTCTTTGCGATAAGCCTAAAAAACTTGCCAATTCTGTTTGTGACATACGTTTTTCTTTGCGGTATTTTCTTAAATTAGTTGCAAAATTCATATTTACCTCAACGTGATTTTTTGTAATCCTATTCAAAAAAAATGATACCAAATAGCCAATAATAAGTCAATACAAAATAGCCACAATATGTCCAACTTTTTTATCCAAAATACCCAAGCTTAGTGCGTGCGCGTATTATAGATAAATAAAACGCGCGTCTTTATTGAAATTTAAAGTTTAGTTTGATATTATTATATTTGTATAAATTTGCCTTACGAGGGATAAATATGAAGAACACTTACAAAATACTATTAATAACAATAATGCTTTTAGCAATAATACTTGCTTTTGCTGCATGTAATGATGACGATGTTAAGACATCTTTGGATAATCCAACAAATATCGCAGCAAGCGGATCTACAATAAGCTGGAGCGCAGTCGATGGTGCTACATCTTATGATATTATCGTAGAAGATGCTGAAGCAAAGAACACAGAAAATACATATTACAACTTAGATTTAACAGAAATAGGTTCTTATTTAATCAAGATTAGAGCAGTAGGAAAGAATTCTCAAGGCGCTGTAATTTATAGTGATTATGTAGAATATACATTTGTTAAGTCAGAAAAATTAGCTACTCCAACAGTAACAGTTAATGATAAATTAGCTACATGGGCAGCAATAGAAAATGCAGCTTCATATAATGTAAGAGTAGTAGATAGCTCTTCAACAGAATTATATAGCGGAACACAAAGCGAATTATCTTACAGCTTTGATAATGAAAAATATACATCAGTAGGTAAGTACACAATCCTAGTAAAGGCAATCCCAGAAGCAACAAAATCAGAATATGCAAACTCTGAAGCAGGCCCAGGTTATTATATTGTTACTTCAAAATTGTCTGCTCCATCAATTTCATCTGTTTCTTCAACAGCGGTAAGATGGACATCAATTTCCGGCAGTTCAAGTTATGAATTATATTTATATGAAGATGATGGAACATTAGTATCTACATATACAACAACATCAAATTCATATGCATTCTCTTATATGAAATTAGACAACTATGGTAAATATTACTGCAGAGTAAAAGCTATCGGTGATCGCGAAGTATATCTAGATAGTGAAGTTGGTGAAAGGGTTCCTGCATATGATTTATTAGTTATTCCAACAATCGATGAAACTACAGTTGATTTATATCAAGATGCAAGTGGTACATGGAAATTAAAATTTGAAGTAGAAAATACAAATAAATTATCTAGTATTACAATTACTTTAACAACAACAAAGGCAGATTCTTCATCTTCTATGTCAGCTATTGAAAAGACATTAGAAATGATTCAAGGCAAATCTGAATATACTATTGTATCAGATGCTGATTTTAATGCTGCTTTAACTTACTATGTTAAGAATACATCGGCAAGTGGATACATTAAGAACACAAAGCCATATGATGCACTTCAAACGTATTATACATTTGATGGTGTAGAATTTAAGAAGGCTACAGTTAGTGCTTTATCTAGTGTTATTGAATATTATGTAAAAGTAGGAGATCCTGGCGCTGATTATTATGAAGAAGCAAAGGGTGCTGTTTCATATACTGAAGTTAATAAAGATACAGCCGCTTTCAATACAAGAAATAATTACTATACAAAAGAAGCTGATGTATATACATTAGTTACATCTACATATGAAAACAAGGGAACTTATGATAATTTAAATTCTCAAGATACAACTACTGTATATCTAAAGAATAATGGCGATGGTACATATACAAAAATGGGTACATATACTCAACTTGATTCAACAGATTTAATTACTGAATATTGGGTATATAAGTCATTTACAGCATTTGATTCAAATACAACATACTATACTGCATCTTATGAAGAATTTGGTTCAGCAGATTATTCAGCAGATACATTCTATAAATTAGTAAAGACAACATTTGATACATCAATCGATGATTTATTCTTCGAAGTTGATACATCAGGTAATTATACATATAAGAAGACAGATATTGCATATTATGGAAGAATCTTCGATGTTACAGTATCTGCAACAGGTATTAAAGATTCGATTATCACAGGAAAGTCAATTGATGTTGATGGAAACTATATTTCATTTAGACATCCAAATAAAGTAGATGAGGATCTTGCATGGACTGCATCTCCTTTACAAGGATATTTCAAGACAGAAGCAGAATATATAGCATTCGTTACAGAATATGATGATTATTATGCAGTAGAATCTATTGGTGATTTGCAATATATGCAATATGACAATGATGGTGCTAAATATGTATTAATGCAAGATTTAGACGCTGAAGGTTACTACTGGGCTCCAATTGATTCATTTACAGGTTCAATTTTAGATGGTAACAACCACAAGATTTCTAATATCGTATATGCAAGAATTGATGGTAGAGCAGAAGCTTTAATATCTGAATCAAGTGGTGCTTCTATTTTGGATTTATATATAGTTGATGCTTCAAATGAGGCAGATGCTACAGAATATTGCGCTGGTATTATTGGCGATGCATATGATACACAAATTACAAATTGTTATGTAAAGGCAAAATTCTCAACAGCAACTTTTGCTGGTGGTATTATTGCTGAAGGTAAGAAAGTTAAGATAACAAATTGTCAAACATTAATCACAATTGAAAATGTAGCTATATCTGCTGGTATTGCAGCATATGGTGAAGATTTAGAGTTAAAAGGATGTATTGCATCTGGAAGCATTGATGTCGATGACGTATATTTCTCTCTAGGCGATTTTGACGCTATGTCAAATAATGGAAATATAGATGATGATTGTAGAATTTATGTTCTACAAGATAGCAAGTATGTATATGTTGGCGAATTTAGAGATAAAGATACTGTAGATTTTAAAGATGACGATGGCGAATATTATGAAGAATATTTCTTGAGAATAACAGAATTGTCTAGAGGTGTTGTAGCTGCAGGTTTAGTTAGCGGACTACAAGGTGGCTCAATAGATAATTCAATCGCTCAAGTATCTATTACAATTGATGCCCCTACAATGCCTGCTTATGCTGGCGGAGCAGTTGCTATGGCAAACCATTGTACTATTACAAATACATTTGCTGGTAATAAATATTCTAAGAATAACCCAGATAGAATGAATATTGTTGTAAATGGTCTACACACTATTGTTGGTGGTTTTGTTGGAGAAACAGTAGATGCAACAATAGATAATTGTTATACAACAATTAGAGTATCTGCAAAAGAAAATTTAGGTGGATTTGTAGGTAAATGCTCTGATGATTTAAACAATACAGGATCTCGAATAACAAATTGTTATTCAACAGGTGGCGTTGCTGATCAAATCTCAACAAACAAGGGATATTTTGTTGGTTATATGTATGATACTCATACAACAATAACAAATTGTTATATTTACGATTGGGAACATGCTACAGTTCATGATGACCATGCAACAACAGCTGCATCTTTAGATGCAATCAAGACTGCAATCAATGAAGCTAAAGCTGGTTCATTAGCAACAATCACAGGATATCTTGAACCAACACTTATGGATGTTGCTTATGCATCTGCTTACACAGATAGCATCAAGGCTTCTGGTAAGATCAATGTTAAGGCATATCTTGCTGTATATGATTCTACAACTCAAGAAACAACAATTATTGATATGTATGCGGATGAAGAAAAAGTAGATCAAATCGTAATTGGCGATAAGTCAGCTAAGGGTACAATCTTAGTTGTTCTACAACAAAAGGTTGACGAAAACAACGATGGCGTTGATGATGGAACTGGTGCTAGAGTAGTAATCTACATCACAGTAAGTTAATGCAAATTATAATCAAAGATTATACAACTAAATATTCTAAAGGCGCTCTATCTGTATGGAATGAGATTGTAGAGGATGGAGCTGCCTTTCCACAAGATAAGGCAATGGATTTAGAAGAATCGATTGTCTTTTTTAATTCGCAATCAAAAACTAAGGTAGCCGTTGATGAAAATGACAATATAATTGGTCTATATATCCTTCATCCAAATAATGTGGGAAGATGTGGCCATATATGTAATGCATCATATGCCGTGTCGGGTAAATTTAGGGGCATAGGAGCAGGGAAAGCTCTGGTTTTAGATTGTATCAAGATGGCAAAAGAATTGGGCTTTAGAGTACTACAATTTAATGCCGTTGTTGCATCAAATATTGCAGCATTGAATCTATATAAGAAATTAGGATTTACACAATTAGGGGTTATCCCTGGTGGCTTTAGAAATAAAAATGGGGATTATGAAGACATAATCCCGCATTATATTGTTTTATAGTTTTAATTATTCAGCGATTACTTTATCGTCTACAACTTCAACTAATTTGCTCTTTGTTGCTTTATCAAATAGAGAAGTAACTTCTTCTGATGGAGCTTCTGTTAATAGAGATACAACAATAGCTACTACAATACCTACGATGAAACCTGGAATGATTTCGTATAGATTTGTGTTGTAAATAGCACTATGTCCACCATAGTATTCGTAGTTCAATAAGAACATCCATAATACATCTACTGTGAATCCAGAAACGATAGCAGCTACGGCGCCCTTATAGTTCAATCTTCTCCAATATAGAGATAAGATGATAACTGGTCCGAATGCAGCACCAAATGCAGCCCAAGCAGCTGATACTAAGCTCATAATTGTAGCGAAAGCTTTAACGATTGGCTTATCACCATAACCAAGCATTGCGATAGCAAATGCAATTAAAGAAATAACAACAACGACGATTCTACCTGCCCATAAGATTTCTTTATCATTTGCATTCTTTCTAATAGTTGTTTTATATACGTCAGATGCGAATGCTGAAGAAGAAGCAAGTAATTGAGAATCGGCTGTTGACATACTAGCAGCTAAAATAGCTGAAATAATAACACCACCGATAAATACAGGGAATACTGTTGATGCCATCTTTACGAATACTGTTGAAGAAGATTCAACTGTATCGCCTAGATATAATCTACCAACGATACCAACAACAGAAGCCATGATAAGGATTAGAGTTGTCCAGCCAATACCGATGATTCTAGATTTCTTCATTTCTTTTTCTGACTTAATAGAAATGTATCTTACGATGATGTGTGGCATACCAAAGTATCCAAGGCCCCAGCCAAGACCTGTTAGAGCAGTAGAAACGCTTTCCCAATCGAACTTACCACTAACAAGTAAATTGTAATAATTTTCTGGAATATCTACGTTGCCTACAGCGCCATTTAATTTTAATAAGATAACAGCGATAATTGGAGTAATCATTAGGGCAGCTAACATTAATAAACCTTGTAAGAAGTCTGTCCAACATACAGCATTGAATCCGCCTAAGAATACATAAGCGATAATGATGATAGTTGCGATTGTCATACCAATTCTTTCATCAAGATTGAATAGTGTCTTAAATAATGTTCCGCAAGCTGTAATACTAGATGCACCATATACACAATATACGATGATAAAGATAACGGCACAAATGACTTGAAGAGACTTGCTAGAAGATAAGAATCTGTTTGTTAAATATTGAGGGATAGTAATAGAATCGTTAGCTAGAATTGAATATCTACGTAGTCTTGGAGCAACTAAAAACCATGCTAAAATTGTTCCGATTAAAAGACCAATTGAAATCCAAACTTGACCAATGCCATAAAGATAGATTGATCCTGGAAGGCCCATCAATACCCAAGCACTCATGTCTGATGCTCCGGCAGATAGTGCAGCAACCATACCACCCATTTTTCTACCGCCAAGGAAGAAACTCTTTTCTCCGCTTAGCTTTCTATCTTGCATAAAGAAGTATATACCAATGCCAATTACGACAAGGAAGTATAGTACAAATGCAACGATGTTTCCTGCTTCTACTTTCATATTTTTCACCTTTAAAAATTTTAATAATAACATTTAGATAATACGATAATTTACATAAGCGCGCAAGAAAAATATAAAAAAAGACCACGAGCGACTTGCCCGTGGTCGTAAAATGCTAAGGTTTTTCCTTTATACATATGGTAGTGGTTCTTCTACCTTTTCGCCGATTGCTTCAGTAGCACTAGCGATAACTTTGCCTGTATAGCATGTGAAGATTTCGTTAACCTTTAGTGGATCTAAGATACCTTTCTTCTTTTCAAATCTATATGTAAGAAGTGAAACGATTGGAACGATAACGATTGTAACTAGCATAGCAATAGCACCAGCTACAACAGCGTTAGCAAGATTTAGAACTTCACCTGAAGATAATGTGAATGCTAAGAAGTTCCAGTTAGCAAGTTTGTAGATTAGTGAGAAGATCATAATTGTCAAACCAACTACAAAGCTTGTCCATACAGCTGACTTTGTAACTTTCTTCCAGTATAAACCAAATAGGAATGGAGCTAAGAATGCGCCAGCTAAAGCACCCCAAGAAATACCCATCAATGATGCAATTTCACTGAAGTTGAATAATTTTTGAATGATAGCAATTGCAGCAGAGACAATAATGAATACTGCAATAAATATTCTCATAATTAAAACTTGCTTCTTATCTGTCATGTTTTCTTCTTTAACAATTGAACCTTTGATTAAATCAAGTGTTAGAGTTGAAGAAGATGTTAAAACAAGAGAAGATAGTGTAGACATTGAAGCAGATAAAACTAGGATGACAACAAGCGCCATCAAAAAGTCTGATGTAACTGCTTTTTCTAACATTGCTGGAACGATTGAGTCGAAGTCCTTTGTGTTAGATACGAATAATCTGCCAAAGCCTCCTAAGAAGTAACATCCACCAGCAACGATGATAGCAAAGATTGTAGAAATGATTGTACCTTTCTTAATATCTTGTTCATTTTTGATAGCATAGAATTTACCAACCATTTGAGGTAATCCCCATGTACCTAAAGATGTTAGGATAACTACGAAGATTAAGAATACTGGCATTGGACCTGCGAATGATGTATATTCCCAACCAATGTTTTCTGATGTAGCCATAGCTGTTACTGCTGATGTAAATCCGCCTTGAGAATTCAAAACAGCTGCGATAACTGCAATGATACCAACAATCATAATGAAACCTTGAACGAAGTCGTTAATAGCTGTAGCCATATATCCACCAACTGTTACATAGATAGCAGTAAGTACAGCCATAATACATACGATGATTACATAAGCAAGATTTTCATTTTCAAATTCAAATGCTACTGTGAATAATCTAGATAAACCATTGAATAGAGAAGCAGTGTATGGGATTAAGAAAATAAATACAATAATTGCTGCTGCTAACTTCAAAGACTTTGAATCAAATCTCTTACCAAAGAAATCTGGCATTGTTTTTGAATCTAACTTTTGTGTCATGATTCTTGTTCTTCTACCAAGAATTGACCAAGCAAGAAGTGATCCAATAAATGCGTTACCTAGACCAATCCATGTAGATGAAATACCAAATAAGTAACCAAATTGACCTGCATAACCAATAAAGATAACGGCACTAAAGTAAGATGTTCCGTAAGCAAAAGCTGTAAGCCATGGGCCAACGCTTCTTCCACCAAGAACAAATCCATTTACGTTTGTAGCTTTCTTTCTGCAGATGATTCCGATTGCAATCATGATACCGAAGAACACTACCATCATAACTACGTTAGTCACGATTCTAGATGTAGACGCTGCAAGTAAAAACATAATAACCTCCTAGTGCATAAGGCATAAAAAAACCTCTATGCATATTTACTTACATAGAGGACGAATAAATCCGTGGTACCACCTCATTTTACGCTAATTGCGCCTCAAACATTTTTACAGATGTCTCTGTCGTAGCCTACACATCTTTCGACTTCGGTACGCTGCTCCGAGAATGTATTCGTTATAATTGTCCTGATGCTTTTCACCAACCAACATCTCTCTAAAAGGCTCAAAGATAATTACTTGTTTCTCTTCAACGCTTTAACAAAATTTTATAGAAAAAATATATATATGTCAAGGCGCTTTTATTATGATAAAATTATCTTATGAGACGATTAACTTTATTTATTGATGCAGACGATACTTTATTGGATTTTGATGCGGCCGAAACTAGGGCAATAACTCAGACATTTGAAGATTATGATTTGCTAAAATATGACAACATTATTGAAAGATATAAGGTAAACAATTTAAAGGCTTGGAAGATGTTCGAAGTAAACGAAATTGAAAGAGATGATATCTCTACAATGCGTTTTAAATGGTTGTTCGATGAATATGGAATTGAAGGTATTGACCTTCATAAAATCAATGATTTATATTGGTCATATCTAGCTCAAGGTGCTGATGTAATTGAAGGCGCAAGAGAGTTTTTAGAGAAGGTTAAAAATGACTATGATTTGTATGTTATAACAAACGGAACAGCCTTTATTCAAGACTCAAGATTCAAACTTTCAGATATGTCAAAATACTTTAAAAAGAGATACATCTCGGAAAATTTGAATACAAGAAAGCCAGAAAAAGCCTTTTTCGAATACATCGAAAAAGACATAGGAAGCATAGATTACGAGAACTCATATATCGTTGGAGATTCTCTATCTAGTGATATTCAATGTGGAATTAATTCAGGTATAAAGACTATCTGGTTTAATAGAGAAAACAAACAGAATACAAAAAACATAATACCAAACTATGAAGTTAAAAGCTTCGAAGAATTGTACGATTTAGTAGAAACGATAAGGAAGGCATAACATGGAAAATTTTATTTACTACGCACCAACAAAAGTAATATTTGGAAAAGACGCAATTCTATCTTTAGGCAAAGAAGTATCTAATCTTGAAGATCAAAAAGCTATGATTGTTTATGGCTCTGATAGAGTAGAGAAGAATGGAATACTAGAAACTGTAGAAAGTGAACTCGATACATGGGGAGTTGAACATATTCGTTTTGCGGGAGTTAAAGCAAACCCAACAGTAGCTCATGCTAAAGAAGGTATTAATATTGCAAAAGAATTTAACGCAGATATAATCATCGCTATTGGTGGTGGTAGTGCTATAGATACTGCAAAGGCAATTGCGATTGGTGCAATTAATTCTGGAGATATTTGGGATGTATGGCAAGGCAAGATAAAAGTACAAGAAGCTCTTGATGTTGCTTGTGTATTAACAATCCCTGCTGCTGGATCTGAAATGTCTAATAGTGCAGTTTTGACTAATGAAGAAACAATGCAAAAGGTTGGTTTAACAACCGATATCTATAGATGTAAGTTTGCGATAATGGATCCAACGTATGCTGAATCACTTCCTAAAAAGCAAATTGCTTGTGGCGTTGTAGACATTATGATGCACACTCTTGATAGATATTTCTCGCCAAAGATAATGCAACATAATCATATGACTGATGCTATCGCTCATGGACTTCTAAAGACTGTAATTAAATGGGGTAAGATTGCATATGATGATCCAACGAATTATGAAGCAATGAGTGAGATAATGTGGGCAAGCTCACTATCTCATAATGACTTAACTGGACTTGGTGGCGGAAGAGATTTTTCTGTTCATCAATTTGGGCATGAAATTAGTGCTAAATTTGATATAACTCATGGTGAATCATTAAGTGCTATATGGGGTGCTTGGTGTAGATATGTTATGGATACAGACATAGATAGATTTGTTCTATATGCAAAAGAAGTATGGGGCGTAACTAAAGACGGAGAAGATGGTGCTATTGAAGGAATCATTAAAACTGAGGAGTTCTTTAAGAGTTTAGATATGCCAATTCGTATACCAGAATTATCTTGCGGAATCCTTGATGCAAAGACGCTCGAAGAATTAGCAGAGCGCTGTACAAGAAATGGTGCTAGAAAGATTGGAACATTTAATCCATTAGATACAAAACAAGTTAAAGAAGTGTATTATTTAGCCAATTGCTAGTAGACAAATAAGTTCTAAAATTAAGAGCCTGCGAGAAAATCGTGGGCTCATTTTTTAACACTTTTTTGGCTAAAATTATTTTTGTTATATTTATATATTGCGCATTTAATTTTTAGCGTGTTATAATGTTTTTAATTCTAAAAATAAATATTACAACAAAACGTGGAGGGTAATTATGGCAGAAGAAAAGAAACAAAAGAGTACATTTATTCAATTCATTTTGTTTATTATCATGAGTTTAGCTGCATTCGTTGTTCAATTCTTAATTGTACAATTCGGACCAGCCGGACTAAAATTATGTGGTGTAGATGACGCCCAAAAAATGGATTTTTGGATTTTTAAGGGCTATACACTAGCAGCATTTATATCATTCTTAGTAGCAAATACTTTAGCAAAGATTATTTCTTATATTTTGAATAGAAAGAAAACATTTAACGCTGTTAACAATTTGGTATTCTCAATGACGGTATATGTAATTATGTGTGTAACATTAATTATTGTTGAGACTATCATTGGAGAACCTTTAGCTAAAGCTTATGCAAATCTATTTGCAAACAATCCTGCAGTTGCAGAATGGGCTCCAACAATGTCAATGATTACATATTCAATCGCTGACTTCCTAATCGTATTCTTAATGGAAAAATTCGTAATCATGAACGACAACCTATTCAAGAAGAAGGGTGAAGAAGCTGAAGCAACAGAAGAAGCAGAAGAAGCAGAAGCTGCTGCTGAAGAAGAAGTAACAGATGCTCCTGAAGATAAAGTTGAAGATGAAGCTGCGGTAGCTACAGAAGAAGAAGTAGTTGAAGCTCCAAAGGCTGAAGAAGAACCAGCTAAGGAAGAAGCTCCAGCTGAAGAAGTTAAAGAAGAAAAGCCAGCTAAAAAAGGCAAGAAAGAAAAAGAACCAGAAGTAGAAGCTGCTCCAATTCCAGAAGTTGAAGAAAAGGCTGAAGAAGTACCAGCTAAGGAAGAAGCTCCAGCAGAAGAAGTTAAGGAAGAAGTTCCAGCTGAAGAAGTTAAGGCTGAAGAGCCAGCTAAGGAAGAAGCTCCTGTTGAAGAAGTTAAAGAAGAAAAACCAGCTAAGAAGGCTGCTGCTAAGAAAGCTCCAGCAAAGAAAGCTGCTGAAGAAAAGGCTGAAGAAGAACCAGCTAAAGAAGAAGCTCCAAAAGCTGCTGCTAAGAAGCCAGCTGCAAAAGCTAAGAACGCAGGTAAGGTAGAATTCGACTTAAGAGTTGATGGTTACCACTTCGAAGTTTCTGCTATGAACGGACAATTAATGTATGAAAGCCAAGGCTTTGCATCATTAGATACAGCCAAATCAGGATTTGATACATTCAAGGCTGCTCTAGAAGATGCTGATACACCAGCTACAGTATACCAAGATAAGAGAGGTCTATGGAGATTCGTTATCAACAAGAGATATGTTGGTGAAGGATACAAGACACGTGCTCAAGCTGAAGCTGCTATCGATTCTGTAAAGAGAGATGCATTATTAGGTACAGTTGCTGAATTCGTTGAAGATCCAGAAGAAAAGAAAGCATACGCTGCTGCTAAGAAGAACTTCAACAAAGGCGCAGATGTTAAGTGGGATGAAGTTCTAAAGGCTCCAGCTAAGACATTTGGTAAGTTCGAAATCACAGGTCATGAAGGAAGAGGTTACTTCTTCACACTATATGCAAACAACGGTCAAATCTTATACTGCAGCCGTTACTATGCATCAGAAGATTCTTGTGAAGATGCTATCACAACATTCAAGAAGGCTTGCTACCTAAACAACTTCTTTATCGATAAAGATAAGTTTGGTAACTGGAGATTCGTTCTAAAGGGTGCTGGTGCAGGTATCTGCTACTATGGCGAAAGCTACAGCACAAAAGATGCAGCTGAATCAAGCTCAGCATCAGTTAAGAAATTCGCTATGACAGCTAAAATTGTTGTAGTTGAAGAAGAATAATCTTCTGCAAAATTAGAATATAGATCGGGCCACTTAGGTGGCTCGATTTCTTTTATATTTATATATAATTAACTATTTTGTTGTGAATTTATATATTAAGTGATATTATAAACAAGAAATTTAAATATAATCGCGAGGAAAGAATTTATGTTATTAAGTAAATTATGCTGTGAAAGAACAAAGGAAGCTCCAGGAGATGCTAAGATTAAATCTCACATCTTATTAGCTAGAGCTGGATACATTAAGCAAGTATCAAATGGTATCTATTCTATGACAATGCCTTGTCAAAAGATGAGCCAAAAGATCCAAAAGATTATCAGAGAAGAAATGGATGCTTGTGATGGACAAGAAGTTTTATTCCCAGTAGTAATGCCCCGCGAGTTATGGGAAACATCAGGAAGATATCAAAGCATCGGTAGTGAAATGGTTAGATTTAAAGATAGATCAAACCATGACATGCTACTTGGTATGACACACGAAGAAGCTGCTGTTCATATGGCTAACCACATCGTTTCAAGTTATACACAACTTCCAATGATGATTTATCAAATCCAAACTAAGTTTAGAGATGAAGCTAGAGCTAGAGGCGGATTAATTCGTGTTAGAGAATTCACTATGAAAGATGCTTATTCATTCCACAATACAAAGGAAGACTTAGAAGATTATTACATGCAAATGCATAAGGCATATCAAAACATCTTCAGAAGAATTGGTTTAAAGAGATTTATCGATGTTAAATCAGACTCTGGTATGATGGGCGGAAGCATTGCTCACGAATTTATGTTATTAACAGAAGTTGGTGAAGATTCTATCGTTCTATGTAATCATTGTGACTATAGAGCAAACATGGAAGTTGCTACAAGCGTTTTAGATAAGCCATCATTTGAAGATACTAAGTTAACTCTAGTTGATACAGGAGCAGATAAGACTATTGAAGAAGTTGCTCAAAGATTAAACGTAGATGCTAAGCAAACAGCAAAGGCTGTTGTGTTTGCAGTAAAGGGCGATCAAGATCAAGTAGTTATTGCTTTCGTTAGAGGTGATTTAGAAGTTAACGAAGCTAAGCTAAAGAAGGCAATTAAGAAAGATGTTGTAGCATATGATGGTGGAGCAACAAATTCTGTTGTTTGTGGAAACATCGGACCAAAAGATTTAGATAAATCGATTCTAGTTGTATATGATAAATCACTAGAAGGAATGTGCGGAATGGTGGTTGGTGCAAACAAAGAAGGATACCACTACACAGGATTCAACTTCTCAAGAGATATTGAAAATGCATCATTTGTTGACATCTCTAAAGTTAAGGCTGGAGACAAGTGCCCAATTTGCGGTGGAGATTTAAGAATTGAAAATGGTATCGAAATTGGTAATATCTTCCAATTAGGTACAAAGTATACAGCTTCTATGGGAATGACAGTTACAGGTCCAGATGGACAATTATTTAACCCAATCATGGGATGCTATGGTATTGGTGTAGGTAGAGCTATTGCTTCTATTGCTCAAGAATCAAATGATGATAATGGTCTTATCATCCCAATCACAGTAGCTCCATGGCAAGTTCATATGTGTGTTCTAAGACAAGATGACCCAATCGTTCAAGAAAAGGCTACAAAGTTATACAACGATTTACAAGCACAAGGAATTGATGTTCTTCTAGATGATAGAAACTGTGGTGCAGGTATTAAATTCAACGATGCAGATTTAATGGGTATGCCAATTAGAGTAGTCGTATCTCCAAAGAGTCTTCAAAATGACGAAATTGAAATTACAATTAGAAAGAACAAAGAAAGCTACAAAGTTGCATATGAAAATTCAATCAACGAAATTAAGAATTTAATTGCAAAATTAGAAGAAGAATACAAATAAAAACAATAATAAAAAAAAAATATGAGGTGCCAACGAAAATGCTATGAACCCAAAAAGTTGGACTAAATAGTATTGACTAGTAATTATGGAGAGTTCGGTATTGTGAACTGCTCCCTGTCAAGTGGACGGTTTAAAAAATAAAAAATAAAATCAAGCATGGCTTCGGAATTCAACCGGAGTCATGTTTTTTAATCCCGCTTGGAATCTTTCGTTGTTGTAATAGTGGATATATTTATCAATAGCAATCTTTATTGTTTCAAAGTCTTCAAATTTGCTTAAATAATACATTTCAGATTTAACAATTCCCCAGAATCCTTCCATAGGACCATTATCAATACACCTAGCTACTCTAGACATACTTTGTGTGCAACCTTGGTTAATTAACTTTGTATGGAAGAATCTAGATGTATATTGGAACCCTCTATCGCTATGAATCATTGGTTTTGCATTAGGATTGTTTTGTATAGCTTTATCAAAAGTCTTAAATACCAATTCGTTGTTATTTGAATGCCCAATAACATAACCTACAATACTTCTATCATATAAATCTAATAAAGCACTTAAATAACATTTCTTGTGACCATACTTGAATTCCGTTACATCGGTTAACCATTTCTCGTTAGGTCTACTAGCTTTAAACTCTCTATTTAAAACATTCTCAGCTGTTATCTCTGGTGTAGATTTATGGTATCCAGGTCTAGTCCTTCTAATCTTTGCTTTAATGCCTAAGATCTGCATTAATCGCCTTATCTTCTTAACGCTGTAATCTTTCTGGTTTAAACGGTTAATAAACAATGTCATACGTCTGTATCCAAGCGTATGGTTAAACTTTAAATCGTATTCTAATATAATCTGAGAAAGCTCTAAATCTTCTTGTTCTTTATCTGGAACAGTTCTTTTTAAATATTTGTAATATGCGCTCTTACTAACGCCTAATATCTCACAACATTGTCTAATAGACAATTTGTCTTTAAATAGCTCTATTGCTTTGTATGAATCTTCTTCTTGAACTCTTGTAAACGTTCTTTCTCGAGAGAAATTTTTTTTTGAACTAATTCACGCTTT
>JAEEGH010001684.1_pt1 | contig 62432 bp, 39 predicted proteins | sample 9134181 | NCBI WGS metagenome assembly JAEEGH01 (sample SAMN16246544, study PRJNA631951) | gut metagenome | biome: gut microbiome; feature: rumen; material: DP-attached | host: Bos | place: Iran: Karaj | collected 2018-10
GCAGATGAACTACTCGTGTCTACCCAACGAGGACGGGAGTCTGAAGGGCTCGAAAAGGATGAGCACAACGGTAGGTATGGACATTGACCACCTGACGGCCGAAGAGATGCCCGTGGTTCGTGAACGGATCCTTGCCAAGAAGGCCGAGCTGGGGCTGCTGATGCTGGAGGAGAGTGCCCGAGGCAAGGGCTACCACTTGGTTTTCAAGCGACGACCGGAGTTAGACCAAGTGGGCAACCTAAAGTGGGCCTCGGAATTGCTGGAGGTCGCCTACGATGCCCAGGCGAAGGACATCACGAGGGTGTTCTTTACCACGACGGAGCAGGAGTTGCTGTTTCTGGACGATGCCATCTTCGATAATTCTGCGGAAGTAATTTTGTCTAAGGAATCAAGGAATCAAGGAAAAAATATTCCTGAATTCTCAATAATTAATTCTAAGGAACCAAGGAATCAAGGAAAAAATATTCCTAAATTCCCAGATTCCTTAGACAAAAACAACTCCTTAGACAAAAAAGAACCCTTCCCCAGCGACTATCACGGTATTCCTTTCACGGACATCATCGCGAAGTACTGGGAGGTGAACAACCGAGGGTTTGAGCCTACGCAGGGCGACCGCGACACGCTGACCTATCAGTTGGCGTGCGACCTGAGGCACATCTGCGGCCGGAATTTTGAGTGGCTCGACCAGGTGATTCCCTGCTACGACGGCTTTCCGCTGGAAGAGAAGCGGGCGAAGATCAAGAATGCGCTGGCCTCAGAGTTCAACGGTTTCCCGATTCGTCTAAGGAAAGTGCTTGATATTTTGTCTGCGGATGGTTTTTATTCTAAAGATGGATTATTGTCTAAGGAACTAAGGAACCAAGGAAAAAATATTCCTGAATTCTCTGACCTAAAAGGTGCAGAGTGTGGCGTTGCAATCCTAGATTCCTTAGACCAAAATATATCCGAAGACATGCGGTTCCCCAGAATGCCGCAAGGTGTGAAGGAGAGTATCGATGCAGTAGGTCCTCAGCTGGCAATGCCCGTTGTGACGGCTATCTGTCCTTGCATCGGCACGTTGGCAACGGGTGTGACGCTCGATGTTCACGGGCAGAAGAAGGGGCTGAATCTCATCTCCTATATCGCCGGTGACTTTGCTTCGGGTAAGGGTGGTATCGACCCTGTGGTGGAGGCTTGGATGAGTGAGCTGCAGGCTCTCGACAAGATGTATCAGCAGCAGGAGGATGAGTGGCGTGCCAAGAAGCGGGCGGCGAAGAATAAGAAGGAACAGCCCGAGGAACCTAAGTTGCCCGTGCGCTGCCTAACGCTGAACAACACCGTTGCTAATCTGGCCGAGCGACTGGCGAATACCGAGGGCAAGCACGCCTTCTCGTTCACTCCTGAGGCCGATACGGTGGCGCAGAAGTGGAAATCTACGATGAGCGACTTCTCGGTAATGCTGCGCCAGAGCTACGACGGCACCAAGTACGAACGTGAGGCGCGTAGTGCCGATGCGGTGAACGTGCATATCGACAAGTTGCTGTGGAATGTCTGCATGTGCGGGACACCTGATGCACTCTATCGTGTGGTGAACAACTACACGGATGGTTTCCAGAGCCGTATCGCCGTTGCCCGCACGCCCGACAACACCTTTGCACCCTTGGAGGATAAGCCGCCTGTGCTGACCGACCGCCAGCGTGAGCGCATCCAACAGATAGCCCACCTGCTACCGCTGATGTATGGTGAGGTGGTGCTGCCGAAACTGGAGGCAAAGGGTCGTGAATGGGTGGAGCGCATCCGACTGGAGACAATGAAGAACGACGACCGCACCCGTGCTCGTCAGCGCTTCCGCGTGTGCGTCACGGCCCAAAGAATGACCTGCTGCCTGATGCTCTGCAAGGTGTGCGAGACGCTGATTCAGAAGCATGGGCTGAGCGGTGCTGAGACAAAGCTGAAGCAACAGCCCGGGTTGTGGCGTGAGCTACTGCTGAAGGCGCAGACACCCGCGATGTTAGAGGCTTACGACGTGATAGCCGACTCGCTGTTGGAGAACGCGCTCTATTTCTTCCGTGACCGCATTGAGAACGCTTTCCAGAGCCGCAACTATGTGGGTTACCAGAGTGGTGAGCGCAGCAAGCGCGGCAGGAACGACTCCATCTTTGAGCGACTGGACCCGCAGTTCACCTTCGAGCAGGCGATGCAACATTCCGTTGCCGTGAAGGGTGCCTCGGTGAACCACAACACCGTCCGGCAGATGCTGAAGAACTGGCGCAAGCAAGGATTGGTGGTGATTGATGAGAATGGGAAATACCGTAAGGTGTCATAATGGTCATGGTCAAAATGGTCAAAATCGAAAATTCTCAGGAATGCTTCGTGCAGCTCTGGCGTATGCTGGAGCGCACGAGGCGCCTCCTCGGAGGTCAGTATAAGCGGTTCTGCATCCGCAACGTGTTGAAGGCGTGGTTCGGCTACGAAGCCACCGACGACTTTATCTGGGAGGTGTGCCACAAGGCCCTCGTCGATGATGAGCCGCAGGAAGGTTGGAACGAACTGCCTGCGCCGAGTCTTTATCCTCGTAAACACCGTGAACTATTGCGTGCTATCGTGGCCGTACGGACGGGCATCAGCTTCTACAAGATAGACCTGAAAGCCCTCGACAGCGCCTACAGCATCGCCTTCCCTAACAGTACACCGATTAACGTAAACAAGAAAAGATTGAAGAATTGAAAAATTGAAGAATTGAAAAATTGAAGAATTGAAAAATTGAAGAATTGAAAAATTGAAAAATTGAAAAATTGAAAAATTGAAGAATTGAAGTTATGTTACCAAGAGGAATCAGAAATAACAATCCACTGAATATCCGTAGAAGCAAGGATCAGTGGCAAGGATTGAAGAAGGAGCAGACAGATTCAGCGTTCTGCCAGTTTGAGAACTTAGCGTATGGGTGGAGAGCAGCTTTCAGGCTGCTCACCCGTACCTACTACCACACGTACAGGCTCTTTACCATCAGGGCCATCGTAGGCAGGTGGGCGCCACCCAACGAGAACAACAGCAAGGCGTATGTGGAGAACGTCAGCAGGCTGACGGGTATCGGAGCCGACGAACCGTTAGGCATCCCCTCAGAGAGTCCTGCGCGCTGGATAGCGTTAGGTGCGGCAATGGCCATTCAGGAGAATGGCATTACCAGCATCGACTGGTTCGCCATGCTGAAAGGATGGGAGATGGCGAGACAGTAAGAATGAGGGCGCAAAGAGGTCTATCCCCTTGCGTCCTTCTCTCACTTAATTACGACCAGCTTGCCGTGCTTCTTTCATTTTTTTACAGAATATGCGACAATATCAGAAAAAAAATGTGTATCTTTGCAGCAAATTTATATGTAATATAAAAAACATGATTAACGATATGAGAAAACTATTCATACTTTTTTCCGTCATAGCCCTTGCCGCCTGCGGAGGCAGTGACGATGTCGAACCCACCTCTCGCGACGTTCCATCACCCCGTCTGCTGACTGTCGAGGTAAGCGAGAATCCCATGCAGGACGAAAGCGCCTCTGCACGAGAGATAACACGTGCTGGTGGAGCCACGACTACGGCGTCACTGACAGCGTTCAGCATGAACTACGAGAACAACAAATACAACTTCAAGAAGGGTGGTTCTGGCTGGAGCCCTACTACCACAAGTCCGTGGCCAGTACCAGATAACACCCCTATCGACTTCTATGCCTACAACGGTGGTTCGTTTGTGTGGACCGAGAATAATCCCCACGTCGCTTTCACTGCTGAAGAGAATGCAGGAGACCTGAAAGACTTCCTCGTTGCTAAGCACGAGAATATCTCCTATAATGACAACAGTGGCATAGTGTCGCTGACCTTCGACCACGCTTGTGCCGCCGTACAGTTCTATGTCTATAAGGAGGAAAGTGCAACCTATTCGGTGAGCGACATCAAACTGAGCAATGTTATTAAGTCTGGCGATTACTACTATAACAATGCAGAGAATGCGAGATGGGTATTAGGCGGAACTACCACCTACTATACGCTCACCACGACCTCCATCTATGATTTGTCTACCACCCCTCAACGACTGCCTTGTGGATGGCTCTACCTCATTCCGCAATCGAAAAGCGACATTACCATTGACGTGACCTACAGCAAGAATGGCGGTGCATCAACAACCAAGCCCCTAACCCTGTCAGGCACTTGGGAGGCTGGCAAGCAATATACTGTTAACATTAGAATTGGAGGTAAGGCGTCATGAAGAAAAGATATCAGCAACCCGCTATTCGCGAGGTTAAAATACAGCAGCAACAATGCCTCCTTGTAGGCAGCAATTATTCCGTTAACAACTACAACAACGGTGGCGAAGAAACCGTCTCAAGCGATGGCGGTTGGTAACCAACATCATTCGTAAAAAAAATAGAATAAGATATATGATGAAGAAACTACTGTTAATGACTATGATGTTAGTGGCAATGAGTGCTATGGCACAGAAGCCGATAGAGATGAACTTGTGGCCTGACGGTCCGAAGACGAGTAACAACGACCCGAAGGACATGGCAAAGGTGTGGGTGTACCTGCCCAACGAGAAAAAGGCGACGGGACGCGCCGTGGTGTGCTGTCCTGGCGGCGGCTACACCCATCTGGCTATGGACCACGAGGGCCACGAGTGGGCACCGTTCTTCACCAGTCAGGGTATAGCGCTGATAGTGCTGAAGTACCGCATGCCGCATGGTGTCTGGCAGGTGCCTGCCGAGGATGCCGAAGAGGCTATGCGACTGGTGCGCCGCAATGCCAAGGAGTGGCATATCAACACGAAGGATGTGGGCATCATGGGTTTCTCGGCAGGTGGTCACCTGGCCTCTACCGTTGCCACCCACGCCACTGGCGATGCCATGCCTAACTTCCAGATACTGTTCTACCCCGTCATCTCGATGGAGCAGGGCGTGACCCATCAGGGTTCGCGCGACAACCTGCTGGGCAAGAAGCCCAAGCGCAAGCTGGTGAACGAATACTGCAACGAGCAGCACATAGGTCACCACACGCCTCGCGCCTTCCTGGCACTGGCCCACGACGACAAGGCTGTGCCGCCCATCAACAGCCTCAACTACTACGAGGAACTGTATGTCAACAAGGTTCCCGCCAGCATGCATATCTACCCCTCGGGAGGTCACGGCTTCGGCATCCGCCAGTCGTTCGCCTACCATCTGGAGATGATGCTGGAACTGAAGGCGTGGTTGGGCAGCTTCTAAACACTGGCAGCTATGGCAAACATGAAATCACTGGCCAAGGACACGGCCATCTACGGACTATCGAGCATCGTCGGCAGGTTCCTGAACTACCTGCTGGTACCGCTATACACCTACTACATGCCGCACGAGACGGGCGACTACGGCATCAGCACGAACGTCTATGCCTATGTGGCGCTGATACTGGTGCTGCTGACCTTTGGCATGGAGACTTCCTTGTTCCGCTTTGCCAACGACGAGAAGAACAAGCCTGACACCGTGTTCACAACGGCAATGGCCGTGGTGGGTTCGTTGACTGCCGTCTTCCTGCTGTTGCTGTTCGGACTGATAACCCCTATCAGCAATGTCCTCGGCTATACGGAGCACCCAGACTATCTGCTGATGATGGGTGTGGTGGTAGCCCTCGACGCCCTGCAAGCCATCCCGTTCAGCTTCCTGCGTTTCCAGAAGCGCGCCATCCGTTTTGCATCGCTGAAGATGCTGTTCATCGTCTTTAACATCGGACTGAACGTGCTGTATTTTGTCGTCCTCGGCAAAACATCGGTGTTCTACGTCTTCTTTATCAACCTGTTGTGTACGGCATTCATCACCCTGTTCTTCATCCCAGACTTGTTGAAAATACAATGGAAGTTCGATGGTCAGCTGCTACGCCAGATGTTCAGCTACTCGTGGCCCATCCTGATACTGGGCATCGCAGGTATCCTGAACCAGGTGGCCGACAAGATTCTCTTCCCGCTGGTTTATCCTGACGAAGCACAGGCCAACATCCTGCTGGGCGACTACGGTTCGTGTGTGAAGATTGCGATGATTATGGCCATGATCACCATGGCCTTCCGCTATGCCTACGAGCCCATCGTCTTCGCCAAGTCGAAGGATGCCGACAAGACCGAATACTATGCGGCAGCGATGAAGTACTTCCTCATCTTTACGCTGCTGGCATACCTTTGCGTCGTGGGCTGGATGCCCCTGCTGCAATACATTCTGGGTGCCAACTACCGCGAGGGACTGGGCGTGGTACCCATCGTCATGGCGGCGGAAATCATGATGGGTGTCTACTTCAACCTGTCGTTCTGGTACAAGCTCATCGACAAGACCATCTATGGCGCGTGGTTCTCGCTGACAGGATGTGCGGTACTCTTTGCCGTCAACATCCTCTTCATCCCTGAGTACGGCTACTGGGCCTGTGCATGGGGTGGTGTCGCTGGCTACGGCACAGCCATGGTGCTGAGCTACATCGTCGGACAAAAGAAGAACCCCATACCCTACCCCATGAAGGACATTGCCCTTTATGTGTTATTGACTGTTGTCATCTTCTGTGTGATGCAGCTTAGCGATGAGTGGCCCATGATAGGGGCACTGGCCTTCAATACCCTGTTCATCATCCTCTTTGTGGCATATATCATCTACAAAGACCTGCCACTCAAGAGCCTTCCTGTGATTGGAAAATATTTCAAGAAATCGTAAAACCATAAACTAATGAAACGAATACTGTTCACGCTATTGACAGCCTCGGCGCTCACAACGGCTCATGCCGACAATCTCGTCATCAACGAGGTGATGGCGTCGAATGCAGGCGTCGTAATGAGTCCTGCTACCAACTTCGACAGTTGGATAGAGTTGTATAACCCCAACACAACAGCTATCGACCTCGCTGGCATGTATCTCAGCAGAGACCCCAACAACCTGACCTTCTGGAAGATGCCTCAAGACATCGGCAAGGTTCCTGCGAAGGGATTCAAGGTGGTGTGGCTGGGGTCTAACGACATCAAGAGCAATCAGGCACCTTTTAAGTTAGACTGCGACGGCAACACCATCTGTCTGAGCGACAAAAACGGACAGCTGATAACCAGCGTGGACTATCCCATGGCTATGAGTCGTACGGCTTGGGCCCGTACCACCGATGGTGGCGACGCGTGGGGATGGACAGCGACACCCACCCCTGGGGCCACCAACACCACGTCGACCTTTGCCACAGAACGGTTGGCAGCGCCCGTGGTCAGTCAGGGCAGCCAACTCTTCCAAGGTTCACTGACCATCAAGGTGGATATCCCCGAAGGAACCAAGCTGATGTACACCACCGATGGCAGCATGCCACAGGAGAACACCTCGGCAAGTAGCAGCAAGCGGAGCAGGAATGGACAGTTCACCATCACCAGCACCACGAACTTTGTCTTCCGTCTGTTCAAGGCCGGCTACCTGCCCAGCGTGCCCGTCACCCGCAGCTATATCGTGCCGGAACACGAATACACCATCCCCATTGTCTCCATCGTCGGCGACGAGCGTTACTTCACCGATGACACGTGGGGTATCGACGTGAGGGGCACCAATGGTATTACGGGCAATGGCAGTGACGACCCCGTCAACTGGAACCAGCCCTGGGACCGTCCTGTCAACTTCAGCTATATCAGTCCTACGGAGGGCATGCTGTTCAATCAGGATGTCAACATCGCTGTATCAGGCGGTTGGACGCGAACAGCCAATCCACGCTCTATGAAACTCAAGTCCAACAAGGTGTTTGATGGGCAGAACCGTTTCGACTATGTCTTCTTCCCACAGAAACCCTATATCCGCAGTAAGACGCTACTGGTACGCAACGGCGGTAACGATGTCTGGTCGGGTTCGCGCTTCACGGACCCTGCGCTGCAAACGATTATCCAGCGCTCAGGCATCGACATCGACGTGCAGAGCTTTGTGCAGGTGGCAGAATATATCAATGGGCGTTTCAAGGGGGTACTGAACCTACGCGAACCCAACAACGACAAGTTTGTCTATGCGAATTTCGGCTATGACGACGAAGAGATAGACATGTTCGAGAACAACACCTTTACGAATGGCACCGATGAAGTATACAACCACCTCGTGGAACTGAGCGAGAACATCAACCAGGCAGGCGTCTACGACGAAGTGAAGACGCTGCTCGACATCGATGAGTTCACCAACTACATGGCCGCAGAGATGTATATCGGCAATGACGACTGGCCTGAGAACAACGTCAAGGGCTATCGCAGTCAGGCCGACGGCCGTTTCCGCTTCGTGCTGTTTGACCTGGACTATGCCCTGAACGCATGGGACCGCCGTCTCTCCTCGCTCGACGACCATACCGACGTGAAGATGGTCCGTCTGTTCAAGAACCTGCTGAAGCACGATGAATACCGGAAGAAGTTCATCGACACGTTCTGCATCATGGCAGGAAGCGTCTACGAGAAGAGTCGTGCCACAGCTATTATCAATGAGTTGGCCGATGCCATGCGCCCCATGTCGCAACTTGACGGCATGTCGCCCGACAACACTGCCAACAAAATCAAGAGCAAGCTGGAGACGCGCCTGGAAGACCTGACGACCCAGCTGCAGCAATACTCACCCATGAAGCTGAGCGGCGTGAAGAAGCACAGCGTACAGTTTGGTGCCGATGTGGAAGGTGCCAGCATCTATGTCAATGGCATCAAGGTGCCCTATGCCGACTTCAACGGCAAGCTCTTCGCCCCCGTGCAGTTAGAGGCCAAGGCTCCTGCAGGCTACACCTTTGCCGGTTGGAAGAAGTCTTCTGGCGCTCTTGTCCAGGTCTTTGGCATGAACGACACGTGGAAATACTACGACAATGGTGAGGCTGCGTCCAACTGGAAGGCCACCAGCTTCAGCGATACCTCCTGGAAATCGGGAGCAGCACCGCTGGGCTATAAGATGACAGGCGTGACCACCACCGTCAGCTATGGAAATAACGACCAGCAAAAGAACCCCACGACCTATTTCCGCAAGAAGTTCACTCTGAACACTGCCCCAACGTCAAGAGATGTCTTCCAGCTGAACTACCAGTTGGACGACGGATGCGTGGTATGGGTCAACGGACAAGAGGCCGGACGCGTCAACATGAACCAGGGAACCGTCAACTACAACACGTTCTCACAGACCTATGCCGAGAACACGCCGATAAGCGGTACCCTTGACCTGAACCCGTCGCTTTTCCAGAAAGGCAACAATGTCATTGCCGTCGAGGTGCATAACATCAGCTACACCTCCAGCGACCTATTCTGGGCTGCTGAACTGAAGACCTCTATTGGGGCAAGTAGCGGTGAAGACATCCTGACTCCTGCCGTCATCGACATCACAGACAGCAATGTCAGCCTGACGGCGATGTTCACCCCACTATCCTCTGAGGAGCGTACTGCTCAGGGCATCAACCCTGTTCGCATCAACGAGGTGAGTGCCGCTAACAGCATCTACGCCAACGAGTTCTTCAAGCGCAACGACTGGGTGGAGCTGTACAACACCACAGACCAACCCATCGACGTGGAGGGCATGTATCTGAGTGACAACCTGAAAAAGCCCACGAAGTACCAGATCACCAAAGGCGACGCTTCCATCAACACCATCATCCCCGCTCACGGATATCTTATTGTATGGTGTGACAAGCTGGATCCGCAGTCTCAGTTGCACGCTTCGTTCAAACTCGACGCCGATGGTGGCGACGTGCTGCTGACTGCTGCCGACGAGAGTTGGAGCGACCATCTCGTCTATACAACGATGAAAGGCGACGAGACCGTTGGTCGTTATCCCGATGGCAGCCAACAGGTATTCACCATGAATATCCCCACCATCGCCAAGAGCAACGTTTATAGCAGCTACGTTACGGAGATAGAACAACCAGCAATTCAGACCGCCATTGCTGACATTCCAATGGAAAGCCGTCAGCAGTCGCAACAGATATACAATCTGAATGGTCAGGCAGTACAGGGTGCTTTGGCTCCTGGCATCTATATCAAGAACGGACGTAAATTCATCATAAAATAATAAACAACACGATAATTCATGAAAAAGATTTTTGTTACTTTATTGGCTACATTAGCCATATCCTCTGCCCGTGCCGACGAAGGCATGTGGACACTCTACAACCTGCCGGATGCTGTCTTTCAGCAGATGCAGCAGTATGGTTTCCAACTGTCAAAAGAACAACTGTACCAGACAGATAACGCCGTCACGAAAGCCGTCGTCAACTTCGGGGGTTTCTGTTCAGGTGTCGTCGTATCGCCCGACGGACTGGTGTTTACCAACCACCACTGTGGCTTCGACGCCATCCGCGAGCACTCTACTGTGGAGCACGACTACCTGCTCAATGGTTTCTATGCCAAGAGCTATGCCGAGGAGCTGCCTAATGACGACCTGTTTGTCAGTTTCATGATAGAACAGAAGGACGTGACGGACGAGTTGAACCAGCTGGGTATGGACAAGCTGAAACTGAAGGACGTGGAAGAATTCGTTGATTCCATCGAGAACGCATGGCAGAAGGACATCCGCGCGAAGGACTCTACCCTGCGCGTCGAGGTGAAGCCGTTCTATGAGGGCAACAAGTACTACATGACCACCTACCGCGACTTCAACGACGTGCGTCTGGTATTCACCGTTCCCAAGTCGATGGGTAAGTTTGGCGGTGAGACAGACAACTGGATGTGGCCTCGCCAGACCTGCGACTACTCCGTATTCCGTATCTATGCAGACCCAAAGACCAATGGTCCTGCCAACTATTCGAAGGACAACGTACCTTATCACCCGCAGTCGTGGGCGCCCGTCTGCATGGATGGCTACAAGCCTGGCGACTTCTGCATGATTATGGGTTATCCGGGCAGCACCAGCCGCTACCTATCGAGCTACGGCATCCAGGAGCGTCGCGACGCTAGCAATGCGCCACGTGCCCAGGTGCGTGACATCAAGCAGAAAATCATGTTGCGCCACATGCGTGCCGACGAGGCTATCCGCATCATGTACGACTCGAAATATGCACAGTCCAGCAACTACTGGAAGAACTCGCTGGGCATGAACAAGTGCATCGACAGCACGGGACTGATTCAACAGAAGCGCGACTACGAGGCTCGCATCCGCCAGTGGCAGGACACCGCTAAGAATACAGGACTCGAGAAGGTGGACTTCGACAAGATGGCCAAGTTGTACCAGAAGCGTATGGGCTTGACACGTATCCGCACGTTGTTCATGGAGACTTTCTTTGCACAGGAGCAGTTGAGCTTGCGTGCCTGGCGCCTGAGCTGGGGCATGCCCGTAAAGGGTCCCGAGAGCAAACCCAAGAAACAATACCATGAGTTCAACGACAACAGCTCGGAGTGGGACAAGGCCACCGACTGCGAGATACTGGCTGCTCTCATCAAGAACTACCGCGAACAGGTGACGGATGCTGAGTGGCTACCCGACCTGTACAAGACCATCGACGAGAAGTTCCATGGTGACTGCGAGGCATATGTCAACGCCCTCTACAACAAGTCGCTCCTGATGAAGGGCAAGCCCATCTACTTCAACAAGAAGAGCTACAAGAAAGACCTGGGCGTACAGTACAGTATTGACCTTTCTGATTTCGTGGCAAAGCTGAACGAGGCCCGTCGCTCGCTGAACGAGGAGATTAACGAACAGGAGAAGCTGCTCTGCGCCGCCGTGTTGCGCATGGAGATGGATATGCCTAACTATTCGGATGCCAACTTCACCTTGCGTATGACCTACGGACAGATTGGCGAATACACACTGGGCGGAAAACCCTCTGGCTACTACACCACGGCCCGCTCGCTGTGGGACAAGATGCAGTTGGCCGACCAGAACTTCGAATACTTTGCCGAGCCCGTCATGCACGAGCTGATGGCACAGAAGGACTTCGGCAAATATACAGATCCATTGACGGGCACCATGCAGCTCTGCTTCCTGTCGAACAACGACATCACGGGTGGAAACAGTGGCTCACCCATCTTCAATGGTAAGGGTGAACTGTTGGGACTGGCCTTCGACGGCAACTGGGACTCGCTGGCCAGCGACATCTTCTTCGACCGCCAGCTGGCACGTACCATCAATGTCGACGTGCGCTACATGCTGTTCATGATGGACCGTTGGGGACATGCTGACCGACTTCTCCAAGAGATTAACGCGAAATAACAATAATAACAACTAAAAACCTGACGACTTATGAAAATTACTAGAGTGGCGATTCTTGCCGGACTGCTGTTCCTGCTGCCACAAGGGCTGCGGGCGGCTGTCTGGACAGACTTCTTTACCGACGTGATGGTGGCTGGCGGCAGCAAGTCAGTACGCAACCAGGCGGGATGGAAGAGCTACGACCGCGACCTGAACGACGGTGCAGGCGGTGACTACATCTACCTGCTCTACAAGCAGGCCACGACAGAGAAACCCTCGCAGGGATTCATCACCGACCTGAAGGTGGTGCACGGCGATTATAAGGAGAAGTTCACCGACAGCGATGGTGTGGAATGGATCCTCGCACCTTATACGGGCGGCGACCATTTCAAAGGTCTAAAAGGTGACCTGAACAGTAATGCGGGCGGTGCCTCCATACACCTGTTCTACACGCGTCACGAGTTTGCCGACCACCGTGTTGTCACTAGTGTGTATTTCAATTCCACCGCGGCAGGCTCTGTAGGCGACGACCTCAACCGTGGGGCTGGTGGCGACGACATCTACATGCATGTGCGCTACTCCAACAAGGGTGAGGGTCTCTTCGACACGCCCAGCGAAGCATTCACCTACAATACCAGCGCACGGGGTTGTATGCACTTCAAACTGCTCACCTCCGACTACGACCCGTTCCGCACGCTGCACGAGGCGGTCTATAGTCTCAAGGATGCCAATGGTAAGAAGACTGAGATATTCAAGATTGACGAGGAGTATAGCTCCGAAACGCTCGACTACGTACGTGCCTACTTCCAGAGCATGCAGTCAGAAGAGTCGGTACTTTTCCTGACCAACTCCCAGAAGTACTCGCCCAAGTACTGCCTCGTCACAGGTAACGAGAAGCAACACCTCTACTTCTACCGCAACGACGGCAAGGGGCGCACCTCAGGAAACGGCTATGCGGAGCTGGACTGGTACTACCCGGCCTCCATGGCGGGCAAGAAGTACGTGCTCTCCGTCAGTGGACGACTGTACTACGACGGAGGACACTATGAGGACTACGTACGCGACATCGGCAGCATCGAGTTCGACGAGATAGGACTGGAAGCCTACGATGCCGTCATAGGTACCGACCCTGGCGAGGAGGGAAAGATCAAGATACCGTGCGTCAGCGACCATGCCATCAGCTGGCTGCAAGCCACCTATACAGGTAGTGACGACAAGGAGCACAAGTTGGACAAGATAAACCTGAAAGACAACAACTATGCGGGCTTCGTACTGCTGCCGGCAACTGACACGCACAAGAAGGTGGTTATCAATGCGGGCATCGTCACAGCCACATGGGACAAAGACAAGCTGGGCGATCCCGACTGGCCCACCAGCAACAACAATACGGTCAGCATCACCCTCAAGGATGTGCCTATGATGCACGACAGCCGCGACCTTACAGCGTCAGTGGACCAGAAAGGGGCCGTGACACTCAACTGGAAAATCAGCGACCTTAAATACCCCGACATAATCGACGGTGACCAGTTCCTCATCCAGCGCTCACTATCGGGCATGGACGAAGACTTCAAGGACATCGGTTCCATCATGGTGGATGTCAACCAGGAAACATACTCCTTCAAAGACTCCCTGCTCATCTCGTCACTCACCAAGGACCATATCGACGCCAGCTCCGGCAAGCCGAAGGTCATGTACAGCCTCCTACGCGCCTCCACACTACAACTGTGGGGTGTTGCAGACAATCCTACACTTAACAATATCTCCCCCACGTTCCACAAGTTGGCACTGTTGCACCCCATAGAGGCTACTGCCGACTGGAGTAATCGTGACGAATCGAAGATACTCGTCAAGTGGAACTATGCGAAGGGTGAAGGAATAATTAGCTATGTCTGGGATGAACGTGCCGAGATGGTGCTGAACATCGAGATGACCAACCGCGAAGGCAAGAGCATCGGCAAGTCATCTACCGTACTGACGGCCGAACAGATTGCTGCAGGACAACTGGAGATGGTGCTGCACCGCTCTTGCACGAAATACCAACTCAGCATCGTGGTCAACACCAAACAGTCACCGTTGCCGATAATACTTGACAACACCACCAATGTACAGACGCCAGCAGACGCATTCTTCTACGAGAACAACGGACATATCAACAAGAGTTCGCTGTCAGCAAAACCGCTGCAGAGCTCCACGCTTCTGTCATGGACAACGGACGGTGGAGCCATCGACTACTTCATCGTCAAGCGTCGCGACCAAGCGAAAGCCAAGGATGCGTGGGAGACCATTGCCACACAGATTATTGATACGCAGTATGAGGACAAGACCACCGCACCACGTCATAAGTACGACTACTGCGTGCTGGCTGCCAACAACTGTGAAGGTATGGACTATCAAAGCACTGACACCATTCCCGGCCAGTGCAGCGAAACGGGTACCATAGAAGGCTATGTACGCTTCCCTGACGGTTCGGGCATTCCGGGCATCACGGTGAACATCAGTTCCACAGACGGCAGCATTCAGGAAACGGCAGAGACCGACGAGAGTGGTTACTTCCGCAAGGAGGGTCTGCCCTACTGGGGCGAGAGTTTCTCAGGAGCCTATCGGCTGGCACCAAACCTGAACGGCTATTCTGAACAGAAGATAATTACCTTCGGCACAGAGCCAGGCACCAACCTCATCAACAATGTGGTATTCTACGTGGAAAACAGCGTACGCTTTGCGGGATTTGTGCTCTACAATGGCACTAGCATCCCCGTACAAGACGTGTCGTTCTTCGTTGACGGGCGTGAGGTACGTACCGCTGCAGGCAAGGTAACAACCGACTACGAGGGTAAGTTCTCCTTCCGCATGCTGCCAGGCAAGCATACCATCCAGGCAGCCAAGGATGGTCACACCTTCTACCAAAGGGGATACTACTACGAGAGTACCGATACCACGAAAAAGGAACACAACTTCACCATCGACAAGGCGGGAGTCTATTTCTACGATGACACCCGCGTGAAGCTCATCGGACGCATAGCTGGTGGTAAGGATCAGGAAGCTTTCCCGCTGGACAACTCACTGTCGCGCAACAACCTGGGCAACGACCTGCAACTGGTGCTGACCCTTGAGGGCGACCGTTCCTCACGACTTGTTTGGGACATCCAGGACACGCAGCACAAGGAGACTGACGAGGTATTCCTCCACCAGAGCCACGACGGCAAGGAGTACAAAACACGCGTCCACACCACTATTTCACGAAAAGTAGTAAAGCCTGACGAACGCACAGGCGAATATGTGGTCTACCTGCCACCTGTCAAGTGGAAGATAGAACAGATTACCGCCCGTGGCTATGCCACCCTCTTCCAGGACGGACATACCAGCGACGTCATCGACCTGACCGACTCGCTGACACTTCATACCGATGTGGTTAAAGGCAAGTGGCGCACTACAAGCGGCGAAGACCTCACACAGGTTCAGGTGGAATATCATGCACAGTACAACCGCATCTACCACGCACCAGTCAACATCAGTTACAAACAGATAGGCTACGACACGTTCGACTATCTGGGCAACCGTTACTATACGGCAAAGGGACTTGATGGAACATCCACGAAGATAGAATTGGTGCGCCCCGTCCGCAAGAAGGGATGGCCTGTGGGCGTCAGGGATTCCATGCGCGCTGACTACACCTTCGGATACCCTGTATTCAACATCGAGCGTACCTATCCGCTACGCATCTCTGCCACCGAGCGCTATTACTACAACAACAACCAGCAAAGCGACAGCATCGACGTGGTACGCCTTTCCGGTGGACGCGTCACCATCCAGAACGGATTCGTCAGCAGTACACAACGCGACGTCATAGAACTCGACAGCGTCGGTGAATATACTTATCAGTTGGCAGCCAAACAGATTCCTTACCTGATAACAGGCAAGCAGGCGCTGCGCACAGTTACGATGACGCTCGAGATGGATGGTACACACTACGAGGCTGACCCCTTGCGTGCGTACATCCTCAATATTGCACCGCTGTCAACATCAAGAGATGTGATGAGTGTGGGCAAACCTATTCTGGTCGATATCCTGCGCGACCCGCCAGGCAGTGGTTCCAGTGCCAAACTGTCGAAGGGTTCTACGCTGACATCTACGTTCAACCTCGCCATGAAGATGCAGCGAGGCGTTAATTTGGATGTAGGCTTCGGAACCTCGTGGGACACCTGGCAAGGTGTGGGCGCTGGAATTTGGTCAAAGGCCAACAGCGTGTTCAACATCGACCTCGCACTGGTATGGAACAATAATTCGGAACTGGCCTATAACTACACCATGACGGCGAATACGGACATATCGACGAGCAATAACAAATATGTGATAGGGGCCGACGGCGACGTCTATATGGGACTGAATACCAACATCATCATGAAACCCGCCGTGGCCATCCGTGCCATCAATGACAGTATCTATCAGACGATGCGTGGAGCCGAGAAGGCCGGCAGGCTGCTGGTCATTGCACAGGGAATAGACTCCCTGACAAAGAAGCCGCTCTACTTGGTACGTAGCGAGACGATGGCTGTGGGTCAGGAATTGGAGTCAACCTTTGCACACTCGCAGCAATACATAGTGAACCAGATGCTGCCGCAGATGGAGGAACAGTGCCGGGCGATGATGTTCATGGGCAACAAGGCAGAGGCCCAGCGACAGGCTAATGCTACGGGGAAACCCGTCTATATGTCGCTGCGTAAGCCCGACGACCCGTGCTTTGGCGTGATGAACACCCGACAGCAACTGAACAAGGGCGACAAGGAGTGGGAAATGTTCTACAACTACGACGACTTTGAAGCCAAGGAGGGTGTCAACTACGTGGTCATCAGGCCTGCAGGAAGCACCATCACCGACATTGACGAGGTGGCTGACTACTACCAGAGCATGCTGTACTGGATAGCCATGATAGCCCAGAACGAGCGGGAGAAGCTGGAGGCCAGGACGCTGATGCGGAATTTCGACGTCGATGGTGCTACCGGTCTAACCTATAGCGAGGAGTTCAGCAGCCAGCTGACGGCTACGGAGAGTGAGACGAACATCACCACGGACTTTAAGTATGCTGACACTTATGGGGACGTGATTGCGGGGCTTGGACTTGGTTACAACGCCATAGCCAGCACCATCATCAAATACGGCCTCAGCGAAGCGTTCAAGGCTATACTGAAAAAGGCGTGGGATCAAGGCAACAAGAATGAGAACAACGCCCACGAGGTGACCATGACGGGGTGGAAGTGGCACCTGAACATAGTGCCGGTATTGGCGGCCAACTTCACCCCGAAGTACGGCACCACGGAGAAGTACTCGCGCAAGGAGACGTTCACCATCAGCATGGATCGGCTGAGTCATCTGAACTTCGACGTATACTATGCCGACACGACGACAAATCATACAGGACGCTACGACTGGAACGATGTCTTTGTAAACGACAAGTACGAGCACTATGACGACGAAGCCATTAAGGCAATTTTCAACAAACAGAGTAATCTGCGCAACAACACCCAGCACAAGCGGGGCTTCATCTACCGCACACGGGCCGGTGCCACCCTGAGAACGTGGGAGGACGAGCGCCGGACGATGTTCTACAATACGGGGTCTATCCTTGACGAGCGAACCAAGAAAATGGAGAACCCCGTGATCTATTTCGATAAGCAGAGTGTGAGCGGTGTCCCGTTTGGCGAGCCTGCCCGCTTCAAGGTGTATATGACCAACGAGAGCGAGCAGCCCGAAGCATTCTACCCCTACTTCAACCTGACGCTGCGCGACGACTCGAACCCCAACGGTGCAAAGGTGATGATGGACGGTATGCCGCTGGCTGGCAGTCCGCGTACCGTACTGGTGCAGCCCGGACAGGTTACCGAGAAGACTATCGAGGTGTCGGCCGGTGAGGGCTTCGACTATGAGAACCTGCGACTGCGACTGGTTTCGCAGGAGGACGTCAAGACATTCCAGGATGCCACCTTCAGTGTGCACTTCCTGCAACAGGCTGGCAACGTCAGCATTACGAGTCCGGGCGACAAGTGGATCATGAACACGGATGCGCCCTATGACAGTCAGCGAGGCTGGTACCTGCCCATCATTATCAGCGACTTCAACCGTAATCAGAAGAACTTCGACCATGTGGAGTTCCAGTACAAGGAGAGCACACGCGGCGATGACTACTGGACGAACCTGTGCAGTTTCTATGCCGACTCTACATACTACAACATGGCCAGTGGCACAAAGGAGATGATACCCGCCAATGGTAACATCACCACAAAATTCTACGGGGAGGGAATAGTCATGGAGAAGGCATACGACCTGCGGGCCGTCTTGTTCTGCCGCAATGGCAACGGATACCTGACCAGCAGCTCGAAGGTGCTCACGGGTGTTAAGGATACGCGCCGCCCGCAAATCTTCGGCACTCCTGAACCGAAGGACGGCGTACTCGACGTTGGTGAGGATATCGTCTTCAGTTTCTCAGAGCCCATCGAGTATAACTATCTGCAACCTACCACCAACTTCGAGGTGAAGGGAGAAACCAACGAGAATGCTCTTGAGGAGTCTGTCTCGCTGTCATTCAACGGTAGTGGTGCAGCTGAGAGCGATGCTCGCCGTAACTTCATCGACAAGAGCGTGACCATCGAGGTGATGGTGAAACCCAATGCCATTGACAAGGAGATGCCTATCTTCTCGCATGGCACCGATGGTCATAAGCTGCAACTGTGGCTCACCAAGGAGAAACTGTTGCGTGCTGTGATAGATGACAAGACCATGGAGGGTACAACACCTATCAGTACCGACGCCTTCACACGCGTAGCACTGGTGATTGACAACGAGAAGCACACAGCTTTCCTCTACGCCAACGCGCTAGAGGCGAAGATAGAGGATATCACTTACGCTGGCAGCGGAACAATTGTCTTCGGTGCGACCAACCAAACTGACGCTAGCAAACGTTCCTTCTATTCCGGACGAATGCTGCAAGGACGTATTTGGAACCGTGCCTTAGACCTCGTACTACTCAACAGCTATGGCAACAAACTGCTGACGGGCTACGAGATGGGACTCATTGACTACTACCCCATGAACGAGGGTATGGGCGACTATGCCGAAGACGGTGCACAGGGTGCTCACCTGCGACTGAACAACGTAGACTGGAGTATGCCACACAATATGTCGCTGAAGCTCGACTTCAACCAGCAGCAGTCGAACGGAACGAAGGGTCTGAAGTTGCGCAACGAGTTCTTCACTCGCGACGCAGAACAGGACTACACGCTGATGTTCTGGTTCAAGACCAACGAGTCAGGTCGAGGAGCCTTGCTAAGCAACGGTTCGGGTCGTAGTACGGACGTAGAGGCAGAAAACTGTTTCTTCATCGGTTTCGAGGCCGACACGCTGAAGTACCGTGCCAATGGTGAGGAACATGCGTTAGGCAACACCTATAGTGACGACAAATGGCACCACTATGCCATGACCATGAATCATGCTCGTCAGATAGCAAATATCTACGTAGACTTCACGCAGAAAGCATCCTTCTCGACTGAGCATATCGGCGGTATGGGTGGCGACCACTTCTACTTGGGTAACATGGTATGGACCGAGCAAGGTGCCGACAACGACAAGCTACACCAGCAGAACGCCTTGTCAGGAGGTATCGACGGACTGACGCTCTTCGAGCAAGCACTCCCCGTAAGCCTTGTAGAGCGTTACGGCAAAAAAGGACTCAGCGGTAAGGAGAAAGGACTCATTACCTATCTCGACTTCTGTCGCCAAGAACGCCAAAAGAATGGTGAGCAACTTCTCGTACCCTACGCCAAGAACAAGGTTCTGAAGTACGATGCCGATGGCAATGTCAGTGAGCGCAACGATACAGTATTTGTCCTCTCGCCTGACGTCATCCTCACCTACATCGACCAAGATAACGGTGCACCCGTGCAACCCTACGAGGAACTGCGTGAACTGAAATTCAGCTATGTGGGTTCGAACCACCAACTAATGATGACAGTTGACGAACTGGAAAGCCGCATCAACAAGCGCCATGTGTATGTCACTGTCAGCGACATACCCGACAAGAATGGCAATATCATGGCCTCGCCCAATACCATCTCGTTCTTCGTAGACCGCAACCCGCTACGCTGGAGCCGTCGCACGCTGGAGATTAAGGGTGTGCCCTATGGTATTGAAAACGTCTTCTCAGTGAACATCATCAACAACAGCGGTGCCAACCATGTCTACACTATCAGCAACTTGCCGAAATGGCTGTCCGTGAATGTTCCCACTGACATGATTGCGGCAAAGGAGGAGCGCGAAGTAACCTTCCGCATCAGCAAGGATGTCAATGTGGGTGAATACGATGACATCATCTACCTGACAGACGAAAACGGACTGGCCGAGCCTCTCTCCGTATGCATAGAGGTGGAGGGTGAAGAGCCCCAATGGCAGCCGAATATCGACCGTTCGCAGTATTCGATGAACATCGTAGCCCGCATACAAATCAAGGATGACATCGTCACCGACTCGCGCGACCTAGTAGGTGTCTTCGACTACGAGGGGCACTGTCTGGGTTCCATCCATGTCGACTACGACGTGACAACCGACGAAGGCATGGCCTATCTCACCGTCTACGAGGAAGAAGTAGACAGCGAGCATTCGCTGAGCTTCAAGCTGTGGCACTACCGCACGGGTAAGGCAATGATGCTCACCCCGTCGGAGAAGGTCTACTTCAAACCGAACAGTACGGTAGGTACCACCAAAGATCCCATTCTGTTGCGTGCTGAAGACGACTACATTCAACAACTTGACCTCGTGAAGGGATGGAACTGGGTATCGCTCAATGTCTACAGCAATGACTTCCGCTCTGGCAAGGAGATGCTGAGCCGCTACCGTTGGATGGACGGCGACATGATTGTCGACGATGCCAAAACACTTGTACTACGCTACGAGGCGGGCGAATGGATATCTAACAAGGGAACAAATGGTGTCAACAACTTCATGCTTTCTATCTCACAGAGCTACCGCATCAAGGCGATGGATGCCAGAAGCATAGAGATTGCTGGCGGCATTCTGCAACAGCCCATCTACCGTAAGATGACGGTGAAGAAAGGATGGAACAGCATTGGCTATACACCGATGTTGAACCTGCCGATAGCTACCGCTCTGTCAGACTACTTCGACGAAGCTGAAGACGGCGACGTGGTAAAGAACCGTACTGAGTTTGCGATGTTCACCGTCGGCAAAAACGGCTCGAAGGGATGGAAGGGTAACCTGACATACATGAAACCTGGCGAGGGTTACATGCTCTGCCGTAAGAAGGAGACCACAGTGAGCTTCACCTATCCGTTCTATGAACCGAACACGATGTTCCTCGAAGACAATGGCGCACAAAGCCGTGAGTTCTCTGATGACCTTGCCGAATATGCCAATACCATGTCGCTGACAGCTACCGTTGACGGCATAGACGTTGAGGAAGGAGACCGACTGCTGGCCATGAATGGTGCAAAGATAGTGGGCGCGACCACTGTGGCAGACGACAAAACCGTCTGCTACATGAGCATTGCTGGTGACCAGAAGCAGTCTGTTTCGTTCGCCATTGAGCGCAACGGAGACATCATTGCCACTACGGGCGATGTGCTCGTCTATGAGCCCAATGGCATCAGCGGCAGTCCCAACGAGCCTACTGTTATCAGCTTTGTACGGGCCGATCGTCTGCCACAGAACGGTTGGTACACCCTGCAAGGCGTCAAGCTGCAACAGGCTCCTGCACAGCGCGGTGTATATATCTATAATGGTAAAAAACAAGTTGTGAAATAAATAGTTGGCATTATGAATTATAAATCTTGCATGATAATGATGGCAGTCCTCACCCTTTGGTGGGGCTGCTCATCAGACAGTGACGACGCTAGTCCCGACGAAAAGACTCCTGAAGAGAGTGTGTTCACACCCTCAGAGAAACCCATATGGGCCATCGACTGGATATGGTATGATTTGACCCTACCTGCCAACTGGAAGGATCCAGACCCCTTCACCTACGAACGGGCCATGGAACTACACGTCCAGTTAGACGAGCAATTTGAGACGTTTGCATCTGAAGGCGACCAGATGGCAGCATTCATGAACGGCACCTGCCGAGGTGTGAGTGACATCAATCCCAACAAGGAGTTTATGCTCTATATACAGGGCAATAACGAAGAGATTGAAACGCTCATGGAGGTGAAGTACTACTGTTCACAGCTCAATCAGATATTCACCATCAAGAACATGCCCTTCATTCCCGAATCTGACGAGGACGACAAGTCCAACATCGTACTCACCATGGGGGATGGCAGTACAAAGTATCCCTATCAAACGGAAGTTGTGGTCACACTCCCCAACGACCCAGACTATAAGGAGATTGCCGACGACCTGGTATTCATCTTCGTAGGCGATGAGTGCCGGGCCATCTGTACCAGCAATGAACTATGGCCAGGCTTCAAGGGTATAGTCTTTAGTCGCCAACTAGGCGAAATGGCCGAAGTACGTTACTATAGTGCCGCAAAGAAGGGGTACTACACCATGAAGGAACTCGTTAAACTGAACAACGCATTACAAGTAATCCCATTCAAATATTAAACAGACAACACGAAATAATAAGTAAAGCCTCCCCAGCTGGGAGGCTTTACTTATTTCTTCTTACGGGGCTTTCTTATTGCCCACCCTTCTTCGCTGAAGTCGGGCACTTCGCCCTTGAGCTTCATGCTCTTCGGATTTAAGAATTGCAGCCACTCGTCCTTCTTGTGGGTCTTTTGTTCCTTGGAAGCTTTCTTCCTAGGCTCTCTTGAGTTTCTAGATTCTCTTGACCCTCTTGGACTACTAGGCTTTCCACCCTCGTCGGCATCGTTGCAACGTACGGTGCGCCCCTTGTAGCGGATGCCCGTCAATTGTATCGTCACCTTCTTGGCATCCTTCTCGGGCACCTCGAAATAGGAGATGGTGTCCAACAGGTCGATATGGCCTACTTCCTGACGACCACCTACAAAGCGGTTCAGCGTCTGCATCAGCTCGCCAGGATAGAAACCATCCTTTTTGCCTAGGTTGATGAACAGTTTCTTGTAACCCTTGCTGGTGGGTGTCAACTGCTTCCGACCGCGTCCGTCTTCTCTCTTGCCTCTTCCTTCTTCCTTCCTGTTATTCACCTCCTCTATCTCTGGAGCATCGGCATAGTAGGACAGGAACTTGCCAAACTCCATCGACACGATTTTCTTGATAAGTTCCTCTTTGTCGATATACTCAAAGTAGCGCTGGATATCCTGCATAAAAGGACCAATCTCCTCGTCGTCGACATCGGTCTTCACAATCTCGTCCATCACCTTGTAGAGCTGCTTCTTACAGATTTCTTCTGCCGAGGGAATGACACCCTGTTCGAACTGCTTGCCGATGACCTTCTCGATATTGCGGATCTTGAACTTCTCACGCAAGTGTACGATACATATGCTCGTACCTTTCTTGCCAGCGCGACCCGTACGACCAGAGCGGTGCGTGTAGTTCTCGATATCGTCAGGCAGACCGTAGTTGATGACATGTGTCAGGTCGTCGACATCCAAACCACGGGCAGCAACGTCGGTAGCCACCAACAGCTGTACCGTGTGCTGGCGGAACTTCTGCATGGTCAGGTCACGCTGTTGCTGACTGAGGTCGCCATGCAGCGATTCGGCATTATAGCCGTCCTTGATGAGTTTATCGGCCACCTCCTGCGTCTCTATCTTTGTACGACAGAAAATGATGGCGAAGATACGGGGATAGTAGTCAACGATACGCTTCAGTGCCAGGTACTTGTCCTTGGCATTGACCATATAATAGATATGGTTCACGTGCTCCGCACCCTCATTACGACTTCCAACTACAATCTCTTTATAGTCGTGCAGGTAGCCCTTGGCGATACGCTCTATCTCCTTGCTCATCGTCGCTGAGAAGAGCAGCGTGTTGCGATCTTCGGGAATACCCTCCAAGATTGCATCGATGCTCTCCGAGAATCCCATATTCAGCATCTCGTCAGCCTCATCGAGTACCACATTATATACATTGTCCAACTGAGCGACACCACGGTTCATCAGGTCGATGAGTCGACCTGGGGTGGCCACGATAATCTGGGCTCCCTTACGCAGGGCACGAATCTGTTGTTCGATAGAAGCACCACCATAGACGGCCTCCACATGGATGTCATCCATGTATTTCGAGAAGTCGCGCAAGTCGTCGGCAATCTGCAGACACAGCTCACGGGTAGGCGACAGGATAAGTGCCTGCGTCTCCTTGCGACTGGTGTCAATACGTTGCAATACGGGTATGCCGAATGCCGCCGTCTTGCCAGTACCCGTCTGAGCCAAGGCGATGACGTCGTTTCTATTTCCTAACAAGTAAGGTATTACTTCCTCCTGTACGGGCATGGGCTGTACGAAACCCATCTCCTCAATGGCTTTGCGAATCCCTTCGCTAACGCCTAATTCTTCAAATGTTTTCAAATTATACTATATTAAATAATTTCCGTCATGCAAAGAAAAGATAGCAGATGGCAATGGCAGCAAGAACACCTGCTAAGTCGGCCAACAATCCACAAGTCACTGCATGACGCGTTTTTGATACACCTACCGAACCGAAGTAAACGGCAAGGATATAGAAAGTGGTATCTGTTGACCCTTGGAATACAGACGACAGGCGGCCAACAAAAGAATCGGCACCATAGGTCGTCATCGCATCAACCATCATACCACGGGCACCACTACCCGACAATGGTTTCATCAGTGCGGTAGGCATGGCATCCACCCACTGGGCATCGACGCCACAGGCATCCACACAGGCACGCAGTCCTCCAATGAGCATATCCATGGCACCACTGGCACGGAACACGCCGATTCCAACGAGGATAGCCACCAGATAGGGGATGATGCGGACGGCAGTGGTGAAGCCTTCCTTGGCGCCCTCGATGAAGGCATCGTAGACGTTCACCTTCTTGCGGACACCAGCGACGATAAACCCCGTAATGATGGTCATCAGCAGGATATTGGCTATGGTAGTGCTCCAGCGGTTCATCGTGTCAGAATCCATCTGCGAGAATCCCCAAATGATAGCTGCCACCAACGTGCAGGCTCCTCCCAGCGTAAGCAACATCGTACGATTGAAGAGGTTGATGCGTTGGAACAGCGAGGTAACGATGATGCCCACCACAGTCGAGAAGAATGTTGCCAGCAGAATCGGAATAAAGATGTCAGTCGGCTGGGCTGCCCCCATCTGTGCACGATACACCATGATGCTTACGGGGATGAGTGTCAGTCCACTGGTGTTCAGCACCAGGAACATAATCATCGGATTAGAGGCAGTGTCCTTCTTGGTATTCAACTCCTGCATCTGTTCCATGGCCTTCAATCCCAGCGGTGTGGCTGCATTGTCGAGTCCCAGCATGTTGGCGGCGATATTCATGAAGATGCTGCCCGTGACGGGATGTCCCTTGGGAATATCTGGGAAGAGCTTGGTGAACACTGGCGACAGCAGGCGAGCCAGAACATTAACCACTCCACCCTTCTCACCAATCTTCATGACACCCATCCAGAGTGACAAGACACCTGTCAGACCCAATGAGATTTCAAAAGCCGTCTTCGACGAGCTGAACGTAGAGTCCATCATTGCTGGGAAGACGTCGAAGTCTCCCCAAAACAATAACTTTGCCGCTGCAATAACGAACGCAACGAGAAAGAAAGCTACCCAGATATAATTCAGTACCATAGTGGCAGCAAAGGTAACAACTATTTGATACTAATTTCTACCACTCAATAACCTGGCCCTTAACTGGAGACTTGTACCAGTCTGGATTGCTATCCATGTCAGCGCCCCATTTACCAAACAACGTATAAGCATCACTGATATTGGTACGCTCCTTAGCCCAGAACCACTTGCCTTCGTCATTACCAGAGACTATGACACGGAAAGGAGTCTCACCAGCCTTTGGACCACCCACAGTAACAATCTCACCACTACTTCTGGTCACCTGGATATTGATGTTCAGATCGGCAGGAGACTTACCCTGTGGCACGTTTACTGTTCCTAACTCAGCAAGAGGAACCTTAATAAACCTCTTGGTATTGTCACCGAATTCGCCGTATTCATGTACCTCTTCACCAATCTGGATATTGTCACAGAACACTTTCTGCTTCAACGTACCACCAATGGCACAGAGTTCAACTGTAGAAACATTGTTCTCATCGGGTGTACTGACACGCACCACCACATCGTTGAAGTCGAAATCATCGCTTGTTCCAAGGTCCTCGAAAGCGAAGTACGTGTACTGCTTAAGTTCTTCCTTATTACCACCAGCACCATTGAAACCAGGATTACAATTGCTGCTCTCAACAGTATAATTGATAAACTCGGTTTTATCGACAATAGCGCCATCACCAATATGATAGTAAGGCTGCCAACCAATACCGCCATTAGCCTTTGCAGCATCGCTCTCGCCATCGGAATAGCCCTGTGGGAAGTGGCTCTCGTCATAGGCTACAATGAGTTTCTGGAAATAGTTGGCAACAAAGCACTGATTGGGATCAGCAACACCACTGACAATCTTCTTGGCATGGAAAACTGCATAATCGCCCGTTTGGGGGCCATAGATGCCATAATCTGGCTTGGTGATAATCATCGTGGCAATCTCTGTCACCTCAAAGACTGACTGAGCACCCATACGGATGTAGCTGGGACCGTTCATTTTGAAGAACTTGGTAACAACACCAGCATTGCTATCCATTCTGAATCCCTCATCTTCACCATCCCTAATAGCTATCTCAAAGAGATTCTTGACTGTTAGGTAGCAGTTATTGATAACATCACTACTGCCTGCTGTAAAGATGAAGTTCTCTGTGGTGTAGTGTCCGTTGTTCACCCAAGTGTTGTCGTTGCTGTCAATATCGGTATTACCGTTAATAAACATGGTACCATTGTTCTGTACATGGCTACTACCCGCTGTATGCAGACGGGTTGCCGTAATAGTTCCGTCGTTGACAATAACCGAGTTACTATTCTCAGTAGACAGTTCACCATTGACGGTAATCGTAGCAGTGTTATACAGCACACTGGCATTATTGATCTGCAACTTGCCAGCCTCGATGGTGCCGTGATTATAGAAATGCAGGCCATTATTACCAACCAGTTCCAAACCATCGGCAGTCTTCAGCGTAGCACCTTCAGCAATGTAGATGTTACAGCCGCCTTGCAGGTCGGTTGAGCCCTGTGTTCCTAAAGTCAGCGTTGCACCACGTACCAAGAAAATTTCCGTATTCTGAGCGACATAGAACTTACAGTTGGTGAAGTCGCAGTTTCCCTTGACATAGAGTATGCCACCAGAGTTCTTTGAACCGTCCCATGCGCCCCAGATATTCACTTCTTCAGATCGGTTTTCAATATAACTAACACCAGTACCATAGCCACCCCACTGCTGCACCTGATCATAAGGCAATACTCCTGCAGGCACATCATCTAAGAACTTGCTGGCATCAGCATCTTGGGGGAAATTGAAGACAGACTTGATGGCACGACGTGCAGCCTTTGCCTGACGGGCCTCAGCGGGGGTAGTATAGAATGCTGCAGTAACCTCCGATTCGCTGGCATCGAAAGCTATGTTGTCAATCATATAGCCGTTAGCATCGAGAACGGTAGCATAAAGCGTCGTAGCATCCTGCGGACGGGCTACTGTAATACTCTTCTTCTCGCCTTTGCTAACAGAACCTGTATATAAAGCTGCAACGGCACTGCCCCGACCAGGGTCGGCAGTATAGATTTTCAATGTGCCTGTCTTTGCACTAGTCAGATTAATCTGAGTTGTTACTGCCGTATTCCATGTCTGGCGTGAATCAACATTCTGTCCACCCATGACAATGTTTTTGAAGTTGGAAGCATACTCTTCTGCATCACGTTGCGTAGCATCATTTGTCTGGAACCATGCATCGTGTGAACAACTGACAGTCAATATGGCCACTCCTAAAAGGGCGACTCCTTTCATCATATACTTTTTCATTTAGCTAAACTATTTTAACAAGTCTTGTTTTCGGCTGCAAAGTTAGCAATTATTTCGTTAAATATCAAATATTTTACTATAAAATTGTGCTAGTTAGGATTTTTTTGCTTAACTTTGCACCCGAATATCGATATCATTATAATAAAGTATGCGCATGAAGAAACATTTTTGGATTGCTATGGCCGTGCTGTCGTTGGGCGTAACAGCATGTAAGGACGATGTCAGTTTCGACCAAGAGACCTATGACGAATTAATCAATAAGGCCTTTCCCGTCGAAAATGTCGACCCTAACCACCAGTGGGCTACTGTTGGCAAAGCGACAGGAAGCATCACTGTTAATGGTGACTATGGTGAAACCTATAAAGTAGGCTTGTATCTCGGCCACCCAGAGATAACAACATCCTCCAAGCAGTTGTATTTTGGCGAGGTCTTAAGTGGCGAAACATTAAATGTCACCTTCTCCCACCCAGTAGCTACTGATGTTATATATATAGGCATCTTTGACAAAGACGGACGACGCGTCTATATGAATGCGCCAATAGTAGACGGGCACGTAGATGCTGTCTATGGTGCAGCTGCCAGCGCGTCCCGCCGTGCTTCTGAGGCAGATGCTCCACAGTATGCGAAAACAGCTAATGACTATTTGAACCCTGCCAACACTCAGAATGTCATCAGCGAGGACGCCATGAAACAATATCCAGCCTTGACTGACGATATTATAGCCACACAAGCCACACTGACCGACGGCACATGGACGTGGAGCCAGGAGAAAGGCAGCTACCAGGTATTCCCTGGTGGTGGGGACGGAAAACACTGGTATGTCGCCCCTAACACTACCATTACTAAGGTATTCAATGTCAATGGCACGTATGGCGTTTATAATGATGTTGTCATTTATGTTGAGGGTACTATGCATGTCAACGGAAATACTCTCAATGGTCCTACGATAGTGATTGCAGAAGGCGGTGAGATGATTATCGACGGCAATACCAGTTGTACTAACGCCGGACGTTTCGTCGTGCTGCCTGGTGGTAAGATTACCGGTGCCGATGGTAAATTGTGGGATAACAGCAATGGTAGCTATTGCTATAATGCCGGAACCATCGACTTCAACGGTATCATGAACCTCAATGGTACGAACTTTTATAATTGTGGTACTGTCAATGTAGACATACTAACAGGTACTGCTGGCGACACAAAATTCACAAACTTTGGAAAAATTACAGCAAATACCAACAGTTATGCAGGTTCAACATATAACCAGACATGGGTGAACGCTTGTTATGTGCATTTCAAACAGAGTGCGGGCTTAGGTAGTTCGATTTTGCTATCGGGTAGCCGTTTCGACGTTGATGGCGACTGCAAGCCCGTAGCCGGCACGATAGAAATGCAAAACCAGAGTGAACTGAAAGTCGATGGACTGCTCCATGCCAACGGTGTAACCTTCAACGGTCCGTCTAGCAATGGTCAGTATGCCATTCTGAAGATGGCAAAGCTTGGTGCAACATGGACGGATGGCATCACTTGCAACAATTTCGTATATGTCGACTTGGATCCCAATGAGATTTACGGCAAAGACCAAAATCTCTCTTTGAACTATAAGGATTTAGGGGACAATTATCAGTATGGTGCTGCGGCCGGCATTATTAACTATAAGATTCACTATTGGGTAAATGAGAATAATGCTCTTAACGAGATTACCATTCCCGAGGGATGTGGCAATTCGGGCGGTTTCAATCCCGATGGTAATGACGGTGATGATGAGATTCCAGAGCCAAACTCGTTCTCTTTCCGCTACTGCTTCGAGGACAACTTCCCTGATGCTGGTGACTATGACTTCAACGATGTGGTGCTCACCGTTACACCTACATTGAATGACAAAACGCTGACCATTCAGGTTAGTCTCGACGCTGTAGGTGCCACCAAGACGCTTGCAGCAGCCATTCGTCTGATTAGCCTTAAGAGTACCGATTTGGAGGAATATACTGTCACCCAAGGTTTTGCATCACCAGAAGATGAAGGTGGTTTGGGAACCTATGATAACATTGACACTAGGGGAACTTTCCTCGTAGAAGACCAGAAGCCCAACAACACCAGCAATATGGTTATCGTACTCTTCAAGGATGCCCACTGGGCTATCAATCCTCAGAAGACCTCAACTGGTACGGTAGAACGCACTTTCTTTAACACCGTAAAGGCTGGTGATTACTACGAAAGAAATGTAGACGTTAAGACAGCCACCTACAAACTGGTCTTCAAAGATGCCGACAAGGCGAAGACCATGCTCGCCGAGAATCTCTACGATGTATTTATCGTAGAACCTTACAATGGTGCATATTGGGAGGTACATACTGTCCAAAATGGTTTCAAGACCGACCAGGTTATCACGAATCGCAAGCCTGAACCTGGATATTCAAATGCCTATGGCAGCAACAAGCCTTGGGCTATCATGGTACCTGGCGACTTCAAGTATCCCTATGAATGGCAGCTCATTGGCAAGCGTAGCGGTGGCGTCCTCACTGGTGCCTACCAGACAGCCGGACACTCTTTTGCTGAATGGGCAGAGAACAGTGAAGCTGCTACCGACTGGTACCTCTACCCCACCAGCGGTCTTGTCTACGAATAAACAACAATACTCTATATTTTGCCAAACCCCTCCGCATTTGGAGGGGTTTTGTTATGTTTGATACAATAAATAAGGTGTAATATCGTTATAAACTACGTGCTTAAGCAAAAAATAACGATCATTGCCTTGCTGTTGTTGGCAGTCACAGGAGTCTGGGCCCAGCAAGAGCCATCCTTCGCCCACTATTGGGCGATGGAACCGTCGTTTAATCCTGCTGCAGTGGGTAAATATTCGAAGCTGAACGTTACGGGCGCCTATGCCATGACATTGACAGGCTTTGAGAATGCACCACGTACCATGCACTTTGCTGCAGATATGCCACTTTACTTCATGAACCACTATCATGGTGTTGGTCTGCAGCTGGTAAACGACCAGATAGGCTTGTTCTCACACCAGCGTCTGACGGCACAGTACGCCTATAAACAATCACTCTTTGGCGGCACGCTGAGCATTGGTCTGCAGGGTGGTGTTCTGAGCGAGAAATTCAAAGGCAGCGGACTGGATTTGGAGAATAGTAATGACCCTGCCTTCACGAAATCGGACGTCAATGGTGTCGCCATTGACTTGTCTGCCGGACTATACTATATGCATGGTCCGTGGTATGCCGGAGTGTCCGTGCTCCACGCCACAGCGCCCTCTATTGAACTGGGTGACCGCTCCATCTACGACATCTCCAGAGCATATTATTTGACAGCCGGATACAATATTCAGCTACGAAATCCGTTGTTATCAATACACCCCTCTGTGTTGGCACATACCGACGGCACCAGTCACCGTGTAAACGTAACAACGCGCCTAAAGTATACACACGAACAGAAAATGATGTATGCGGGTGTAGGCTACAGTCCCAACAACTCGGTGACAGCGCTCATCGGCGGTTTCTTCCACGGCATCACTATCGGCTACAGCTACGAGGTGTATACCTCTGTGCTCAAGATAGGCAACGGAAGCCATGAGTTATTCGTGGGTTACCAGACGGACCTAATCTTCCAAAAGAAGGGACGCAACAAGCACCAGAGTGTGAGGATTCTTTAGAAGTTAAAGAAGTTAAGGAGTTAAAGAAGATAGATGAAGATAAAAGAAGATATGAAAAAAATTATTAGTATAGCAATTTGCACCATGATGGTGACACTGCTTACCGCCTGCTTTGGCAGTAAGATGGCGTCGTCGTCAGGTGGCGAAGTTACTGGTGTCAGCGGTCGCGCATTTAGCGAGCCCGCTCCCTATGGTATGACACTCATCAAACGTGGTCATCTGCGCATGGGTATCGACAAGAAAGACTCGCTGTGGGGTAAACAGACTCCTGTACGCGACATCTCAGTAGAAGGTTTCTGGATGGACGAACGCGAGGTGACCAACTCTATGTATCGTCAGTTTGTGAACTATGTGCGTGATTCCATTCTGCGCGAGCGTTTGGCAGATCCTGCCTATGGTGGCGACGAGAGTTACAAAATTGAGGAAGACAAGAACGGCGACCCCGTGAAGCCTCATCTGAACTGGAAGAAGCAGTTGCCCCGCAAGCCCAACGAGGACGAGCAGCGAGCTATTGAGAGCTTGTATGTGACGAATCCCGTGACTGGCGAGAAGATGCTCGACAGCAAGCAGATGAACTATCGCTATGAGGTTTACGACTACACAGAAGCCGCCAAGCGCAAGTATCGTCTCAATCCCGAGGAGCGCGTACTAAATACAGACATACGTCCTAACGCCAACGAACAAATCTGGATTTCCAAGGACACCGCCTACATCAACGACGAAGGGCAGATTGTTCGCGAGACCATCAACCGTGAACACACTGGACCTTGGGACTTCCTTAATACCTATATTATAAATATATACCCAGACACCACTTGCTGGGTGAACGACTTCCCCAACGCTGACAATGAGAGCTATATGCGCTACTACTTCTCGAATGCCGCCTATAACGACTATCCTGTAGTAGGCATTACATGGGAACAGGCCAACGCCTTCTGTGCATGGCGTACAGAGTATCTTCTGCGCGGTCTGGGTGCCGCTGCACGTTTTGTACAGCGCTACCGTCTGCCGACAGAAGCCGAATGGGAATTTGCAGCTCGTGGTAAGGATCAGAACGAATTCCCATGGGACAACGAGGATGTGGCTAGCGGTAACGGCTGTTTCTTCGCCAACTTCAAGCCCGACAATGGTAACTACACCAAGGACGGCAACCTTATAACCAGCAGAACAGGTATCTACTCCTCCAACTCGAATGGTCTGTACGATATGGCTGGTAACGTGGCTGAATGGTGCTCAACCATCTATACCGAGGCTGGTGTCGAAGCCATGAACGATATCAATCCACAGCTGACTTATAATGCTGCCAAAGAAGACCCCTACCGTCTGAAGAAAAAATCAGTTCGTGGCGGTTCATGGAAAGACCCTGAAAGTTATATCCGTTCGGCCTGGCGCTCGTATGAATATCAAAACCAGCCCCGCTCGTATATTGGTTTCCGTTGTGTACGCTCGCTGGCCAATACTACCAGTGATAAGATTAAAGTAAAGAAAGGAAAGAAGTAATGACTACATACAGTAAACTTAATATTGTCTACCGCTTGCAGAAGTGGATGGATAGCGTGGCAGGACAGACATTCCTGAACTACGCCTACTCATGGGGTGCCTCCATCGTTATTCTGGGTACGCTGTTCAAGCTGACCCACCTGCCAGGAGCCAACTTCTTCCTGTTCTTAGGAATGGGTACAGAGGTGTTCGTGTTCTTTATCTCTGCCTTCGACCGTCCATTCGACAAGACTACAGACGGTATGGACCTCGACCTCCACATGGAAGAAGAGGATAGTGCTGAGCATACCGCTGAACAACCAGCTGTCGTCAGTGGTGGCATTATCGGTGGCGGTGTCGTTGGTGGTGGCATCGTTGGTGGCGGCATCGTTGGTGGCGGTGGCGGAACCATCGTGATTAATGGCGGTGGTGGTACTATTGGTGATGGTGATGTCAGCGGGGAAACTGCTGACCACATTGATGAAGGCGGTACCATCAGCTTTGCTGGTGGTGGAGGCGTCATCGGAGGTGGTGTCATTGGTGGTGGTGTCGTTGGTGGCGGCATTGCTGCACCACAGCAGCCAGAGGTTCCTGGTATGGGTGAGGAACTGAAGGAAGCAACCTCTAACTATATCGACGAACTGAACCGACTGACAGAAATGCTCGCTGAAGTTTCTGCCCAAAGTCAGCGCCTGACACGCGACTCCGAGGAGATGGAGAACCTGAACCGCACACTGACAGGCATCAGCCGCGTCTATGAGATGCAGCTCAAGAGTGCTTCGTCACAGATTAACACCATCGACGAAATCAATGAGCAGACGCGCCACATGGCTGAACAGATTCAGGAGCTCAACAAGATCTATGCCCGCATGATTGAAGCCATGCAGGTAAAAATGAACCCATAAGGCCCATGAGCCCTATGAGCCCAATAAGACAATTAAGAAAAATATGGCAATCAAGAAAAGACCGGTATCTCCGCGCCAGAAGATGATTAACCTGATGTACGTCGTACTGATGGCGATGCTGGCATTGAACGTCTCTAACGAGGTGCTCAACGGTTTCTCTATTGTTGAGGAAAGCCTGAAACGCACCACAATGAATGCCACCAAGGAGAATCAGGCCATATACGACGACTTTGCCGAACAGATGAAGAAGAACCCGCAGAAGGTTCAGCAGTGGTACGACAAGTCGCAACAGGTCAAGGAGATGAGCAATAAGCTCTACAAGCTGGCCGAAGAACTGAAGGTAGCTATCGCCATTGAGGCCGATGGCAAAAATGGTGACCCACGCAACCTGCGCAACAAGGAAGACCTGGAGGCTGCCAATCAAGTAATGCTGTCGCCCAGTCGTGGTCGCGGCAAGGAACTCTTCGACGCCATCAACAACTATCGCGCCAAGATGCTTACGATGGTCAACGACTATCATCAGAAACAGATGATAGCCTCGAACCTGACGACCACCATCCCTAAGAGCGAGCAGACGCTGGGCAAGAACTGGCAGGAGTATATGTTCGAGTCGATGCCGGCCGCTGCTGCTGTCACCCTGCTGTCAAAACTGCAGAACGACGTGCGCTATGCAGAGGGTGAGGTGCTACACACACTGGTCAGCAACATCGACGTGAAGGATATCCGCGTGAATGCGCTTAACGCCTTTGTCATTCCTAACTCGCAGACCATCGTTCGTGGTGACAAGTTCTCAGCACATATCGTTATGGCTGCTGTCGATACCACTCAGGTGCCACAGATATTCATTGGCGGCAAGGAGGTCAACCTGCCTGGTGGACTCTACGAGACCATCACTGGTCGCACGGGCGACTTCACACTGTCAGGACATATTCAGATGGTGAATGGTAATGGCGAGATCATCAAGCGTGACTTTGAACAGAAATACACCGTTGTTGATCCATCGGCAACTGTTTCTGCCGACTTGATGAATGTGCTCTATGCTGGTTATTCGAACCCGTTAAGCGTCAGTGTTCCTGGCGTACCCCTCAACAAAGTACAGGCAACGATGTCGGGTGGCACCCTGCAGCCTGTAGGTCCTGGCAAGTATATTGCCCGTCCTACCGCCGTTGGTCAGAATGTCACCATCACCGTTACATCCACGAATACAGGTCGTGCCCAGCAGATGGGACAGTTCACGTTCCGTGTACGTCGTCTGCCCGATCCCACCCCATATATTGCCATGAAGGACGAGTCTGGCTCACCCATCCGCTACAAGGGTGGTGGCCTGTCCAAGGGCCAGCTGATGAGTGTTGACGGTATTGGTGCAGCTATTGACGACGGCATTCTCGACATCGCCTTCAAGGTACAATCTTTCGAGACGGTATTCTTCGACAACATGGGTAATGCCGTACCAATGGTCAGCGAGGGTGCTAACTTCTCAGCCCGCCAGAAGGAGACCTTCCGCAAACTGGCACGCAATCGTCGCTTCTACATCTCACGTGTCAACGCCATCGGTCCTGACGGCATACCTCGTAAGCTGAATGCATCAATGGAGGTCATTGTGAAGTAGCGGGCTTTGCCCTAAATGATAAATGATAATTGATAATGATAATTATGAAAAGAGTATTGTTCTTATTGATGATAACGCTGATGGCTGGTACGGCTATCGCACAGCCCAAGGCACGTCGCACTCAGCAGACCCAGCAGAAAGCTGGTCAGAAGGCTGGTCAGAAGCAGGCACAGCAGAATCAGGGAATGTCCATGCGTGCCCGTCTCATGTTCCCCACAGCTATCGATATGCCAGAGGACGTGGTGTGGCGTCGCGACATCTACCGTGAGATAGACCTCAACAAGGATGCCAATGGTGGACTATACTATCCAGTAGAGCCAATGGATCGTGAGGTGAACCTGTTTACCTATATCTTCAAGCTGGCACTTAACAACTACATCCCCGTCTATGAATACCGTTTGGATGGTAACGAGTCGTTTACAGACTCAGCAAAGGTAAAGATGAAGACCGTTCTGGACAACTACCACATCTTCTATGAAGAGAAGGATGGCAAGCTGCGTGTTGAGAACAGCGACATCCCGTCGGCAGAGGTCAAGCTGTACTACTTGAAGGAAAGTGCCTATTACGACCAGGCCAACTCTTCGTTCCACCGCAAGGTGCTCAGCCTCTGTCCCGTTATGCTGCGCGAGGATGACTTCGGTGGTGAGACCTCCAAATATCCGCTGTTCTGGGTGAAGTACTCCGATCTGGAGCCGTTCCTCAGTCGTCAGACCGTCATGACCAGCAATCTGAACAATGCTGCCACCATGTCTATGGACGACTATTTCACCATGAATCGCTACGAAGGTACCATCTATAAGACTAACAACATGTTGGGCAAGACACTGGCACAGCTCTGCGAAGGCGACACCACCAAGCTCTCTGCCGAACAGAAGCGCATCGAGGCCGAACTGAAGGCCTTCGAACAGAACATCTTTGGCGACAAACAACGCAGAGACTCGCTCGACTCCATTGCCAACGCCCCCAAGAATGCGAAGGCCGCCAAGAAAGCCAAGCGCAATACCACTGCTCGCAGCAATTCTACTGTTAAGAAGGCACGCACAAAGAGAAGTTCAGCGTCGTCTTCAGGTACTGCACGCATGTCTGTTCGCAGAGAACGTCACTAATTTAAGGGAAATTGAAGAGTGAAAAGTGAAAAATCTCTGTTAAATGTTGGATATGTCAGAATAAATGCTTACTTTTGCCCACAGAAACAGTAAAACCATTTATAAAAACCAATCAATTATGAAAAAGATTTTCGCAGTAGTGCTGTTGGCCGTTGCCTTTGCAATGCCTTCAAAAGCACAGTTTAGCTGGGGTCTCCAGGCAGGTCTGAACATGTCAAACATCTCTACAGACGACGCTGCTGGTTCTGTTAAGAGCCGCACAGGTTTCTTCGTTGGTCCGACCATTAAGTTCACTCTTCCTTTGGTAGGTCTTGCTTTAGATGCTTCTGCCCTCTACGATCAGCGTGAAGGTAAGTCAGGTGACGAGACCATCAAGTCTTCATCTGTCCAGATTCCCATCAACGTTCGTTATGGTATCGGTCTGGGCTCTATCGCTGAGGTATTCGCTTTCGCTGGTCCTCAGTTCGGTTTCAAACTGGGTGGCGACAAGACTTGGGATCAGGTTGCCGAGTGGACACTAAAGAGCTCTAGCCTGAGCGCCAACGTTGGTATTGGTGCTACCGTTGCAGGTCATCTGCAGGCTAAGCTGAACTACAACTTCGCCCTCGGCAAGACCGGTGAGGTTGACGCATGGAATGCCGTTAAGCAGACTTACGAAAGTGTAGGTAGCGCTAAGTTCAGCGCTTGGCAGGTTTCTGTCGCTTGGTTCTTCTAAGCCACTAATAGGAGATATAGATCATAAGAAAGGGAACGTACTTCATTGACGTTCCCTTTCTTTGTTTTTATTGGTATTTTATTTCACCAATATCTTTTTGTTGTTCCTGATATATAAGCCTTTCTGGCTAGGCTGACCTTGCAGACGGATGCCATCGATGGTGTGGTAGATGCCATCGCGCTGGTCGGCTTTCAGCTGTTGGACACCACTGATGTCACCACCTTCATAGCTGTACCATGTAATCTGTTCAGGCTGGGGATTGCTGGGGTCTACATAGTTTTGGTACAATGGATACCAGTTCTTGGCTTTGGCTGCTGCTACCTGTTCAGGCGTCATGTAGTTTCCTTCTTTACCGCTGATAGCATCATAGAACCAGAGATCAGTCTCATACTCTCTAGGCAACAGTTTGTTGATAAGTGCATCGACGGCAGTTCCCCTCAGCTTATTGTTATAAACGCTCAGTGTGCTAAGCTCGTATCTGAAGTCAGGATAGTCGTCTGGATAGATGATGGGGGTAAGGAGCAGGCTTGTCAGTTGGTTGTTCTGACACTCCAGCGTCATCAGCTGTCCGCAGCCTCTCAAATCGAGTTCGCTGAGCTTGTTGTTCTGACAATCCAGCGTAGCTATCTTGCATCCAGAGGATGGCATCTTCAGTGTGGTCAGTTGGCAGTTGTCTATCTTCACGCGGTCAAGCTGCAGGCATCCCGACAGGTTCAATGATGTTAGTTTCGTGTCGGCACAGTCGATTTCTCCTATATTAGGGCAGTTCGTTAAATCGAGCTCGCTGAGTGGAGTGCCCCAACCAACAAGTAAGCTTAATTCCTGGCATGCAGAGAGGTCGACGTTAGCCACCTGTGTATTACTGAAGTTAATCGTGCGAAGATGAGAGCTACCAGAAATGTTCAGCGTTGTAAGCTGTGGGTTGTCATGACAGTCAATAGTGTGTACCAGACTGTTGGGGAGAATAATCTCCTGCAGTTTACCCCCTGTACATGCCAGCACGGTGATGCCGCCATTGTGGGAGAGGTCGAGACGTGTCATGTTGGTTCTGTCACAGAGGTACTCAGCCAGTTTCTCACATGTCGACACATCAATGCTTTCTACTGGTGTGTCCCAACAGCGGAAGTAACACAGATCCGTGCACCCCGTGACGTTGATGGATGTCAGGTTAGGACATCCAAAGCAGTTGAACTGATACAGGTCCTTGCAGTTCGACACATCAATGCTCGACAGCTTGGTGCCGTCGCAGCGCAGGTCATACAGCTTCTTACAGTTCGAAATGTCCATCCTCTCCAAGTCCGGACAGTCCCATACGAACAGGTCGGTGAGAAGTGGATTATTCCTGAGGTCCAGCGATTTGATGTGAGAACCGACACAGGTGAACTTCTTCAGATTGGGGACGGGTGACAAATCAATGGATGTCATTTGGCATTCGCCCCACCAGCCTACCAGCAATACCTCCAGTTGAGGACATTCTGTCAGGTCTACGTTATCGATGGTCCATACCATATACAAACTAGTCAACTTCGGAAAGTACTTGATGCCTTTCACGCTCTTTACGGTCCAGCTATCAGAGTTGACTACTTCAAAGTGGTCTATTCCGTCGATTTCTGCATCGGTGATGATGCCGTCCTCTCCAAAAGTCATGTGCCTCATCCATTCCCGAAATCCTGGGTCAGGGAAGTGTGCTTCGTCAATGGGAATATCAGCCCATGCGGTAGTTATCGACAGGCAGGTAATGATGCCCGCCAGAAACATTTTGAGTCTACTTGTTTTCATAAGCCATTTGTTTTGTAGTAAATCTTTGTGGAAGTATTACAAAAGGTAGTTATTCTTACAGTATCTACTGCTTCGTCATATAATAAGCTGAATAGTAATTCCCATATTCATATTCGATGATGGACTGTGTGTCATTGACATATATGATTTTCAAATTGTCGCTATAGTTCTTACCGTCTTCCACCCAGTAGGTAGTTATGGTGGGCCACTTACTATCAGAATACGAGAAAGTACCTTCCTGTGCTTTCTCCCATGATCCGGACCCGATGTTCCACGTCTGGAAGGTATCGTTGTTATTAAGCTGTATCCGTATTTGAGCACTCTTTTCGTCCCATGTACTTAGGCATTTCTCATGAGCATCGTCATACAAGGCAAATATCGAACGTGTCGACTGCCACAAGCCAATCATTTTCTCCTTGGTAACCTCCACCCGTACGAAAGTGATATTGCCAACTTTGACCTCGTCCCCATTGACGGTAATGCTAACCTTGTCGTTGCCGTCCACGACACCATCGCCATTGACGTCTGCTCCCTCGATGGTCATCTGATTGCCACTGATAGAAAAACGGCCATCTATCACCTTTTTCTTCTTCCCGTAGGTGATGACAAACTCCTCAATCTCATTACCATCGACCTCTGCCATGAAATACTCTTTCATCTCAGGATTCTTCTCCACATAAATGCCGTTCTGCAATGTCGGAGTTTTCCGCAGGTCCTCTATCTTCTGGCGAATCTCATCAGTCATGAGCTGGAAAGATATCGTCTGTTCAGTACCTTGGTATGTGGAGAGAATGTTCAAGACACCATCCTTGATATTAAACTTAAGCTGTTGTTTCGAGTCGTCATCATTCGTGAGAGTCATTAGACCACCTCGCGTCCAAGTAAACGAAACGCCCGGACTGGTGTTATAAGTAGTATAGGTGACTGTCGATCCCTTACCGGAAGATTCAAACTTGATAACTTCATAATCGTTATAATAGTCATTATAGATGTACCATTCGTTAACAACCTGTTTTTGCAAGTTATCAAAATAGTTCTCCATCGTGTTGATGCTGCTCTGCACAGAGGTAGTCACCTTCTTAAGTTGAAAATTGCCCATAGTTTCATCGTTCATGTGCATCACGTCATCGATTATCGTTGCCGTAGCCGATTCACCTCCTATGGTGAGACTGATGGCGTTGCCATTTTTCGAATACGTACCAGTACCTTGAGTCTTGTAATAAATGTTGCCGTAGATTTCATACATATGAAGCGTTACGGAGCTAGTATTTGCAAAGTCCCACACTAAAAAATAATTGCCAGACTGCGTGTACCAAGCACCCACACCGGAGTTTCCGCTTGGCTTGTTGCCGCCACCGCCTTCATTTCCTCCGGAGGAAGTATCGTCACCACCGCATGCCATAGTACACAACACCACCACTAAGGCCAGCATGATTTTTCCAGCTATACCAGTAATCGTCTTCATATTCTTAGGTTTTAAATAAGTTTCTTAGGCTGCAAATATACGAATAAAAACTGACATTCCAACTTTTTTTCGAATAATTTTTTGTTTCAGGGACTGGTACTTTGTCAACTCCACCAAGTGCTGGTGATGCAGCTGCGGTATCGCTCAATAACCTAACTACTTGCGGAACAAATGGTTTTTCTATACTAAGAATTTTATATCCCACGACGTGGGACATATGTTTCACGTCGTGGGACGTATGTTTCAGGACGTGGAACATACATCCCACGCCCTGAAATACAACTTTGTTCAGGAACAAAGCGTTGAATAGTAACTAAGAAAAACTATTTTCCTAGGCAGGACGCAAATTTTTCCTAGGCAGGAAACAAATTTTCTATTGCGAGGAAAGAAAAAATCAGCAACCTGCGAATACTCGTAAGTTGCTGATTTCTTGTTGTGGACCAGCCAGGGCTTGAACCTGGGACCTCCAGATTATGAGTCTGTTGCTCTAACCAACTGAGCTACAAGTCCGGTGCTATTTTGTTAAGCGGGTGCAAAATTACGAAGATTTATGGAAATAACCAAATTATTTTGCAAAAAACTTTGTACCTTTGACCCTTGGTCAAGGTACTTTCGTTCGAAAAAGCCAAAGAAAAAACTGTTTTTCTTTTGCTTTTTGCTCACTTAATCGTAACTTTGCACCCAATTATGGAAGTAAAAAGACAAGGATTAACAACGATAGAGGTCGAGCAGAGCCGTCTCAAGCATGGTGAGAACGTGTTGACACCACCCAAGAGACAGTCGATGTGGGCCCTGTATCTGGAGAAGTATCAAGACCCGATGATTCGCATCCTGTTGGTTGCTGCTGTCATCTCGTTGGTACTGGCCTTCGTCAAACAGGATTTCATAGAGACAATAGGTATTATCTTTGCCATCTTCCTGGCAACGACTGTCGGATTCATCTTTGAGCGCGATGCAGCCCGCAAGTTTGACGTGCTTACCCAATTGGGCGAGGAACAACCCGTGAAGGTGGTGCGTGAGGGGAAAATCATCGAGATACCACGCAGAGAAGTGGTCGTAGGCGATGTTGTCATCGTGGAGACAGGCGACGAGGTACCTGCTGACGGACACCTCTTTGAGGCTACCGACCTGCAGGTTGATGAGTCAAGTCTGACGGGAGAACCAATGACGAATAAAGATGTAAGAGGGAAGACGGAAGATATAAGAGGAGAAGAGGCCTATCCGAAGGATATGCTGTTGCGCTCATCGATGGTGATGGGTGGCACAGGACGCTATGTGGTCTCTGCCGTTGGCGACGAGACAGAGATAGGTCATGTGGCCCGTCAGGCAACGGAACTGACAGGTGTGAAGACTCCGCTGAATATCCAGCTGGATCGTCTGGCTAAGCTGATTAGCAAGGTGGGGGCTGGAATGTCTATAGCAGCCTTCTTTGCCTTTTTGATCCACGACCTGCTGACCAACGCGCTGTGGCATAGCACAGACTATCTGGCTATGGTAGAAGTCGTATTGCACTACTTCATGATGGCAGTCACGCTGATAGTGATGGCAGTTCCTGAGGGGCTGCCGATGACTATCACACTGGCGCTGGCACTGAACATGCGCAGGATGCTGAAATCAAACAATCTGGTGCGTAAGCTGCAGGCCTCAGAGACCATGGGTGCCGTCACCGTTATCTGTACGGACAAGACAGGTACGCTGACGGAGAACAAGATGACGGTGGCAGCCTCCTCCAACCTCCCCCAAAAGGGAGAGACTGATCATGACCTCTACAAAGCCATTGCGCTAAACACCACAGCGACACACGAGGTGGGCAATCCTACGGAACAAGCATTGCTGAGATGGCTGATGGAGCAAGGAGTGGACTATCAGCAGTTGCGCGAGGAAAATCCCATTACTAGTCGTGAACCCTTCTCGACAGAACGGAAATATATGTCGACAACGGTTGGCGACACAATATATATAAAGGGGGCTCCTGAGGTGATTATGGCTCGTTGTCAGCTTAGTGCTGACGAGCGCCAGAGCCTGGAGAAGCAACTGCTGGAGTGGCAACAGCACGCTATGCGTACGCTGGCTGTGGCACAGAACGACCAGATGCTGGCTATTGTGGCCATCAGCGACCCATTGCGCAAAGAGGTGCCTGGAGCCATCCACCAGTGTTACAAGGCAGGCATCGATGTAAAGATTGTCACAGGCGATACTGTAGCCACTGCTATGGAAATAGCACGACAGTGTGGGCTTGACCCCAGTCGGGAAAATTGTATCACGGGTGCGGAGTTTGCTGCACTTAGTGATGAAGAGGCACTAGAACGCATCAAGGACCTGAAAGTGATGTCGCGTGCCCGTCCTACCGACAAGCAACGTCTGGTCAGTCTATTGCAACAACAAGGCGAGGTAGTGGCTGTGACAGGCGATGGCACCAACGATGCCCCCGCCTTGAACCGTGCCCATGTAGGACTCTCGTTGGGCAGTGGTACGAGTGTGGCCAAGCAAGCCAGCGACATCACGCTGATTGACGACTCATTCAATAGCATCGTACATGCTGTGATGTGGGGTCGTTCGCTATATAAGAACATCCAGCGTTTCATCTTCTTCCAGCTCATCGTCAACGTTGCCGCCCTGTTGCTGGCACTCTTTGGTGGTTTCATTGGTACAGAGATGCCGCTGACCATCACACAGATACTATGGGTAAACCTCATCATGGACACACTGGCAGCGATGGCACTGGCCTCACTGCCACCCTCTCGCGAGGTGATGGAGGAGAAGCCTCGTAGCAGCGATGCTTTCATCATCACTAAATCCATGATACGTGGTATCCTCACCACTGGCGGACTGTTCTTCCTTTCCACCTTTGCCCTGCTGTGGTACTTTGAGCAAGGAGCGGGAATAGATGATAAGAAACTTACCGTTTTCTTCACCATCTTCGTGATGCTGCAGTGGTGGAACCTCTTCAATGCCCGCATGTTGGGTAGCTGTCATTCGGCATTCCGCCGCTTGTGGGCCTGCGAAGGTTTCCTCTTCGTACTGTTTGTTGTACTGGTAGGCCAATGGGTAATCGTTACCTTTGGCGGCAAGATGTTCCGCACCATTCCGCTATCGTGGCAGATGTGGGCAATGATTATAGCAGGCACATCACCAGTGCTATGGATAGGTGAAATATACAGATGGAGTCAACGCTTATGCAAGAGATAGGATATGTAGCCACCATAGGCATGTTCGACGGGGTGCATCGTGGTCACCAGTTCGTATTGCAGCACGTTGCCGACGAGGCACGCCAGCGTGGTCTGCAGTCGATGGCTATCACCTTTGATAAGAGTGGTCCACAGACGCTGACGCCCCTCGACCAGAAACGCTTGTTGCTGACGAAGACGGGCATTAACCGCATTGAGGTGCTGACGTTTAATGAAGCTCTGAAGCAGATGACAGCCCGTGAGTTTATGGAGCAGGAGTTGCGCGACAGACTAAATGTAAAAGTGTTGCTAACAGGTTACGATAACCGCTTTGGTCACAACCGCACAGAGGGTTTTGACGACTACGTTCGCTATGGCAAGGAGTTAGGCATCGAGGTGCTGCAACTGCCCCAGGAGGGAGAGATTAGCAGTTCCATCATTCGCCAGTTAGTCATTGAGGGTGACATTCACAAAGCCAACGAACTGTTGGGCAATCCCTATACGATATTAGGACGCGTGGAACACGGCGAGCATATCGGCACGAAGCTGGGCTATCCCACTGCCAACCTCGTGCTGATTGACAAGTGTCAGCTGATTCCTGCCGCAGGGGTCTATGCGGTAAAGATCAGGCTGGAGAACAGCGTGGAGTGGAAACACGGCATGATGAACATTGGCATGCGCCCCACCTTCGACGGACAGCACCAGACCTTGGAGGTCAACGTGTTTAGACTGAAAGAGAACCTATACGGACAACAGCTGCAGGTAGCATTCATCGAACGACTGCGAGGTGAACAGCGCTTTGACAGCATAGAAGCATTGAAAGAACAATTACGACAAGACGCCATTGAGGCAGAAAGGATATTAGCATGAAGAAAGCAATTAGTTATCTACTCATCTTTATTGGTCTCCAAATTGTTGGAGGAGGCATTATCAACGCTCTGTGGACCCTGATTACAGGCAATAGCGACAAGACAGCCGCTATGCTTATCACAATGACAGCTGTGGTGGGTGTTATCACCATTGCCATCTTCCTCTGGGCACGCTATGCAGAGGTGTCGCCCAAGTGGTTGCGTACACGTCCCTGGACGGTACTTGCCTGGAGTGTTGTGGCCTCAATGGGCGCACTCGTCCCCTCCATCTGGATACAAGAACAGATACCCGAGTTACCCAACTTTGCCGAACAGGAGTTTGACACCATTCTGGGAACACCATGGGGCTATCTGGTCATTGGTCTGCTGGCACCACTGAGCGAAGAGATTGTGATGCGTGGTGCCATCCTAAAAGAACTGCTGAAGTCGAAGAAGCTGGGTGTATGGACTGCTATCACCATCTCTGCCCTGATGTTTGCTCTCATCCATATGAATCCTGCCCAGATGCCGCACGCATTTCTCATCGGACTGCTGTTAGGCTGGATGTACTGGCGCACAGGCTCTATCCTGCCTGGCGTGGCCTACCACTGGGCGAACAACAGCATTGCCTTCGTGATGTTTGCCTTCTATCCGGATCCAGACATGAAACTCATTGATCTGTTCAGGGGTTCTGAGTTGCACGTCTATATGTCGCTGGGCTTCTCGCTACTCATCCTCCTTCCTGCCATCTTCCAACTGAATCTGTGGATGCGTCACGCCGAATAATATCCTGTCGTCATGTTAGCAAGTCATTATTACAAAGGACTCATTGAAGCTGGCTGCGATGAGGCTGGTCGTGGTTGTCTGGCAGGCAGTGTATATGCTGCTGCCGTCATCTTTCCAGAAGACTATCAGAACGATGAGCTCAACGACTCCAAGCAGTTGACTGACCGCCGTCGCAAGCAGTTGCGTGAGATTATCCAACGTGATGCGGTAGCTTGGGCCGTAGGTATCGTCACCCCTGAGGAGATAGACCGCATCAATATCCTCAACGCCTCGATACTCGCCATGCATCGTGCTCTCGACCAGCTGACGGTGCGCCCTGAGGCCATCATCGTCGACGGCAACCGCTTCAAGCCCTACCGCCCTGTGGTTGACGGTTTACCCGTCAACATTCCCCACACCACCATCGTCAAGGGCGACGGCAAATACCTCTCCATTGCTGCAGCCTCCATCCTCGCCAAGACCTATCGTGACGACTATATGGATGAGTTAGCCAAGGAGTATCCGCAGTACGACTGGCTGTCAAACAAGGGCTATCCCACCAAGAAGCACAGAGAAGCAATACGGCAGTATGGCATTACGCCATACCACCGTAAGACTTTTAACATGCTGGGCGATGGCCAGCTGGAATTGCCGTTTACTTAACGATTATCAGTCCACCCATGGGCTGGATAGCAACTTTCGCTATACCTTTCTTATCCACCTTCAGCGTCTTCAGCACAGGTGTACTGGGAGTCCCTTTCTTGCCAGGCTGGTCAATGTAGCACTGGACAGTCTGACCTGCAAACATGGGGAGGGAAAGTTGTAGGGTTTTCACCTGTTGTGTACCATTCATACCTGCCACATACCACTTATTACCTGTACGACGCGCCAGCACCACATACTTTGTGGGATAGCCATCCAGGAAACGTACTTCGTCCCAAGTCGTAGGCAATTGCTTGAGGAAATCAAGTTCAAACTGTGGCACATCCTGCAGGTTATTAGGATACATCGCCACACAGTTGACGCTGGTCTGCAGGACGATGCCGCTAGCCAACTCAAAGATATCCGTCGTATAGCGACGATGACGGCTCTTGTTATCGCGACTGATATGATGATTCAAGATGATGCCTCCCCAGTCGAAAGAGCCTATAGCATTACGTGCAAAGGGATGCATGGTGAGTTCGAAGCCCTCCTGCTTGGCGTGATATTCGCTGAACATGATGTTCTCTGATGCCAGCGTAGCCTCAGAGGCCACATAGTTAGGATACATGCGCTCCCAGCCACGAGGAATGGTGCATCCGTGGAATACCACCTGCAAGCCATAGCGATTGGCATCAGCCAGGATGTCCTCATAGAGTTTCAGCGACTCTTGCTTGTCAGAGCCCAGGAAGTCGACCTTGATACCAGCAATGCCCAGCTGCTGCAACCACGCCATCTCACGATTGCGAGCCAAAGCAGTATTCATGCAGTGCTTGGGTGTCTGTGGCGCATCGTTGGCGTAGCCGTTGCTGTTGTACCACAGAAGCAGCTTGACGCCCTTGCTGTTAGCATAGCGGTTCAACTCGACGATACGGTCACGACCTATCTGTTTGTCCCACCAGTTATCTACCAACACATATTCGAAACCCATGGCTGCCGACACATCAATCATCTTCACCTGATCGTCGTAGTTGACACTCTCGTCCTGCCAGATGAGCCAGCTCCATGTGTAACGGCCAGGCTTATAGTCTTGACTGGCTTCGTAGAGCGGATCCACGACATCGTAGGGAATAGTGGTCTCGACAATAGGCTTCAACGTCGTACCCACCGTGATGGTGCGCCAAGGGGTGCTGCCTGGCAGGGGAATACCAGCCCAAGGAGAGCCCAGGCCATTCATCTCACCGATATTGGGATAAGTGACGGTATAGCCACGACCTGCCTCATAGTCGCTCAAGTGACTGGCACAGTAGTTGGAGCCCACTCCCGTCTCGCTGACAAGCACCCAACCAGCAGGAACCTTGAACAGACAGGGGAAGGTAAAGCCTTCACCAAAAGCAGAGCGTTCCGTCAGAGGTCTGTCAGCCTTGTAGTCCTCTTCGTAGGAAGGCTTGGTGCGTTGCCAACCCACCATCGGCAGACTCTGTGGTGTCAAGAATGTCGTCGTAGTCTCAGGGAAGTTAAAGGCAGATGTCTCATTGTAGACAACTGCCGACAGACGACTCTCCCCCTTGGGTTGTAACGAATAGCGATAAGCGATATCATTGTTCGACACACAGAAGGTGATAGTAAGGGGCAAACCCTCGCTATTGGTGTAAGTGAGATCTGCCTGACGAGCCACATAGTGCGCGGATGACGCCTTGGCGCGTGTCATCGTGTACGTCTTGTCTATGCTGCTCTCCTTCATCTCCTTGAAGGTTAGCCCACGGGTAAAGTCGCCAATGTCCGCTTTCAGTCCCAGTGCCGAAGGTTTCAGTATAGTCTGACCCATATAGCTGACGCGATAATTCAACAGTCCCTGTTCGTCATCAATAGTCACCACCAGTTTGCCGTCAGGTGACTTGATTTCAATCTCTTTAGCCTCTACGGCGATTGCCATACACGCCAAGAGGAGGAGCAAAATGTGTTTCATTCCGATTTATTTGTTTGCAAATTGTCCAAAATACTTGAGGCAGGTATCGCGCCACTCACGGGCATTCTCCACCTGGTGGTACAGGCGCTCATCAACCTCACGCCAGCGCTGTTCGTCAATGAAATGACGCATCTTGTTGTGCCAGATGTTATGGTGCGTCTCTACGGTAATCACACCACGATTATAGTGGAACTGCAGCGACTCCCACAGCGTAGAGCCGTCCTTCATTTTGTAGGTCCAGGGCACATGATGGAACCACAACAGCAGATTCTCAGGACACGTCTCGATATTATCATAGGTACGTGCGAGGTCCTTGCGATACTGGCTGACAGCATCTGTTCCCTTGCTGGAACGCTCGAAGCCCACGCCCTGCTTGTCGGCCTTGTGATAGTACACAGGACACCACTCCAGCGGATAGCTCTTGATGAAGCCATCGGGCTCTGGACCGTAGTGGTGGTCGAACTTGAAGATATGGTGCAAGCCTAGTGGCATCATGTAGTCCACGCAAGCCTCACGACTCTCTGCCATCACCTTTGCCATCGTGTTGACAAACTGCGGGTCACGGGTGAACGTCAGTTGCAACCACTCACGGGCAATCTTATCGCTATCCAGTCGCGGGTTCCACGCCAGTCGACCAAAGGCATACCAGTTGGCCTGCGAGAAGTGGTGACCACACCAGTTCTTGTCGAGTCCGATATTGGCGACACCAGCGATACCCCTTAACTGTTTGGGATTCACCTGCGAGAAAAACTCCTGCCACATAGGCGCCAAATAGACAAGGTGGCGCGACTGTCCCAGATACTCCTGAGTAATCTGCAACTCCACCATATTAGGTGTCTGCTTAATCTGGTCGAAGATAGGACTGTACGGCTCACGGGGCTGGAAGTCCAACGGACCGTTCTTGGTCTGTAGGATGACATTGTCGCGGAACTGACCATCCAACGGCTTAAACTCCGACACAGCTTGCTTCACACGGTCTTCACCCTTGTGATTGGCACCATAGACAAAGCAGCGCCACATGACGATACCCTTGTAAGGTTTCAGCGCATCTGCCAACATATTGGCACCATCGGCATGGGTGCGCTTGTAGTCGCCAGGGCCAGGCTGTCCCTCGCTGTTCGCCTTCACCAGGAAGCCACCGAAGTCTGGAATTAACTTATAGATTTCCTTGGCCTTTTTCTGCCACCACTTAGCAACGCTTTTGTCCAGCGGATCAGCTGTCTTGGTATCGCCCAACGCCATCGGCGTAGCAAAGTTGATAGACAGATACACCTTGATATGATAGGGGCGTAGGATGTCAGCAATCTTCTTGACCTCCTTCAGATAGGGAGTTGTCAGCATCTTTGGCGACGCATTGACGTTGTTCAGTACGGTACCATTGATACCGATGGAAGCGTTGGCTCTTGCATATTCCTTGATGAGTTGAGCGTCGAAAGTAACAAGCTGATCGTTGTCTAACTTCCAAAAAATGCTCTCGCCAGCATAACCACGCTCGATACTGCCATCGAGGTTATCCCAATGGTTCAACAAGCGCAGGTCGTAGGCAGGGTGCGTCTCCATATTCATGTCGCCTCGCAACAAGGCGTAGGTACCATAGAGCAGACCTGCCTCGCGACGGGCACTAAGCGTCGAACCATCGAAGCGATAGCCGTCGTCGTCGGGCATCGTGGCATCAAGCTTCAAGGCAATCTGTGCCCCGTTATAATAAGTTTCCAACTCCTGCTTAGCAATCTCGATGGTGGCAGACTTGCTGTCGCAGATGACCTTTGCTTTATTGACGGGCTGATAACGCAGCCACAGCTGGTGACCATCCTCAGCATGAACGCTGATAGTGGTAACAATAGCGAATAGTGATAATAAGATATGTTTCATGTTTACTTCTGTTTCAATAGGTTCAGAGGGTGTTTGGGAGCCATCGCATTGTTTACGGACTCTGTATATTCCGTTATCTTCAAGGGTGCTGTCAACTTGATATCGCGACTGGAATTGCCAACCTTAAACAGGTACTGACCAGCCTCCGTAATCCACTGTGAGCCAGTCTCATCAAACGAGGCCAGATCGCGCTTCAACAACGTCATGGTCAGCGTCTCGCTCTCGCCAGGCTGCAACTCACGAGTCTTGGCAAAGGCCTTTAACTCCTGAGCAGGCTTCTCTAGCTTACCCTTGGGAGCAGTAACATAGAGCTGTGCCACTTCCTTGCCAGCAACGTTGCCCGTATTCTTCACCGTAACAGAGACATCGACAAGATTGCCGCGGCCCTTTACCGTCAGTTTCGAGAACTCAAAAGTGGTATAGCTCAGTCCATAGCCAAAGGGATAGGCAACCTCCTTCTGGAAGGTATCAAAGTAGCGGTAGCCCACATAGATGTCCTCCTCGTGGTTGGTGTAGTCTTCGTTAGGAATACCACGACCCCAACCCTTCATCTCACGATAGGAGTACATCTCCATATCCTGCGGGAAGTTCTTGGTAGAGGGATGGTCGGTGGCAGCGATGGGCCATGTCATCGTCAGCTTGCCACTGGGGTTCGCCTTACCCGTCAGCACATCAGCAACGCTATTGCCACCCTCCTCGCCAGGTTGCCAGGCACAGAGGATAGCATCCACGCGGTCGCGCCACGAACAGGTCTCCATCACACTACCAGAGTTCAGGATGACGATGACGGGCTTGCCGGCAGCACGGAACTGACTGCTCACTCGGAAGATCATGTCCTGCTCCATCTGCGAGAGGTTGAACTCGCCATCAATCTTGCGGTCTACACCCTCACCAGCCTGACGACCAATGGTGATAATAGCTGCATCGGCCTCTCTGAGTTCATGGGTCACACAACGCTCTGAGATTTCTATTTCGTCGAGCTTGGGCTGGCCTTGGTCAAGGAACCACATCATAGGGTTCTTGTCAGCCTTCAGCTTAGCCTTGGCAAATTTTACGTAGTTCTGGTATATCTCCGTCAGCAATGGGGTTGTCTTTACACCGATGTTCTTTAGTCCTTGCACCATATCAACGACATACGGTACATTGACACAGCCAGAGCCCAAACCACCAGAGAGGAAGTCGTAGCTGTTGACGCCAAACAGCGCTACCGTCTTCAGGTCACGGATGGGTAGCACACCGTTGTTCTTCAGCAACACCATACCTTCGGTCGATGACTGGCGTGTCACTTTGGCATGTGCTTCAAGGTCGGGCTTGCTGTATTGATAGCCTTTGAAACGAGGTGTCTTGACGATATACTCCAACATGCGACGCACATTCAGATCTACGTACTTCATATCCAGTCGACCGGCCTTCACAGCATCAACAATGTCCTTGGCCTGAGCAGGATAGCCTGGCATCATCAGGTCGTTGCCAGCCTCCACCTCCATCTCTGTGGGCAGGTCGGCACGCTTTCCTATCCAGTCAGTCATCACGATACCCTTGAAGCCCCACTCATCGCGCAGGATGGTGGTCAGCATGTCTTTGTTGCCCTGGGCATAGAAACCGTTGATCTTGTTATACGACGACATGATGGTCCATGGATCGCTCTGGCGTACTACGATCTCGAAGCCTTTCAGATAGAGCTCACGCAGGGCACGCTGTGACACGCGCTCGTCGACCTTTGTACGCGAGTTCTCCTGTGAGTTCACAGCAAAGTGCTTGGCCGACACGCCCACGCCCTGACTTTGGATACCCTTCGTCACAGCAGCACCAATAAGGCCCGTCACAATGGGGTCTTCAGAATAGTACTCGAAGTTTCGGCCACACAGCGGATTGCGGTGCAAGTTCAGTCCAGGCCCCAACACCACGTCACAGCCATACTCCAGCGTTTCATTACCGATGGCCTGACCCACCTGTTCAACCAGCCCGGTGTTCCATGTCGATGCCAGACAGGTGCCCACGGGGAAACCCGTAGCATAGTACGTCTTCGTGTCGCCCTCACGAATGGGGTCGATGTGTACACCAGCAGGTCCGTCTGTTAGTACCGTAGCAGGAATGCCCAGTCGTGGAATGGCTACCGTCAGGCCAGCAGCACCAGCCACCAGTTTCTTCTGGTGTCCCATCATGGCACCAGAACCCACAAAAGCATCGTTACCAGCGCCCACCAGCAGTTGAGCTTTCTCTTCTAAAGTCATCGCCTTCAACACCTCGTCGATGTTCGTGGCGTTCAGTTTTGGAGTTTGTGCAGTCATTGTTGTTGCAGTTAGCAGAGCCGTCAAGCCCAGCATGAATAGTCGTTTAGTTCCCATATCTCTGTTATTTGATTTTCATCCTGTTAGTAGGCAGTTGCATTATGAGCTTACAAATTTACGTCTTTTTTCCGACATTGCCAAATTTCCAACCAGAAAGAATGATTTTTATACGTTTTATTTGTTTTTCTTCTTCATTTGCATTACCTTTGCAAACATGGAACATCCTTTAGAGACATTCAAATACTGTCCCGTTTGTGGCAGCGCACACTTCGAGGTGAACAACTTCAAAAGTAAGAAGTGCAGAGACTGTGGGTTTACTTACTATGCCAATCCCTGTTCGGCAACGGCTGCATTCATCGTTAACGATAAGGACGAGCTACTGGTGGTGAGACGTGCCAAGGAACCTGCCAAGGGTACCCTCGACCTGCCTGGCGGTTTCTGTGATATGTACGAAACCGTCGAGGAGGGTATGCGTCGTGAAATCAAGGAAGAGACTGGACTAGAGGTCGAGAACATAGAGTATCTGTTCTCGTCACCCAACGTCTATATGTATAGCGGCATGGGTGTCCACACCCTCGATATGGACTTTCTTGTTCGTGTGCACGGCGATTCTGTCGCCGTGATAGCTGCCGACGACGCTGCTGAGGCTCTCTGGATACCTATTAACAAAGTTAATCCTGCCGAATTCGGACTGACCAGCATCCGAAATGCCGTTATCCGTTTTTTGACAGAAACGTTAAGAAATCGAAAAATTACATATATAAATAAGGTGTAACCAAAACTTTTGCTTACTTTTGCGGCCCGAAAGTTTACACAATTGAGAATTGACAATTGAAAATAGATAATTGATATGCAAAAGAATTTGGTGATAGTAGAGTCTCCTGCCAAGGCGAAAACCATTGAGAAATTCCTAGGCAGTGACTATAAGGTCATGTCGAGCTACGGCCACATCCGCGACTTGAAAAAGAAGGAGATGAGTATCGACACCGGTACGCTCGAACCCGAATACGAGATACCTGAAGAGAAGGCAAAACTCGTCAAGGAACTGAAGAGCAACGCAGAGAAGGCAGAGAAGGTCTGGCTCGCATCCGATGAAGACCGCGAGGGAGAAGCCATCTCTTGGCACCTATGTGAGGTGTTGGGACTGGACGAGGAGAAGACCAACCGTATCGTCTTCCACGAAATTACCAAGCCCGCTATTCTGCAAGCCATTGAGACCCCGCGTCATTTGGACATGAATCTGGTGAACGCCCAGCAGGCTCGTCGCGTACTGGACCGTCTGGTAGGTTTCAAGCTGTCGCCAGTACTGTGGCGTAAGGTGAAGCCCGCCCTGTCAGCAGGACGTGTACAGAGCGTTGCTGTACGTCTGATTGTAGAGCGCGAACGCGAAATTCAGAACTTCCAGAGCGAGGCTTACTATAGCATTGCAGGTATCTTTGCCATCACCAACGCCGACGGTTCACAGACCGAGGTAAAAGCCACGCTGGCACAGCGCCTGAAGACTCACGAGGAGGTGGAGCAGTTCTTGCAGCAATGCATTGACGCCACCTATACCGTCCAGTCTGTCAGCAAGAAACCCCTGAAGCGTACCCCTGCTCCTCCCTTCACCACTTCTACCCTGCAACAAGAGGCTGCCCGTAAGTTAGGCTTCACCGTCAGTCAGACGATGATGGTTGCCCAGCACCTGTACGAACACGGACAGATTACCTATATGCGTACGGACTCTGTGAACCTCTCTGGTCTGTGTATCAATGCCAGCAAGGAGGAGATTACGAAGCTCTACGGCGAGGAATACAGCAAGGTACGCCAGTATCACACCAGTTCGAAGGGCGCCCAGGAGGCTCACGAAGCTATCCGTCCCACCTATATGGATCGTACGGAGATTGAGGGAACAGCCCAGGAACGCAAGCTCTATGAGCTTATCTGGAAACGTACCATCGCCAGTCAGATGGCTGATGCAGAGATAGAGAAGACCACCGTCAACATCGCTATCAGTGGTAGTGAGGAGCAGTTTGTTGCTCAGGGCGAAGTACTGAAGTTTGATGGTTTCATCAAGGTTTACCGTGAATCTGTTGACGATGAAGACAACCAAGAAGAAGAAAGCCACATCCTGCCACCACTGAAGAAAGGTATGGTGCTGACCCGTCGTGAGATTCAGGCTACGGAGCGTTTCAGCCAGGGTCCCCAGCGCTACACGGAGGCTTCGCTGGTACACAAGTTGGAGGAACTGGGTATCGGTCGTCCGTCAACTTACGCCCCCACTATCTCCACCATCCAACAACGTGAATATGTGCACAAGGGCGATAAGAAAGGTGAGGAGCGCAGCTATACCATCGACACGCTGAAAGGTAAGCTCGTCACACAAAAGACACGTAAGGAAATGGCTGGCTCGGACAAGGGCAAACTGTTGCCTTCAGATATCGGTATCGTCGTCAACGACTTCCTGATGAAGTATTTCCCCTCTATCATGGACTATAACTTCACTGCCAAGGTGGAGCAGGACTTCGATAAGATTGCCGAGGGCAAAGAGTCGTGGACAGGAATGCTGAAGGGCTTCTACAAGAAGTTCGAGCCCACGGTAGAGAAGACCATGAATGCCCGTCAGGAGCGTAAGGCCGGTGAGCGCCAGTTGGGTAAAGACCCCAAGAGCGGCAAGCCCGTCTTTGTGAAGATTGGACGCTTCGGTCCTGTGGTGCAGATTGGTTCTGCAGAGGATACCGAAAAACCCCTGTTTGCACAGTTGCCCAGCGACAAGAGCATGGAGGAGCTGACACTGGAGGAGGCGTTGGAACTGTTCCAGTTGCCACGCACTTTAGGTGATTTCGAGGGCTCACCAGTCACCATCGGTGCCGGTCGCTTCGGACCTTACATCCTGCACCAGAAGAAGTACACCTCGCTGCCCAAGGGGACAGACCCGATGGCTATCACGCTCGAAGAGGCTGTCAGCCTCATCAACGAGAAGCGCCAGCAGGAATCACAAAAGCACATGAAGATATTCATTGAGGACGACAAGCTGGAACTGCTCAACGGACGTTACGGCCCCTATCTGGCTTACGACGGCAAGAACTATCGTCTGCCCAAGAACCTGCATGCGAAGGCTGCTGAGCTGACCTATGCAGAGTGTATGGCCATTATTGAGAAACAGAAGAAATGAAGCGCATCATCCTCATAGGCTATATGGGGTCTGGCAAGACCACCGTGGGTAAAGCACTCTCGAAAGAGACTGGCATGATGTTCTATGACCTCGACTGGTATATCGAGAGTCGCATGCGTAAGACCGTCTCGCAGATCTTTGCCGAAAAAGGCGAGCAGGGTTTCCGCAAAATAGAATATAATATGCTACACGAGGTGGCAGAGTTTGAGAATGTCATCATCAGTTGCGGAGGCGGAACACCCTGCTTCTTCGACAATATGGACTATCTGAACCAGCAAGGTGACGTGGTCTATCTGAAAGCTTCGCCAGAGACGCTCTACAAGCATCTGCTCATGGCAAAGATTGAGCGCCCGCTGCTGAAGGACAAGAGTCCAGAGGAGCTGATAGCCTATATCACGGAACACCTGAAAGAGCGTGCGTCCTTCTATGAGAAGGCCCATTATACACTTGACGTTAACGTGCTCGACAACAACGACAAAATAGCCACCAGCGTAGAACGCATCAAATCATTATTATCCCTATAAGGCCTATAAGGCTCATAAGACCCATAAGTCATATAAGACCCATCAAACTATGAAGAAATGGACCATCGACGACTCTAAGGAGCTGTACAACATCAATGGCTGGGGCACCAGCTACTTCGGTATCAACGAAGAAGGAGACATCTATGTGACTCCTTGTAAGGATGACACGCAGATAGACCTGCGTGAGGTGATGGACGAACTGTCGCTACGCGACGTGCAGGCCCCGGTACTGCTACGCTTCCCAGATATTCTCGATAATCGTATTGAGAAGACCTGGAGCTGTTTCAAGAAAGCCGCTGAAGAATATGACTACAAGGCCGAGAACTATGTAGTGTTCCCCATCAAGGTGAACCAGATGCAGCCCGTTGTCGAGGAGATAATCTCGCACGGCGCTAAGTTCAATCTGGGTATCGAGGCTGGTTCCAAGCCTGAGTTGCATGCTGTCATCGCTGTACAGTGCCAGAGCGACTCCATTATTATCTGTAACGGTTACAAAGACCAGTCGTACATCGAACTGGCCCTGCTGGCACAGAAAATGGGTAAACGCATCTTCATCGTTGTAGAGAAGCTGAACGAACTGGATATCATTGCCCGTGAGGCTAAGAAGTTGGGTGTGCGTCCCAATATTGGCATCCGCATCAAGCTGGCCAGCAGTGGCAGTGGCAAGTGGGAAGAGAGCGGTGGTGATGCTTCTAAGTTCGGACTGACCAGTGCCGAACTGTTGGAGGCCCTCGACCTGTTGGAGAAGAAGGACATGAAAGACTGTCTGCGACTCATCCACTTCCATATCGGTTCTCAGATTACGAAGATTCGTCGCATACAGACCGCCCTGCGTGAGGCTTCACAGTTCTATGTGCAGCTACACAAGATGGGCTATAACGTTGACTTCGTAGATTGTGGTGGTGGACTTGGTGTCGACTACGACGGCACACGCTCACCATCGAGCGAATCGTCTGTCAACTACTCCATCCAGGAGTATGTCAACGACTGCATCTATACCTTTGTCGATGCTGCCAACAAGAATGACCTACCCCACCCCAACCTGATTACAGAGAGTGGTCGTTCACTGGCTGCCCACCATTCGGTACTCGTCATCGACGTGCTGGAGACAGCATCGCTGCCTGAGATGCCTGAGGAGTTTGAGCCAGATGAGAATAGCCATCAGTTGGTTAAAGACCTCTATGAGATATGGGACAACCTCAGCCCACGCAACGTATTGGAAGACTGGCACGATGCCGAACAGATTCGTGAGGAGGTACTCGACCTCTTCTCACATGGCATTGTTGACCTGAAAACGCGTGCAGAGATTGAGGCGATGTACTGGAGTGTCTGTCATGAGATTCACGCTCTCGCCAAGAACCTGAAACACGTTCCCGAGGAGTTAATGAACATTGACAAGCTGTTGGCAGACAAGTACTTCTGCAACTTCTCGCTATTCCAGTCGCTGCCTGACTCATGGGCCATCGACCAGATATTCCCCATCATGCCTATCCAGCGTCTGAACGAGCGTCCTACACGTAATGCCACCATCCAGGATATTACCTGCGACTCTGACGGAAAGATAGCAAACTTCGCTACCAACCGTCATAACTCGCACTCGCTGCCTGTACATACGCTGAAGAAGAACGAGAAATACTATCTGGGGGTATTCCTGGTGGGTGCCTATCAAGAGATTCTCGGTGACATGCACAACCTGTTTGGCGACACCACTGCAGTACACATCTCTGTAAAGGATGGTGCCTACCATATCGACCAGATATTCGATGGTGAAACTGTTGAGGAGGTGCTGGAATACGTGCAGTATAACCCCAAGAAGCTGGTACGCCAGTTGGAGATATGGGTGGCCAAGAGCGTCAAGCAGGGTAAGATCTCGCTGGAAGAGGGTAAGGAGTTCTTGAGCAACTACCGCTCAGGCCTCTACGGATACACCTATCTGGAATAACTCGTTATATCGAAATATCGATAATAAATATGAAGGAGAAACTAACCATAGTTAAAGTAGGAGGAGCTGTAGTAGAAGACGAACTGCAGCTCTCTCAGTTATTACGCGACTTCTCAGCCATTGAGGGTCGCAAGGTACTGGTACACGGTGGTGGTCGCAAAGCTACCAAGATGGCTGAGCGTCTAGGTATCGAGACTCAGATGATCAACGGACGACGCATCACCGATAAGGATATGCTGGAAGTGGTCACAATGGTGTATGGCGGACTGGTCAACAAGAACCTAGTAGCTCGTCTGCAGGCCAACGGTGTCAACGCCCTTGGACTAACTGGTGCCGACGCTGACGTTATCCGCAGTCATAAGCGCCCAGTCAAAGTGGTAGACGGTTCCCCCGTCGACTACGGTTTTGTTGGCGACGTGGACCGCGCTTCAGGCTCAACACTAGGTCACCTCATTGAGGCAGATATCACCCCCGTGATGGCTCCGTTGACACACGATGGCGAAGGACACATCCTTAACACCAACGCTGACACCATCGCCTCAGAGACAGCCAAGGCGCTGGCTTCGCTCTATGACGTGACGCTCATCTTCTCGTTTGAAAAGAAAGGGGTACTGAGCAATCCCGATGACGACGAGAGCGTTATCCCTGTCATCACCCATGCCGACTTTGAACGCTACAAGGCTGATGGCACCATCAGCGGTGGCATGCTGCCCAAGATAGAGAATGCCCTCAGTGCCGTTGACGCTGGTGTCAGTCGTGTCATCATCACACTGGCTACAGCCATTGATGGACTGCACGGAACAATTATCCAATGAAGCAAATCAGTTTCCAGTCCGATATCCTGCCGTTGAAGAACGAGCTCTACAGGATGGCACTCCGCATCACAATGAATGCTGCGGACGCTGAGGATGTTGTGCAGGAAACGATGATGAAGGTGTGGAACCGTCGCGACCAATGGGACCAGATAGAGTCCATTGAGGCCTTCTGCCTGACCATCTGCCGTAACCTCTCACTAGATAAGGTACGACGTATGGACAACCAGACACAGTCGCTGGATGCTGCCTACGACCCTAAAGACCAGGGTGTCGCCTCCAACCCTGAAGAGCAGGCCATACAGAGCGACCGCATCCGACTGGTACGTCAAATGATCAGTCAGTTGCCTGAGAAACAGCGCAGTTGCATGCAGTTGCGCGATATGGAGGGCAAGAGCTACAAGGATATTGCCACCATTCTCGACATCACGGAAGAACAGGTGAAGGTCAATATTTTCAGGGCTCGACAAACAATTCGTGAAAAATTTAAGAGATTTCTGTAACTTTCTGTTTTAACAAACGTCTTTAATATAGAAAAAGGCAAAAAGTATGGACTACAAGTACATCGAACAACTCATGGAGCGCTACTGGAACGCTGAGACTACTCTCGAAGAGGAGAGCATTCTGCGTTCTTTCTTCCGCCAGGAGAACATCCCTGCGGAGATGGAGTCTCTGCGCGCGCTCTTTGCCGACGAGGCAACAGATGAGGTGTTAGGCGATGACTTTGATGCCCGTATGTTGGAGATGATTCGCGAGGAAGAGGCTCCCAAGGCAGTTAAGGCCCGTGAGATTACACTCACACGTCGCCTGATGCCGCTCTTCAAGGCCGCTGCCGTTATCGCTATCATTCTGACGATTGGTGGTGCCCTGCAAGCACCCTGGGACAACAGCTGGAACACACCGCAAGACTATGCACGCATCCAGCAAGACATCGACAGTGTAGCTGCCGTCAGTCCCATCCAAGCCGAGAACATGAGCGACTGGTCTGCTGACAGTACCAGCATCCTCATGGAAAGGCCCAAGAACTAGATTTTTTCTATGCTTTCTCTATATTTACAAATCAATGTTAGTTAAAACACCGAAACTGTGAAGTTTCATTTCTCTCAAATTTTTCATAACATACTAACGAAGAACGGGCTGCCCTACTGATGTGTCAGAGAGCAGCCCGTTCAAATAAAATATAAGGGTAAGTGAGTATGGTTTCAGAAAAGTTTTGTAACTTTGCATCCGCTTATGAACAGACTATTGTATCATCTTGTAGCCTTCGTCATCGTGGCGGTATGGGGAACGACGTTCGTTTTCACCAAACTACTATTGATGGCAGGACTAACAGCGGCACAGATCTTTGTGTGGCGCTTCATGATAGCCTATATGCTATTGTTGGCCTATGCGGTGGTGTTGCACTGGCTAAAGAGACGCACCTTCAGGCTCTTTTCTTCTACTTGGAAAGATGAGCTACTGATGCTAGGACTGGGTGTGACGGGTGGGTCACTGTACTTTCTGGCGGAGAATACGGCTATGGTCTATACCACCACAACAAACACATCGCTGATAGTCTGCCTGTGTCCGCTATTTGCCTCGCTGCTCATCTCCATGTTCTACAAGTCGGAACGGCTTCACGGCATCCAAATAGCGGGAACACTGATGGCGGCAGTGGGTGTAGTCATTGTGGTACTTAATGGCCATTTCGTGCTTCATCTGTCACCATTAGGCGACACACTGGCCTTTGTCGCCTGCCTGTGTTGGGCACTCTACTCGCTATTGCTAATACCCGCCAACAAGCGTTATGATATCGTATTCACCACACGCAAGGTGTTCTTTTATGGTCTGGTGTCGATGATTCCGTATTTCCTCATCAAGCCAGAGGAGGCCGACACCTTCACCACTGCAATGATTCAGGCGTTCACCTTGCCTGTCATCCTAAACCTATTGTTCTTAGGCTGCATAGCGTCGATGCTCTGTTTCCTGACGTGGAATTGGGTGATGAAGAAACTAGGAGCTGTGGTGGCAACGAACTACGTCTATTTCAATCCCGTCGTCACTGTAATCTTCGCTTGGATTGTACTCTCAGAACGCATCACCATCTACTTCCTTGCAGGTACCCTGCTGATATTGATAGGAATGTTTGCCCTGAATAAAGGAGAAAAGAAAGAAAATAGGTAATTGGAGCTATAGACGCCCTGTCTCTCTGTAACTGAAGTAACTGCCATCGGTAAGAATGACGTGATCCATAAAGTGGATGCGCATCAGTTGGCAAGACCTTTGCAGTTGGTTGGTCAGGTCGTTGTCTGCAGTACTGGGGCGCAGGTTGCCAGAAGGGTGGTTGTGGCAAACGGCAATGATGGTGGCGTTGGCAAGAACGGCTTCACGCATGATAATGCGGATATCGACACTAACCTCAGTGATGCCACCATGCGAGATGCATACTTGTTTGATAAGTCGATGGTTCTGATTCATCAGCAGGAGCCAGAATTCTTCCACGTCCGAGTCCTGAAGAACAGGGTGCATGTGGTTGTAAATCTTGGTGGCTGTCCCCAGGTCAGGACGTTCCTCAGCCTTCTCCATCTGGCGACGCTTACCCAGTTCACAGGCAGCAAGAATAGTAATTGCTTTGGCTGGTCCCACACCGTTGTAGTCGCAAAGCTGACGAAGAGTCATCTTACCTAGCGTATTGAGGTTGTTGTTGCAATCGTTCAGAATACGTTTCATAAGCGAAACAGCATCCTCTTGGGGTGAACCAGAACCAACAAGAATGGCTAACAACTCGGCATCCGACAGCGCCTGTGAGCCAAGCGCCATCATCTTCTCGCGTGGCCTGTCCTCCTCAGCCCACTGGTTGATGTTGAGTTTTTCCATTATTTATAGAAATTCTTTTCGAAGGCCGTAAACTCGTCCTGTTTCAAGACGCAGCGCTTCCACCAAGACTCAATGAAGCCAAAACCATAGCCCATGAGCTGAACAAAGGCAGCAGGGATACTGAGAAAGCCTACCCAAAGGCTCTTGTTCTGCAGGGTAGAGTCAACAAGGATGAGCAGACAGTAAAGCAATAAGGGCAATAGCGTCAATCCATAACAGAACGGAGCAAGCAGCAAACAGCCGATGACGCCTAAGGTAAACACCATTGGCAACAGGTGAACGAGCTTCATCGTGCCAGGATGACGTTTCTCCAAGTTAATACGCGCTATACCACTATTATATACCTGACGGAAGAATTTGCGGAAGTCTGTACGACGCTTGTGCCATACCCATGCATCAGGGAAGAGCTGTGGCTGATAGCCAGCCTCAACGATGCGATACGAAAAATCGACATCCTCGCCAAAACGCATCTTCGAGAAACCACCCAACTGCTGGTAGACATCGCGACGAATACCCATGTTGAACGAACGGGGGAAGAACTTATCCAGCTTTTTCTTGCCACCACGAATGCCACCCGTCGTAAAGAACGACGTCATCGAATAGCTGATGGCCTTCTGTATCGGGGTGAACGACGGATGAGCAGCATCAGGACCACCAAAGGCGACAATGGCTGATGGCTGATGGCTGATGGCTGAGTCGACTGCAGCTAAATAGCCA
>JAEEGH010001685.1_pt1 | contig 62417 bp, 49 predicted proteins | sample 9134181 | NCBI WGS metagenome assembly JAEEGH01 (sample SAMN16246544, study PRJNA631951) | gut metagenome | biome: gut microbiome; feature: rumen; material: DP-attached | host: Bos | place: Iran: Karaj | collected 2018-10
GACACACAGACAACCTTCATGGCAGGCGGCGACATCAACATCTACCCATGCTTGTGGGAAGAGGACAAGGCTCCCGTGACGGCCAACAGCAAGGGACTGGTTCGCTATCGTGCTGGGGTGATGGTGGAAGAAGACGGCAGGACGCGCATGAAGCGTTACCGCGACGGCATGAACGGTCCCAAGTATGAGACGCTCTTCCAGACGGCCCACGCCGATGTGAAGCGTACTCGCGAGATGAACCACGGACAGCGCGGATGCCTGAAGGTGGAGTTCAGATTTCCACGCCGTTATCCGCTTTCGCTGATGAAGAGCCTCTACGGTCAAGAGTCTGAGGAGATCATGTCTTATTTTAACTCAAGAAAGGAGGAAACTGTATGGTAAACCGACTGATTGCACTGAACACCAAGCATTTCGCCGACAAGCAGAAAAACAATCGGGGATATGCAGAAACCCAAACTGGGGAGCAGCTTGACGAGCTGCTCCGTCAGGAGTGGCTTCGCCGTGACGTCGCAGACATTCGTGCCGGACGGGAGGAGAAAAAGGACTGGTTGCCATTCATCTGCCCTCACTACACGGCATTCAAGGACAACCATCGTGCGCAGGATTGCATCATACCAGAAGCATTTACCTTTATGACGTGTGTGGATATTGACAATCCCAAATTGGTGCGACAGGCCTTTGCGAAGGCGCTGGAGGTGAACAGGGACGACATGTCGGAGTGGAAGGACATGGTGCTGCGTGAGGCTTATTCAGCTCGCGGCAAGGGCCACATCTACATCCGCATTCCCAAGGGCATGACCATCGAGGAGGCCCAGCGTGCTTTCTGCGAGGATATTGGCTTCGATGCCAATGAGTTGCTTGACGCGTCATGCTTCACACCCGAGAGGTACATTTATGTGACAGGTATCGACCAGGAAGTTTATCGCTCTGAGCATTGGCTGGAGCCCATTGAAGGCGAAGAGTTGGAGGAGTGCCGCGAGGCTTATCTGCAACGGGGACTTGATGTAGATGGAAGACCGCTGGTTGCAAATGCACAGGGGAACACACAGGGGACAGTCCCTCAGTGCTCCGCAAGCTCCGCACAGCAGGGACAGTCCCCATGTGTTCCAGCCGATGGGCGTACATTATACATCTTTGATGCTTGCATGAAAGAGGCAGAGTTGACACCCGACGTGCTCATCGTGGAAGGGCATCGGCATGAGGCGCTGAAAAGCATTCTCTCTGTAGGGGCTGCCCAGTTGTTGAAGAAGCCAGAGTTGCTGGGCGTGCTGCAAGTCCGCATGGCGCAGAATTGGCAAGACAAGAATATTCAGCAGTTGGTAGATGATTTCTATTCGAAATACTGTGACCCCAATCAGAAGATGTCGCAGTTCCAGCGGAAGGTATTGGCCAAGTCGCTGAAAAGTACACAAAAAGAACCGTCCCCTTTGTGTACTTTGGAGATTCCCGAAATGCCGAAGAAACTGCCGAAGGTGGTTCAATTGCTCACCTCGAAGACTCCCGACATCTATAAGCCTGCTGTGGCTCACGCTATTTTTCCGTCTTTGGGAGCACATTTATGGAAGGTACGTTTCCCGTATATCGACAATGTGATGCACGAGGCTACCTTTATGAACGTGCTGATGGCTGGAACGGGAGCCGGTAAGGACTGTATATCACAACCCATCAACCACATCATGGCCGACATCCGCCGCCGCGATGCAGAGAACCTGAAGCGTGAGGCCGACTGGAAGAAGGAGGTGAACTCGAAGGGCTCCAACAAGGACAAGCGCCAGCGTCCTGAAGGGCTTGTCATCCAGGAGGTTGACCCCGATATGACCAACCCTGCCTTCGTGATGCGCATGGCCGAGGCCGACGAGCATTTCCTCTATACGAAGATGAACGAGATAGACCAGTTTGACGCCCTTCGCGGTTCGGCCCGTGGCTCGCAGCAGTTTCAGATCATGTGTCTGGCCTTCGATCCCGACAACCGTTACGGTCAGACGCGTGTAGGTACACAGTCGATCACAGAGAAGGTCTGCATCCGATTCAATTGGAATGCTGCAACAACCATCCAGAAAGGACAGCGCTATTTCCGCAATGTCCTGACCGACGGGCCAATATCGCGCATCAACTTCTGTACCATCCCAGAACGTGAAATCGGAGCCGACATGCCCGTCTATGGCACCTATGATGCTGCTTTCGACGAAGAATTAAAACCCTTCATTGATCGCCTCTGTCGTGCTGCTGGCGTGATAGACTGCCCCCAGGCTTTCCGTCTGGCCAAGCGACTGAGGGATGAATGTGCCGAGTTTGCCCGTCTCTCTCAATCGAGGGTTTATGAGAACTTATCGTTCCGTGCCAATGTCATTGCCTATTTGAAGGCTTGTGTGCTCTACATCTGCAACGACTACAAATGGAGTCGTGAGATAGAAGAATTTGTGCGTTGGAGCCTTCAGTATGACATGTACTGTAAGATGACATTTTTCGGCGAGGCCATCGAAAATGCCAATCGTTCTACTGATGAACAGACAGGGCGTCGTGGTCCGCGCAACCTGCTCAAGTTGCTGCCCGACGAGTTTACCGTCCACGATGCCGACCTCATCCGACAAGCCAACGGCATGGACACTCGCGGTACTCGAAACATGCTCTCACAATGGGTTCATCGCGGCTACATCTTACAGATGACAGATGACAGTTTTTGTAAAAGTAAAAAAGTAAAAGGGTAAAAAATGGAACTGATATTAGAACGTATAGCAAAACGCAAGAGCTACACGATTGGCAGGCTTTACATTCAGAGGTGTGTTGATGACGAGTATCTGGCTGGGACTGAGAACCAGTATTTCTGCGACACGCTGGAGCCCACTTGGCGCGACTATGCTCACGGGGCGTACAAGGTGAAAGGGCGCTCGGCCATCCCCGAAGGGCGTTACGCCGTGGTGATCTCGTGGAGTCCGAAGTTCGAGCAGTGGCTGCCGATATTGCTTGGCGGCCCCGTGTTCAAAAAGCAATGGCAGGGTGTGCGCATCCATGCGGGCAACACCGTCAAGGACACCGAGGGGTGCATCCTGGTAGGCAAGAACCGCGAAGTGGGCAAAGTCCTTGACAGCCGCATCTGGCTGCACCGCCTCAAGCAGAAAATCGTCGAAGCCAAGGGTAGGGGCGAGGCCGTCTGGCTCACCATCAAATAGCCTTAGCTCACAGGGGGGGCTGTGAGCTCCCTGTGAGCTAAAGGATGCTTGCCAGTCTGTTGCGCAGTTGTTCGGCTTCGCTCTTGCGGATGGACAACACAATCTGGCAGACGTTATCGTAGGTTTGTGAAAGGATGCGCGGATTCATGTCCTTGACGATGCGCATCACATCGTTCATCTGAGGGTAGGAGAAGGAGTGGGTGACGACCTCCTCCACCTGGCGCGTCTCGACGGCGGCATGGGCAAGGGCGTCGGCGGCGGCCTCGCGATAGGCTACGATGAGTCCGCTGGTGCCGAGGTTGACACCGCCATAGTAGCGTACGACGACAATGAGGATGTCGGTCAACTGGTTGCTGTTAATCTGCCCCAAGATGGGTTTGCCGGCCGTGCTGCTGGGCTCGCCGTCGTCGTTGGCGCGAAACTCGCTGCGCTCAGCGCCAAGCATGTAGGCATAGCACACATGGCGGGCATCATAGTATTTCTTACGGTAGGCAGCCACCAGTTCCTTCACCGCGTCGACTGTCTCAACGTGATGGGCAAAAGCGAGGAATTTACTCCGCTTCTCGGTGTAATATCCCTCGCTTGTTGTTGCTATGGTCTTGTATTCGTCAGTCACGTTTATGAGAGTTTGTGGATGACCAGTCCTGAACGCAGCTTGGGTTCGAACCATGTTGCCTTCGGCGGCATAATCTTACCGCTGTCAGCAATATCCATAATCTGCTGCATGGTGACGGGGTAGAGCGCCAGGGCAGCACGCATCTCGCCGGAGTCGACGCGGCGCTTCAGCTCGCCTAAGCCGCGCAGACCGCCAACGAAGTCGATGCGCTTTGACGAACGCAGGTCGCCGATGTTCAGGATGTTGTCAAGGATGAGGCGGCTCGAAATGTCGACGTCGAGGACACCGATGGGGTCGCTGTTGTCGTAAGTGCCTTCCTTAGCCACAAGACTGTACCAGTGCTGGTCGAGATAGAGTGAGAACTCGTGCAGGCGACCGGGTTTGTAGATGTCCGTGCCCTTGTCCTCGACGGTGAAGTTCTGCTGCAGTGCGGCAAGGAACGCTTCGCTGCTCAGTCCGTTGAGGTCTTTCACCACGCGGTTGTAGTCGAGGATGGTGAGCTGCGATGCCTGGAAGCATACGGCCATGAAGTAGTTGTACTCCTCGTCGCCGCGGTGGTTGGGGTTCTGGCGCTGCTTCTCGGCACCTACCAGCGCAGCAGCTGCTGAGCGGTGATGTCCGTCGGCGATATAGAGGCTTGGCATCTTGGCAAACTCGGCGGTGACGGTAGCCATGTCGGCGGCATCGCTGATGACCCAGAACTGATGGCGGAAACCGTCGATGGGGGCAATGAAGTCGTAGACGGGCTCGGTGGCGGCATAGCGCATGATGAGGGCGTCGAGGACGGCATTGTCGGGATAGGCGAAGAACACCGGTTCGATGTTGGCATTGTTCACGCGGACGTGCTTCATGCGGTCTTCCTCCTTGTCACGGCGCGTCAGCTCATGCTTCTTGATGTTGCCGGCCATGTAGTCGTCGGTATGGGCGCACACCACAAGACCGTACTGCGTGCGGCCGTTCATGGTCTGGGCATAGATATAATAATGCTCCTCGGGGTCCTGTACGAGCCATCCCTTGTCCTGGAACTTCTGGAAGTTCTCGGCAGCACGCTCATAGACACGCGGGTCGTACTCGGAGGTGCCTTCAGGGAAGTCAATCTCGGGTTTGATGATGTGATAGAGACTCTTCTCGTTGTCGCCGGCCTCGGCACGTGCTTCGTCAGAGTCCAGCACGTCGTAGGGGCGACTCTCCACCTGCTCCACCAGTTCACGGGGAGGGCGGATGCCTTTAAATGGTTTTACGATGGCCATTTTGAGATTAAAAATTAAATATTAAAAATTAAATTTAGAGGTTGGCCTTGATTTTCTCGATCATTTCTGCATACTCGGCATCGGTGAGATACACCTTGCCGGGGTTCATCTGGAACGTGCCGCCGTAGTCGGGACCGTCGACGTATTTGGGAGCCAGATGGAAATGAAGGTGTGAGAGCTTGTCGCTGTAGGCACCGTAGTTAATCTTCTCAGGGTTGAAGGCGCGTTGCATGGCGCGGGTCACGCGGGCCACATCGGCCATGAAGGCATTGCGGTCGTCGTCGCTGAGCTCGTTGAGGTCGTTGACATGGTCTTTATAGGCCACGAGGCAACGTCCACGGTAGGTTTGTTCCTTGAACAGGAAAGCACGGGATACGGAGAGCTCACAAATCTCAATCATCAGGTCGTGAAGGGTCTGATTGTTGGTGCAGTAGAGGCACTGCTTGGGGTCACTTTGCATAGTAGAATGTTATTTTTAGTTTAAATGATTCGGCAAAATTACGGAAAAATCTTGAAATGGCAAAATTATTTGGTGTAGAAGTCTATCAGACTGCTGATTGCCTGCTGGCAGACGGGGCAGAATTCTGAAATCTCGTTGGTGCGCATGCGACAGTCTTCCGCACCGCGCCACACCCCGTGCGAGAGATAGCCGCCGCCCTCAACGATGCCTGCCTTGCCCTGGTCGATGAGGTTCTGCCATTTGGGATGCTCGGGATGCGTCGTCAGGTTGGGCTCCCAGGGTTCCGTGTCAGCATAGTACATGGGGTCGTCGTCGCCGTAGGGATATTCGTCGCCTAAGCCGCCGAAGGAGTGACCGAACTCATGAACGACAACAGGGCAGAACCACTTGCCCCGCGTATAGCTGAGGTCATAGGAGTTATAAATGCCTCCGCCGCCGTAGTGTGCCGTGTTGGCCAGGACAATGATGTGCTCGTAAGGTGTGCCTGCCAGCACGTCGTGCAGGTGTTTCAGGTGTAGGGTTGTCAGGTAGCGCTCCGAGTAGAACGTGTCGAAATGCGAGCCGAGGGCCGTTTCAAGCCAGATGCCTTTGCCTGGCTGACTGACGTCGGTGTCCTGCGAGGGACTCAGCATCGCAACGATGTTGAAGCAGTCACGCCGGGAGCGGAACGGCTCGTGGTTGAAGAGGGCATCCATGGCCTCACGGCAGTCGTCGAGATACTGTGGCAGTTGAGCTTCGGTATAGCCCTCGGCAACAAAGGCGATATGGATGCAATGCAGTGTGTCGGCAGCCTGTTGCAGGGTGACGTAGGGCGTCTTGGCTACCAGTCGGCGGATGAGGATGTCCTGAGGGTCGACCTCATGCTGCATGGAGGCCATAACACGGTCGTGGAAGTCGCGGATTTCGACGCTGACCGTCACGCGGTGGCGTGGATAGGGGATGAGGAACACGTTCTCGAACGAACGCTTTACCCGTTTGGCTTCAGCAGTGGTCAGCCATTCCTGGAAGAGCGTCGAGAAACTGTGCCGGTAGAGCGTATCGCCATTGGCGGCATCGCAGACGGTGATGCTGCCGTTGCCTTTGAGCGGTAGCGAGGACAGATTGTGTCGCCTGCCGTACCACCGCGGTGAACATGACAGTTCGTCAAGACTGATGTCCTGTCGGTTACAGTCACCGGCAAAGACATAGTCGAGACGCAGCGTGGAGTCGGCAAAATGCTGTTGGAAGTCTTGCGCGGCGGTGTTGGCACAGACCAGTGTCAGCAGCCATATCAATGAAAGGGTGAATCGTTTCATAGGATGTCAGGAATGAGTCGTTGGATATAGGGACGGGACCAGTCGCGCTCATGATAGCGCTGTTGGTCATATTGCATCAGGTCGAGGTCGATGGTGACATGGCTGCCGCTGCGACCCAGGTCAGCCTCTACTGCTTTCAGCACTTGTTGCAGGGTTTCGGGGGATAGGGTAGTGGTGCCAACGGCAAGGCGATTCATGTAAAAGATGCCTGTACCGTGGATGTCTTCGGTCCACAGCAGACGCGAAAAGCGAATGTCGTCGAGGATGACAGACAGGCGTTGCGAGGCCCACGTCATGTGGAGTGCCTGCTGCCAGTTGGAACCAAGGGCAATCATCACCTGACTCATCACTATACTCTGGCTTTCTTGTTTTCCCGTTCCTTCAGGATGCCGTGCCGGTAAGCATAAAGCAGTTGGCGAAGGTCTTCTATCTGTTGGCGCAACTCTTCACCCTTGTCGGTGTCAGCTACCAGCATACGGTGCGTGGAGAGCTCAACAAGTTGGGTTGTCGACTTGATGTCGATGCCTCGCTGGATAGCGTCTTGCGGACTGGTAAACGGTTCGTGCTGAACAAGTTGGAACCCTCGGCTGTGGTAAACCAGCGTATAACCTGCTATGCCTGTTTCCGAGTGGTAGGCCTCCGAGAAACCGCCGTCAATCACCATCAGTTTGCCGTTGGCCTTGATGGGGTTCTCGCCCTTTGAGGCATGCACCGGTACATGGCCGTTGATGATGTGTCGGTTCTGTCCCGTTACGCCAAAGGCATCCAGAATGCGGTCGCAAACGGCTTCGTTGTCGCGCAGCTGGAAGTAGTTGCCTTTCTCCTCCTTGAACATGGCCTTGTCCTTCAGGAAGTAGCGTTCAAAGGTGGCCATCTTAGACTTGTCGAACAGGGGGGAGTTCTTTCCACACCAAAGGTACAGGAAGTAGTCACGGGCATAGAGTCTTTCCTCGACTGGTGTGTCGCTTTGGAAGGCGGAGCGCACCATCATGCCGATGCGGTGCATCAGCTCTTTGCCGCTATATTGCTTGCCGGGATAGAGCTCGACCTCTTTCAGCGAACCGTCGTCATTCAGCGGTACAGCAGCATGGAACAGCAGGTTCTGGTTGCAGATGGTGTACATACAACCATGGGAGAGTATCATCTTGATGTGTTTCTGCAATTTCTCGCTGACACGGAACGAATGGTGCAGTTTCTCCATCAGCTGGTGCTCTTCCGGCGTCAACTCATAGGGATTCTTGGGGTCGATGGTGGGGAAATGGCAGGAGGTCATTTCATAGTCCTTGCCGCCGATGACACAGACACCACGCTCGAAGTCGATACACTCCAGCAGACAGCGGTCTGCCATGTGCCATTCAGGACGGCGCTGGAATATCTGAGCCTCCTTCTTGAACTGGATGACGGCAATGGCCTTGTGCATTTGTGCTGTCAGGCGCTGGTATTTCTCCTCCATCGTGTTTCCCTTCATCAGCTTGGGATAGAACTCCTGGCAGGGGTCATCCTGATAGTATTCCATGGCAAAGGTGGCCAAGGGGACGAGGTTGATGCCGTAAGCCTCTTCGATGGTTGCCAGGTTAGCGTAGCGCAGCGACAGGCGCAGCACATTGCAGATGCAGGCATTGTTGCCCGCACAGGCACCCATCCACAGCATGTCGTGGTTGCCCCACTGGATGTCCCATGAGTGGTACTGCCGCATGGTGTCGAGAATGATGTGGGCACCGGCACCTCGGTCGTAGATGTCGCCGAGGATGTGCAACTGGTCGATGGCAAGGCGCTGTATGACGTTACACAAAGCGATGATGAAGTCGTCGGCACGTCCTGTCGATATAATGCTGTCGACGATGACGCTGACATAGGCAGCCTTGTCGGTATCGTCGGTGCGCTCGTGCAGCAGCTCCTCGATGATATAGGCAAAGTCTTCCGGCAGCGACTTACGCACTTTGGAACGGGTATATTTCGACGAGACGTCACGGCAGACGGCCACCAGACGGTGGATGGTGATATGATACCAGTCGTCGAGGTCTTCTTGTTCGGCTTCCTTGATGAGTTCCAGCTTCTCCTCGGGGTAATAGATGAGCGTACACAGTTCCCGGCGTTCCTTTTCGCGGATGTCGCCGGCAAACAGTTCACTCACCTTACGGCGGATGTTTCCCGAAGCGTTCTTGAGGATATGCTTGAAGGCAGCACTCTCACCATGCAGGTCAGCCAAGAAGTGTTCCGTACCTTTCGGCAGGTTCATGATGGCCTCCAGATTGATGATTTCTGTCGCAGCTGCCGCGATATTGGGGAAGGTGTTCGACAGCAGTTGCAAGTAGTGCATGTCCCGGTTAGTAGCGTCTGTTTTCATAGTTCTATAGTTTTAGATGGTTTTCTATTTGTTGTAGTAACAGTCGTGTGTGGCGGTCGTTGAGGGGAGGGACGGGCATGAAGCCTTCGGTGAGTCCCGTCAGTTCTGCCATCAGCTGCATGAGTCGCCGCACTTGCATCCATAGCTGGCGCTCCTTCAGGGTTTCTGCAAGCACATCCTCTTCACAAGCATGTTGGCGTAGCTCGCGGTCTATCTCACAGAGATGACTGACGGTGAGTGATTTGTTTGCTATCAGTTTCTTGGTATGGCGGAACGTTGCCAGCAGACGGTCGTTCTCTGAGGCGAACTGGTTGCCGATAACGCTCTGGATGCTTTGTATGGGGGTATAGTGACGAGGCAGGAAGTGTTCTATCTTGCTGGCGTCGAGGTCTGGGGCATCCAGATGGAGCACCCTGATGCCACGGTCTATCACGTCACCAAGCTGTTCCTGATGGGCATAGCACAGCACCTTGCGCCACTCTTCGGCAGAAAGCACCAGTGGCGGGAGTGGTTGGCCGAGCCATCGCACATCGCCCGTAATGCCCGATTTGATGAGCGCTTTCAGGGTTTTGCGAGTCTCATCAGACATCAGCTCTAAGGTATTTGTGTCCAAGACCTTACGGTAGAGGGCAAAGGTCATTTGTGCCATCTCCTTGGGCGTAATGCTGCGCGTGATGATGGCATTGCGGATGATGATGCAGCGGCTGTTCCATCCCAGCTTCTCCATACATTCCGATTCCATTTTTCCTTGGATGATGACGGCATAAGCCTGGCGGATAATGTCGCGCTGGTAGAAGATGCGCTTGGGAAGTTTCTCCTTCCAGTAGCCTTCATCCTGAACCCAGGGTTCCAGTTGTCCGTGAGGGGTGACTATCAGTCGGGCTCCTGACCGCAGCGCCATGTTGACGATGGTCCTTGACGAGTTACGCCAGCAGCCGTGCAGGTGCAGGATGTCGTAGTTGCCGCCCTGCAGCAGCGTCTTGGCCTTGCTGGCATCGGTGACGACATGGTTCTCGACTTCCAACCCCATACTGCCAGTAAGTATGTCTACGTGTTGCGTAATCATACTGTCGCCAGGAGGAAGGAAGTGAAGAACTCTCATCGTAACGCTATTTATTTGTTAAAAAGGTTTTTCGACCAGACGTGGATGCGTAATCCTAACAGTCTGTGGCCATGAACATTGTCGTCGTAGTATTTCAGCGTGTCGTGAATGATGCTGCGCGGCACGGCTACGGCATCATAAAGTCCGCGAAGCCTCTTCAGCCATTTGCCTTGATGACCGCGTCTGGAACGTCGCTCAGCTTTCCGTAGCAACGGCACCGCCTCTTGCAGCGATGACCATGACTGGTAAATGGTACCCTCGTCTTTACGGGGATTGTACATCATGACCACCTCGTCCTGTTGCTCGGTAGCCAGTGCCATCATGTCGTCAAGCGAAGTTTCCAAGCATGGCGGGCGGTTGATGTCAGCCAGTACGACCCATTCGCCCTTGGCGGCCTTTGCTCCGATGGTCAGTGCCAGCCGTTGGCGGCAGGGATTAGGCACCGACTTGGGAATAAAGGTGGTATAGAGATGCGGATATGCTGCCTTCAGGCGCTTCAGCGCATCAGGGGTTTCATCGGTTGAGGCATCATCAACGACTATCACTTCATAGGCATTCCGGCACTGCTGTGTCAGAAAGACAAGCAGGTTCTGCTCAATGAGTTCAGCCTGATCGTGTACGGCCATGACCACCGATAGCGTAGGGGTCGCTGTTTCAGTCATCATTTACTTTCTTGTTTAGGTGAGGAAGCCAAGCAGTGCACCAGCAGCAACGGCTGAACCGATGACACCAGCCACATTGGGACCCATGGCATGCATGAGCAGGAAGTTGTGGCGGTCATATTCCAGGCCGAGGTTGTTGGAGATGCGGGCTGCCATCGGCACGGCAGAAACGCCGGCATTGCCAATCAGCGGGTTGAGCTTCTTATCCTTTGGCAGGAAGACGTTCATGAGCTTGACGAACAGCACACCGCTCATGGTAGCGATGATGAAGGCTCCGGCGCCAATGACAAAGATGAAGATGGTATTCAGCGTCAGGAACTCAGAAGCCTGCGTCGAGCAGCCTACGGTCAGTCCTAACAGCATGACCACGATGTCGTTCAGCGCAGCACCGGCAGTCTTGGCAAGACGGGTGGTCTTACCGCTCTCTTTCAGCAGATTGCCAAAGAACAGCATACCCAGCAGGGGCAGACCCGACGGTACGATGAATGTCGTCAGCAACAAGCCGATGATGGGGAACAGGATGCGCTCCGTCTGTGACACCTCGCGGGCGGGCTTCATCTTAATCAGACGCTCCTTCTTGGTGGTGAGCAGGCGCATCAATGGCGGCTGAATCAGCGGTACCAGTGCCATGTAGGAATAGGCGCACACGGCAATGGCTCCCATCAGGTTCGGCGAGAGCTTTGACGACAGGAAGATGGCCGTAGGTCCGTCGGCACCGCCGATGATGGCGATACCTGCTGCCTGGTTGGGCTCAAAGCCTAACGCCAGCGCAAACATATAGGCACCGAAGATGCCAAACTGCGCAGCGGCACCGATGAGCATCAGTTTCGGGTTGGCCAGCAATGCCGAGAAGTCGGTCATGGCACCGATGCCGAGGAAAATCAGCGGCGGATACCAGCCTTGGCGTACACCCTGATAGAAGATGTTGAGTACGGAGTTATCCTCGTAGAGTCCGATTTCCAGTCCGGCATCAGCACGGAAGGGGATATTGCCGAGGATGATACCCAGTCCGATGGGTACGAGCAGCAGGGGCTCGAAGTCCTTCTTGATGGCCAGCCAGATGAAGAAGGCCCCAACGGCTATCATGATGAGATTGCCTGCCGTCACATTGGCAAAGCCTGTGTAGGTCAGGAACTCATTGAAGTTTTCTACTATAAAGTTTGTAAATCCCATATTTTAGCGGTAGCAGATTATTCACTTTTCACTATTCACTGTTCACTTACCCGATGGTCATCATGACGGCACCTTCCATCACGGAGTCACCCTGGTTGACGGTGATGCTGGTAACTGTACCTGCATACTCAGACTCGATGTTGTTCTGCATCTTCATGGCCTCGAGCACAATGACGATGTCGCCGACGGCCACGGTATCACCCACCTTGACATTGATGGCGTTGATGGTGCCGGGCAGGGGCGCCTTGACAGCATTGCCGGCTCCGGCAGGTGCTGCTGCAGGCTTAACAGGTGCGGCAGCAGGAGCAGCGGGAGCGGCGGGTGCCACAGGTGCTGCGGCGGGTGCAGAAGCTGCAGGAGCTGTTCTCTTGGTTGCGGCCAGTGCCGGGTGCTTGGCGGCATTGATAGGTTTCTGCATCTCAATCTCAAAGGGGATGCCGTTGACGTTTACTCTGGCTATTTTGCCTTCTACTTCGGCGATTTCTACCTCGTAGTCTACGCCTTGTACTTTATATTGATATGTTTTCATCTCAGATATTTACTATTTAGTAATTTACGATTTACTATTTATTTACTATTTTACTATTTCATTATTATGCAATTTCAAGATTCACCTTCTACAGATAAATAGTCCAATTATTCAATTGAAAATAAATCGTAAATAGTAAATCGTCAAATTGTAAATGAATTCTAGTGTAGCTCAGGGGCTGTCGGGATGGTTGGCGCGTTGTGCTTGGTGGGCGTGAAAGCCTCGTGCAAATGCGTCATCTGGCTATATTCATCGTCCCAGCCTGTATCTTTCGGCATAATGGTGATGACGCCACTCTCCACGTCGTGGATGTCGTCCTCATACTGGCGCAGGGCCATGCCGATGACGGCCATATAGACTTCCTTGTCGATGCCCTTGGTGTTAAGGCCTTCCTTGAGTATAACGCCTGTCTTGTGTCCGACCTCTATGGTCTTCTCCACCGTCTTGGTGATGGGCTTGATAGGTTGATGGTGTGCAACCTTCTTGGCTGTTTCCATGTGGCGCATCAGCATGCCGAAGAGTGTGAAGGTAATCCACAGCAAGGCGAGGCAGAAGAACACGATACCCATGGCCATGAGTGCCATGCCGAAACCGTGTGGGTCTTCGCGCTTGAACTTCTCAACCTTTGACTCGCTGACCGTTGTCATGTTCTGAATACCTGGCGTCACGCGGTCGGCAGACTTCACCTCCCAGTCCTTGTCCGTACCGTTATTGGCGATGCGGGCATACGACTGGTTGGCCTGTAATACAGGTACCGTCACAGAGTCGATGAGCTGCGTGGCATTACCGTTGTAGAGGGCTATCCACGTAGGCTGCGTAGCGTCAACCTTGACATTGAGATGCAATGAACCCTGCGAGGGCAGGCTGTTCAGTTGGAACACGATGAGCTGTTGACCGCTCAGCTGTGTCCGCTCATCGCCATTGGGTATCTGGCTCATGCGGCTCACGCGCTCCGGAACGCTCATCTTAGCGTTGAGTACGGAGCGGTCTGTGGTCAGGTACATGCCACGGATGTTATACGTCGAGTACGAGATGTTGGCTATCTCCACCCAGGCATTCCTTGCTCCGTATTCGTCAATCAGGCTCGACTCATTGAGCGTCATCACCTCGTTGAGTTTGATGCTGGCATCCATCTGAGCCATCATCGGCAGTGAGGTGAAGGCTAACAGCGAGCCTAACAGGAATCCGATTTTCTTCATTGTTGATTGATTACGTGTATTTCTTCTTTAACTTCTCTAACTTCTTTAACTCCTGCCCCTTATCCGCAGAAGAACAATACGACGATTTGTGCCGTAAAGATGCGGAGGAACATGGCTAACGGGTAAACCGTCGAGTAGCCCAGTGCCGGTGCTTCCTTTGAGCATACGCTGTTAGCATAGGCGAGGGCAGGGGGGTCGGTGTATGTACCGGCTATCATACCCATGATGGTGAAGTAGTTGAAACGGTAGCGCAGACGGGCAATGGGACCGACAATCAGGATGGGTATCACCGTGATGAGGAAACCCGTCAGCACGTACAACATGCCGTCGCCGTCGACAACTGTCGAGAAGAACGTTGCGCCTGCCTTGATGCCTACACTGGCTAAGAAGAGCACGAGGCCTATTTCGCGTAGCATCATATTCGCCGACGTTGTGGTGTAAGTCACCAAGTGTATCTTGTAGCCGTAGCGACCAATGAGGATGGCAATAATCAGCGGACCGCCTGCCAAACCGAGCTTGACGGGAACGGGCATGCCGGGGATGGCGATGGGTAATGAACCGAAGATAAGTCCGAGGAAGATTCCCACGAAGATAGTGGCAATGTTGGGGGCATTCAGCTTGCGCAATGAGTTGCCCATCTTGCTGGCCACACGCTCTACAGCGTCTTCAGGACCTACCACCATAATCTTGTCACCCACCTGCAAGGGCAGTCCTGCCGTTGCGAAGAGGTCGATACCATGACGGGTGACGCGAGTCACATTGACGCCATGCACGCTGGAGAAATGCAGCGACGACAGCGTCTTGCCGTTGATTTTGGGATTGGTGATGAGGATGCGCTTCGATACCAATGGCTGGTCCTGCTGTTCGAAGTCGATGTCGAGCTTCGGACCAATGAATGCCATGATAGCCTCCTGGTCGGCCTCGGCACAGACAATGAGCATCTGGTCGCCTATATGGAAAATGGTGTCGCGGTTGGGGATGCACAGTTCACCCTCGTGAACCAGTCGCGATACGACGAAGTCGCGGTTCAGGAAGTCGTGAACCTGCAGCAGCGTCTTGCCCTCTAAGTATTTGTTCGTCACCTCAAGGTGCATCTTATACGGTTTTTTGTTGGCGGCAGTCTCTTCCATCGCTGTCAGACGAGCCTCTTCCTTCTCTAACCGAACCTTGCAGATATACCTTATTAATATAGTAGCACCGATGATGCCCAGTACACCTAAGGGGTACGCACAGGCATAGGCAGAGGCTATCTGCGGGGCGTTGGCACCAAACACCGTGCCCAGCGCCTCATTGGCAGCACCAAGACCCGGCGTGTTCGTCACGGCACCATAGAGTGTACCCACCATCATGGGCAGGTTCATCTTGTTGCCAGTATCGAAGAAGATGAAGTAGCAGGCAAACATGACGAGGATATTGAGCAGGATGCCTGTTGCAGCAAGTCCGTTGAGCTTGATGCCCTGGGTGCCGAAACTCTCAAAGAAACCAGGTCCCACCTGTAGTCCGATCATATAGACAAAGAGGATAAGTCCGAAATCCTGCACGAATGTCAGGATGTCTGTCGGTGCCGTAAAACCGATGTGTCCTGCCACGATACCTGCAAAAAGTACGAACGTGACACCCAGCGAGATGCCGAATACTTTGAGTTTTCCCAAATACACACCTACGGCAATTACCACTGCATATAACAGGGCAATATGTGCTACCGAATCGGTAACAGTAAACAAATTAGTCAACCATTGAAATGATTCCATACTATGCTATCCTTTGCATTTTTGGGTGCAAAGATACAAAAATATTCCCGAAACACCCTGTATAAAGTTGAAATATTTATTAAAAAGTTCGTCAGTTTGAAAATTAGTTATTATCTTTGCACTTTGTAATGCTTAAAACAAACTTATTATATAATAATACATCAAGAAAAACAAGTTTTATGGCTAACAAAGAAAAACTCTTCAGCGAGTTTACAGCCCCCACCACCCAGGAATGGTTGGACAAGATTGAAGTGGACTTGAAAGGGGCAGACTTCCAGAAGCGACTCGTATGGAGAACAAACGAAGGTTTTAGTGTGCAGCCCTTCTACCGCCGTGAAGATTTAGCAAACCTGAAGACCCCTGACGCTTTGCCAGGTGAATTCCCGTTTGTACGTGGCAACAAGAAGGACTCGAACGAATGGTACATCCGCCAGAACATCAAGGTGGATGACCCTGTAGAGGCTAACAAAAAGGCACTCGACATCCTGAATAAGGGTGTTGACTCGCTGGGCTTCCGCTTTGGCGGTGACAAGGTGAGTGCTGAGTTTATCGAGACGCTGTTGAAGGACATCCGCCTTGACATCGTGGAGGTCAGCTATCGCACCTGCCCGAAACATGCCCTTGAGTTGGCTGATCTGCTGGTGGCCTATTTCGAGAAGCAGGGCTACGACAAGGAGAAGATTGTGGGCGGTGTCGGTTTCGACCCCATCGACAAGATGCTGCAGAAGGGCAAGGACACCACGCCGCTGCTGGAGGTGATGCCTAAGCTCGTCGACAAGCTGAAGGACTATCCCAACCTGCGTTGCGTGATGGTTCACTCGGACACGCTGAACAATGCCGGTGCCTACATCGTACAGGAGTTAGGCTATGCGCTGGCCTGGGGTAACGAATACCTGCAGCAGCTGGTGGATGCCGGTGTCGATGTGGATACCGCTGCCAAGAGCATCAAGTTCTACATGGGCATCTCGGAGAACTACTTCATGGAGATTGCCAAGTTCCGTGCTGCCCGCCTGCTGTGGGCGCAAATCGTGAAGCAGTACGAGCCGAAGTGCGAATGCGCCTGCAAGATGGTGATAAATGCCTCTACGTCAACGTATAACCAGACTGTGTTCGACAGCTACGTCAACCTGCTGCGCTCGCAGACGGAGGCCATGAGTGCCGCCCTCGGTGGTGTCCATTCGATGGTGGTGACACCGTTCGATGCCCCCTACGAGCAGGCTACTGATTTCAGCGAGCGCATAGCCCGCAACCAGCAGCTCATTATCAAGGAAGAGGCTCACTTCGACCGTATTGTCGACCCCGGAGCAGGTTCTTACTACATTGAGCACCTGACGGACGCGTTGGCTCAGGAGGGTTGGAAACTGTTCCTGAAGATAGAGGACGAAGACGGTTTCCTGGCTGCCGTCAAGGCTGGCACCGTTCAGGATGACATCAATGCCACCAATGTGAAGCGCCATGGCGATGCCGCCAAACGCAAGGAGTTCCTGCTGGGCACCAACCAGTTCCCGAACTTTACAGAAAAGAGCGAGGGCAAGCGTGCCTTGGGTTCAGCATGCTGCTGTGGCCATTCTGGAGAATCCGGAATATCCGGAGATTCCGGTATCAAGGCTATCAAGACCACCCGCCTGGCTGCTGACTTCGAGGACCTCCGCATCCACACCGAGGAGACACGCGTGCCGACAGCCTTCATGCTGACCATCGGCAATCTGGCTATGCGCCAGGCCCGTGCTCAGTTCTCATGTAACTTCCTGGCCTGCGCCGGTTACAAGGTCATCGACAACCTCGGCTTCAAGACCGTCGAAGAGGGTGTTGACGCAGCCTTAGAGGCCAAGGCCGACATCGTGGTCATCTGCTCCAGCGACGACGAGTATGCTGAGTATGCCATTCCCGCCTTCAAGTATCTCAACGGCCGCGCCATGTTTGTCGTAGCAGGTGCTCCCGCCTGTATGGACGACCTGAAGGCCGCAGGCATCGAGAACTACATCCACGTCCGCTGCAACGTGCTCGAGACACTTAAAGAGTATAATGCTAAGTTAGGGATATAATTAATTTTTCACCACAGAGATACAGAGAACACAGAGATTTCATGGTAAATAATGACAGACTTTCATTCTTAAATAGCATATCTGATAAGATTATCGGAGCAGCTATAGAAGTACATAAAGAGTTGGGACCGGGCTTGTTAGAGTCCGTATATGAGGTTTGTCTCTATCAAGAACTCAAGAAGCAAGGTGTTTCTGTTGACTGTCAAGTAGATTTGCCTATTATTTATAAGGGTGAGATTACGAACAAGACGTACCGGATAGATATGTTAGTGGAGAATTGTGTCATTGTAGAACTAAAGTCTGTTGATACAATCAATCCTATTCACGAAGCGCAATTGTTGACCTACATGAAACTTCTCAATATCAATCTGGGATTATTAATCAATTTTAATGTTGATATACTAAAAAAAGGCATAAAACGTAGGATATTGGGTTAAAACTCTGTGTCCTCAGTGTCTCCGTGGTGAGTAAAATAAAATAGTTATGAGAAAAGATTTTAGTAAAATAAATATCTATGACGGCATTGTACAGCAAGATGGTGCCAAGTGGATCAAAGATAATGGTATCGTAGAGAACTGGAAGACCCCGGAGCATATCGAGGTAAGGCCGGTGTATACGAAAGAAGACCTGGAAGGGATGGAACACCTGGACTTTACGGCTGGTATTCCGCCGTATCTGAGAGGTCCGTATTCAATGATGTATCCGTTCCGTCCGTGGACCATCCGACAGTATGCCGGATTCTCAACGGCTGAGGAGTCGAATGCGTTCTATCGTCGTAATCTGGCTTCGGGTCAGAAGGGTTTGTCTGTGGCCTTCGACCTGCCGACACACCGTGGTTACGACCCTGATAACGCCCGAGTTGTGGGTGATGTGGGTAAGGCTGGTGTGAGTATCTGTAATGAGGAGAACATGAAGGTGCTCTTCTCTGGTATCCCCTTGAACAAGATGTCAGTCTCGATGACCATGAACGGTGCCGTGCTGCCGATCTTAGCGTTCTACATCGTGGCTGGTCTGGAGCAGGGCGCTCAGCTCGAGGAGATGGCCGGAACCATCCAGAATGATATCCTGAAGGAGTTCATGGTGCGTAACACCTATATCTATCCGCCTGCCTTCTCGATGAAGATCATCGCTGATATCTTCGAGTACACCTCGCAGAAGATGCCGAAGTTCAACAGCATCTCTATCTCAGGTTATCACATGCAGGAGGCTGGTGCTACCGCTGATATCGAGTTGGCTTACACCCTCGCCGATGGTATGGACTACCTGCGTACTGGTGTGAATGCCGGTATCGATGTGGATGCCTTCGCACCGCGTCTGTCGTTCTTCTGGGCTATCGGTATGAACCACTTCATGGAGATTGCCAAGATGCGTGCCGGCCGACTGCTGTGGGCCAAGATCGTGAAGAGTTTTGGTGCCAAGAATCCGAAGTCTCTCGCCCTGCGTACCCACTCCCAGACCTCTGGTTGGTCACTTACCGAGCAGGATCCGTTTAACAACGTGGGCCGTACCTGTATCGAGGCTATGGCAGCCGTGCTGGGTCATACGCAGTCGCTGCATACCAACGCCCTTGATGAGGCCATCGCCCTGCCTACCGACTTCTCGGCCCGTATTGCCCGTAATACCCAGATCTACATCCAGAACGAGACGAAGGTCTGCAAGCAGATTGACCCGTGGGCTGGTTCCTACTATGTGGAGACGCTGACCAACGAACTGGTTCACAAGGCTTGGGAGCACATTCAGGAGATTGAGAAACTGGGTGGTATGGCCAAGGCCATCGAGACCGGTCTGCCGAAGATGCGTATCGAGGAGGCTGCTGCCCGTACTCAGGCCCGTATCGACTCTGGTACACAGACGATCGTCGGTATCAACAAGTACCGTTTGGAGCACGAGGATCCCATCGACATCCTCGAGGTGGACAACACCGCTGTGCGCAAGCAGCAGGAGGAGAGTCTGAAGGAGGTGCGCGCTTCTCGCGACGAGGCCGCCTGCCAGGCTGCCCTGAAGGCGATTACCGACTGTGTTCGTGACTTCAAGGAGGGCCGTAAGAGTGAGAACAACCTGCTCGACCTCGCTGTGAAGGCTGCTCAGTTGCGTTGTACGCTGGGTGAGATTTCAGATGCCTGCGAAGAGATCGTAGGCCGTTATAAAGCAGTAATCAGAACAATTTCAGGCGTGTACAGTTCAGAATCAAAGAACGACAAAGACTTCGAGGAGGCCAAGCGCCTTACCGACGAGTTTGCTCAGAAGGAGGGTCGCCGTCCGCGTATCTTCGTTGCCAAGATGGGTCAGGACGGTCACGACCGTGGTGCAAAGGTAGTGGCAACAGGCTATGCCGACTGTGGCTTCGACGTGGATATGGGACCGCTGTTCCAGACGCCCGAGGAGGCTGCCCGTCAGGCTGTGGAGAACGATGTGCACATCGTCGGTGCATCGTCGCTGGCCGCCGGTCATAAGACGCTCATCCCGCAACTCATCGAGGAGTTGAAGAAACTGGGGCGTGAAGACATCATGGTGACTGCCGGTGGTGTCATCCCTGCACAGGACTACGACTTCCTCTACAAGGCAGGTGTGGCTTGCATCTTCGGACCTGGTACCCCGATTCCGTATTCGGCCATTCAGATGATGAAGATCCTGCTTGGTAAGGAATAAGATGTAATTGTTTTATTGTTAATGCAAGGCTTACCAGTCTCGTTTGTGGCTATCATCCAGGAGGTTACTGGTGAGTCTTGCTTTTTTATTTCATTCTTATGCCTGGAAAGAATCTCTGTCGCCTACCTAGAATCATTTTTTGATTATGAGAAAAACTGACGTGTTAATAGTAGGAGCCGGTCCTGCCGGTTCTGTCTGCGGTTATTTATTGGCGAAGGCGGGCGTTTCGTGCCTACTTATCGACCATGCCACCTTTCCCCGTGATAAAACCTGTGGTGGTGGTCTGACTCCTAAGGGATGGATGTTGCTTGAGAAACTCATCCCTGATTTCAAGTATGACTACAATAGTGTCCGGCGGATGAAACTCATCGTAGATCATAACCATCATTGTGAGTTTGATTCATCTTCGGAGTTGCGTCTTGTTCAACGGAAAGTGTTTGACAATCAGTTGCTTGAACAATATCTGTCCGTGGGGGGACGGTTCCAGAAGGATGCTTTTTTACACTATAAAGAGTGTGATGGCTATCTGTCCGTTACGCTGAAATCGGGCGAGGAAATTCAATGTAAGTATCTTGTCGGTGCCGACGGATCAACGAGTGCTGTCCGGCGGCAGTTGGCAGGAAAACGTGACAATGGTATTCTTTTCGTGGAGCAGTATGTGGATAAGTCGTCAGACAATGCCATTGAAATCACAATGTCGAGGCATTATGATGTCAACGGGTATTTCTACCGTTTCCCAAACAAGGAGTTTGATGCTGTGGGCTATGGCGATGTGAGTATGACTATCGAAAAGGGAAAGCGGATATTACGTGAGAAGCAGATTCCTGAAGGGAAGTTGCGGGGGTGTTACCTCTATCTGAAGAACGACTATCCGCTTAACGACCGCGTGATCCTCATCGGCGATGCAGGTGGCTTTGCCAATCGTATTACCTGTGAGGGTATCAGGCCTGCCATTGAGACTGCCGTTAATGCTGCGGAAGCCATTAAGACAGGCAGACCATTCCGTGAGGTAAATGCTCAAATCTTCGAGAAGATGAGGAAACAGGATAAGGTGCTCCACTATTTCTATAAACCTTTCAATATCAGATTGCTAGGGATGCTATGCCGATGGCCTTCTGTCGTGAAATGGTGCTTTGACCGAGCCTTAAGACCATCATAAGAAAACCGCCAAACTCGAGTTTGGCGGTTTTCTTTATGACTGGAAGGAGTCTCTTTCGCCCACCTTGTAGGCCTTGTTGTCTTCCTTCATGTAGATCTGCAGGTCGCTGAAGTAGCCTGTTTCCTGGAGTTCCTGAAGGTTCTGCTGGGCATCCTCTTCGAGCAGATACTCCTTGGCGCTGGCCAGGTGGTTGGTAAACTCGAGTTTCTTCTTCTCAGTGTCCAAGACTGAAATCCACTCATCCTTCAAACGGTCTCCGATTACAAATTTCTTACTCATAGCTGTTACTTTTTAAGTTTTTACCTTTTATTTTTGTTTGATGGTGCAAAGGTACGAACTTCTTTCTTACGTTGTACCGCTAATACGCGAAAATCTCATGAAAACGTTTGAGTATAACTACCAAGATAAAACAAATAAACACCAAGTCTCTGGCTATAAGCATAGGTCTTGTTTTATCCTGCTTATCCTGCACTTTGCCTGTGTTTATGGGACTTTCGGGTAGTTATCCTGCACTGTATCCTGCACTATATCCTGCACCATATTTTGTGTTGTATCCTGCACCGTATCTAGCATCGTATCCCGTGTTCTTCATTCGGTTCCAATAGGCGGTACTGTGAGTGCCGATAGTTGGAACCGGGTGTTCCAAAGGCTGGCACTAAGTGTTCCAATGCTTGGAACCGACGGTTTCAAATATTGGAACTGATTTTGAAACTCTGGTCATTTCTTCTACAGAAACATATCATCGTGTCATTTCAGTGTAAGATAGATCTCCTTTGAGTGTAAGATAGGTCTCCTTCAAGTGCAAGATAGATCTCCTTCAAGTGCAAGATGCAGTGCAGGATAAATCCTCTGCATACCTTATAAACAGGGCCTCAGTGCAGGATGGCAAGATAAAAGAGCCATCACGTGGTGGCTCTTTTATCCGTATTGTAGGTATGTTATGCTACTTTATTGCTTCAGCAGGTTGAGGGCCTGCTGGGGAGCGAGGGCATTGGTGGTCTTCTCGGTGTATTCCTTCAGGGCGAGGGGGAGCGAGGCCTTGATGTCGCGGCTGGAGAATCCAATGCGGAAGGTGTAGGTGCCAGCCTCGGTAAGCCACTGAGAACCAGCCTCGTCGAACGAGGCGAGGTCGCGAACGGGGATGGTCATCGTCAGCGTCTGACTCTCACCGGGCTGTAACTCACGGGTCTTGGCGAAGGCCTTCAATTCCTGTGCGGGCTTCTCCAGACGACCCTTTGGAGCGGTGACATAGACCTGAGCGACCTCCTTACCTGCCACAGTCCCCGTGTTCTTAACGGTGACTGAGACCTCAACGGCGGAGTTACCCTTGGCTTTGACCGCGGGCTTTGACATCTCGAAGGTGGTATAACTGAGACCGAAGCCGAAGGGATAGGCTACCTCGCGATTGAAGGTGTCGAAATAGCGATAGCCCACGTAGATGTCTTCCTCATGATTGGTGTAAGCGTGACCGGGAATGGGCATCTTGTTGCCGACCATCATCTGGAAGGAGTAGTCATCGATATTGCCGGGGAAGTTCTTCGTTGAGGCGTGGTCGGTGGCAGCAATGGGCCAGGTCATCGTGAGTTTGCCAGAAGGGTTCACCTTGCCTGTGAGCAGGTCAGCGATGCTGTTACCGCCCTCCATACCAGGCTGCCAGGCGCAGAGAATGGCATCGGGATAACTGCTCCATGAGGCAGTCTCGATGACGGAGCCGGAGTTGATGATGACGATGACGGGCTTCCCTTCTGCGTGGAAAGCGTTGCAGACGTCAACGATCAGTGAGCGCTCCTCGGGGATGAGGTTGAACTCGGTGTCGATGTCGCGGTCGATGCCCTCACCAGCCTGACGGCCGATAGTGATGATGGCAGCATCGGCAGCCTGCACTTCCTTGCCGATGGCGATGGGGGAGAGGCTGATCTCGGGATATTTCTGCTGACCCATATACTCGGTCTGGAACCACTTGGCGGGATGACGCTCGGCCTGGAACTTGATTCTCGCATAGTCGATATACTTACGGTAGATGTCCGTGAGGGTAGCACTCGACTTGATGCCAGCGTTCTCGAGGCCCTGAAGCATATCCACCACGTAAGGAGGATGAACACAGCCGGAACCCGTACCGCCGCTCAGGAAGTCGTAGGAGTTCTCACCGAAGAGGGCGACGGTTTTGATGAGAGGTGAGTGGTGAGAGGTAAGAGGTGAGAGACTACCTTCTGTGCGGAAAGGCAGGACGCCGTTGTTCTTGAGGAGGACGATGCCCTCGGCAGCACTCTGACGGGTGATGGCGGCATGGGCCTTGAAATCAGGAGCGTTAGAAGCGGGATATTGGTGGAAACTCGGGGTCTTCACGATGTATTCGAGCATACGGCGAACATTACGATCGACGTCGGCAATATCGAGTTTGCCTTCCTTCACACCCTTGATGATCTCCTCTACCTGTGCGGGCTGTCCAGGCTCCATGAGATCGTTGCCAGCATGTACCTCGCTGATGGTTTCCAGACCCTCACGGATACCAATCCAGTCGGTCATCACGATACCTTTATAGCCCCAGTCGTCGCGCAGGATCTTCGTGAGCAGGTCGTGGTTGCCCATCGAGTACTGACCATTGACCTGATTGTAGGAGGCCATGATGGTCCAGGGATCACTCTCACGGACGGCAATCTCAAAACCACGGAGGTAGAGTTCGCGGGCTGCTCGTTGAGATACTCGTTCGTCAACCGCCGTACGGTCTGTCTCCTGAGAGTTCACGGCGAAGTGCTTGGCCGAAACGCCAGCCCCCTGACTCTGCACACCATTGATATAAGCAGCAGCGATTTTACCTGTCAGCAAGGGATCTTCGGAATAATACTCGAAGTTTCGTCCACAGAGGGGATTGCGATGCAGGTTCATGCCAGGACCGAGGATCACGTCACAGCGGTATTCCTTGGTCTCGTTGCCGATAGCCTCGCCTACCTTGCTGACGAGTTCGGTGTTCCACGTAGAGGCGAGACAGGAGCCGATGGGGAAGGCTGTGGCGTAGTAGGTCTTGTCGGTACCCTTACGGGTGGGGTCGATACGTACGCCGGCAGGGCCATCGGTAAGGACGGTGGCTGGGATGCCGAGGCGTGGGATAGCGGGAGAGGTACCTGCGGCACCGGCTACGAGGTCGGCTTCACCGCCTACGACGGCGCCTGTGCCGAAGAAGTTGTTTGCACCGCCAACGAGTAGTTTGGCTTTCTCTTCAAGGGTCATGGCCTTGAGCACTTCGTCGATGTTATCGGCACGAAGTTGGGGTTGAGCATTTGTTGTCATTGTAAAAGTGGCTGTGAATAAGCCGATTGTTAGTAATTTTTTCATTTTATAATATATTAGGGGTTTTAGGGATATTAGGGGGATTAGGGTGTTTAGGGGGATTAGGGGAAGATTTTGAAAGAGTAGCCCTGGTCTTGCAGCCATTGGAGTGAGGCGGGCAGGGCTGTACGTAGTTTGTCGATACTCTTCAGGGAGTCATGGAAGGTGATGATGGAACCATTACGCGTGTACCTCTTTATATTATTAAGAACGTCGTCTGCCGTCATCCATTTCGAGTAGTCGCGGGTGACGAGATCCCACATGACGATCTTGTACTTCCTGCTGAGCCAGGCATACTGTGCCAGTCGCATCCAACCGTGGGGCGGACGGACGTAGCGGCTGTGGATATAGGCATTGGCCTTTTCCACGTTGTAACTGTATTCCTTGATGGTGTGAGTAAGGCCGACGATGTGGTTGTGGGTATGGTTGCCCACCTGATGGCCTTCGTCGACGATGCGCTGGTAGAGTTCAGGGTGTTTGCGTACGTTGTCACCCACCATGAAGAACGTGGCCTTGACACCGAACTTTTTAAGAGTGTCGAGGATGAAAGGAGTCGCCTCGGGGATGGGACCGTCGTCGAAGGTCAGATAGACGGCCTTCTCGTGACGGTCCATTCTCCAGTAGGCTTTCGGATAAAGCCACCTCAAGTATATGGCAGGTTGCTCTATAAACACCTTATATTACTATTTATTCCAAGTCTCCGCCTTTGGATTGGTAAATGCTCATCATTTGGCGCAACTGTTCTTCCTTCTTGTCTGCCTGCTCCTTGCTGATGGTATCCTGTACGTTGAGCAGTTGCTCAAGGATATAGAAGTGGATGAGGCAGTCGTGTTGTGAACTTGAGAAACGAACGCCGTCGAAAGAGAGGTAGAAAACCAGATACTGGCTTGACTTCAGCCAAAGCATGTTGATAAGATCCTGAGCCTTCTGGGGCTGGCCCGTGCTAACATAGCAGCGAGCCAAGTCAACAGAACCACTCTGATAATCGTGCGGAACATTGTAGTCAGGCAGTTCCTTCTCACATTTGTCGAGCACCTTCTTGGCCTTATCAATCTGTCCCTCGGAGATGAGATTCATTGCCAGTGAGGCGAAGAGGCGACGATGGGTGTAGCACATACGCATGACTGTCTCGTCGAGGTAGATCCCCTTCTTATCGACGCCACCGAACTTGAACTTGTTCATGACGTTGTCGTAGGTCTTCTGCGTATCGAAGTTCTTGGCTCCGCCTCCTTTCGTGGTGAACGGGGTAATACGGTTAGCCAGTCCTTCTTGTACGAAGTTGTCGCCGAGGTTCATGTAGTTCTCCGAACCGACGGTCAAGGCTACATAGATGGGGCGTGTCCAGTTGGCATTGGCAATCATCTCCAGCATCATCAGGTCGCCCTTATAGAGGGCACTCTTGCCTTTGAGCGAGATGACCATGCGGTCGGGGATGGAGTCGGCGGCCATCATCATGCCACTCTGACGGACAGCCTCCTTGTCGATGGTGACATAGACGGTGTCTGTGGGTATGACATGGAAATCCTTCACGGTAGAGCGTACCCAGTATTTCAGAATGTTCTTCAATTCGAAGGGCTCGTCGCCAAATTGTTTGGAGGCGTCCTCGGGATGCTCCTGATAGAGTTGGATGACTTGTTCTTTCAGCGAGGGATCGACCTGCACATACTCATTCGTACCGGCACAGTATTCCAGACGTTTCCAGGTAATGGGCAGCGACGGGGAGTCGTAAGCAGGACGAACCATCTGGTCGATGTACCAGTCGGTCTGTAGATAAGAGAGGTTACAGACTCGGGCATCGGTACGCACACCTTCCGTATCCTGATTATACCAGAGAGGGAAGGTATCATTGTCGCCATTGGTGAAGATAATGGGGTCGCCTTTTTCCTGAAGCGTCATCAGATAGTTCTGTCCGAAATCACGGCAGCAATAACGGCCGGAGCGGTCGTGATCGTCCCAGGTCTGCGAAGCCATCTGGATGGGGATGAGCAGACATGCAACACCTACAACGGCAGCCATGGCGGTAGCAAATTTTTCACTATTCACTTTTGCCTTTTCCCTTAAAAATTCTATGATGGCTGCCACACCCATGCCGCACCAGATGGCGAAGGCATAGAAGGAACCGGCATAAGCGTAGTCGCGTTCACGGGGCTGCATCGGCGTCTGGTTCAGATAGATGACGATGGCCAAACCTGTCATGAAGAAAAGGAAGAATACGACCCAGAACTGGCGGATGCCAATGGGATCGTCAATCGTGTTCTCAGAGCCGTTGACCACGACCTTCTTCTTTCGGGTGTACCAGGCTTGCCAGAAGAGACCTAACAGACCCAGAATCAGCGGCAGGCAGTAGAAGACATTATGTCCTTTGTTCTCCTTCAGTTCATCGGGTAGCAGATCCTGATTGCCTAAACGGGCGTCGTCGATGAATGGGATACCTGTAATCCAGTTGCCATGCTCCATCTCACCATTGCCCTGAATGTCGTTCTGACGACCGGCAAAGTTCCACATGAAGTAGCGCCAGTACATGAAATTACACTGGTAGGAGAGGAAGAACCGGATATTCTCCAACTGCGAGGGTACTTTGACGGTCATGGGTTCTCCACAACGGTCGTAAGGTACCTCCGTGCCGTCGACACCACCCATCCACGATTCGTAGGCGGCAGCGTGACCAGCATCATACATTCGAGGGAAAAGCATGTTCTGTGCATACTTGTACTCATCCTTCGTACGGACTACGAAGTAAGAATCCTTCTCGTCGGCAGAGGCCTTCTCCTTGCGCTGATAGACGGGCTTGCCCTTGGTCATCACAGGACGGCAGTACTTCCCGTCGCTCTCGAGAGCCACCTGCGAAGTGTAGGCCTGTCCGTAGAACAGCGGGCGCTGACCATACTGCTCACGTCCGAGATAGTCGCCCAGGGTGAAGATATCCTCTGGCGAGTTCTGGTCCATCGGCGGGTTGGCTGATGAGCGGATCACAATGACGGCGTAGGTCGAATAACCCACCATCAACATCAGCATGCAAAGCAGGATGGTGTTCTTGGCACGGGCTGTGACAAACAGTTGCTTCTCCTTCTTAAAATTCAGACCGAACCAGACGGCTGCCAGCACGATGATGCCGATGAAGAATGCCGACCATCCCCAGCCGTAGAAGGGGACACCCAACATGCCGAGCGAGAGAATGAACGCAATGTTCTGCACCTTCACGCTGTGCTTCTGAGTCTGAGTCTCATAAACAGCCCAGATAACGATGGCGATGAGCAGGAAAATATAGATGATCTCACCCGTGTTGAACGGACAGCCGAGGGTGTTGACGAAGAACAACTCAAACCAACCACCGACGGTGATGATACCTGGCACGACACCATAGAGCACCGCTCCTAGGATCACGACAGAGAGTCCTAAGGCCACCAGCGAGCCTTTTAGGTTGGCATCGGGGAATCGGCGATAGTAGTACACCAGACCGATGGCCGGCACGCAAAGCAGATTCAGCAGGTGGACGCCGATAGACAGTCCGGTGATATACATGATGAGCACGAGCCAGCGGTCGCTGTGCGGTTCGTCGGCCACATCCTCCCATTTCAGGATGAGCCAGAACACGATGGCCGTCAGCGCCGAAGAGTAGGCATAGACCTCACCCTCGACGGCAGAGAACCAGAAGGTATCACTGAAAGTATAGATCAACGCTCCCACCAGGCCGGAAGCCTCGATGGTGATGAGTTTCGGCAATGTCAACTCATCCCAGTCGGAGATGAGCAGACGGCGCGTGAGATGGGTGATACTCCAGAACAGAAACAGGATACACGTTGCCGACAGCAGGGCGCTCATGATGTTCACCATCTTCGCCACCTGCGTCGGGTCGCTGGCAAACTGCGAGAAGAGATTAGCCGTCAACATGAAGAAAGGAGCCCCCGGCGGGTGGCCGATTTCCATCTTGTAACCAGTAGTGATAAATTCCGGACAGTCCCAGAATGAGGCTGTTGGCTCAATTGTGGAGCAATAGACGAAGGCGGCAATCAGAAATGAGAGCCATCCGAGGACATTGTCCACCAGTTTGAATTGTTTCATTGAATCGATATGCTTTTTTAACGTTAAATGCTTAAATGTGGTGCAAAGGTACGAAAAAAAGTGAAGAGTGAAGAGTGTAGTGTAAAGAATTTGCTATCGCTCTACATTTATTAACGTTACATGAATAGTCCTGCGCCGTAGATGAGTATCAGATAACGGAATATTTTGCCGAGGGTGATGGCGATGAAGGTGATGACGATGTTTGAACGCATCAGGCCGAGTGCGATGGTGATGGCACTGCCGAGGACGGGGAGAAAAGCGAAGAATCCCATCCATGAGCCACGACCAGCCATGAAGCGATGGGCTTTATCGAGGTCTTCTTTCTTTACATGTAGGTACTTTTCGATCCATTCCATCCGACCCATCCGTCCGAGACAGTAGTTGACGATACTGCCCAAGACATTGCCGATGGTGCCATAGACCATTAATAGCCATGGATCGAGGCCGGTGGCCATGAGCCCAATCATAACTGCCTCGCTGGAGAACGGAAAGATGCTGCCAGCCAGGAAGGCGGCCACCAGCATACCCCAGTAGCCGTACTGTGTCAGGAAAGTAATGATGGCATCCATAGGTTGGCGGCAGTGAGGATGAGGAGTGCGACAGTCAGGATGCAGAAAATCACGTTTGAGAAACGGGAGTTAGTCAATGCCCAGTAATGGCCTATCAGCGGGCTAGTGGCGAAGATGAGCATACGATAGGCTAACTCGTTCTGTGGCTGAAGGATGAGGAGTGCTAACGAGAACAGTCCCAGAGTCATAAAACCGTAGTAAATCTGCCGTACGCGGATCTTATCGCGGAAACTGCTTTGTATGAAATGGAAACTGCCGATAATCATCAGCAAGCATGTGAATGCGATGAAAAGTTGGTTAGACAGTGGAACAGCGTCGTAACCAAAGGGGAATTGCAGGATGTTCTGCACAGCAAACATGTGGACAATTGCTTGAAAGTCTCCGTTTTTCTGCCATAACAACCATCCACACAAGAACCAGTAAGGTGTAAGCAGACCTAATAATGAGGCTAGAAATGTACGCCAGGAGAGGGCATACACGATGACCTTCATGATGAGCCATAATAAGGGAAGGTAGAAGATAACGTTGGCGTCGAATAGCGTGCCAATGCCTAACAGTAGGAAGGCGTAGAAAGATTTTCCGACACAGGTGTCATCCTGGTAACATTCAAACAGAAGTGTCAAGGCGGCGATGCAGCATAATTGGACGACGCTGCCTGTCCACGATGGAAACAGAAAAACAGCAGCACATGACAGGAAGATGAAGGCTACGGAAACCGAACGGCTATAGATGCGAATCAGCAGATTCTCGCTGTTAATCCGCATCACTAGCAGTGCAGACAGAATGAAGCATGCGAACTGCACCCACCATGCCTGTTGGAAAAGACCTGCCACTGCCCATACGGCCATGCCATATAACATGGCTATGGGAAGTGTGCGGCGGCTTTCGGCTGTTTTATTCTGAATTCGTTTCACCTTATTTCTTTCACCTTCCAACCTTCTCCTTAAAGGTCTGCGCCGATGTCGCGACGGAAGTATTTGTCGGTGAACTGGATCTTCTGAGCCTCCTCGAAGGATTTCTGCAAGGCCTCGGCCTTATCCTTGCCGTAGGAAGAGACGGCGATGACTCGTCCGCCGGCTGTGACCACCTCTCCGTCTTTCAGGGCGGTACCGCTGTGGAATACGATGGAGCCCTCGACGTCGTTGATGCCGCTGATGGGATAGCCTTTCTTGTATGCCTGTGGATAACCACCGCTGACGAGCATCACACAGACGGCTGCACGGGGATCGAACTCGATGGTGCGCTTGTCGAGGTCGCCGGCTGCCACACCTTCAAAGAGGTCTACGATGTCACTCTTCAGGCGCAGCATGACGCTCTCTGTCTCCGGGTCGCCCATACGGCAGTTATATTCGATCACGTAGGGTTCTGGCTCATGGCTTGGCGTGTTGGTGCGATTGATAAGTCCGAAGAAGATAAAGCCCTTATAGTCAATGCCTTCGGCAGCAAGGCCCTCTACCGTAGGACGGATAATACGGTCCTCCACCTTCTGCATCCACTCTTTGGTGGCAAAGGGTACAGGGGTGACGCTGCCCATACCGCCGGTATTCAGACCTGTGTCATGCTCTCCGATACGCTTGTAGTCCTTGGCCTCGGGCAGAATCTTATAGTGCCGGCCGTCGGTGAGGACGAAGACGGAACACTCGATGCCGCTCATAAATTCCTCAATGACCACCTGTGAAGAAGCGTTGCCGAACATGCCGCCCAGCATCTCCTTCAGTTCTTTCTTGGCCTCGTCGAGGGTGGGGAGGATCAGCACGCCCTTACCGGCGCAGAGACCGTCGGCCTTCAACACGTAGGGAGCCTCGAGGGTCTCAAGGAACTTCAGTCCTTCCTCCAGATGCTCGCCGTCGAAGGTCTGGTAACGGGCTGTGGGGATGTTGTGACGCTGCATGAAGCCCTTGGCGAAGTCCTTCGAGCCTTCAAGCACGGCGCCGGCCTTTGAAGGACCGATCACTGGCACATCCTTCGTGCGGGGATCTGCTTTCAGGTTGTCGTAGATGCCCTTCACCAACGGGTCTTCGGGGCCTACAACCACCATGTTGATATCCTTTTCGACCACGAAGTCCTTGATGGCGTCGAAGTCGTCGGCCTTCATGGCCACGTTCTCGCCACAGTTGCTGGTCCCGGCATTGCCTGGGGCGATAAAGAGTTTCTCACACTTGCTGCTCTGAGCGATTTTCCAAGCGAGGGCGTGCTCTCGTCCGCCGCTGCCTAACAATAATATCTTCATCTTTGAAATTTGAACTTTAAACTTTGAACTTTATGATTACTTTAAGTAGTCTTCGAAGTATTGGGTGATGCGTTCATGCAGATGGACGCTGGCATGACCTCTCATGTTGTGCTCCTCGCCAGGGTAGGCGAAGAAGTCGGGTTGTGTGCCGGCTTTGATGCAGGCATCGAGGAAGGAGAGGCAATGCTGGGGCACGACGGTGTTGTCGTTGTAACCCGTGATGATCTGCAGTTTGCCTTTCAAGTCCTTCGCCTTGTCGATGAGGCTGGTCTTGGCATAGCCTTCGGGATTCGTCTCTGGGGTTCCCATATAGCGCTCACCATACATCACCTCATACCATTTCCAGTCGATGACGGGGCCTCCGGCCACGCCAACCTTGAACACATCGGGATAGTTGATCATCAGTGAGATGGTCATAAAGCCTCCGAACGACCAGCCGTGGACACCCAGACGCTCCATATCTATATAAGATAAGGTACGTAGGTATTCAACACCCTTCATCTGATCTTGCATCTCAATTTGTCCGAGTTGGTGGAAGGTGGCCTGCTCGAAGTCGCGGCCCCGGTACTGGCTGCCACGATTGTCGAGGATGAAGACGATGTAGCCTTTCTGTGCCATATAGGTCTCCCAACTGCGTGAAGCCCAGTGCCAGGAGGCCTGGACATTGTTGGCGTGAGGACCGCCATAGACATAAATCACCGTCGGATATTTTTGGTCGGGGTTGAAGTCTGCGGGCTTCACCATTCTGTAATAGAGGTCGGTCACCCCATCCGCAGCCTTGATGCTGCCGCACTCAAAGATGGGATATTGGTAACCAGTCCAGGGGTCTTCTGCATCCAGCAGGTTCGTATGGTGTGGGGTCTTCTGGTTGATATCCACGACGTCGATGACTCGTGGCCTCGTAGGCGTAGAAAACCTGTCAATCAAGAAGTTGCCCGAAGGAGACAGTATTGCGTTATGAACACCGTCTACCGTCTCCAGTTGTTTGATGTCTCCCTTCATGCTGACGCTGTAAAGCCGGTGGTGCAGGGGATGTTCCTTGTTGGCTTTGAAGATGATGGTCTTCTGCTTCTTGTTGAAACCCAGCACCTCCATGACTACCCATTCACCTTTGGTGATCTGCTTCAGTTCCTTGCCGGCGGCATCGAAGAGGTAAAGATGGTTGTAGCCGTCTTTCTGACTCTGCATAATGAATTTGGTAGCATCCCAGGGCAGGAACAGGATGGGATGCAGAGGCTCCACGTATTTGTCGCTGGTCTCACGGTAAAGTTCTGCAAGTTTCTCTCCCGTCGCGGCATCGTAGGAAACCAGCCTACAGTCGTTCTGGGCTCTGTTCAGTTCAAACATATAAATGGTCTTGCCGTCAGGGTTCCATGAAATGTTCGTGAAATAACGGTCGGTGGGATCGCCAGCCTGCAGATAGACGGTCTTGTCGGTCTGCAAGTCATAGATGCCCACAGTCACCTTGTGGCTCGTCATCCCAGCCATAGGATATTTGTCCGGCTCATACGTGGCCTCTCGGGGGAAGATGTCTACCTGAGGATAATCGGCCACCATGCTCTGGTCCATACGATAGAATGCCAGGTGCTGGCCATCGGGGCTCCAGAACGTGCCTTTCTCGATGCCGAACTCATTGCGGTGTACGGACAGTCCATAGACGATTTCTCGTGAACCGTCGGTGGAGATTTGGTGCTTCTGTCCCTCGGCATCCACCACGAAGAGTTGGTGGTCTTCCACATAGGCTGTGGCTTTGGAGGTGGCATTCCAGTCGTTGGCCGTCTGTCCAGAGATACTGTCCTGCCAGACGATCTTCTTCTGCTTGAAATCCACCAGTATGACGGCATGGCGGTTACCGACCTGGACGATGGGTTTGTCGGGGTAGGGGAACGTGGCGTTCATCAGGTGGCGTACATAGCGCTCATCATCGCTCTTTGCCCATTCGTTGACCTCATCAAGTGTGAAGAGGGTGGCCTTCTTGCCGGTCTTGGCATCGATGGTGTAACATGCCTCCACATCGGTCTGAATCAGTTGGTCTCCCCACCATGTCAGCCACATGTTCTTGGGCTGCATGTTGTGGTAATTCGTACCGCCGAAGTTCAAGTCTTCGAGGGTGAAGAGTTTGTCTTGTGCAGACAGGGAGGTGGAGAGGGCTGCCATCATCAGAAAAGCAAATAAGGACTTAATCTTCTTCATCGTCAAACCTCCTGTTCTTCTTCTTATCAAATCCTTTTCCTTTGCCCGGTCTTGGATTTTTGTCACTTCTGTCGAAACGGTCTTTACGGTCTCTCTTGAATTTCCGGTCATCGCGGTCCTTGCGGTCCTTGCGATCCTTCCAGTCTTTCCTGTCTTCGCGGTATTCATGGTCTCTCCGGTCGTCGCGCATCTTCCGTTCTCCCAACTCATGGCGGTGGAAGGTGAAACTGCGGATGTCGCCTTCCTCGTTCTGCTCGGTCTCTTCAAGTCGCTGTTTAAACTCGCGCTCTTTCTTAAAGCGGTGTTTCTGAGCCATCTGCCGCTTTTCCTCGTCGGTCTTCACGATACCACCGTCGTGACGGAAGTCCTTTAGTTTGCCGTCGAACATCTGGTATCTGCGGAATTCACATTCCAGGCTGCCGTTATAGAGAGGAATCTTGATGCTGGGCTTGAGACCAATCTGCTCGAAGCACTCCTCACGGTAGGAGAGGATCCAGGCATCGTTGCCTTTGAACTCATGTTTGAGTCGTTCACCAATCATCTTATAAGTGCCTAGAAGGTCAGGTGTGGAGATGCGCTCTCCGTAAGGGGGATTGGTGATTATGATGCTCCTGTGGGATGGCTGGGTGAAATCTTTGAAGTCTTGTTGCCTAATGGTGATGTCGTTGCTCAGACCAGCGGCCTTCACGTTAAGGAGGGCCGTGTTGACGGCTTTGACATCGACGTCGTAGCCGTATATATGATGCTGAAACTCACGCTCTTGGCTCTCGTCGTTATAGATTTCGTCGAACAGGTCGGCATCAAAGTCTGGCCATTTCTCAAAAGCATATTCTTTGCGGAACAACCCCGGGGCCATGTTCTTGGCGATAAGGGCTGCTTCGATGAGAATGGTGCCAGAACCGCACATGGGATCGATGAAATCTGTGTCGCCCTTCCAACCCGAAAGGAGAATCATGCCGGCTGCGAGCACTTCATTGAGAGGCGCCTCGACACTCTCCTGGCGATATCCGCGACGGTGTAGGGACTCACCGCTGGAGTCAAGGCTCAGGGTGCAGTCATCTTCTGCGATGTGAATGTTCAGACGGAGATCCGGGTTCGCCACTGAGATGTTCGGCCGTTTGCCGGTCTTCTCTCTGAACTGGTCGACGATGGCATCCTTCACTTTATAGGATACAAACTTCGAGTGGCGGAACTCCTCAGAGAACACTACAGAGTCGACGGCAAAGGTCTTGTCGTCATCGAGATATGCAGTCCAGTCTATTTTCTTGATTTCTTCGTAGACATCATCCGCACATTTTGCCTTGAAGTGCCGGATGGGTTTCAGGATTCTGATGGCAGTGTGCAACTGAAAGTTGGCACGGTACATCAATTCCTTGTTACCTGTAAACGAAACCATTCGTCTACCAATCTTTACATCATTAGCCCCCAGTTGGGTCAGTTCTTTCGCCAGTACAGGTTCCAGTCCCATAAACGTTTTGGCGATCAATTCAAAATTCTGTTCCATTAATAGTATTTCTTGCATGCCCGTATACAGACCGGACAATGTGTGGAATTCTGTGTGCAAAGATACTATAAGTTGGCCAAATAACAGCGTTTTGGACTGTTAATCAAATAAAAATCATTGCATTTTACTAAAATTCGTCATGATATGATGAAGTATTTCAAATTAATTTCGTACTTTTGTGGCCAATAAATTGGTTATGACTAGTCTTTTGTTATATGCTCACACGGAAAGTACATGGGTAATCATCCTCCAATGGGGTGCCGGTGTGCTACTGTTGGTCCTTCTGCTTATTTTGATCTTTGTTCAGCGACGTTCTGGAAAGCGGCTTCAGGGCGAATTGGAGGCGCTCGATAAAATCAGGAAAGGAAACGTAGAGTATGACTTTGTCCTTAAGGCCATGAAAATTGCCGTGTGGCGATATGACTCAGAGACCATGTCTTTTCTCTATGAGAAGGATTATCGGGACGGTTCTAATAATTATGTGCCAGCCCCCAATGAGAATTATCAAGATGCATTGGGCTTTATTGCTCCTACTGATGTTGATCATGTGAGCAAGGCTTTCAATGATATCTGTGAAGGACGCACCGATTTCTATCATCAAGAGTATCAAGTTGTAGACAAGGCGTCTGGTATTTCCTATTGGGAGGAAAGTTATGCTACGATTGTAGACCGCGATGCAGATGGCCGGCCGACTAAGATTGTCGGTACCTCACAACGGATAGATGAGCGTAAAGAATTGATGGCGTCTCTTGTGGCTGCCAGAAACAAGGCTGAAGAGAGTGACCGTCTGAAGACGGCCTTCCTGGCTAATATGGGTCATGAAATCCGCACGCCGCTGAATGCTATTGTTGGTTTTGCAGACCTGTTGCCTGTTGTACAGGACGAAGAGGAACGTAGCCAACTCATCACAGAGATCCAGAACAATAACCAAAAACTGCTGCACATCATCGACGGTTTGGTGAGTATGTCGAAGATAGAGGCTGGTGCCAAGAGTCTGTTGTTGGCCCGTGTCGACCTAAACCAACTGCTCCAGCAGATGATAGACACCTATCAACCGACCACTAATATACCAATTACGCTTCAGTGTGCCCTGAAGCAGTTAATGATTGAGAGCGACCGTGACAAACTTTATGAAGTGATTGACAATCTGATGCAGAATGCCGTGAAGTTCACTACAGAAGGTAGTATTCGTATTGGCTATGACTTGATGGATAATAACCGAGTACACCTTTGGGTGACCGACACAGGCAAGGGTATTTCGGCGTCAGATCAGCAGCGTATTTTTGAACGTTTTGTCAAACTGGATGAATATATCCCAGGTACGGGTCTCGGACTGTCTGTGGCGAAGTCTCATGTGCAGAGTCTGGGGGGCAATATGGGCGTGGAGTCTGAGATAGGCAAGGGCTCCACTTTCTGGGTGGATCTTCCGTTGGCATAGTTTTTTTCTGTATCCTTGCAACTTTTCTCCTGTTGGTTACGTCTAACGGACAGAAAGGTTTAAAAAAGCAGAAAATGAAAAAGATGAATGTAAAGAGTTTGTTGTTGGCCAATACGGTCGTACTGGCTATGTCATTGGGATTGACTTCATGCATGGGTGAGTGGAAATCGCAGAGAATCCTATCCAACGGCCCTAAGGTGTCAGAAACCAGACCTCTGAAAGGTTTCGAGGAAATAGAGATCAGTGGCAGTCCCCGTGTCTGTTATACACAGGCCGATAGTTTCTCGGTTCAAGTCAGGGGTCCCCAAGAAGCAGTAGATAACATCCTTACTGATGTGGAAGGCAAGACGCTGACCATCCGTAATCGTGGGAAGATCCATCTGGTCAACATCTCTTTTGATGAGGATGACGGTCTGACGGTCTATGTGACCTCGCCAGATCTGACGAGTATCCGTCTGAACGGCTCGGGTGACTTCGAGGCTCAGGATCAGATAGACACTGACCGTATGGATGTCATTCTCCGCGGTTCAGGTGACATTGATATGAAGAGCATTATTTGTGACCATTGTGACGTGGAACTGATTGGCTCTGGTGATATCTCCCTGAGTCATCTGGATGCCCTGGAGGCTTCTGTCACTCTGGTCGGCTCGGGTGATATCAGTCTGGGACTGCATCGGGCAAGGAAAACACAACTGTCATTAAAGGGCTCTGGCGATATCAATGCAGACTTCAGGGAAGACTGTGAGGCCGTCGAATGTGAGTTGCGCGGCTCAGGTGATATCTCCCTGAAAGGCACCGTCAGAAAGTTCAACCAGCACAAGTCTGGTTCAGGCGATATAGACTTTGAACGGCTGGCTGTGAAATAATAATCGATAAAATATATTAAAATGTTTCGGTTTCTCATAATAAATGATTACTTTTGCCGAATTATTGTGGCAAAGCATTAGGGAAACCGGATGAAATATGCAGTGATTGCCGCGGGCGAAGGCTCCCGGCTGACAAAAGAAGGCAATACGACACCCAAGCCTCTGATAGAGGTTCACGGTGAGAGGCTGGTCGACAGGCTGCTTAGAATCTTCGAGGCTCAAGGTGCTTCTGAGGTGGCTATCATCTGTAATGAACAGATGACTCAGGTGAGGGAGCATCTTTTGGCCGTACAGCAGACCTACAGACTGCCGCTGAGGCTGGTCGTGAAGTCCACCCTTAGTTCCATGCACAGCATGTGGGAACTGAGTCCGTGGCTTGATGATGAGCCTTTTGTGTTGACTACTGTCGACACCGTTTTCCGCGAGGAAGAGTTTGATGCATTCGTACAGTCCTTTACAGGTCTGATGAGTACAGGTGAGGCAGATGGTCTTATGGGTGTCACTGACTATATTGATGATGAAAAACCACTCTATGTCAGTACCGATGATGACCTGTGGATTACGGCTTTCCTCGATCAGTGCGACCATCCGCGTTATGTCAGTGGCGGAATCTATGGACTGTCGCCACGGACGCTGACCACCCTCGGTCACTGTGTGGCGCGAGGTGAGCAGCGCATGCGGAACTACCAGAGAGCACTCCTGCTTGATGGATGTAGGTTGAAGGCGTGGCCTTTCTCTAAGGTGCTCGATGTGGATCACGTCAGTGATATCCAGAAAGCAGAGACGTTCTTACAAGGATGAGGGTACTGGCAGTCAGCAGGGCAGAGCGGTTCTCGCCTAACGCCGTAGAGCGGGACAAAGCGATCTTTGAGGCAGTTGTTGAGAGACTGCAAAGGCAGGGTGATAAGGTATTCCTTGTCGGTGAGGACAGCCTGAAGCATCAGGACATCCGGAATCAAATAGAGTCTTCGGGCTCTCCGGATTGCATTCTTACAATGGCGCGCCAGCCTGAGACCTTGACATGGCTGAAGTCTTTTGGTGTCACTTGCATCAATTCACCAGAGGGTATAGAACGATGTGTCAGGAGCCGTTTGGTCAGCATCATGAAGCGCATTGGCACTCCGATTCCTCCAGAGGAGGGTGCTGACGGCTATTGGCTGAAACGGGGTGATGCCGCAGCGCAGACGAAGGAAGATGTGGTCTATGTGCCAGACCGTGGACGACTGACGGAGACCATCGAGTTGATGCGTCAACGTGGAATCACTGACTATACAGTGAGTGCTCATGTGCAGGGAGATCTGCTGAAATTCTATGGGGTGGGACAGGGAGATTTCTTCCGTTGGTACTATCCTACGGATGACGGTCAGACGAAGTTCGGCGACGAACGCCGCAATGGAGTGGCGCGTCACTATCCGTTTCAGACTGTGGCCTTGCAGCATGAGGTGCTGCGTCTGGCAGCGGCTCTCGGTGTCAGTGTCTATGGTGGTGATGCCATCGTCAGGGCTGATGGGTCTTTCTGCCTGATCGACTTCAACGACTGGCCCAGTTTCTCACGCTGTCGGGAGGAGGCCGCTGATGCGATTGCCTCATTGGTATTAAATAGTAAATTCGTAAATCGTAAATAGTAGTTGTGGCAACATTTAAGGAGTTATTAAAGGTTTCATTCAAGTCTGATGACACAGAGGAATGGCTCGATGTGTGGTTCACACGTCCCATTGGCCTGGTCTTTGCCTTGTTATGGAATAAACTGGGCATCCATCCGAATGTCATCACGATTGTGTCGTTCTTCTTCGGAGCGGCGGCTGGTTGGATGTTCCATTATACTGATCTCCTGCATAATCTCTATGGGGTAGCCCTGCTGATGCTCGCCAACTTCTGTGACTCTACCGATGGACAAATGGCTCGTCTTTCAGGAAAGAAGACCCTCCTAGGTCGTGTACTCGACGGATTCTCCGGTGATGTGTGGTTCTTCTGTATCTATGTGGGCATCGTGGTGCGGCTGTGGCCTCAGACGATTCCTGGCACTTCGATGCAGTGGGGCGTCTGGGGGTTCCTTCTGGCTGCCGTGGCGGGCTTCCTCTGTCATGCTCCTCAGAGTTCTTTGGCCGACTATTACCGTCAGATACATCTTTACTTCCTGTTGGGGAAGGAGGGTAGTGAACTTGACAGTAGTGCTCAACAACAGCAGATCTACGATAACCTGCCGAAGTCGAAGTGGTTTGAGCGATTGTTCCGTTATAATTACGCCAGTTACTGTCAAGGGCAGGAGCATCGCACGCCTCGGTTCCAGGCCTTCTTCCGTGAGGTGAAGTCGCGTTGGCCGGATGCTTCAGACATGCCACAGAACCTGCGGGATGCTTTCAGGGCCGGTAGTCTGCCGCTGATGAAATACACCAACATGCTGACGTTCAATGTCCGCGCCATCACTATCTATGTGACGTGCCTGCTTGACTGTCCTTGGGTCTATCTGTTGGTTGAGGTTATTATATTAAATATAATGTACGCGTATATGCACCGCACTCATGAACGGCTGTGCGATAACTTATACCGTCAATTCCTGAGTGTATGACAGCGGGCTATATCTTTGACTACGGGGGAACCCTCGATACGGGTGGGCAGCACTGGGGACAGGCGCTGTGGCATGCCTATGAGCGCCATCAGGTACCTGTCACAGAGGCACAGTTCCGTGAGGCATACGTCCAGGCGGAACGAACCTTGGGAAGCCAGCACATCATTCTGCCTACTGATACCTTCCGTACAACATTGGAAACGAAGATACGTCTGCAGTTGGATTATTTGGGTAGATTCTCACCTCTCACCTCTTACCTCTCACCTCTCCTCGAAGATCTCTATGACAGGACTAAAGCCGAGACAAGCCGGAGCCGTGAGGTCCTGCGGCAACTGAAGGCACAGACGCCATTGGTGCTGGTTAGCAACTTCTATGGTAATATCTCTGTTGTACTTCGGGAGTTCGGGCTAGACCAGATGTTCCAGTCTGTCATCGAGTCTGCTGTGGTGGGTGTCCGAAAGCCAGATCCCCGTATCTTCCTGATGGGGGCGGAGGCATTGCAACTTGACCCTTCGCAGGTGACAGTCGTCGGCGACAGCCTTTCGAAGGATATACTGCCAGCCCGTCGTGCCGGATGCCAGACAGTGTGGCTGAAAGGGGAGGGCTGGACTAAAGATGAAGAAGCGATGGCTTCAGAGGCCGACCGTATTATCCGGAGCCTCGACGAATTGTTAGTGAATAAAGAAATAAAGACTATATAGAAATGAATCAAACAAACGTAAAGCCAGCAGAAGGTAGGCTGGGCATTTTGGTAGTTGGCAACGGAGCAGTTGCTACGACATTCATGACGGGTGTGCTGATGACTCGCAAGGGACTGACGAAACCTGTAGGCTCTATGACACAGTATGACAAGATTCGTGTCGGGCGGGGTGCGTCGAAGCGGTATCTGAAATACGGCGACATCGTTCCACTGGCCAGTCTGGATGATATCGTGTTCGGCTGTTGGGATGTCTATCCGCAGAATGCCTATCAGTCTGCTATCTATGCAGAGGTGTTGAAAGAGAAGGATATCGAATCGGTTCGTGACGAACTGGAGCAGATTGTGCCGATGAAGGCCGCTTTTGACCATAACTATGCGAAACGGCTCAGTGGCGATAACGTGAAGCCTTGCTCCACCCGTTGGGAGATGGTTGAGGCGCTGCGTGAGGACATCCGCCGCTTCCGTTCAGAGAAGGGATGCAATCGTATTGTTGTGCTCTGGGCCGCTTCCACAGAGATCTATGTACCTGTTGAGAAGAGTGTACACTATCGCCTGGCTGATCTCGAAGCAGCCATGAAGGCCGATGACCGCCAGCATGTCGCCCCATCGATGTGCTATGCCTATGCTGCCCTGTCCGAAGGGGTCCCCTTTATCATGGGTGCTCCTAATACGACGGTCGATATCCCCGCCATGTGGGAACTGGCAGAGAAGATGCATCAGCCCATTGCCGGCAAGGACTTCAAGACAGGGCAGACGCTTGTCAAGTCTGGTTTCGCACCGATTATCGGCACGCGCTGCCTTGGACTCTCCGGCTGGTTCTCTACCAATATCCTGGGCAATCGTGACGGTCTTGTGCTCGACGAGCCGGAGAACTTCCGTACCAAGGAGGTGTCGAAACTCTCTACGCTGGAGACGATTCTCAAGCCCGACGTACAGCCCGACCTCTATGGTCACGGTAACGACGAGGACAATCAGTACTATCATAAGGTACGTATCAACTACTATCCGCCTCGTAACGACAACAAGGAGGGCTGGGACAATATCGATATCTTCGGCTGGATGGGCTATCCGATGCAGGTGAAGATCAACTTCCTCTGCCGCGACTCCATCCTGGCTGCCCCCTTGTGTCTTGACCTCTGCCTGCTCTCCGACCTGGCTGCCCGGGCAGGGCGCTATGGCATTCAGCGCTTCCTCAGTTTCTTCCTCAAGTCGCCGATGTACGACTATACCCAGGGCGAGGAGGCTGTCAACAACCTCTATCAGCAGTACACGATGCTGAAAAACGCCATCCGTGAGATGGGCGGCTATGAGGCTGACGAGGAAATCGACTGATCTTGTTTACAGTTTACGGTTAACAGTTTACAGATGATATGACAGAAGGTCGTTCTGCCGCTGATGTGATTTTGGCAGATAATCAAGATATTACGAGGGTAGGGATGATGCATGTCTGTGACAAATTCTGTGAACAGACTTACCGTCAGGTGGCCGACAAGACTGAACTGATAGAGCAACTGAAGCAGAATGGCGAGGCTGTGGTGGTGCTCGACTATACGCTTTTCGATATCAACGACATCGAGGAGTTGGAAATCCTGCACGAGCGCTTCCCTCTGGCCAAGTGGATACTCTTCAGTTTTGACTTGTCGTCCGATTTCGTGCGCAGGGCCATTGCCTTGACCCCTCTGTTCAGTGTGCTGCTCAAGGACTCGTCGCTCTCCGAGATCTGCGACTGTCTCCGCTATGCTGCCCGTGGCCAGCGGTTCATCTGCCAGCGGATGGCGGAGATCCTGCTGGCGCCGGCACAGGATCGTATGGCCGAGGATGCCCGTCTGACCCGTACGGAGATGGAGATCCTGAAAGACATTGCCTTAGGCATGACCACCCGTGAGATTGCTGAGAAACGCTTCTCCAGTTTCCATACTGTCAACACACATCGGAAGAACATCTTCAGGAAGTTGGGGGTGAACACCGTCCACGAGGCTACTAAGTATGCGCTTAGGGCCGGACTGGTCGACTCGGCAGAGTATTACATATAAAAAAACCAAGAGTGTCATCACGACAGTCTTGGCTTTACTTCTAACTAACTTATTATCAACTATTCATTACTCATTCTGTTTTCATGGTGCAAAATTACAGAAAATAAGTGAAAGAGAAGGCGTAAAATGAGGGAAAAGTGCAAAAAAACAACGTAATCGTTTGCGTTAGTGGAATTATTTTTGTACCTTTGTCGCCTAAGAACAACTTATTACGACTGACATGGCAAACGGAAAACATCGAATATCCTTGAAAGACCTCGCTCAGGAACTGGGCGTGAGTATCGCAACTGTCAGCAGAGCCCTGCGCAGTTCGCCAGAGATAGGACAAGAAATGCAGCAGCGCGTGAAGGAACTGGCACGCCGTCTGAACTACCGCCCCAACCCCTTTGCACAGAGTCTTCGCAAAGAGGCTCCTCGGGTGATTGGAGTCGTCGTGCCCAATCTCGTCACCCATTACTATGCTGCCGTGCTCGATGGTATCGAGGAGGAGGCTGCCAAGAGCGGATATAGCGTCATCAGTGCCAACACCCATGAGCAGAGTGATGCCGAAGTGCGTGTCATCGACAACTTCATCAGTCTGCACGTTGAGGGTATCGTTGCCTGTCTGGCGCAGAGCACCACCGACTACAGTCATTTCGAGGAAATCTCAAAGATGGATATCCCTTTGGTGTTTTTCGGACGCACTTGCCTGCCGGAGAAGTTCTCCTGCGTCACAGCCAACGGCGACATCGCTGCCCAGGAGGCTACCCAGCACCTGATAGATACGGGCAGCCGCCGTATTGCCTTCATCGGCGGACCAAACCATCTCGACATGGTGCGTCGCCGCAAGCATGGCTATCTGGAGGCCCTGCGGGAGAACCGTATCCCCATCGACCGTGACCTTGTCGTCTGCGAGCGCATCGACTACGAGTGGGCTCTCAACGCCACCATCCGGCTCTTGCAGAGCGAAAACCGTCCTGACGCCATCCTCGCCTTCAATGACATCATTACCTTCGCCGCCTTCACGGCCATCAAGCAGTTAGGGCTGCGGATACCTGAAGACGTGGCGCTCATCGGCTTCACCGATGATGTGCATGCACAGTATGTCACGCCGAAACTCTCTGCCATCGAGGATCAGTCGCGCCTGATGGGACAGACGGCCTGCCGCCTCTTGCTGAAGAACATCGGCGGCGATAGCAAGATCTATCGTGAGATCGTGCCTCAGAAACTCGTGATCCGTGAGTCCTCAGCCCGCCGCTGAACAGATACGGACTATCCCATAAGCGTTAAAGTATCTTAAAAGATAGCAAAATCCCGTCAACCTTTTAGGTTTTCTCAGTTATATCTATGTAGAAAGTCTACAAACGAAGGTGTTTAATCATTTTAAAAGTTAAGTAGTTATGAAAAAGGATTTTATATTCGTGATGAGCGCCGTGCTGCTGATGACGACGGGCATGGTAACGGCGGCTTGCAGTAGTGACGATGACAATGTTATCACCACAAAGACTCCCGAGTCTTCCGAAACTCCCGAGTCTTCCGAAACTCCCGAGCCCTCCGAAACTTCCGAGACGGCCCGGACATCTCCCCAACAGCCTTTGGAGGCCGGCACCGTCACGGTCATCTCTGACACGGGTACCATGTGTTACGATGCCTCAGAAGATTTCTGGTATGTCCTCACACCGCTGAAGGTTCCCGGGGGTGAACAGTTAATCGACGGCGGAAAGGCTTATTATCTGTACAACCTGCCAGACGAGTATAAGGTCGAGGGTCTGAAGGTGAAGTTCACTGGCGTCGCATACAAGTTTTACGAAGACAAGAACGGCGATGGAGTATCCGTATACATCGGCGGTATGAAATATCTCGACATATTGGTCAATCAGATTGAGATTGTGGAATAGCGTATGGTAAGATAATCACGAAAACGATTTCTATTTCTCTCTTTAAATTGTTGCCTGTTGGATTATGTGATGAAGAAGTAAGAACGGATTAGTGTTGTACTAGAATCCGACAGGCTATGGCCGCCATCTGAAGGAGTCCTTCGGGTGGTGGCCTTTTTTTCTGGTCTTTTGCATATGTTAATTTGCTCACGCAAAAAACTGAAAACAGGCCTACATTCCTACATTTTCTGTCTAACCATCTGATATTCAGAAGGTAAGACTATGTATGGTGCCTACATGGAAATCATCAACCCTACATAAACAGGGCATTTTTACCGTTGATCTGACCGTTTCAGTGGTATTTGAAACAGAGTGTTTCATGCTTGTTCCGACAATGGAAACACTGTGTTTCCCTAGGAGAAACAGAGTGTTTCCTTCGATGAAACACAGTGTTTCACTCGCAGGAACAGAAATGGAACACCCTCATATACAGAGGTTTAAGTGTCAATATTGGTGTAAATATGTCAAAGTTTCAGCATTTTATGTAGGGTTGTCTCTATTTATGTAGGCACCATACATAGGCTAATATACTATATATCAGATGTTTACAAGCAAAATGTAGGAATGTAGGGTGTTTTTGATAATTTTCGTTTGAAACTTTTCATGGCACATACATAAAATGATCAGTGATCAGGGGGACTATTTCATTGTTTCGCTGAAGAAATCGGCCTGTTGGCTGAAAAGACTGCGCGGAGGATTAAACTTTGAGGGCATCGTAGAGTCAAATAAGCAGTTGCAACTCAAGAGATAATCCACAACATGTATCACTAATTAATAAATGAGTAAGACAATGAAAAAGATGTTGATGACACTACTGGCAGCCGTGATGGTAAGTACGGCAGCCGTCGCACAGAACAAGGACGACAACAAGTCGCCACAGGACAACAACCGCAGGCAGGAGATGGTGAAGCATCGCACCGACCGTCTGGTGAAGGACTATCAACTGAACGACAAGCAGGCCAAGCAGTTGCTGGAACTTAACACTAAGTACGTCGACAAGATGCGTCCCCATCATCCCCGCCATCACGGGCCTCACGGCATGAGAGGCCAGCGCCCGGAACCTCCGAAGGGCGATGTGAAGGGAGAGCGCCCGGAACCGCCGAAGGGCGACAAGAAGGGTGAGCGGCCTGAGCCCCCAAAGGGTGATCGGAAGGACCGTCGCAAGGAGATGGACGAGACGATGAAGGCCTATGAGGCTGAACTGCAGAAGATCATGACGCCCGAGCAGTTCAAGAAGTATCAGGCTGACATGAAGGAGCGCCGTGACAAAGGGCCGCGGCATCCGCGTCATATTTAAGTAAACGGCCGCGCACTAGCGAGTGCACGGCCGTTCTGTTATCAGGACCTGGCTGCTGGTTATTCAATCACAACCAGCGCGTCGTCTTCCATCACGCTTTCACCGATCTTCACGCAGATGGCTGTCACCTTGCCGTCTTTCTCGGCGGCCAGGTTGTTGGCCATCTTCATGGCTTCGAGTACGATCACCGTGTCGCCAGCCTTCACCTCGTCGCCTTCGGCCACCAGGATGTCGGTGATGACACCAGGCAGCGGAGCCTTGACGGCGTTAGCCTTGTTGACAGCGGCCTTGTCGGCAGCAGGTGCGCTGTCGTCGGAAGCAGCGGCAGCGGCGGGTCTCACCACGGGCTTCTTCTTCTCAGGCTCAGCCTGCTTCTCCATCTCTACAGTATATTCTTCACCGTTTACGGACAGGGTGGCGATGTTGTCTGTGATATCACAGATGACCACCTCATACTTGTTGCCGTTGATTGTATACTTATATTCTTTCATACTCAAAACTCATTTACGGATGTTGTGTGAATGTCTGTGCATAGCCGTTCCACTGAGTGGGATGCCCAGCGATGGTGATGATGCCCGGCTCTGCATCGTGAACGTTATTGCCTAAGTGCTCGTGGAGCGCCAGGGCAATCGCTGCATATACTTCGTTGTTCATTCTGTAAACTATAAACTGTAAACAATAAACATTACATCGGGATGTTACCATGCTTCTTGGCGGGCAGGGCGTCGCGCTTGGTGGCGAGTTGAGCCAGACCGCGGCAGATGCGGAAGCGGGTGTTGCGAGGCTCGATCACATCGTCGATGTAGCCATACTTGGCGGCCTGGTACGGGTTGGCGAAGAGTTCGTTGTACTCGTCCTCCTTCTCGGCGATGAAGGCCTTCACGTCCTCGCCGGCCTCCTTCTTGGCCTTGGCCTCCTTGGCGTAGAGCACGGCAGCGGCACCAGAGGCACCCATCACGGCGATCTCTGCAGAGGGCCATGCGTAGTTCAGGTCGGTGTGGAGTTGCTTCGAGCCCATCACGATGTGAGAGCCGCCGTACGACTTGCGCAGGGTGACGGTGATCTTGGGCACCGTAGCCTCACCGTAGGCGTAGAGCAACTGGGCACCGTGCAGGATGACGGCGTTGTACTCCTGACCAGTTCCGGGCAGGAATCCTGGCACGTCGACGAGCGACACGATAGGAATATTGAAGGCGTCGCAGAAGCGTACGAAACGGGCACCCTTACGAGAAGCGTTCACGTCGAGCACACCGGCATAGCAGGTAGGCTGGTTGGCCACGATACCTACGCTCTGGCCGTTGAAGCGGGCAAAGCCGACGATGATGTTCTTGGCGAACTTAGGCTGTACCTCGAAGAACTCGCCGTCGTCGGTGATGGCACTGATGACCTTGTACATATCGTAGGCCTCGTTGGGGTTCTCGGGGATGATCTCGTTCAGGCTGTCCTCCATACGGTTGATGGGGTCGGAGGTCGGCTTGAAGGGAGCGGTCTCCATGTTGTTCGACGGGATGTAACTCAGCAGGGTCTTCAGCATCTGAATACCTTCCTCCTCAGTGGCAGCGGTGAAATGGGTAACACCCGACTTCGTGGCATGTACTGAGGCACCGCCGAGGTGCTCCTGATCGATATCCTCGCCCGTAACGGTCTTCACCACCTTCGGGCCAGTGAGGAACATGTATGAGGTGTTCTCCATCATCAGCGTGAAGTCGGTGAGGGCGGGGGAGTAGACTGCACCACCGGCGCAGGGGCCGAAGATACCTGAGATCTGGGGGATGACACCAGATGCGAGGATGTTACGCTCGAAGATCTCTGCATAGCCTGCCAGGGCGTTGATACCCTCCTGGATACGGGCACCACCCGAGTCGTTGATGCCAATGACGGGGGCACCCATCTTCATGGCCATATCCATCACCTTGCAAATCTTCTGACTCATGGTCTCAGAGAGAGAACCGGCATGAACGGTGAAATCCTGTGCAAAGACAAACACCAGACGGCCGTCGATGGTACCGCTACCGGCAACGACACCGTCGCCAAGGAACTGCTTCTTCTCCATGCCAAAGTTGTGGCAGCGATGCTCCTTGAACATGTCGTACTCCTCGAACGAACCCTCGTCGAGCAGCATCTCAATGCGCTCACGGGCAGTATACTTACCGCGGTCGTGCTGCTTCTGAATGGCTTTCTCACCACCACCGAGACGAGCCTGTTCGCGCTTCTCGATGAGTTGCTTGATCTTTTCTAATTGCTTGCTCATTGTATTTTTTACGATTTACAAATTTACGATTTACGATTGATTACTCAGGGTGCTCGCAGAGTTCTGTCAGTACACCGGCTGTTGACTTCGGGTGCAGGAAGGCAATGTTCAGACCCTCAGCACCCTTGCGCGGAGCCTGATCGATGAGGCGCACGCCCTTCTCACTGACCTCGGCCAGCGCATTGGCTACACCGTCCTCGATGCAGAATGCTACGTGGTGAACACCCTTGTTGCCCTTGTCGATCCATTTCTGGATGGTGCTCTCAGGAGATGTCGGCTCTAAGAGTTCCAGTTTCACCTCGCCACAGCGAAGGAAGGCGGTCTTCACCTTCTGGTCCTCTACTACCTCTGTTGCATAACACTCCAAGCCCAGCACGTCTGTGAAGAACGGCAGGCTCTCTTCAATGCTCTGAACTGCGATGCCCAGATGCTCAATGTGGGAAATCTTCATATTTTTAGTATTTAAATAAAACCTTTATTATAAATAATGTGCAAAGGTACGCAATAAACTCCATATTCCGAAGAATACTTTATTTTTTTTGGCTTTTTTATACAAAAATAGAGATTGCCGCCCGGAAAGGGCAGCAATCTCTATGAAATTATACCAGTATTATGTGCTTGTTTATTTGAATAATGACGGGAATATCTTCTCAGAATCTTCTGCGAATTGATACCAGTCTCTGGAGGCATTCTTGTTCTGTACCCATTCTAAGAATCCCGGATATGCCGACTTGATGCTGACGCCTTCCCGTGGATATTTGAACTTATCTGGTACAATGATGACAAAAGGTGACTTGCCTTTTCCTGGCATGGTGATAGTCTTTCCCGTAGTCCTATTCTCAATATAGATACTTCTTAGGAAATCTTCAAGGGAAAGAATTGTTTTGATCGTTTCATTTGGTAAACTTTTTGCATTTATGCCATTCACCTTTGTATTGGCATATGACCCTAATGTGATACCGAAAATGTCATGTATCTCACGGCCGTTTAACAATTTGCCTCCTGGGATTCCCATGATGTATACTTCGTCTGCAGCGCCACAGGCGGCCAGACCGACATTGATCTGGTTGTTGTCTACACGTGTGGCAATGATAACGACATCGTTCATGTCATAGTCTGCCTGAGCAGGCCGGTCCTCGAAGCACATGAGATAAGAGGCGCCTTTAATGTCTTTCGCAACCATGGTCTCCTCAATGATTTCCGTTCCCTGACATACCTCAACGATCATGTCGCAGAAATTACAGTCGGCACCATCCTCGAAGCACATGTAGGTATGGTTGTTGGCGCTGAAGAAACCGATGCGTGGGCTGTCCCACTGCATTCCATCGGGTGTGAGGCCATATCGTTTGTCTTTGTTTCCGTTGGGCGTAATGGCAGTAATGTCCTGCGACAACTTTTTGTCTATTGCCGAGAAATAGTGCCCCATCAGATGATTGACCTCAAAGTTCAGCCGGCCGTCACCATAGGTACATCCGGTGGCGCAATGTGATATGTTGCCTTCGTTCTTATAGTCTTTACTATTTAAGAATCCAATCTTATATCCCTTAGGGATGGCAATTTCAGCATTCTTGTCTTCAGAGGGGGCTCCATCGCCATAATAGGGTAACAGATACTCTGTCTTTCTACTGCAACTGGCATCTCCTTTCCTACCAGGTATGGCCTTGTACTTTGGAAGTGTCTTGATGTAGTCCACCTCACTCATTCCGGCAGGAATGCTGTTCGGATTAAAATAGTAGTAGTAAATGGTGTTAAAATGACCTTCAGTTGTATTCATCTGAATCGGTATCAAGGTCGTCGGCCCGCCATTGCTGATAAGATAACTGTTATTCACACGGAAATAAGCATTTCCCTGAGCAATATATTGCCAGTTATTAGCCTTATTAGTAGTGCCAGTTGTGTTTTCTCCGCCGGTCTTCTTCAGATATGCGCCAATGATTGACTTCAATGTGGAAAGATCTCCTTGGTCGGATACACTCTTGCAAATAAAACCATCCACAACATTCCAGCCACCGCCTGTCGCCGTTTTGTGGGACCATAGACGGTCGTTCTTCCAAGAACCATTGTTCCAGAGATCATAATAACGGTTCTTTCCATTACCGTTAACGTTGTCATTCACCATCACATTACCATATTCGCTGTTCATAGATGCCTCAGCGCGTAGAGCATTGAACGACTTTGTTGAACCTCCCAAAACAATGCTTGATGGATAGTCGTCCGATGCAGCACGAGTGAGGGCTTTGGCTGAGGATGTGAATGACAAACTGCTCTCGCCAACTTGGAACACCTTGATATAATACACACCTTTGCTGCTGACGCAGGCAGCAACAAGTTCAGTCGTGGTACCGGGAGCCTCGTAGGTGAGGGTTACCACGTCGCCTTTCTTGCAATCTGCAGAGTTCATAATGGCGGCTTCGTCATTACCAAAAGGAGACTCGGTCAGAATCTGCACTTTGACGATGTCTTCCAAGTCAGCATCTGCTTTGATGGTAATGCTTCCATTTGTAATGTCGGCCCATGTCTGTTCCGGGTCAATAGCTACGCCAAGCGTCTTTTCGGTATTGAACTTGATTGATTCCTCATTGAATTGGGTGTCATCTAATTCGTAACCTTTGCCACACGATATAAGTAACAAAGCCGAAATAAAAAATAGATACTTGTACTTCATACTTAAAAAACTAGTTTATCTTGTTTGTTAAATTTGAGTGCAAATATATATAAATATTCTTATGTATAAAATATTTTACTCGATGATTGTGCTAAAATTTAACAAACTTTATAATTCTATGGTCACTTTACCGTTAATTTGCCGTCCTGTCAGGTAGTTGGGTACGGCCCACTGGCGATCGGTGACGTCGGTTACCCAGTAGTAACTGTTCACGTTAGAGATGCCAAACAGGTTCAGGCAATCAACTCCCAGCCAGATGTTCTTGACGGACTTGCCATTCTTCAATGCCCTGAAACTCATACCGATGTCGGCACGTTTGTAGGCCGGGGCGCGGAATTGCTGTTGCTCCAGTCCTCTGTGTGGAGGTCCGAAGGGCAGGCCATCGGCAAAGGCCAGACGGAGTGTCATCTTCCAACGGTCGGTGCCTGGGAAATAATCGGTAAAGTGGAGGTTGATGGCATATCGCTGGTCTGTCGGGGTGGGGATCCACTGGCCGTTGTATTTCTGTCGCATACTCATCAGAGAGAATGTAAGCCAGGAGTCTGTCCCGGGCACAAACTCACCGTATAACTTCAAGTCCAATCCTGTGGCATAACCAGAACATAGGTTTTCTCCGAAATACGTAATCTTCACATTCTGAACGTTATACGGAATAAGGTTTGATAAAGCCTTGAAGTATGCCTCGGCCGAGAACTTGAAGGGCCGGTTGAGCATTTTGAAGCGGTAATCCATCGCTGCGATGAACTGCAGAGAGCGCTGGCTCTTGATATTCTCGTTTAAAATGGCTCTGGTCAGTCCGTCTTGAGTTACCGTATCTCTCATTTCTTTATAAAAAGGTGCTTGGTAATAGAGTCCGGTAGCAAAGCGGAACGTGTAATCATGGTTGAAGGCTGGCACAAGGGCCAGTGAGGCTCTGGGCGACACGATGGTCTCTTTGTTGAATGACCAGTTGGCGAGTCTGACGCCATAGTTCAGTGTGAAGAAGTTGTCTCCCTTGTTGAAATGGTAGGTGTCTTGTATGTATGCCTCAATACGATGGCTCTTCGCGTCGTTCTTGGCCGACAGCGTATAAATCAGATCCAGACGGTCTGCTGTGTGGGGGATGGAGTAACCGCTGGAATCGCGCATTTCATATTCCCGTGAGGTCTCAGTAATATGCTCGGTCTTGTAGGTGAAACCTGCCTCGATGTCGTGGTGGCGTGTCTTGTGCGTGCCCATCAACTTGAAACTCACCACGTCGGCGGTCAGGTAGTTCCGGGCGTGTTCCATATATGTTCCTACGCCGAGGTTCTCGCTCGACTGGGAGTCGTCCAACCAATATTGTCCCATGATGTCATAGGTCTCTTTCTCCTTGGTGTGGAAAGCAGATGCCAGAAACTTGATCTTGGTGGAGTCTCCGAACGAGCGGGTGATGGAGGCGGTGCCGAAGTAGGTTCGGAACACATCCTTCTCCTGTCCGTCGAAATAAACCTTAAACGATTTGGCGTCGGCAAACGTTCCGAACGTGGTCTCTCGCGACTCAGGCGTGAAATTGTAATGGTTCTCGGAGATGTATCCAATCAGGTTTACTTCCCATCTCTTGTTGGGCGTGTAACTGATATATGTCTGATAATCAAGAAAGTTCGGTTGGTACTCTCCACTTGTTTCGAGGGAACCTAACAGATACCTGTTGGTCTTGTACCGGAGGCCGTGGCTCATTGCAAAAGTCTTGTTGCCATAGCCGAAATAGCCGCTGGCACCGAGCAGCGACCCCGTGATGGTGCCCTCCATCCGCTTGGGTTTTCGGTAGGTGATGTCCAGTGCCGACGACATCTTGTCGCCGTACTTCGCAGCAAAGCCGCCCGTCGAGAAGCCGATGCTCTCGACCATGTCTGAATTGATGATTGACAGGCCTTCCTGCTGTCCGCTGCTGACGAGCAGCGGCCTGTATATCTCCACACCATTGATATATACCGAGTTCTCGTCGAACGAGCCGCCACGTACATTGTACTGCGACGACAATTCGTTGTGTGTTGACACGCCGGCCTGCTGTTGGATGAGTTCCTCCACGGCATTGCCCGTTATCGAAGGCACAATCTTCAGGTCTTTCGTGTCGAGTTGTTCCGTCTGGGTGGTCTGCCGCCGGCGTTCCGTGACGGTGATTTCCTGCAGTGCCTCCATGGGGTACATCACTATCTGAACGGTCATCTTACCCTTTGGGCGTCTGAACACCCGCTTCCTCGGACCGTAACCCACCATCGAAAACCTGACTTCGACAGAGTCAGCACTATGCAAGTCTATGGAGAACTCCCCCTTCAGGTTAGTCATTGCCACCTTTCCCTGGGCAAGGCATGAGACGGTCACCAGTTCCAAAGCCTGACCGTCTTCATCGATGACTTTACCTTTTAATGTGAAATCATCAGCCATCGCGATAGAACCCGAAAGTACCATCACCAACAGACACAGATATCGCGCTAATATATGTTTCATCAAGAATAATAACGTTTTGATCGTCCATTTATTGCATTTTGCCAACTTTTGCGAACCGTTTTGCCTTTTGCGAACTATTGCGAACGAAAAGTTTTGGTCGTTTCGTTTTTTTTTCGTACTTTTGCGCTATGATTCACGAAATGCTCATAGGAATACTCGTTTATGCGGTGCTGGAGCGCTTGCAAAAGGTACGTGCGCTGCAAGAGTTACAACAGTCTCTTCCAAAGACTGGGATGGCTTTGTTCTTTCGCTATAGTTATAAACCATAAATAAGAAATGGATATGATAGAGTATTTAGCACAACACTTGTGGCAGATGTGGGCGGTGATAGCCGTCGTCTGTCTTATTCTGGAACTTACGGCGGGTGACTTCTTCATCATCTGCTTCTCCATTGGTGCGTTCTTTACAGCCTTGGCTGCCGTCTGTGGATTAGGGTTCTATTTGCAACTGCTGGTCTTCGCTGTCTTCACGTTGATCAGCCTCTTCTGGGTGCGTCCCTTTGCCCAGCGTTATCTGCACAAGGGCGAGGACAATCGTGTGAGTAATGCCGATGCGCTGATGGGCCGTCAGGGTAGGGTGGTCGAGACTGTCAAGGCCGATGGTTTCGGGCGTGTACAGATCGACGGTGACATCTGGAAAGCCGTCACCAACGGGCCTGTTGATATTCCTGAAGGCTGCAATGTCCGTGTCATCGGTCGCGAGAGTACTATCATTACTGTAGAATCATTAGGTGTTGAAAATTAAACATTAATCATTATAAATTTTATTATGGACATTATGACTTATGTACTTATTGCCATTGTTGTTTGCGTAATCTTGTTCGCGAAGATGGCACTTGTGATCATCCCACAGTCGGAAACCAAGATCGTTGAGCGTCTGGGACGCTATTATGCTACCCTCCGTCCAGGTATCAACATCATCATCCCGTTCATCGACCGTGCTAAGTCGATCGTCGTGCTCAACCACGGCCGTTATCAGTATTCCACGACTATCGACCTGCGCGAACAGGTCTACGACTTCCCCAAGCAGAATGTGATTACGAAGGATAACGTTCAGACTGAAATCAATGCGCTGCTTTACTTCCAGATCGTCGATCCCTTCAAGGCCACATACGAGATCAACAATCTGCCTAACGCTATCGAGAAGTTGACGCAGACGACGCTGCGTAATATCATCGGTGAACTGGAACTTGATGAGACACTGACTTCTCGTGACACGATTAATAAAAAGTTGAGTGCAGTGCTTGATGATGCTACCGATAAATGGGGCGTAAAAGTTAATCGTGTGGAACTGCAGGATATCACACCTCCGGATTCTGTCCTCACCGCTATGGAGAAGCAGATGCAGGCCGAGCGCAATAAGCGTGCCCAAATCCTGACCTCCGAGGGTCAGAAGGCTGCTGAGATTCTCGCTTCCGAGGGTGAAAAAACTGCCATCGTCAACAAGGCCGAAGCCGCCAAGCAGCAGGCCATTCTTGAGGCAGAGGGAGAGGCTCAGGCACGTATACGCAAAGCAGAGGCGGAGGCCAAGGCCATTGAACTGATTTCAGAGGCTGTAGGCAAATCGACCAACCCCGCCAACTATCTGCTGGCTCAGAAATATATCCAAATGATGCAGGAACTGGCAGAGGGAGACAAGACGAAAACAGTCTATCTGCCTTATGAGGCCACCAATCTGTTAGGTTCTATTGGAGGCATCAAGGACCTCTTCAAGTCTGAATAAAAGTTGCATGAAGAATTAAGAATTGAGAAAATTGCCCCTCTTTGGATATTTTCTTAATTCTTAATTCTTAATTTTTAATTTATTATTGTACCTTTGCACCCGATTTTGAAATTTGACTGTATGGTACACAATATTTTCAAAGGGCTTGGTATCGCTCTTATTACTCCCTTCAAGAATGATGGCGCTGTGGATTACGAAGCCCTGATGCGGTTGCTCGATTACCAGTTGGACAATGGCGCAGATTTCTTCTGCATCCTCGCTACTACTGGTGAGACTCCGACACTGAACCGTGAGGAAAAACAGAAGATTAAGGATCTCGTTGTAGAGAAAGTCCGTGGTCGTGTGCCTATCTTGATGGGCTGTGGCGGCTATAACACAGCGGAAGTCGTAAATGAACTCAAGACGGGCGATTTTAGGGGCATCAACGGTATCCTTAGTGTTTGTCCCTATTATAATAAGCCTTCTCAGGAAGGACTCTACCAGCATTTCAAGGCTATTGCAGCAGCGACCAATCTGCCTGTGGTGCTCTATAATGTGCCTGGTCGAACTGGTGTCAACCTCAAAGCGGAGACAACTGTCCGTCTGGCTCGTGACTGTCAGAATATTGTGGCCATTAAGGAGGCAAGTGGTAATCTGGAACAAGTGGATGAAATCATCAAGAATAAACCGCGCGATTTCGATGTCATTTCTGGTGACGATTCACTCACGTTTCCGATGGTCAGTTGCGGTGCGGTCGGGGTTATCAGCGTCATCGGCAATGCAATGCCTAAGGAATTCTCGAAGATGATTCGACTGCAGATGCGAGGCGAATACGACCCTGCTCGCAAGATTCATCATCGTTTTACTGATCTTTTCTCCCTGCTCTTTGTCGACGGTAACCCTGCGGGTGTCAAGGCCATGCTTTCAGAGATGGGCTTCATCCAGAATGTGCTTCGTCTGCCTCTGGTTCCGATGCAAATTAAGAACCGTCAGCGTATGTCTGAGATTCTGAAGGAACTGAAAATCTGATGGACCGCTCAATTATTCATGAGATATCGCCCCTCATGGGCAAGGACGTCCTTTATATCGCCGACAGACGAAAAAAGGAGTTTACATACCCTATCCACAATCATCAAGTCTATGAACTTAACTTCGTGGAACATGCCGCTGGTGTGCGCCGTATCGTTGGTGATTCCAATGAAGTGATAGGTGATTTCGACCTTGTACTTATCACGGGGCCTGATCTCGAACATGTCTGGGAGCAGAATACCTGTACCAGTGAAGATATCCGTGAAATCACAATTCAGTTTGATATCAATTTTGGTGAAGGTACCATTTTCGACCGCAACCCTTTCAACTCAATGAAGAAGATGATGGTGGAGGCTCAGAAAGGGCTCTGTTTCCCCCTCGATGCCATCATGAAAGTCTATTGTGAACTTGATTCTCTCAGTAGCATCAAGGACGGATTCTATGCTTTCACTCAGTTTCTTACAATACTCTATGAACTGTCTAAGTGTGAAGGTGCCAGGGCATTGTCTTCTACAAGTTTTGCCAAGATTGAAATGCCAAGTGATAGCCGTCGGGTGCATAAGGTGAAGACCTTTATCGATGCTCATTACCGTGAGGAGATACGTCTTTCGCAGTTAGCAGATATCGCAGGTATGAGCGACTCTTCCTTCAGCCGGTTCTTCAAGTTGCATACAGGCCGTAATCTCAGTGAGTATATTATCGACCTCCGTCTGGGTCATGCCTGTCGTCAGTTGGTTGACAGTAGCCGCACTGTTGCTGAAATCGGCTATAGTTGTGGCTTTAACAACCTCAGTAACTTCAACCGTATCTTTAAGAAGCGCAAGGGATGCAGTCCGTCAGAATTTCGTGAAAACTATCATAAAACACGGGTAATTATTTAAGATTATTCCTTAATTTGAAGTTTTTTTCAAAAAAGTCAATGAAATATTTGGCAGATTCAAAAATAGTTCGTACCTTTGCACCCGCAAAAGAAAAAAGGAGGCTCCCTAGCTCAACTGAATAGAGCATCTGACTACGGATCAGAAGGTTGTGGGTTTGAATCCCGCGGGAGTCACAAGGAAAACATCTATAGTCTGAAAAGATTATAGATGCTTTCCTTTTCTATGATTTATCCATTAAAAATTTGGATGGTAAATAAATAATGTGTATCTTTGCAGGCAAAAAGGGAATAAGTCGTGTAAACCTCTGAAGGTATGAAAATGAGGCTTCTGCTCACACGGATGGCAATAGTGTTGACTTGCCTGATAACTAGTCTGCGGTTACAAGCAGGAGAGTTCCGATTCTATGTGTATAACGCCTCTAATGGCTTGGCCGACAACAGCGCACAGACTATCTATTGCACGAAGACAGGGCGGCTGGTCATTACGACGATGGGGCAGATCAACTTCTTCGACGGAAACAGTTTTACCTATATTGATCCCACTAAGGAAAACACCTACGCACTTTCCAACTATCACGGATACAGTCATCTGTATTTCGATCGCTATCATCACCTGTGGCTTAAAGACCGCAACAATGTGACTTGTGTGAACTTGACTACCGAGCGTTTCGTTGATTCGGTCGAGGATGTGTTTGAAGGGTTTGGCTGCAACGAGAAAGTTACTGACCTCTTTGTGGATCAGACGAATGTGGTGTGGTTGTTGACAGAGCACGGACTTTACAACGTGGCGACAAGGCAGACTTATCCTGTGCGTAGCGGTAGAAACCTGCAGGACATGGAACTTTGTGATGAACGCTATCTCCTTTTGTTCTATGACAATGGCTTGTTGGATATCACCGACTTAGAAATGGGGAAGAAGATATATTCAGGTCGGCCGTATGATGAGGAAGAGTCGAAGCAATATGAAAGTTCGTCGCTGCAAAAAGCCATCGGTGATACCATCTATCAGTTACGTAATGGTCAGGATGCGGGCGTTCTGCTGCGTTTCGACATCGGTCAGCAGACGTGGAAAACAATTCTGAAGACACCTTACTTCCTAAGTAATATAGTCGAGCATGAGGGCATGCTATTTATCCCCTCTGCAAAAGGCTATTGGACGTACGACCTGAAGACGGAGCAGTTGGAACACGTCGTGGAATTGCAGATGGCCAATGGTGGGAAGTTATTAACAGACATTAATGCCATGGCGTTTGACAGACAAGGTGGTTTGTGGGTTGGAACAGCAAAACGTGGCCTGCTCTATTCCAGACCCTTGATGGCACCTTTTAAAGTGTATGGGCTAGAGGCCGGTCGGGCGCAAGAACTCATTACACTGATGGATAAACTGCCACCTTCCCAGACGAACTATCATCATCGACCTGCTAATTGTGTGTTCCGTGACTCTCGAGGCTGGTCTTGGGTCGGTACGTCGGCAGGTTTACAACTGTATCGTAAAGAGTCAGACCAGTTACCGGTAATCTATACTCATTCCGATGGTTTGTTGAGCAATGTCATTCATTCAATTGTTGAGGACGGGATGCACAATATCTGGGTGGGCACGAGTTACGGTGTCAGTTGTCTGCTCTTTAAAGATGATCAGTTGCGCTATGTAAACAGTTACAGCCAGTGGGACAATGTTCCCAACGAGTCATTCGTCAACGGCAAGGCCCTCAGACTGCCCGATGGCACTATTACGATGCAGATGCTTGACCATGTGATTGAATTCAATCCCGATAAGATGGGTACTATTGCTGAGGGTGTGTCGTACGACATCCATCCCAAACTCATTCGTGTGATGGTCAATGGCAATAACTTGCATACTGGAGAGGAACTCGACGGGAAAGTCATCCTTGATAAGGCTATCCCACGCACATCGGAGATCAATCTGAACTATAACCAGAATTCAATAACGCTAACCTTCTCCGCCCTGAATTATTTCCGCCCACAACAGACCTGTTATCGTGTCCGTATCAATGGGTTGGATAATACCTGGCGCGTCCTCACCAACTACAATTCTGGTGGTCTGGTCGATTCGCGTGGCATGCTGCACTTGCCGATGGTGGCACTGAAGCCCGGATCTTATACAGTAGAAGTGCAGTGCTCGATGATTCCAGATGTTTGGGAGTCGGAACCTTATGAGTGGGTCGTCAATGTGAACGAACCTTGGTGGCGTACAAAAGGTGTTACGTGGATTTACATGCTGCTATTCATTGTCTTGCTGGGCGTGAATACCTATTATTATATGCGCAATGTCAGTATGCGGGCAACCCGCAGTACCCAAGAGAGGGGCATGGTCAGGCAAATCCGCCTCTTTGCTGAGCATTGCAGTCAGCAACAGGTGGTATTGCTCGAACCGGTGCCCGAGGAATATATGGGTATTGAGAATGGTCGGTCTCTGAATGCCTTGACGCCTGAGTTTATCGCTACGATGGAAAAAATTATTCCGACAGTACTCCGGAAGGATGTTGATAAACTGACCATGCGCGAACTCAGTGCTGCTGCAAAGATGGAATTGAAACCGTTTTATCAGGTCATATTGGGCAATATCTTCAAGAGTCCTCGACCTTTGGCCAAGAGCCTGATGCTGAAGAAGGCAGAGGAACTGCTGACAATGACGGAGAAGGACATAGAGCAGATCGCAGCAGAGTGCGGATTCGTATCACCAAACTATTTCATCGCTACTTTTTACGGGAAGCATAAGATGACACCTGAGATTTTCCGTCGTAAGAACAGTCATCTCAGACAAAAGAATAATCTGGCACTTTGATTATTTTTAGTTGAGGGTGATTTGCCCGAAAGCAGTCAGCCGCCAGGTCCTTCCTCCTACCTCTTTAAAATAGATAAACGCCTGATAACGGTTTTCTGTCGGGTAGAAATTGCCCTCAGAGGGTAGAGGACGTCTTGTCCCTCTACTGTCTTCCCAAAGATACTGATAGGAATAGTACCCCTGTTTCTGTAGGATGGAAGCAGTGTACATTCCTGCGTTTTCATCGTATGTCATACGGTAGGTTTCGCTGTTTTCAGTCGTCCACTGACCGTCGATGACAATATATCCGTCGCTGACAGGATCAGACTTCAGCCGGTAGTTTATCCAGACATAGTCACTGATGATGTCGTTTTCGCGGTTGTCACTGTTGCGGATGTAAAATGCGCCATCGGCATCCTCATCGTAGAGGTAGTTCGGACGTGGCTCGCTGATGTAGGGGAATACCTGATAGTGGTCACCGTCCCAACGGATATAGTCGATACCCATTGTGGGGTGGGTGGGGTCAAGCACCTCGTATTTGCGGTACTCGTTGCCGGCGTCGAAGATGTATTCCATGGCATGGCTCCATTCCTGCCCGTTTTGGTTGACAAAGGCTGGTCGGACATTGCGCCGGCAGTTGTCCTCGCGTCCGTTTTGCATCACCACCGTTTGGATCTGTTCGTCTGGTCGCACCACGGAGTGATTCATGTAGCCAATGGACATGGATACCTGCTGATGGCGGCCGTTTGTGTCTTGATCGGTGTTCGTGGTGGCTGTCATAGAGAGTTGCATTGATTGTTCTGTCACCATGAACTCAACCGTCAGCACATCCTCGTCAGTGCCGTCCTCCTGAATGTGAAGGCGGTAGTTGCCGCTCATCTTCAGGCGACATTGGTCGTTGGGGAGCGAAAATTGATAGTGTGTGTATGGAACGGTCGTATTGATAGAGTGTTCATAGTCGTCGACGATGAGGTCATTGAAGCCGTTAAGCCAGTCGCTTTCAAACATTTCTGTTGCCGTGGTCCAGTCGGCCTCACAACGCTCAATGTGGCAGATGTAGCGATGGTAGTCGTGGGAAAGTTCGTCAAATCCGACGTACAGACGGTCGGCAGAGTTGAGTTTCATCACGGGCAACGACTGCCAGTTCTGGTTGACTACAACCTGCAGTGACTTCACCTGCGGGCTGTATATTTTATGAAATCCTGCTGCCGGCATGACTGCCAGCAGCAGGACTATGAGTATCAGTGTGAGTCGTCTCACGCTTATTCTCCCTTGATGGCTGCTACGCCAGGAAGCACCTTGCCCTCGATAGCCTCGAGCAGGGCACCACCACCAGTAGAGATGTAAGACACCTTGTCGGCCAGACCGAACTTGTTGACGCAAGCCACAGAGTCGCCACCACCGATGAGCGAGAAAGCACCCTCAGCGGTAGCCTCGGCGATAGCCTCACCGATAGCGCGGCTACCAGCCGTGAAGTCGTCGCACTCGAACACACCGGCAGGACCGTTCCAAAGGATGGTCTTGGCACCCTTGATGGCCTGGCGGAAGTCGTCCTGAGAAGCAGGACCGGCATCCACGCCCTCGAAGCCGGCGGGAACCTTGTTGGCAGGGCAGGTGATGATCTCAGCACCCTCCTTTACGGTCATCGTACCGAAGTCGAGGCCGTTGGTAGCGGTGCAGTCGGAACCAAGCACGAGTTCAACGCCATTCTTCTTAGCCAGTTCCTCAACGCCCAGGGCAACATCCAACTTGTCGAGTTCAACGATAGAATCGCCGATCTCACCATTGTGAGCCTTGGCGAAGGTGTAGGTCATACCACCGCAGAGGATGAGTTTGTCGACCTTGCCCAGCAGGTTCTCGATGATACCGATCTTTGAAGAAACCTTCGAGCCGCCCATGATGGCCACGAACGGACGCTTGATGTTAGAGAGCACGTTGTCAACAGCCTGTACCTCCTTCTCCATCAGCAGACCGAGCATCTTGTTGTTGGCGTCGAAGTAGTCGGCGATGACAGCAGTAGAGGCGTGCTTGCGGTGAGCGGTACCGAAGGCATCCATCACATAGCAGTCAGCATACGAAGCGAGTGTCTTGGCGAACTCCTTCTGGCTGGCCTTCATGGCCTTCTTGGCCTCGTCGTAGGCGGGGTCGGTCTTCTCGATGCCCACGGGCTTACCCTCCTCTTCGGGATAGTAGCGCAGGTTCTCCAGCAGCAGAGCCTCGCCCATCTTCAGGGCAGCAGCGGCGTCGGCAGCCTTGGCGCAGTCGGGAGCGAATGCCACGGGAACACCCAGGGCCTTCTCCACAGCCTCGCGGATCTGTCCGAGAGACAGTTTGGGGTTCACCTTTCCTTTGGGCTTGCCCATGTGCGACATGATGATCGTAGCACCACCGTCAGCCAGGATCTTCTTCAGGGTGGGGAGGGCACCGCGGATACGGGTGTCGTCAGTGATCTTACCATTCTCATCGAGGGGTACGTTGAAGTCTACACGTACGATTGCCTTCTTACCGGCAAAGTTGAATTCGTTG
>JAEEGH010001687.1_pt1 | contig 62383 bp, 51 predicted proteins | sample 9134181 | NCBI WGS metagenome assembly JAEEGH01 (sample SAMN16246544, study PRJNA631951) | gut metagenome | biome: gut microbiome; feature: rumen; material: DP-attached | host: Bos | place: Iran: Karaj | collected 2018-10
AAGCCTTGTTTTCTGTTTTGAATAAGCATGAAAGAAAACAAGGCGCATTATTTTACATTAACTGTGTCTTTGCGAATACTCCGAGATCTATCCGAAGTTATGGGCACTTCTGGATTTTATGCCACTCGCAAGATAGTATATTTATTTGTCAAGTCTTACGGTTCTTGTGCAGACTTTCTCTGCAAGGGCCTTGTTGTGGGTGATCACTGCCATTCCCATGTTTCGCTCCCTGGCAATATCAAGAAGGATATTCCAGACCTGAGCCTGAGTGATAACGTCTAGCATTGTAGAAATCTCATCACAGATAAGGATTTTTGTCTTTGGTGTAAGGATCCTTGCTATGCAGAATCTTTGAAGTTCTCCACCTGAAAGTTCTGAAGGCCAGCGGTGCAACCACTCCTTCTCGATTCCCATTTTGGTCAAAAGAGCTTCATCAGGAGTAAAGCACTCATTAAGTGTCTTTTCCATTCTCCATCTGGGATTTACCGAAAGCTCCGGATGCTGATAGATAAGCTGCACCGGGCAAAAACCTTTTGAAGGCAGTTCTTTTCCATCTAGAAGCACCTGGCCTTCTGATGTTTTCTCGTATCCTGCAAGTATCCTTGCAAGAGTTGTCTTTCCAAAGCCGGATGGAGCAACAATTCCCACTCTCTCACCTTCTTCAATTGAAAATGACACATCCTTCAAAACCCAGGGACTTTTTTTGTCATATCTAAAGCTTATATTTTTTGCTTCAAGTTGCATGAGCGCACCTAACCTTTCCGCCTCTTACTTCACGCTCTGGCTGCGCACCGGCACAGGCATCATCCCTGTATGGACAGCGATCTGCAAAAAGACATCCCGAAGGAAGGCTTCCTGCATAGGGCTGAGCTCCGGGTATAGGCTTAAAGCCGTTTTGTGGAAGCGCATCATAAAGAGCCTTTGTATATGGATGTCTAAGAGCATCTCTTCCACTTAAAAAGTCCTGTGTTGATGCAATCTCTACTATTGTACCTGCGTAAAATACTGCGATTCTGTCTGCCACGTTAAGGGCAAGGTCTATATCATGTGTGATCATAAGGATTCCTGTTCCCTGATCAGCAAGAGTCCTGAAATGTTTTAATGTCTCCATCGCAAGCTCAAGGTCGAGACCAGGTGTAGGTTCATCAGCTATTATAAGCTTGGGATTTCCCATAACCGCGCCTGAAATGAGCACACGCCTTGCCATTCCTCCCGAGAGCTGGAACGGATACTTTTTCTCTGTATCCTTTCCTAAACGGTACTTTTCAAACAGCTCCTCCTGTCGGGCTTTGCTGCCTTTAACGCCCTGAACCTGCTTTCCAACCTTCATAAGCGGGTCAAGATAATCCACAGACTGAGGGATAAAAGAGATTTCTTTTCCATAAAGATCAGGTGTAGCCTTCATGGAAAGTAGTTTCCCGTCATATGTGATCTTACCGCTCACAACCGCGTTCTTAGGAAGAAGGTCGAGGACAGCGCTCGCCAAAATACTCTTTCCTGATCCGCTTGAACCAACAACAGCAAGGATCTCACCCTCTTTTACATCAAGTGAGAGTGAGTGGATAACTTCAAGGTTTTCTTTTTTTAATGAGTCGCCCCGGTACATAGAAAAAGCTACAACCAGGTCTTCAACGTTTAATAATGTCTTTCCCATGTTCTCTCCTTACTCATTACCACTGTTTGGATTCCAGAGCTTTTTAAGCGTCTCACCGATAAGGTCAAACAAGACAACAGCCAGTAGGAGCATAAGCCCAGGAAAAAGAGCCATCCACCATTTTCCGGTGGTTATATGGTTCATAGATTCTGCCAGGATAACTCCGATAGCCGGCATTTCTTTTGGCAGACCAAATCCAAGGAAAGTAACTGATGCTTCATGCATGATAGCATGTGGGAACAAGAGTATAAGACCTATAAGATAAGCCGGAAGCACGTGCGGAACCATATGTGTAAGGGCAATAGTCAGATAGCTTTTTCCCATTTTTCTGCTTGCCAGCACGTACTGCGTATTTCGAAGCTGCAAAACCTCCTGCCTCACGATTCGGGTAAGTGATGGCCAGTGTGTAAGGGCAACCGCCACAGTAACGCCAACTGTTCCTCTTCCTGCCATGCATGAAATAAGTATCAGCAAAACAAGATGTGGAAGTCCCATGCAAAGGTCAACGCACAAGTTTACAAAACGGTCTACAAAGCCGCCAAATACCGCAGATGCAACTCCCATGATAAGTGCAACCACAGAGCTTACAAGAGAAGCCAAAAGACCTATCACAAGACTGTTTGAAAGTCCCTTGATACAGCGTTTGAACATATCCCTTCCCATTGCATCCGTGCCAAAAAGATGCTGAGCACTAGGAGCAAGGAGTTTATTTTCATAGTGAACACCATACTCGCTTGGATCAATAAAAAGTCCCCAGAAAAACACCACCAAAAGATAAGTAGCTGCTAAAACAATAAGGAGAGTAAGTCGTGTTCGTCTGTTCCACAAAGATGTATTTCTCATGACTCCTCCTTTTCCCTGATCCTGGGATCACAAATTCCATACAAAATATTGGCAATAAGATTGCCAGTAAAAACAAAGAGCGCACTAATAAGAGCAATACCCATAAGAAGAGGTGCATCGCCGCTTAAAGCCGCAGCTGTAGTCGCTGTCCCGATTCCTGGATAAGCAAATACATTTTCAGCAAGTGCCATTCCGCCAAAGAGCTCGCTAAATGAAGCAAACTGCAAAGTGATAGCAGGAAGCATAACATTTCTAAGAACATGACGTCTAATGATCTGTCCCTGGTTCTCACCGCGTGCTCTTGCATACAGGATATAGTCACTTCCGATTATCTCAACAACTCTTTGTCTTGTATAAAGAACCACCTCACTTATATTGGCCACAGTAAGAGTGATCACCGGAAGTACCAGGTGATAGAGCCTGTCCCAAACAGTAACTTCACTCTTAAGTTTTCCCATAGGAACAGCCATTCCAATTGGGAACCAGCCGAGGCTGACTGCAAATATAACGAGGAACATAAGTCCCAGCCAGAATGTAGGTGCTGATTTAACCATCAGGCAAAAGAGCTTTGTAATCCGGTCATATATTCCGCCCTGCTTTATTCCGCATATAACACCTATGACAAATCCCAGTATTCCTGACAATATCCACGCCAAAAGCATAAGCACTATCGAATATGAGAAGCGTTCAATAATAACGCTGCTAACTGCTTTTTTATATGTTATTGATGTTCCCATATCTCCATGAATGATATTAACAAGCCACTTAAAAAAGCGCGTAAAAACAGGCTCATTTAATCCCCAGTGCTCCACTATCTCCTGTTTAGCTTCAGGTGACAACGTTGAATTGGTTCCAATATAAGATACCAGCGGGTCAATTGGCGATTTTGCAATCAGTACAAAAGCCAAAAAGCTCACAAGTATCAACAAAAGAAGCATACGAATCAGTTCGTATAGGATATTTCTGGTTCTCATAGCTACTTACCTCAAAAAAGATACCACCTCATTCATGGGGTGGTATCCGAATGAATTATCTTTGTTCAATAATCTTTTAGTTTAATACCCAGTCCTTAAGGTTACAGATGATTGGGCTTCCATGACCATGTGGATGTGGAATCTGTGTTGCTTCTGAAATATCAAGATTATCTTTTACAAAATATGAATGCTCGATATTTACAAGATACAGGTATGGGTATTCACTGTCTCCTATTGCCTGAGCTTCCTTCCATGCAGCATTTGCATCTGCCTGGTTTGATGCTGCAAAGGCTTTTTCAATTGCTGCATCGCAATCTGCATTTGTATATCCAGTTACGTTGGCATACTGGGCCTCAAGGAACATCTCTGAATCATATGTTGAATAGATAACTGTTGGTGAGAACTGTCCCCATCCCCAAACGATAGGAGTTGTATTTTCTTCTACTACGGCTACATCCCATGACTCATTGCGAACATTTATCTCAATTCCAAGATTTTTAGCATTCTCAGCAAGGGCTGTTGCAAGCTTATAACGGTCTTCATCGTTACCTGGAGCTATAAGATCAAATGAACACTTAAGATCTCCTTTTTCACGGATTCCATCGCCATCAGCATCAGTCCAGCCAGCATCTTCAAGGATCTTTTTAGCCTCATCAACCTGATTGTCTTCGTAGTCATCAGTTGAAGCCCAAGGAAGGTTATCTGTGAAATTAACAGCAGGCTTTCCTTCACCGTTAAATGCGTTATCAATGATCTCCTGACGATTGATACCGATTGAAAGAGCCTTACGAACTGCAATGTCACTTGTAACGTTATTACCTACGTTGTACTCATTGCCCTGGCTGTCCTTCATAACCTGCTCTGTAAGAGTAGGAAGACTCACATTACGAACGTCCATTGTCTCAAGTTTGTGAAGAGTCATGCTGTCAATTGTCTCATTGATATATGTTGAACCAACCATGACTACATCAAGCTGACCTGATACTGCATTGGAATAAGCTGTATCCTGATCCATTGAAATGATGTTTACCTGCTCAATATCAGGTGTGCCACCCCAGTAGCTGTCATTGATCTGCAGAATGATCTGCTGATTTGTATCATACTGAGCAACCTTATATGCACCTGTTCCTATAGGCGCTGTATCAAATGTCTCGCTGTTATATGAATCGCTTGGAACGATCTGAAGCATTGCTACTGTATCAAGGAATGGTGAATAGCACTCATTAAGTGTGAATATCACCTTGTAATCACCATCTGCCTCTACAGACTTAAGCTTTGTAAGATCAACATTCTCATTATTGGCCTGGTTCTTTTGAACCTCTTCATAGGTAAAAACAACATCTTCTGCTGTGAAAGGTGTTCCATCGCTGAATGTAACTCCCTCACGAAGATTAAATGTATAAGTAAGTGCGTCCTCACTTACTTCCCAATCAGTTGCAAGATCTGCAACATATTCAGAATTGGTATCAGCCTGAATAAGTGCCTCATTTACAAATGGATATCCATAGCTCATAAAGCCTTTAACAGGATCCATACTCGAATCAAAAATAGATCCACCTATATAAACATTGATGCTCTCTGCATCATCAGCTGCTTCTGCATTTTCAGCTGTAGTTTCTGCCTGTTCCTGACTTCCTTTCTGCTTTGTCTGTGCATTCTGAGTTTCTGAAGTTTGAACCTCTTTTGACTCAGTAGTTGCGCTCTGACCACATCCGGCCATAGAGAAAGCAAAAATAATCCCCAGTACTAATGAAATACTTTTACTCTTCATCTCCGTCCTCCAATTTTTAATGTCTATAGGATTATATGACAGAGAAAAGTCCATTTTAAGCCCCCTGGGGGGTTATTTTTTATATGATTTTATGTTTTTAATCAATTAAAGCAACGTCTCATCTGGATAAGTCGAGTAATCAGAGTATTTGAGGGGCTCCTTAAATAATATAGATCACTACAGCACCAATGAGAGTATTTTCGTAAGCTTTGTGCTTAGTAAAATGCTCTTATTTTGTATACGCGTAAGTGAGTTGGCTCCGTCCGCCACCATTGACTGAACCTGAAGAAAACGCCTTGGTCTGCGAGCCGACGGTGAGGATGATGGGAACAGTAGATTTTATCTCACCGTCGGATTCAGCATTGTAGCGTTTTCATCAGACCCCGTCAATGGCAGGCACCTTCGGTGTGGCTGGGTATTATGGCCTCGGGTTCTAAATCCAGGAACAGTAGGGGTGGCTACTATCAAGGATGTGTAGGACTAAGAACAGCGATGCGGATGTTTTCTAGAATGTGCAGGGCTATATGCCTGTGGCTCCCAGTGTAGTTTAAGAGCGAAGGCTCTGTTTTGGGCATATAAGCCTGATTTCAACACCTATGACCAAAGTAAAAGAAAAATACAAAATAGGTCATGAATTTTGTAGTAGTTTAGGCGTATCATGACAAAAAATATGACCTAAACAAAAGAAAAATGCGAAATAGGTCATGAATTTTGTAGCAGTTTAAGACGTATCATGACAAAAATATGACCTAAACAAAAGAAAAATGCGAAATAGGTCATGAATTTTGTAGCAGTTTAAGGCGTATCATGACAAAAAATATGACCTAAACAAAAGAAAAATACGAAATAGGTCATGAATTTTGTAGTATTTTAAGGCGTATCATGACAAAAAACATGACCTAGACAGGTACAAAAAGCTAATTAGGTCATGTTTTTAAGTAATAGCACGGTATCCATGCAGGCGTATCCTCGTATGTTACAATAAACCAATTATCACAGTAAAATGAGCATATAGTCCTACATATCCTTGAAAGTAGCCCCCTACTGTTCTCGGAGTCAGAGCCTGAGGCCCTTGTATTCAGCCACACCGCAAGGTGCTTGCCATTGACGGGTTCTGAGGAAAACGCTACAATGCTGAATCCGACGGTGCGAGAAAATCTACTGTTCCCATCATCCTCACCGTCGGCTCGCTGACTAAAGCGTTTTCCTCAGGCTCAGTCAATGGTGGCGTACGGAGTCAATTACTTACCAATCAATTACCAATTTCTTAAGACTATACATAGAATAACATGGACGGTTCAATTGACTTATAAAAAAGTCATTTGAACCGTCCCGGTGTCTTCTTATTCACTTACGCATATACAAAAAGAGAGCATCCTAACATAAGCAAAAACTTACGCTAGAAAACTCTCTATCATTTTACATTTCTTTAGTTTTTATAACTTTAACAGAATCGATCACAAGACCACTCTGGGCAAAATAGAACTTCAGGTAGAAGTTTCCAAGGAAAGATGGAGCAAGTTTTATGCGGAATTTCTTCCACTCTTTGTCCATTCCGGTAAGAGTAATGGTCTGTATGAGCTGTCTGTCCTGGAAGATAGAAAGAGGGAGCTGCGCAACATCAGGCTGATTATCTGCTCGAAGTACCAGTTCAACATCCATTTCGCACTTTGTAGGTGTAGACAAAAGAAATACTGTTGTTTCACCTTTTTCTGTATTTATAAGCTTTGTATCAAGTGAAAGTTCTTTTTTATCAAACTTAACCTTGATCATATCCTGAAGAGATGCATCATCCTCATCAATTGCAGCTTTCAGTTCCTTATCAAGAGCAGACTCTTTGCCGATAAGATGCTCAAAAGCAGGTGTCTTAAGAAGGAATCTTAAGATATTGCCTGCACATCTTGCAAGCTCATCTCTTGTTACAAGTCCTTTTTCTATAGCATCATCAAGATTATCCTTGTTGGAATTCTCTTCAGCGCTTGAATTGACCATGTTGAGGTCGTTCTGGGCACGTACCTGTGCAGCAACGTTAGCATAGCTTCCCTTGCCGTTTGCTTCGTCATTGCCCATTGCCCACCAGTCTGTCATGACAATGCCGTCAAATCCCCACTCTCCTCTAAGGATAGTAGTAAGAAGGTCATAGCTGCTTGCTGTCCAGAGACCATTAACAGGGCCATATGTGCTCATGACTGCTCTTGCTCCGCCTTCTCTTACAGCAATTTCAAATCCCTTTAAGTAAATCTCGCGAAGTGCTCTCTCAGATACAACATTGTTTACATTGTGTCTGTTAGTCTCCTGAGTGTTTCCTGCAAAGTGCTTGATAACTCCTGTTACGCCGTACTTGTGCATACCACGAAGCTGCGCAGAAACAAGCTTACCTGTAAGGAATGGGTCTTCAGAGAAATACTCAAAGTTTCTGCCGTTAAGAGGACTTCTATGGATATTCATTCCAGGTCCTAAAAGGGCATCAATCCTGAACTTTCTAAGTTCAAGTCCCTCCCAGCCAAACAACTCTTCGTTTATATCTTCATTAAATGTGCAGGCAAGACATGTTCCATTCGGAAGTGAAAAAGCGTGGGTTCCGCAGTCCATACGGATTCCGGAAGGTCCATCCGAACATCCGCCTACAGGAATTCCAAATTTTGAAAGAGAATCTGTCACTCCGCCATAAGCTCCTGCAATTCCGGCAGTTACCTTTGGAGAGCACATTCCCTCGCCGCGCATCATTGTAACAAGATCGCGGTCAGAAAGCTGAGCTATGAACTTATCAAGGCTGACTTTTTTATTGGCCACATCAACAAGCTTATATCCCTTGTCGCCTGTGTATTTAAGAGCCTTTGGGAGTCTGTCCTTTCTCTTCTTGTTAGGATCAAGAGTTCTAAGAGGAACATCTTCATAGACCTTTTTAACACCTTTTCCGGACACTTCTGCCTTAAGGCGCTTAAACTTATCAACAGGAGCGTACGCTTCCTCGCACTCACATACAACTTCAAGCTTGTCTAAAGAAAACTCACCTGCAACCTCAGCACTTCTTACATCGCTGCCTGCATAAACAGTATATTTGCCCTCTTCAAGAACATATGATGACTTGTGGCCTGTAACACCGCCGTCATCGTATGATGCCATCCAATACTTAGGCACATCAAACTCAAGCTTCTGGCACTGACCAGGCTTTAAAACATCTGTCTTCGCAAAGCCGCAAAGGACTCTTTTAGCCTTTCCAAGCTTGCCGTTTGGTGCTTCAAAATACACCTGAACAACTTCCTTACCTGCTCTGTCACCTGTGTTTGAAACTAATACTTCAAGGGTTACTCCTTCTTTTTTGTCAAAAGAAAAATCTCCCAAAGCTATATCAAAGCTTGTATAAGACAGTCCATATCCGAATGGATAAAGAACCTTCTCTTTATCAAAGGTCTCAAAATAGCGGTATCCAACATAGATATCCTCTGCCTGGAAATTCTGTTTGTCTGAGCCAAAGTTCTCAGTTGAAGCATAGTCCTTGATATCTGAAGCAATCGTATCTGAAAGCTTACCTGAAGGATTAACATCGCCGCAAAGAACATCACAAACAGCGTTGCCGCCTTCCTGACCTCCCTGCCAGACATACAATACGGCTGAAGGCTTGCACTCCTTCACCCACTTCATATCTATGATATTTCCAACGTTCAAAAGAACTATTGTCTGCTTAAATGCCTTGCATACCTTAGAAAGAGCCTTGCTTTCTTCTTTGGTCAAAAGATAGCTTCCCTCTGTGGCCTTATTATCCTGATCTTCACCGGCAGTTCTTCCGATGATGAAAATGGCTTTATCAGAATCAGCTGCTGCCTTTTTTACAAGAGTATCAGTTATAGCCATTTCTTTCTGAAACCATGGTTCTGATGCCCAACCAAATCCTGACTCATATGGATTTTCTTTTACAAAATCTTCATATGCTTTCCTGACATCTTTGTTTATCTTAAATTTGCCTGAAGCCTCTAGCGCCTCGTAAATTCCCACAACATAGCGGGCATTGACCATTCCGCCTGAGCCTGTTCCGCTCTTGTAATAATTCATCTGAGCTCTTCCAAAAACAGCAATCTTCTCATTTTTCTCAAGAGGAAGTGCGCCGTCTTTATTCTCGAGCATAACTATGCCCTCTGCTGCTGCACTTCTTGCTGCGAGCTTAAACTTTTCTATATCCCACGTCTTGCTCATAACCTAACCTCAAAAATAAATGTTTTTTACTAATGATATTGACTTACTTAAACGTTTTCGTCAATACTATTTTTTTCCGACAAGAATGGTTATTGCCTTTTCAACAACTTCTATCTCAGTTTCTTTGAATGCTCCGCCAAATTCTCCATCCAGAGTCCACTCGGTTTCATCGTCTGAGACAAACTTTGCGCTTTTTACCTGCTTGTAAATAATATATGGGTTGTCAGGCTCTTTTGTAGCAAGCGCAGCTATTACCGCATTGAATTCAGCCAGATTCTTGGGTGCCTTTATTAAAAGAAGCTCCATAAAGCCATCATCCTGCTTTATATCGCTGTCTGCAAAAAGAGTCATTCCTGCAACCGATGCAGAATTACTTACTGCACCAAAAATAAAATCTCCCTCTTCATACAGATCATCCGCTTCAATCTTCATATGGCAGCTGTAACCTATATTCTGAGGAAGTTCTGCTATTGCACTGATAACATAGGCAGCGTAGCCCAATACGTTTTTCAGATCCTGATCTGTAGCATAGCTAACCTTCGAAAATGCACCAAATGCAGCCACGTAATTAAAATATTTATCATTCATCCTTCCAACGTCATAGGTATAAGGCATCCCTTTGGAAACCACCTCTATAGCTTTTGCCTTGGAAGAAGGAATTCCCAGTCCCTTGGCAAAATCATTGGTGCTTCCAGATGGAACATAGGAAAGAAGTGGCTTTTTCTTCAGGTGCATAATGGCGTTCATAACGTGATTCAGCGTTCCATCACCACCACTGCACATGATCATATCCACTTTCCCATCATATTGAGGTATTATCTCCTCTGATGTCAGATTGCTCCCTGGAAGAATAGGATAAACTATTGGTTCATACCCTTTCTGTGCAAGAGCTGTCGCTATTTCCAAAGTCTCGCTGGCAGCCCTGCCCGTTCCTGATGTCTTATTTATAAGAATCAATGCTCTTTTTTTATCCATAATTGAAATACAACCCCGCTTTTTTATTTGCGCTTGTATGTCCTATATGTGTAAGTTATATCAAAATAAACCTGCTCGTCGCTCTCATCTACAAGTTCCCAGTTTGGATCCTTATCAAGATTAGGGAAATAAGAATCAGCCTGGTATTCCTTGTCGATAAAAGTAACTATTGCAGTATCGCATTCATCAATAAACTCGTTATAGACACTTGATCCTCCAATAATAAATACGCTGTCTGTATCAACATCTTTAACAAGCTCCAAAAGCTCTTCTTTGCTGTGAGCCACCTCTGCATTTTTTACTGTATAGTCTTCTCTTGTTGAAAGGATTATGTTCCTTCTGTTTGGAAGAACCACCTGCTGTGGAAAAGTCTCAAGGGTTTTTCTTCCGTAAACTATAGTATTTCCTGTTGTGAGATTTCTGAAATTCTTCTGATCGGCAGGAATACTGACAAGGAGCTTGCCCTTGTGTCCAATTGCCCAATTGCTGTCTACTGCTACTATTGCTTTCATATGTCCTCCAAATGGTGTGTATTATATGGCTATAGGAATATCTTTTATCTGGTCGCCGGCTACTTCATAGCCTTCGAGAGATACATCATTCCTTGTAAACTCATAGAAGTCTTTTACATCAGGATTAAGTTTGAATTTTGGAGCCGGCAGAGGTTTTCTCTCAATAAGCTCCTTGATAAGCGGCACATGGCGGTCATAGATGTGAGCATCTGCAATAACGTGTACCAGCTCACCTACGTTCATATCACAAACCTGTGCGATCATGTGAACAAGAACTGCATACTGAACCACATTCCAGTTGTTGGCTGCCAGAACATCCTGTGATCTCTGGTTGAGGATCGCATTGAGTGTAAGTCTGTCCTCACCTTTTTTCTGTGTTACATTGTAAGTTACGCTGTAAGCGCAAGGATAAAGATTCATTTCATGAAGATCAGAAAATACATAAGTATTAGTCATGATTCTGCGGCTAAAAGGGTTATTTTTCAAATCATAGATAACCCTGTCCATCTGGTCAAACTCGCCCTCTTTATAAATGCTCTTTTGTCCGATCTGATAGCCGTATGCTTTTCCGATTGAACCTGTCTCATCAGCCCACTCATCCCAAATATGGCTGTTAAGATCATTTATGTTGTTACTCTTTTTCTGGTATATCCATAAAATCTCGTCTGTTGCGCTCTTAAGTGCTGTCTTTCTAAGGGTCATTATCGGAAATTCCTTGGAAAGATCATATCTGTTGACCACGCCGAATTTCTTTATGGTATAAGCCGGTGTTCCATCCGGCCAGTGTGGTCTTACCTTTTCTCCCTCTGTTGAAGTTCCATTTTCCAATATATCTTTACACATATTTATAAAGATCTCGTCAGCTCTGCTCATACTTTCCTCCTACTATAAACTCTTACTTGCTCCACTTATCACAAAGTGAGTTTATCTGATCCGCAAATTTAGCTTTGTCTTTGTTGCTTATCCCCTCGCTTTTTGCGATTATACCCATAAGTCTTGCCCCGGCAGCTTTAAGCCTTGCATAAACATCCGAAACAAGCGTTGACTCTTTTCTCTTTACAGGAATAGGCAGTCCTTCCTTAAGAACAACTCCTGAAACAAGATCAACTTCCGTACCGCTGTAAGGCGCCATGGCATCGAATCCATATTCATTTCTCAGACACTCGGCAAAAGAGCTGCATACACTGTCCTCACCATGAACCACAAAGACTTTTTTAGGTCTCTGCACAGTGAAGCCATTTATCCACTCAATAAGTCCATTTTTGTCTGCGTGTCCTGACAAGCCTTCAAGCTTACAGATATCTGCCTTTACATCAATTGTCTCTCCAAAGAGCTTTACCTGCTCGGCTCCATCTACTATAGCACGTCCTGTTGTTCCTATCGACTGATATCCAACAAATAGTATCGTGCACTCAGGTCTCCAGAGATTATGCTTTAAATGGTGTCTTATTCGTCCTGCCTCGCACATTCCGGAAGCAGAAATGATGACCTTTGGCTCAGGGTCCTCATTTATTGCTCTAGATTCCTCGGTAGTGATCGCCAGATTAAGTCCAGGGAATGTGATAGGATTTATCCTCTTTTTCACAAGCTCCATGGCTTCCTCATCATAGCACTCCATCTGATTGTCATTGAATATCTCTGTGGCCTCAACAGCAAGAGGACTGTCCACAAACACCTGGAAATTCGGATTTGACTTTACCAGTCCTTCTTTTTTTATCTTTCTGATAAAATACAGCATTTCCTGAGTTCTGCCCACAGCAAAAGAAGGAATGACAACATTGCCGCCTCTTGCAAAGGTTCTTTCAAGAATCTCTGTAAGAGCTTTAATATAGTCAGGCCTGTCAGTTGTATGAAGTCTGTCACCATAAGTAGACTCCATTACCACGTAATCTGCCGCATCAGTTTTTTGTGGATCCCTTATAAGTGGCTGGTCCTTATTTCCAATGTCCCCGGAAAAAACAATCTTTTTAGATACATTTTTTTCCTGAATCCACACCTCAATGCTGGACGATCCAAGCAGATGTCCTATATCGGTAAACCTGATCTTAATGCCTTCGCAGATCTCAACCTCTTCATCATATCTGCAGGGCACAAAGCTCTTTATGGTTTTCTCAGCATCTTCCATGGTATATGCCGGTTCCATCTCAGATATGTCCTTAGTTCTTTTGGCCTTTCTGTTTCTCCACTCAGCTTCCTGCATCTGGATATGGGCACAGTCTCTGAGCATTATATTACACAAAGATGCTGTAGCTACAGTGGAAAAAATCTTTCCCCTAAAGCCCTTTGAATATAATAGTGGAAGATTTCCGGAATGATCCACATGGGCATGTGTCAGAAAAACATAATCAATTTCAGGCGCACTTACCGGAAGTGAAACATTCTCAAAATAGTCCTTGCCCTGTTCCATTCCGTAATCCACAAGTATCTTTTTACCTGCTGCCTCAAGATAATGACAGCTACCCGTCACCTCATGATCAGCACCAATAAACATAAGTTTCATCTGCAATACCTCGTTTTTATCAGTATAACATACTTTCGGTTTCACACGGCACTTTGTTGTTTCTTTGACATTATTGGAAATATTTTCGTAAATTTGTTACAATATAGATTGACTTTATTTTAAGGAGACTTTGGAAATGTATATTAATAGATATGCCAAAAAAGCTATCGCTTCCATAATGTGTGCTGTTACTGTGCTTTCAGTAGCTGCATGTTCATCAACTGACACAGAGGATACTTCCTCAGGTGATGTTTCTTATGAAGCAATAGAAAAAAATGATTCAAGCACAGAAGCTACAACAGTAGAGGATGTTGCGACTTCTGACGAACCTTACGTTCTCCCTGAGGGAATGTATTTCAGTGAACTCACAGGTGAGCCGATTAGTGAAGAACTCAAGGATCAGCGCCCTATTGCAGTTATGGTAGATAACGAGATCAAGGCTCTTCCACATTATGAAACAGCCAAAGCTGACGTAGTCTACGAAATGATGAACAGCACTGCCAATGACCGTATTACACGTCTCATGTGTGTTGTAAAAGACTGGAAATCACTTGAACAGTTTGGAAGCATTCGTAGCACCAGACCTACCAATATCATCTTAGCTTCAGAGTGGAATGCAATTCTCTGTCATGATGGTGGTCCTGTCCATAACGATGCTTATTTTGCCATGGATTGGGCTAAAGACCATATATCAGGATTGTTCTCAAGAATCAACAACGGTAAGGACAAAGAGTTTACTGAATACATTGTTTCCGGCGATCTTGAAAGAGAAATACCTAAAGCAAACATTTCAGAAACCTATAACGAATTTGCCAATGAAGGAAGCCACTTTAACTTTACAGACTATGGCACAGAGATAAAACTTGATGAGAAATATGACAGATCATATTCTGCCAATAAGGTATCTCTTCCATTCCCTCATAACAGTTCAACACTTACCTATAACCCTGAGACCGGACTTTATGAGTACTCTGAATACGGCGAACCTCATGAAGATGCCGACAGCGGCGAAGTTCTTTCATTCAAGAATGTTATTCTTCAGAAATGCAGCTTCACACAGCTTGATGATGAAGGATATCTGATCTACAACTGTGTTGGCGCAGGCGAATACGCATGGTATCTCACGAACGGCGTAGCTAAGGACGTTACATGGGTTAAATCAGGATACACTGATGTAACAAAGTTCTATGATGAAAACGGCGATGAGCTTGAAATCAACAACGGTAAAACATACATTGCACTTGTTCCTGATGACACCTGGGAAAAAATTATCTTCGAATAAAACAATATGACTTTCAATATAGACAAATACCGCAAACTTAATGGCAATACACTTAAAGCTATAGCATGCATATGCATGCTTATAGACCATATCGGCGCAGCAATCATTCTCCCGGTATTCCAGGCCGGAGTTCAGAAAGATATCTTTGAATTTGATAAGCTGAACATGTTTTACAAGGTTTTGCGATTTGTAGGCCGCAGTGCCTTTCCGGTATTTGCCTTTCTAATGGTTGAAGGTTTTTACCACACTAAAAACAGACTAAGATACGCTCTTAGTCTGTTTATTTTTGCTATTATTTCTGAATATCCCTATGATCTGGCCTTTAATAAGACTGAAGGTGATTTCATGTACAGCTCAAATGTCATGTTTTCTCTTTTGATCGGTCTTCTTGTGATATGGGCTGTAGACTTTTTCAGAAAAGAATTATCCATGTCAGATAAAAAGATATCCCGCATTGCATTCTATCCTGCAAGTGCCCTTGTTATAGCAGTTGGCGCCTACACGGCGCATGTTATTAACTGTGACTATCGCGAATTTGGCATTGGCATAATGCTAATCTTTTACTTCTTTCATTCCTTTGAATCCGTAAGCCTTTTAGCTTCATATTTCCTGCTCTGCGGAATCAACAATGAATTCAAATCCTTCCCAGGCTTTATTCTCCTATTTTTCTATAACAAAAAGCGGGGCAAAGATCTAGGAAAGCTTAAATATCTCTTCTATATCTTCTACCCCGCACATTTACTATTGTTATATGCGATTCGCTATGCAATTTACAAAATATGATCAGTTGCCTACGAGACTAGCCATAGCCTCCTGAGCACCACATATGTTTGTAGTTGAAAGTGTATAATTCTGTAATATGTTGGTCTGGAACTCAACACAGTCAGGCTTTGAAGCTACAACCTCAGCGTACTGTGAATATCCGCCGTCCTTATTGCCTGTAAGAACATATACAGTCTCTCCCTCTTTTACCTGGAACTTAACCTCTATAGTTGCTGTGTCAGTCAAAATAGCATTGTTACTAAAAACTATCTTGTATGTCCCCGGATAAAAAGCATCCTGTGACTTGGTTACTGTTCCACTAAACGGAAGTGTTCCCTCGTCAGTCTTAACCGTCACTCTCTGTGAGAGCCTAATATGTTCGCTCTTACACGATGTTTCATGAGAACCCTCATAAATACTACGACTAATATCCATATTGGCTTCACTTGCAGTACCAAATAACACTATAGCACCGGCAAGTATCGATATTCCCAAGAGAAATGCGCCAAGAACAATAAGCATTGTTCTCCTTGTTTTTGTCATTTCAACCCACCTATTAATTCATTTCTATTCACAAATACTACTAGTAGTCTATCACATTTTGGACACAATTTTCAAGAGCTTGTTTATAGAAATTTAATAATTATTTCATCTCTTCCAGGTTTTAGGCTTTATGAATATGAGTATAGGAAGCAGCTCAAGTCTTCCTGCAAGCATGTCAAACATCAATACAATTTTGGCAAGAGGTGAAAACTCTGAATAATTGCCCATAGGACCAACCATCCCAAGTCCGGGACCAATGTTATTCATGGTTGCTGCCACTGAAGTAACCGTGGTCTGAAAATCAAAATTATCAAGAGCCACCAATATGCAGGAAATCATGAAAGTAACTACATAAAGACCCAAATAAGCTGAAACTGATTTTACAGTGGTACCCTCTACAGTATGACCATCCATATATACTCTTTTTACAGCCTTTGGATGAACAAGGTAGTTAAGCTCGTTTCTGGCATTTCTTATGACGATTATTGCTCTTGAAAACTTAAATCCACCACCTGTTGAACCCGCGCAGGCTCCTACAAGAGATAACAGACAAAGGATCATCTTTGAGAACATTGGCCACTTATCGAAATCCATTGTTCCAAAACCTGTAGTTGTCATAACTGATGTAACTGCAAACAGAGAGTGATGGAAGGAAAGTCTTCCGTCGGTAATGATTCCTGCTCTGTATACATTTATTGAGATAAGGCACGCAGCTATGAACATAGTCGCAAAATAGTACTTAACCTCATCTACAGCAAAAGCCTCTTTTGGCTTTCTGTTGATCAGGAAATAGTAAACGGTAAAGTTAACACCGCAAAGTGCCATGAATACAATGATAACCGCCTGGCTTGCGATTGAATATCCGCCAATACCGGCATTATTAACTGCAAATCCACCGGTTCCCACAGTTGAAAAAGTAATTGTAACCGCATCGTAAATAGGCATTCCTGTGATAATAAGGCAGATGATCTCTAAAAGAGTGATAGCTATATATATCTGGTAAAGGATCTTCGCTGTATCTTTTACCTTTGGAACAATCTTACCAACAACCGGTCCCGGGCTCTCTGCCCTCATAAGGTGCATACTGTAGCCATCAACCATTGGAATAACAGCGATGAGGAACACCAAAACTCCCATTCCACCGATCCAGTGGGTAAATGTACGCCAGAACTGAACGCTGTATTCAATGCCATCCACGGAGGTAAGGATACTTCCTCCTGTGGTCGTAAAGCCCGATATAGTCTCAAAAAGGGCATCGATATAATTGGGGATAGTTCCTGTCATAACAAAAGGCACAGCTCCAAGCATACTCATAAATATCCAGGCAAGAGCTGTTATGGCAAAGCCTTCTTTAGCATAAATAACGGTACTATTTGGCTTTTTTATCGAGCCTAGTATACCGACAACAAGCGTGATAACAATCAGTAAAAAGAAAGACTCCGCGCTGTCATATTCCTTGTGAATGATTGCCACAAAAAACGGCAACATCAAAAGAAATCCCATGATCCTGAAAAGTCTGAACAGGATATATCTGATCATTGAATAGTTCATATTACTTCTCCAGTATGTCGTTAATATCATTTAATCCGGTACGTGTTGTTACTACGATTACCGAATCTCTGTCTCTTATAACGCTCTCTCCACTAGGAGTTATGATCTCTCCGTAATGATTTATGCAGGCTATAAGAATGCCCTTCTTAAGATTAAGCTGAGCCAAAGGAACGCCAATAACAGGGCTTCCACTTCTTACAATAAATTCAAGGGCCTCAGCTCTCTCATCATTGAGCTTATAAAGCGCCTCTATGTTACTGTCCTTTGACGCCGACATTCCTCGTACAAACTGCACGATTCTCTCTGCAGTAATATTCTTTGGATAAATTATACTTCCAATATCAAGTGATCCGATTATCTCACCATAGTTAACTCTGTGGACCTTTGTTATGAGCTTAGCCTTTGGATTGATGTTTTTCACATACATTGAGAGCATTATGTTCTCTTCATCAAGATTGGTAAGGGAAGCAAAAGACTCAACTCTGGTAATTCCCTCTTCCAAAAGCATATCCTTATCAGTGCCGTCACCGTTTATAACAAGCGCCTGTGGAAGAAGCTCAGAAAGCTCCTTGCAGCGCTCTGAATCTTTATCAAAAATAGTTACTTTAATACCGTAGGATATAAGCTGTCCCGCAAGATAGTAACCGGTTTCTCCGCCTCCAACAATAATTGTTGAGTGCACCTTTGCAGTAGGAAGTCCCATCTTTTTAAAGAAATTAAGTGTATTTCTGCTGGATCCGATGATAGTAATCTCATCTCCCGCCCTTAATATAAAGTTTCCATCAGGGATAAAGACATCTTTTCCCCTTGAAACAACTGCGATGATAACCTGCTTTTTCAGATCTGCTGGGATGTCCTTAAGTGCCTTATCGCAGAGCCTTGAATCTTCACTGATGATCATCTTGATAAGCTCTGCTCGGCCTCTTGCAAAGGTCTCAATCTTTGTAGCTGAAGGGAGCTTTAACAGTCTTGCAGCTTCATTTGCAGCTGCCTCTTCAGGGTTGATGACCATTGATAAGCCAAGTTCTTCTTTGATAAAATTAATCTCTTTTTTATAGACAGGGTTACGTACACGTGCGATAGTATGGCAATTACCTGCCTTTTTAGCTATAAGGCAGCATAAAAGATTAAGCTCATCTGAATCAGTTACGGCCACCATCAGGTCTGCCTTTTCAATTCCGGCATCCTTCATGATAGAGTAACTTGCGCCGTTACCCACAATTCCCATAACGTCATAGCTGTTTACAACGTTTTGTACAACACTGCTTTTTTCTTCTATTACGGTAATATAATGTCCTTCTTTACTGAGCTGCTGAGTAAGAGTCTGACCAACATTTCCACAGCCCACGATAATAATTCGCATAACATTCCTCCAAAGACATAAAAATCCTTATATATTCTACCACAAATAGCTATTAATATATCGGCTATTCCAAAGAATAAGCTAAGTATTGCCCAAAAAACAGCAATACTTAGCTCATTTAATTTACATGAATTGTAGCTGCACTCTGCTCAAACAGCTCCTGACAATTGTCATCTTCCGCTCTCTGATAAGTAATCGTAAAGGTCTTGTACTTTGACATTATCATGTACACCGTCTGGTACGCCTTCTGCTGATCAGGCACCATAAAACTTGACTCGATATGATAGCCCGAATAACCGTCGATAGTAATATTCTCAAAACTCTCTACTGTAAAGTCCACGTCACTGCCAAAGGCTTCATTATAGGATTCTGACAAAAGCTTTTCATACTCACTCCTTGTGAGATTGGCTGTATTGTCTATAACTGCCTTTTCTATGGATGCAGGATTTCTTTTCTTCTCCCTGTTAGTGAGGGTGATATTTTTTCCATTATCATATATGTTGTAGCTAATGGATGAAGACTCCATAGGCTCGTTCTTGTTGACAAAGGTGTCTGTTTCAGCCTGAAGTACAAAGTCTGAAGGCACAACAAAGGTGCACTGTCTGGCCTCTTTTAATTCATCCTTGGCAAAACTTGTTATGCCATCTAAAAATCCAGTACTACTTATAATGGCTATGGTGACAGCCAGTAAAAGCAGATAAACGGCTCGTATCTTTTTCATATTTCCTCCAAATTAAAGGCTTAGCTCAAATACGTCAAACCAATATCTCTCCATGAGATAGCTTCCAAGGTTCTCATAGGTTATACCATATTCTTTATTCCACTCATCAAGAATGGCTTCTCTGCTGTTAAAGCTTCCGAGAAAGAGGACTCTTTTTCCTGATAAAAGATAATTCTCAACATCCACAGAATCCTCGATTGTATAGAGTCCTGTGAGCATTTCATCCACAAGTGCTTCAGGCTGTCCGTAGTAGAGATATATCTTGTGCTCATCCTCTGACACATCTTCATTTAGATAATAAGCCAAAAGAGCCTGAACATGATCAAAGTTACTGATAATAAGTGTATCTGAATCTATTTCTGAAAAGAGTTCTAATGTCTTTTCCATGTTGACCTGTCGGTACTCTTCGTTGCCAATAAAGCCTTTAAAATCCACACATCCAACTATAGCAATAAGCATCCCTAATATACAATAGGATATATTTATCATTTTCCCGGTTGTAGTCTTATTAAAAGCACTTCCTATAACAACACTTAAAGCCAGATAAAAAGTCCCCATTGCAGGAATCATATACCTGTTAACAAACACAGGGCGGATCAGCATCGATGCTACAATTCCTACAATAACCAACAAAGGAAGCACCATGACTGCCATAAGATCCTGAAGATCTTTTATCTTTTCTTTTTCATCCTGATATCCACATTTTATCAGCCTGATCACATTGTTAACCACAATGAAGGCAACAAGTATGAACAATATAACCGCTAAGACAGTAGTAATGATACTGTTTGAGAAATATCCGCTAAAAAGATATTTGATACAGCTTCCAAAGGTCCTAAGTCCCACAGGCTGTATCCAGTAACTGCCGCTCACAGTATGTGCCTGTCCAAGGAGAACTGAAAGCCATGGAACATAGCAAACAGCAGTCAGGTTCGCACTGATGATAACAGCTGCGATTGCCTTGAAATTCAGGTGCTTTTTGCTATCGTTTCCGCGCATGACAGCAACGTACTTTATTATCATCCAAAGTAGAACATAGAAATAAATAATTGCTACTGAAAGTGCAGCATAGTAATGGGTATAAAACGCTGCTGTTCCATACAAAAACAATGCGATTCCGTTTAAGAAATCCCATTTTCTGTCCTCGCTCAGATAATTTTTCATCAGATTGAAGGCATGTATAAGTGAAGCTGTCACAAAGAAAAGTGCCCAGCTGTACATTCTGATTTCTGTTGTGTATTCAGGAAGCCCCGGCATAGTGACTGACGCGAAACAAAAAAGCCCGCTTGCAAGCATTCCATGGTTTTTCCTGATAACAGTGACTGCATAAATAAAAAGCAATAAAAACGGCAGGATTGAAGCAATCTTGCCACTTGTTTCAATTGGCAGACCAACGCTGCTTCCTAGAATCAAAAACACCCTCACGATCATGTAATAAAGCGGCGGGTGCACATCTTTTGAGGTAAGACTGATAAGCTCCTCGAAAGGTCTTTTGGCAAATTCCATGGAAAAGAGCTCATCGTACCAAATATCAGTAGAAAAGGTCAGAAGAAATGCTCTGACCAGACAATATATAGCCGCAACAATAAAACCTATTCCAATACAGTCTTTTGTGACTTTAATTCTTTTTTCAGACATTCCATCCTCTTAAATATAGGCACAGCCAATAAATAGCTGTGCCTATGATTGATTAAAGTGATTCTATAAGTTCAAGTGAATGCTCTGTGTTAAGTTTCTTGCACATTTCAACAAATGTCTCTAAAGGAACATTCTGAACCTGCTTGTTCGAACCGCGTACATTGATAGATACTGTACCCTCAGCAGCTTCTTTATCTCCAATTACAAGGATGTATGGATCTTTGTAATTCTTGAACTTTTTGATCTTCTCTTTCATGTTGTTGTCTGAGTAATCAGCTTCAACACGAACGCCTGCTGCCATAAGAGCTTTTTCTACCTTCTCAGCGTATTCGTTGTGCTCAACTCTGATTGGAACGATACCAACCTGATATGGGCTGAGCCAGAATGGGAATACACCCTTGAAGTTCTCAATGATGATACCGATAAATCTCTCAAGTGATCCATAAATAGCTCTGTGGATAACTACAGGCATCTGCATTGTTCCATCCTGAGCCTGGTATGTAAGGCCAAAGTTATGAGGAAGCTGGAAGTCAAGCTGTACAGTTCCGCACTGCCATTCTCTTCCAAGAGCGTCCTTGATCTGAAGGTCGATCTTAGGTCCGTAGAAAGCACCATCACCTTCATTTACTTCGTATCCACCCTCGCCGTACTTTTCATCAAGAATTTCCTTAAGAGCAGCCTCAGCTCTGTTCCAAACTTCAATATCACCCATGAAGTCTTCTGGTCTTGTAGAGAGCTCAGCTCTGTATGTTACACCGAATGTCTTGTAGATCTCATCTGCGATAGAGATAACGTCTGCAATCTCCTCTTTTATCTGAGATTCCATTACAAATGTATGGTCATCATCCTGACGGAACTCCTGAACACGGAAAAGACCATTCATCTGTCCTGACTTTTCTTTACGGTGAAGAACATCATACTCGCTGTAACGGATAGGAAGTTCTTTGTAAGAGTGATTTGTTCTCTTATATGTCATCATGGCATTAGGACAGTTCATTGGCTTAGCTGCCATTGTGTCATCCTGCTCACGATTGTAGATAACTGAACCAGCCTGAATCTTGATGTTCTTTGGCTCTTCTGCAGGCTCATTGATGTTCTCAAGTACACCAGGAATCTCAGCGTCTGCCTTAAGCCATCCTGAAACACCAGGAACCATGAACATGTTGTTTACGTAATGAGCCCAGTGACCACTGATAAGCCAAAGCTTCTTGTTGTTTACAAGAGGAGCAGCTATTTCTGTATAGCCGTGTCTTTCCTGTACTTCTCTAGAATACTTAAGAAGTGCCTGATACATCTTCCATCCTCTTGGAAGCCAGTAAGGCATACCTGGAGCTGTTTCATCAAACATGAAAAGATCAAGTGCAGCACCGATCTTCTTGTGGTCTCTCTCCATAGCTTCCTGGATCATCTTGATGTGCTGTTTAAGCTCATCCTTGCTTGGGAAAGCATAAAGATAGATTCTTGAAAGCTGATCTCTATGCTCATCGCCTCTCCAGTATGCACCTGATACAGACTTGATCTGATATGATGCATTAAAGAGCTCCTGAGAGTTTTCTACGTGAGGTCCGCGGCAAAGATCCACATAATCCTCACCTGTATAGTAAACAGTGATTACCTCATCCTCTGGAAGGTCATTGATAAGTTCAGTCTTGAACTTCTGATTCTTGAACATTTCAAGTGCCTCCGACTTTGAGACCTCTTTACGTGTCCAATCCTCTCTTCTCTTGATGATCTCGCGCATCTTGTCTTCGATTGTCTTGAAGTCATCCTGTGTTACAGCCTTTGGAAGAACGAAATCATAGTAGCATCCATCCTCGATCTGAGGTCCGATAGCATACTGAACTTCCTCACCGTAAAGCTCGATAACTGCCTTGGCAAGAATGTGCGCAAGTGAGTGACGGTAAACTTGTAAATACTCTTCTTTATTCATTTTTTCATCCTTTCGTGCTACCCCTACCGGGAGCAGCCTCTTACATTATTTTTATTTATGCGTTTTTGCCGTGGCACTTCTTGTACTTTTTACCACTTCCGCATGGACATGGATCGTTAGGATATACCTTGTCCTCTTTTCTGATTGTATGTGAAGCCTTCTCCTCTTTATAGAGAGCTTTTCTCTTGTCCTCATCAAAGATAGCTTCCCACTCTGTAAGGTTGTAAAGCCAGTCAGCACCGGCATTTACCATGTTCTTATAAAGAAGTTCCTTGTCGAATCCAAGGTTAACCTCTGTATCCTCTTCCATATCGTCGATAGGGTTCTGCTCTTTAAGAGAGTCATTGATACCATCGAGGAATCCAACCATTGTCATAAGATCAACGCCGTATTTCTCAGCAAGTTCTTTTACAGTTCCCTTTACAACTTCATCAGGGTTCTTCAAAAGAGTTGCATAGATGTCGCGTTCTTTCTGAAAATATTCTGTCCACAGCTTCTGAAGACTTCCCTTATCTGCAGTCTCAGAATAAGCCATATCACGCCATTTTTTAAGTAATGCCATAACCAAATACTCCTATTTCTTTTTTTATTATAAATTTTTACTTTTGTTCAAAGCATACACGTTATTTTAATATATTTGCCTGGATATGTAAACCAAAGTTAGTGTAAATATGATGGTAGAAATCATTAAACATTTACTTTCCGTTTTCCCTGGCAACTATATAGATTCTCTCACTGGTATCAGTTACAGCTTCATGCGTATCTGCATCTATTGCAGTGATAAATTCAAGCCCGGCTTCTTTTACAAATGAAGTCATTTCTTCAATAGTATAGCCTCGCTGGTAATGAGTCTCCACCGACCTTCTGAACAGCTCTTTTTCCTTATCGCACAGGGCATAGATTGTCAGATCATATTCGTTGATATGTTCATCTTCATGATAGTAATTATCCCAGATGAAGCTGCAGTCCTCGCGGTTTTCTGCAATTGTCACATCGCCGATCACATCTCTGTACTTGTGAAGAGTATTAAAATCAAATATAAATATTCCCTTTGGAAACAGGAAATTGTTAACCAGTCTGAATGTTTCTATAATATCGCCATCTTCAAGCAAATAGTTTATGCTGTCACAGACACTGACTATTGTTCCCGCGGTGCAGTACAGGTCCAGCTCTCTCATATCCTGTTCAAGGAACATGAGGTCAAGTCCCTTGTTTGCCGCTTTATTTCTGGCAATATCAAGCATATCGGGAGATAGATCAATTCCCATTATGTCATAGCCTTTTTTGGCCATTTCAATGGTGAAGCTACCAGTGCCACAGCCAAGCTCGACCACAAGATTTTTTTCCTGGTCAAGGGCTTCTTCGCTATCCTCTTTGGCCACGTCAGCTCTTTTATCTGCATTAACCGGCTTACTGACTCCATATTTTTCAATTAATTCAGCAATAAAATTACCCCATACGTCGTATGGGGTTTCATCCATGAATGTGTCATATACGCTTGCAAAATCTGTATAAGCTTCCATGTTTATTCCTTTTTCAAAACTAATCCTAAATCAGAACAGACTTCCTATAAGGAGTACTACCTTTGTTCCAAGTCCCATTATAATACCGGCAAGTACTACACCGCAAACAACTGCTTTGACGCTCTTTTTGAAATCCATATCAAGGATTGAAGCAGCAAGTGTGCCAGTCCATGCACCTGTTCCAGGAAGTGGAATTCCTACAAACAGGAAAAGTGCCCAATATAAACCTTTTCCGGCTTTTTCTTTTAACTTCTCTCCACCCTTATGTCCCTTTTCAAGGCAGAATGTAAAGAATCCTCCAATCACCGGCTTATCTTTTCCCCACTCAAGAACTTTTCTTGCAAAGAAGAAAATAAAAGGCATTGGGATCATATTACCGATAATTGCGATTATATAGCTTGGAAGTACGGGAAGCCCCATGGCAATTGCATAAGGCACTGCTCCTCTGAGCTCTACAAGCGGAACCATTGAGATTAAAAATACTATGATATACTTTTTTAACATGAATAAATCTCCTAATCGTATGTGCGTTCTTAACTAGTGTACATCTGACTGTAAACCTTTAATAATATGATCTACATTTGTTTTCAGTCAGCAACTCAGAAATTTTATCATTAAACTGTATTAATCGCAATCATGTATTATAGATTCTTCTTTTAGACAATTTCCCGTAAGCTCTCTATCAGTGTATCCATCTGTTCATCAGTACCAACAGTGATTCTCAGGTATTCACTGATGCGTGGCAGATCCCATCTTCTGACGATAATTCCGCGCTTTCGAAGTTCATCAAATATCTTTTTCCCTGAAACAGATTTATGTCTGGCAAAAATAAAGTTACTTGATGAATCAGGAAATACAAAGCCAAGCTCAGCCAAAAGAGGTTTTACGCGCTCTCTTGTTGCTATGATCTTGTTGCAGGTATCCGAAAAATACTCCTTGTCAGCCAGTGTTGCTGCTCCAAGCTCGAGAGATGGCCTGTTCATTGTATATGAGTTAAAAGAAAACTTGGCATCATTTAAGTAACCTATAAGCTTTTTAGAACCAAAAGCAAAGCCAATCCTCATACCTGCCATTGCCCTTGACTTTGAAAAGGTCTGAACAACAAGCAGGTTCTCGTACTTATCAATAAGGGGCAGTGCACTCTTTCCACCAAAATCAATGTAGGCCTCGTCCACGATCACAACCACGTCCCTGTTGTTCTTAAGGATGTCTTCTATCATGTCCAAATCTTCAACAAGTCCCGTTGGTGCATTGGGATTAGGAAAGATCACGCCGCCATTTTCAGCATAGTAATCTTCCTTCTTTATCCTGAATTCCTCATCAAGTGGAATCTGCTTATATGGAATCCTGTATAGGTCAGCCCATACATCATAAAAAGAATAGGTGATATCAGGGAAAAGAATGGGCTTATCCGAGTTAAAAAATGTCAAAAAGGCCATAGAAAGCACATCATCAGATCCAACTCCGACAAATATCTGATCTGAAGGCACGTTATAATAATCTGACAAAGCATTTATCAATATGCCTGAACCCGGATCCGGATATAATCTCAAGGATTCATATTCAAAACTATCCAAGGCCTTCTTTACAGATGGAGCCGGCGGATAAGGGCATTCGTTTGTATTTAGTTTGATAATATTGCTTATTTTAGGCTGTTCTCCAGGAGTATATGGAACAACTTTTCTGACATTTTCTTCCCAAGACATGCTAAATCCTCCATTACTTTATTACTCTACCATGATAAAGCATAGTCTAACATATCATTTTTAAACTGGCAATCTCTTTTATCCCTGCATGTCAAATTTACTTCTAATCCTACGTTATCCTATTATCATCACATCCAATGTGAAATCTTCATACCTCAATCTCGCCCTCAAACACTGTTGTTGCGGGACCTTCCATGATGACAGATGAACCACTAACCCCGTCCCAGGAGACCATTACTTCCCCGCCAAGGACATGAACTGTCACATTGCTATCTGTAAGTCCGTTCAAGACGCAGGCAACTCCTGTTGCACAGCATCCGGTACCACAGGCAAGAGTCTCACCTGTTCCTCTTTCCCACACGCGCATATGAACGTTGTTTTTATCATCAATCTTCACAAATTCTGTATTTACGCGCCTTGGGAAGAACTCATGGTTTTCAAACTTTGGCCCGATCTTCTCTATATCAAAATTTTCAAGGCTCATATCCTCAGGTAAAAAAACTACCGCATGAGGGTTACCCATTGAAACACAGGTCATGTGCCACTCTTTACCATCAACAACAATTGGAGCATCCACAACCATATCAGTTTTTTCGCCATCATTGATACAGACAGGCACTTCCTCTGGTTTTAATATAGGCGCACCCATATCAACCTTCACAGATGAGACCATTCCATCATCACCAATTGTAAGATCTATGTATTTCTTTTTTCCTGCACTTACGATGACAAGGTTCTTTTTAGTAGTAAGCCCCTTATCATATACGTACTTTGCAACGCATCTTATGCCATTACCGCACATTTCTGAACGCGAGCCGTCTGCGTTATACATCTCCATTTCAAAGTCGATGCTCTCATCATCCACAGGATTGATAAAAATAAGACCATCTGAACCTATTCCAAAATGTCTGTCAGAAACTTTTATGGCAAGCTCAGACTTCTTTTCCTGAGAAATCTTCTCACTTTTTCCATCTACATAAACATAATCGTTTCCACAGCCATGCATTTTCGTAAACTTCATATCTTTTAACCTTATCACTTCCAATAATCTGCGAAAGTGCCCTTTCTATTCATATTTATTCTTATAGCGCTCAAAAAGCCACAACAATACATCACAATTGACACTTATTAATTTTCATATTAAACATCTGTCAAAAAAAGCGCAAGAAAAATGTATACAATTATACAAAAATGGTGTAGGATAAATCACAAATTAAATTGTGCACGACAGATACGAGAAAAGTATAACACAGTAATGACAGGAGAACACACTATGTTTAAGCCAAATGAAGATTATTTAAAACTACCCGGAAGCTACCTTTTTAGTACAATTGCAAAAAAAGTTGCTGCTTTCCAGGAGGCAAACCCAGATAAAAAGATCATCCGACTTGGAATCGGTGACGTCACAAAGCCACTGCCAAAAGCAGTTATTGAAGCTCTTCACAAGGCTGTTGACGAGCAGGCAAGTGCAGAAACTTTCAGAGGATATGCCCCTGACCTTGGATATGAGTTCCTTCGCCACGCAGTAGCTGAAAACGACTTTAGAGCAAGAGGATGCAATGTCGCAGACGATGAAGTCTTTATTTCCGACGGAGCAAAAAGTGATTCCGGAGCTATTCAGGAAATCTTTTCAAAAGATGCAAAGATAGCTGTCTGCGATCCCGTTTACCCAGTATACGTTGATTCAAATGTTATGGCTGGAAGATGCGGGGATTATGATGAGAATACAGGAATGTGGAGCAATGTTATCTACATGCCTTGCACCGCAGAAAACGGCTTTGCACCTGAACTTCCATCAGAGACACCTGACCTTATTTATCTGTGCTTCCCTAATAATCCAACTGGTGAAGCCATCACAAAAGACCAGCTTCAGAAATGGGTTGATTACGCAAACAAAGCAGGTGCTGTCATCATATTTGATGCTGCTTATGAGGCTTATATTTCAGAGGATAATATTCCTCATTCCATCTATGAGTGCGAAGGCGCAAGAACATGCGCTATTGAGCTTAGATCTTTTTCCAAGAATGCAGGATTTACCGGTTTAAGACTCGGTGCAACGATCATTCCTCACGACCTCAAGGTTTCCTTCCAGGGTAAAGAGGTTGAGATGCACAGCCTCTGGGCAAGAAGACATGGAACCAAGTACAACGGCGCTCCATACATCGTTCAGAGAGCAGGCGAAGCCATCTACAGCCCAGAAGGCAAGGCTCAGGTAAAAGAAATGATCGCATCCTACATGAAGAATGCAAAATACATCTACGATGGTCTCAAGGAAGCCGGATACACAGTATACGGCGGTAAAAATTCACCATATATCTGGCTTAAAACTCCAGGCAACATGACAAGCTGGGAATTCTTTGACTACCTTCTCGAAAAAGCCAATGTAGTTGGAACCCCCGGTTCAGGCTTCGGTCCAAGCGGTGAACACTACTTCAGACTCACAGCTTTTGGAAGCTACGAAAACACCGTAGAAGCCATCGACCGCATAAAGGCCCTCGGGGACGGGGTTAATGGTCCATTTTAAAAACAAACCCTCGGGAACGGAAATAGGTCATTGCAATTAATGGCCCATTAACCCGTCCCCGAGGGTCCCCGAGGGTCTTTTTTACCAGATCAAAATTCTGTTTTCCGGCGCAAGATACATTCCATCGCCCTCTTTTACATCGAAAGCTTCATAGAATTCATCGTACTGCTGTGCTGTTACATTTACTCTGAGGTAGCTAAGAGGATGTGGATCCTGAGTAAGCTGTGTATAGTTTGCTTCATATGTTTGTATATCTTTCCATATATTGGCGTAGCTATCAAAGAAAAGCTTATAATCAAAGTTTTCTTCCTTGGCTGCAAGAGTCAGCATAGCTTTGATACCTGCCATATCTGCAATAGCTTCAGTCTGAACAAGGGAACCGATTGCTTTTTCATCACCATAGACTGTTATTCCATCATAGTAATTGATCAGCTTCTGGGCTCTTTCCTGGAATGCAGCATAGTCCTCATCTGTCCACCAGCTACTGTAGTTACCATCCTTATCAAACTGGGCTCCATTTGTATCAAAAGCATGGCTTATCTCATGTCCGATAATAGAACCTATTCCTGCATAGAGTTGCTCTTTTGTCATATCATCACTGTAGAAGTCTCCATCAAGAATTCCCAGAAGTATGTTGATCGAATTTACAGTTGGGTCGTAGTAGGCATTTGTTTCAAGAGTAGATATGCCTTCCCAAATATTCTTATTTACTTTTCCGTTTGTCCTCTTCTTATCAAGTTCCCACCTATAATTCGCAAGTGCCTTCTGTACTTCAAAATATGAAAGGCCATTCAGATCAAGACCGCTATAGTCCTCATATTCGTTTGGCTCAATTACATTGATCTTCAGAGAATCAAGCTTGCTAATAGCATATTCTTTTGTTTCATCAGAGAGCCACTCCTCGCCTTCAAGCATTTCCCTGTAGACACTGGCCACATCTTCACAAAGCTTTGTTATAGTCTTTTTTGTCTCTGTAACATCATACTTAGCCATGTATGCCTTTTCCATTGATTCCGGCAAAGCATTATTTAAATAGACATATGCATATTTTTCATCAGAAAGAGCTCCTGACGCACCATAAATTGAACGCTGGGCATCAAGTCTTGCTTCAAAAGTCTCCTTGTCAAGATAAGCTGTACATCCTAAAACTGTTTGAACCATGAAGTATCCTTTTATGTTCTCAAGATTCTCATCTGTATAGAGTTCAGATACCTTGGCAAGAGCTTCAGGCTCTGTTACAAGGAAAAGCTCTGCATTATCAAAACCATTTGACTTAATAAACTCATCTACCGGGAAATTAGGCGCCAGCTCTGCCATTTCCTCGGGAGCGTAGTAGTTTAGTATCTTCTCATAAATTGCAGGATCGTTATTTTCGAGTGAAGTATATACCTTTTCAGCAAGCGCTGTCTCATAGGCCATACACTCTTCAAAGTACTTATCAGCCCCATCCTGTGTATATCCCATTCTTGTCATGATACTAGAAAAGAGTTTTTTATAAGCATCATATTTTAGCTTACCAACAGTACTAAACTCTTTATACTCTGCAGAATCTCCAAGAAGCAGGCCTGTATGGTCAAAATTTGTCACATATCTGGTTGAATCTGTGAGATCTCCGGTATTTCCAACGCCCACCAAAGCAGGTGTAAAGAATGATCTGTCAACATCAGTAACAAATGCTGTGACATCATCTATACTCGAAAGAGATTCGATGTCTTTCACATAAGGTTCAATTTGAGAAACACCTTTTGCATTTCGATCATCCCAGTCAAGAAAAGCATTGTAAAATGCTCTTACAAGTTCAGCATCATGCCCCTCTATGCTTTCATCCTCTAAAGTTGCCAACGCCTTGTCGTCAATTATCTGTCCAACCTCAACAAAGGTACCGGTAGAGGTGTATCCTGCAGGGATCTCGGTGTTTCTGACCCAGTCATAATTTACCGCCATGTTCAGATCGTCCTTCTCTGACGGCTTTTCAAAATTAAGACAATTTTCTTTGATGTTGGAGTTTATCCAGGGACTTCCTCCATCAACAACATAAGATTCGCTTTCAGCCTGAGCTGTTTCTTCGGAAGACTCAGCACTAGCAGTGCCTGTTGATGCATCTGCTGCCACCTCTTCCTTACTTGCCCCCTCGGCAGGAGTTTCAGTTACCGCACTATCAGCTGCAGTTCCGCACCCGGCAAGTAACAAGCATCCTGTCAAAAGAGCTGCCAAAATCTGTTTTCTTTTCATAACATTTTTACTCCTTTTTTGAAATATCAATCAATACTATTTCTTTTATCGCATATATACTACAATTATGCAAGCGCACCCACCTACTTTCTAAAAGAAAAAGCCAGCGGAAGCCCCACGCCTCCACTGGCTGTATTGACTGAATATTATTTTACCATAATAATGTGCACTTATGCCTCATTATCCTGATCTATAAGCTTTTCCATGCTCTTATCAACAACAAATTCAGCATCTATCGTTATATCTTTTGCATTTCTAAAAAAAGTATATCCCATCTTCATAGAATAGCGGCCTCTGTCAGATGGACGCTCATCAAGAATAAGCTCTGCCTTGCCACTTTGATTCTTGAAAACAAATTTTGACTCAGTGACGCTGATATTTTCGATAGGAGAATAGTCTTCTCCGGCCATTATTATCGGTGACTCGCAGGTTATAAAAACATGATCGATATTTATATCTCTGACTTTTCCCGGGAGCCTGTCCACGCCATCTCGCTTGGTTGCAGTAATGGCCAGGGGTTCACCTTCACCCCACCAGTTCCAGACTCCGGTCCTTCTGTCCTTGCAATCCACAAAATTTCTGGTTGTTCCGCGAACATGGTGGATATCGATGTTGTAGATCTCACCGCCATCTCTTGACCAGATGCCTATCCCCCTGATGCAGTCACGAACTATGCAATCAGAGATTATTATGTCGTGAATATCTCCAAAGGTCTCTGTTCCGATCTTGATCCCCGAACAATTTGATGACAAAAGACATCCGTTAACCACAATATCCTTGCAATCCCCATACTTTTTATACATTGGAGTTGTGGATTTAAGTACAATGCTGTCATCACCAGTTTTTATCCTGCATCCTTTTATGATAACGTTCTGGCAGCAATCCGGATCTATTCCGTCATTATTGGGACCTCTTTTGTCATTGTCAATGACAATGTTCTCTATTCTGACATTCCTGCAGCCTGCCATGTGAAGGGTCCAGAATGCGGAGTCAAAAAAGGTAACATCTGTAACAGTAAGGTTTTCCACATCCTCAAGATAGCTCATTCTGGGCCTGAAGCCTCTGACATTTAAAGGGCTACCATTTTTGGCCGTTTCAGGATCATCATCGTCAAAAAAAGCATTTCTGCCCTGGCCATCAATTGTTCCCGTTCCGGTTATCGCAATATTCTTTTCATGAAGCGCAAATAAAAAGCAACCGCCTTCCCAGCCGTCAACCTCATTGTCCTCGTCGCCATCCTTGAAATAATCGATAACATCCGCTTCATCAAGACTGGACAAAAGAACTGCTCCATGCTCCAAATGCAGATCCACATTGGACCTGAGGCGAAGCGTGCCTGATAAAAAAGTTCCTGCCGGCACCACAACTTGTCCGCCTTTTTCTGTGCAGGCATCGATTGCCGCCTGAATAGCAGATGTACATTTTGTTTTTCCGTCGGCCACTGCTCCATAATCCAGAATATTATAGGTCATTTTCTTTTAAATGCTCCTTTCCTTCCATATCCGTTTCGATGCGCTTTCCTCTGTCAAAAGAAAAGCTTTCCTTCCCGTCAATAAAAGCATAAGCCTTATTTTGTCCCTGTTCAATCCTATAAATATGATCATTTATATGCTGTTCATAAAAGCCCTCATCCTCTTTTACACTGCTCCAGATGAGTTTATCTCTTTTTACCACAACTCCGTACATCCTGCTAATATATTCCAAAACTGAAAGCATAGCTGGTCCATAGGCATCCTGACCTCCGGAAACACTGTGAAGTGAAGGCTTCATGGTGAATGGGTCGTACTGCTGAACAAAAATGCAGTCCTCACCTATTGCCTCAAAAAGCTTTCGGCCAAGCTTGGGGATAAGGCTGTAATAGCCGTAATTTTCCATCGCATCGATTGCTCTCTGGAAGGTAAGAGCCTGAGGCTGACCGCTCCAGTTATTCTCAGTATCATTTCTGTATAAAGGATCTGACACTGAAATTGACGGAAGTGGCATATTGGTCCAAAACTCTTTTTCATTCAACAAATGCATACTGACAAACCTGTCAGCTTCTTCCTTTGTCATGCTGTTCCAGTACATCATTCTCAGATTGTTGTGGATAAGTGTTGGCAGCTTATTGTGATTTTTATCTCTGTCAAAAAATGCACCACTAACCCCGTCCCACAGGACCATTTTGGTTCTCATTTTTATTGTATTTGCATCAATCATATGGCTTTCATATAGCGCGTCGTCACCTTTTATCCTGGCTATCTCTGCCATTGTCTCTCTTGCGGCGTAGGAAAAGCTCATGAAATCCATGGAGGCCATAGGGACAACATCGTAGTTTTTTGGTGCCTCGTTGCTTTCCCAGTAATCAGGGGCATTTCCGTACCTGACAGCATTGTCTTCTCCGGTGTCATATCTGCACCAGCTCTCAAGACACCCGTCATTATCTGAATCTCGGTATTTCCACAGATACTCGTCATATTTCCTTAATACCTCGTAGAGCTGATCCAGGTAATCACTTTTCTTGCCTGTTAGATAGTACACATCAAGGGCAGGAGAAGGAAAACAAAAGCCCTGAAACTTATCGAACTGCGGAATGAGCTTGCCATCCCTGCACTCTATGCTGCCGGGAAGCCTGCCGTCTTCTCTTTGATGATCCATGAAGATTTTCTGATTGTTATAGGCAACTTCCAGATCTCTTTTTGCATACATAGCACCGCCCATAGGCTGAGTCTCGATCCAGACCTTATTGTAACCGCCACCCTCTATAAGGACCCTTCTTCCGGCAAAAGACTTTATGTTCTGCCTGCACTTTTCTTCTGCAGAATCATATAGTTTTTGCACAAGTTTATTTGATGTTTGAAATAGAACTTTAGTCTCATCCATAAGGTCATCCTTTCAGGCCGCTGGTACCAATTCCTTCAACGAGATACTTGTTAAAGAAAAGGAATATCAAAAATACCGGAACCAAAGACAGTGTAGACATGGCAAACATTGCACCGTAATCAGTAACTGAAGCGGAATCTGCAAACAGCTTAATGGCAATGGAAGCCGTGTAAGACTGTGGTCTTGATAAATAAAGAAGTGGTCCCATATAATCATCCCATTTCCAGTAAAACTGAATGATGATAGTTGTCACAATTGCAGGTTTCAAAAGTGGGAGCACGATCCTTGAGTAAATCCCATACTTACTGCAGCCGTCTATTTTAGCAGCTTCATCAAGTTCCCTTGGTATTCCCTGCATAAACTGCATCATCTGATAGATGAAAAAGGCCTGTCCGCAAAAGTAAGGTAAGATAAGCGGAACGTAGCCCGGAACCAGGCCAAGTCTGTAATAAATAAGGTACTGCGGGATCATGATAACCTGCCCAGGAAGCATCATGGTGGCCAACATAAATGTGAACCACAGATTCCTTCCTCTGAACTTTATTCTGGAAAAAGAGTATGCAACAAGTGATGAAGACAGAACCGTTCCAAAAGTCGCAACAGTGGTTACAAAAATCGAGTTCTTAAAGAACGTAGCAAACGTGGTTCCGCCAAAGCCCTTCCAGCCTGTGTGATAATTTGAAGCTTTAAATTCTGCAGGCACAAGGCTTAACGTACCTCTCAAAATTTCAGAATTATCCTTAAATGAGCCGCTTATCATCCATAGAACCGGGTAGATCATTATAAATCCAAAGAGCAGCACCAGAATATGATATATAGTTTTTCTCGCAATTTTCTTTTCTCTCATGACTGCCCCCTTTAACCTTCTGACTCACTAAATACCCAGAATTTGGATGTTCTGAATATGATAAGTGTGATAAGGCTCATTACTATCAGCATTACCCAGCTCATGGCGCAGGCATAGCCCATATTGTTGTACTTAAATGCCTGATTGTAGACATTAAGGGCATAGAGCATTGTGGCGTTGTTAGGACCGCCTCCTGTGATGACAAATGCCTGAGTAAAGGTCATAAACGCAGATATTGTCTGCATTATCAGATTGTAAAGAATAATTGGTGACAGGCATGGAAGTGTTATCTTAAAGAACCTCTGAAATCCGTTTGCACCGTCAATTTCTGCTGCTTCGTAGTAGGTTGTCGGTATTTCTTTTAACCCCGCTGCAAAAATGATCATTGATGAACCAAACTGCCACACTGCCATGAGAATAAGCGGATATATGGCAAGGGCCTCACTTCCAAACCAGTTGATCTTTTCAAATCCCATATTCACGAGCACTGAGTTAAAAAGACCTTTCCTTGCAAAGAGCTGTTTCCATACAAGGGCAACAGCTACAGAGCCTCCTACAAGTGATGGCACATAGTACAAAGACCTGTATAAAGTCACCATTTTGCTCTTTCTTGTAAGCACAAATGCCACCAGAAGGGCAAAAGAAAGCTTTATAGGAACAGCGATAAAGACATATTGAAGTGTCTTGTTTATAGACTTGATGAACACCTCATCCTTAAAAAGCATAAGAAAGTTCTTAAGTCCCACAAATACTGCGATCTTGCTTCCCAGTGAATAATCGGTAAAAGAATAATACAGCGACATGCATATCGGAATGAATGAAAAACATACAAACCCAAAGATAAATGGTGCCGCAAAGACATGCCCCACAACAGCATCGCTGTTCAGAAATCTGCTCAGGGTTTCTGTTTTCTTCTTCGTATCTCCCATATCTGACTCCCCTTTTATTATTTCTAAAAAATCCTGCTCGCTTTAATTTACGAGCAGGATTTAAAATCATTTATTACTTGAAAATAGCCTCGGCATCTGCATATGTCTTTTCTGCTGCTTCAGATGCTGTGATCTCTCCGTTTACAACCTGCTGAATGTAATTGAGGTAATTGTCCTGTACCTGATCCTGTCCGTCCGGAGAAAGAACGTTGTACTCCTTTGGTGTAGGCATCTTGCTGACTGCATCAACATAGTCGTACATGATCTGCTGAGCCGGTGTTGCTGATGCAGCAAGTGCTGCTCTTACATCCTCGTTTGCAGGAATGCCTCTCTCAGCCTGAAGGATATTGTTGCAATCTATATCGTTTTCAAACCAGCTTATAAATGCTGCAGCGGCCTCTTTGTGCTCTGAATCCTGTGAAACACACAACATCTGGGAGGATTGGATCAAAGTTCCGGAGTTGCCGCTGGCAGTTACCTTTGGTAAATGAGCAAGTGCAAGCTCTCTTCCCTGTTCAGCACATACGTTGTAGATTGTTGGGAACTGGTTAACAGCAACCCAGGTCATAGCTGCTTCGCCTGTTACAAGGAAATCATTCTCGATGTTAGTAACTTCTGCTGATGCACCTGCATCCGGGTATGAACCCTTCTTTATCATGTCAGCTCTCATCTGAATGAATGGAGCAAGCATCTGTGGATCATCAAATCCCATTCCTGTGAGATCAAGGTTAAAGAAGCTGTTCTGTCCAAGGTCTCCCTGCTGAGCAATATATGTTGAGCAGCCTGCGATGAAATCTGATGTAAGGAATGTCGATGAACCGAAGATTCCAAGCTTTTCTGTAATAAGATCTGCTGCCTTCTGATAATCTTCCCATGTCCAGTCATCTGTAGGAAGGGCAGCTCCTGCCTCTTCAAACATAGCAGGGTCATATGCTATACCATAAGTGTTTATACCATTTGTAAGACCAAGCTGTGTGCCATCTGTCTGCCTTGTGGTCTTAAGGTTTGCCTCAGAGATCTTTGAAACATCCACAACGCCTGAAGAAATGAACTCATCAAGAGGATAGATCTTATCAAGATACATTGGGAAGTTTCCGCCAAGCTGGAATACATCCCAAACCTCATCAGAAGCAACCAGTGTTTTTAACTTTGTAAAATAGTCATCAAATGAATAGTATTCGTATTCAATCTTTACATTTGGATTAAGGCTTTCATACAGCTCGATTGCTGCAATTGTCTTATCGTGTCTGTCCTGTGATCCCCACCATGCCATTCTCAGTGTGATAGGCTCGTCAGATGAAGGTGTCTCTGCAGACGCTTCCTCTTTTGCCTCAGCTGCAGGAGCTTCTTCCTTCGACTCAGCTGCAGGAGCCTGACTATCTGAAGGCGCCTGCGCAGGCTGGCTTCCACAACCAATAATTGAACCTGCAACCATAGCTACTGCCAGTAAACAACTAACAATTTTCTTCTTCATGTTCCCCTCCTAAATCCTTCTCATCATACTTTTGTTATTATGTCCATCATTTAGAATTGTAAAAAGAAAAATAAAAGACGTCTTTGTTGTGTAAATCTTACAACCAAAGACGCCTGTATTCAATATTTTTGGGCATATCTGACAATAAAGTGAAAACTCATCGTTTTTTCAAACTATATTTACCGCACCAAAAACTCATTATTTTGACCGCGTTTCCTTGCTGACGATACTTTTCCTGTACTGCAGCGGAGTGACGGTCATCTGCTTTTTAAAAACTCTCTCAAAATACGTGAGGCTATCATACCCCAAGCGATTCGCAATCTCAGCCATGCTCATTTCTTCCTTCATAAGGAACTGCTTGCTTGCCGCAATCCTATAGAGGTTGATGTACTCAGATATGGTAAAGTTTGTTACCTCTCTGAATATCCTGCAAAGATAAGCCTTGCTCATATAGAACTGATCCGCAAGGGCTGATACGCTCTCAATCTTGTTATAATTTTCCGCAATATAATCCGCAACCTGATGAACCTTTCTCTGCTTCTCAATATGAGGCTGAATCCCGATCTCATCAAATTTGCCTATTTTATTATCTTCCCACTCTGAAGCCCTGAGAAACATCTCCATGACAGCAAGCTTTATCTTCCCGGAAGTTGTCTCATCTCTTTTGCCCCTCGCAAGTTCCTCTATACGGGCCACCGTTTCCTGAATGCAGGGGTTGTCTGACACCTGATAAACTCCGTGATGGCTTCCAAAAAATTCCTTTATATCAATCCCAAGAAGAGCACACAAAGGCGAAATAAAGCTCTCTTTTATCTCAATAAGAAGCCTGTCATGGCTGCTGCCGCCTATGATATTGGTCTTTGGAATCTTTGTTTTATCGATTATGGTTATGGTCCCCGGAACCATGCGATAACACGTGCCATCGGAAAAGAAATATCTCTCACCGTCAAAGATATACTGTATCTGGTACTCATTGTGATAATAGGAAATGCTTGTTGTAAAGTTCTGATTCCTTACAACCCGCCCCACGGCTACTCCGTCATATTCCCCTTTGTATACTTCCTTATACATCCTTCCTCCACTGAATATATATTATGCCTGAATTGCTACGTTATGATACAAGGTCCGTTTTTTTCTGTTTTTATGTCAAAAATAGTGATTCTATAAAAAAATCCATGTGATAAAATTAAAAACAAAAACGAGGTTTTTACTATGACACTTGAAGAAATCAACATTCGTGATCCCTTTGTATTACCTTTTAAAGACACATATTACATGTACGGAACAAGAGCCAAGACCTGTTGGGGACTCGCCGATGGCTTTGACTGCTATACCAGTAAGGACCTGGTAAATTGGGACGGCCCTTTTGAAGTATTCCACAAGCCTGAAAATTTCTGGGCTGACAAAAACTACTGGGCTCCTGAAGTACATATCTACAATAACACTTTTTACATGTTTGCGACATTTAATTCTGAAGCTCTCGATAAAAAAGGCACCATGATCCTGTCATCAGAAAGTCCTCTTGGACCATTTAAGGTTCACAGCGACGGCAAGATAACTCCAGATGAATGGAACAGCCTTGACGGAACCTTCTATCTGTCTCCCGAGGGAAAGCCATATATGGTATTCAGCCATGAGTGGGTAGATCTTGCAGATGGTGAAATATGCTCTGTTGAACTCTCTGATGATCTGACTCGCCCCGTATCAGAGCCTGTAACTTTATTCAAAGCTTCCCAGGCAAAGCCATGGGTAAAAGGCATGAAGCACAGACTCCGCGATGAAATCTGCTACGTAACAGATGGTCCATTCATGCACCGCCTTGAAAACGGAGAGCTTATCATGCTCTGGGCAAGCATTTCAGAAGGTGGCTACGCAGAAGCCATTGCCCGCTCCGATAACGGAAACATTGACGGCACCTGGACCATAGACGAAAAGCCACTGTTTGACAAGGACGGCGGCCATGGCATGCTCTTTAGAACCTTTGACGGCGCCCTTATGATGGTCCTTCACCAGCCAAACGAAACTCCAAAGGAACACCCTGTATTCATACCGGTTAATGAAGAGTCACTGGCAAGATAACACAATCTAAAGCTCTCAAAATCTAAGGTGGAAAACTATGGAAAATTTTGCTGATTACAATGTTTGGGGAGGCTTTCTTCTCGTTGCAGTTCTTCTTTTAGCGGTTATAACAGCCAATACCTTAAAGCGCATGATAAAGGCACTTCACAACTCACTTATTCCGGCTTCTGTTCTTGGCGGACTTATACTTCTTTTAATATCAGTTTTGTATAAGCTGATATTTGGTCAGGAAATGCTGGAGACTTACTTTTTTGGAACCAATGGCTGGTCAAACCTGGAAATAATAACCTACCACTCGCTGGCTCTTGGTTTTATTGCCACAACCTTTAAATCCAAAAAAGCTGCCACTTCCAAAAAACGTCTTACTGAAATATTTAATACAGGCATCACCACTGTATCCACCTACCTTCTCCAGGGAGTTGTAGGTCTTAGTATCTCAATAGCTACAGCGATGCTTGTCCCGAATTTCTTTAAGGCTGCGGGGGTTCTTCTTCCTTTTGGTTATGGCCAGGGAACCGGGCAGGCTCTTAATTACGGCAATATCTATGAAACTGAATTTGGATTTGCAGGAGGGAAGAGCTTTGGCCTTTCCATTGCAGCCATGGGATTTTTGAGCGCCAGCATCGGAGGAGTTATCTATCTGAACATCCTAAAGAAAAAAGGCCAGCTTGAAGAATTGGCAGCAAAGACAGATATGCTCTCAGCTTCAGACATTCAAGGAAGCAACGAGATCCCTATGCAGGAGAGCATGGATAAGATCACGATTCAGCTTTCCTTTACAACAACTGCTTATCTTATTACCTTCGTGGCAATGAAATATCTGAGCCTGCTCATCCCAGGGATGCGCTCCGTGATCTTCGGTTTTAACTTTCTTCTTGGTGTTATCATCGCTTCACTTATGAAGGCCATAATAAGAAATCTTACAGACAGGCACATAATACACAGAGAATATATAAATGATTTCCTTATGACCAGGATCAGCAACTTTTTCTTTGACCTGATGGTGGTTTCCGGAATCGCCGCAATAAGGATAAATGTCCTCTTAGACAGCTGGTTTGTTCTGCTGGTTCTTGGAATTGCAGGTTTTGTTGTAACCTTCATATACAACCACTTTGTAGCCAAAAAGCTCTTTCCTGAATACAAAAAAGAGCAGTTCCTTATGATGTTTGGAATGCTCACAGGAACTGCCGGAACAGGCACTATATTACTCAGAGAAGTGGACCACGAATTTCAGACTCCGGCTGCAGACAACATGGTTTACCAGAACTTCCCTGCCATTGTTTTTGGTTTTCCGATAATGCTGCTTGCTACTGTAGCTCCGGTTAAACCATACATGTGCCTGGCGATATTTGCCGGATTATTCATTGTTTTAAACCTGATTCTTTTCAGGAGTAAGATCTTTGGTACCAAAGCAGGTACTTGAAGGCATTAAATGTATTTCCACCGGTTATTTCATAATGCTCAGTCTTTCCAGTTTCATGAATGCTGAGCCTGTTTCTCTGGACTATATCCACACTGCTTATAACAGATTTTTCAAGGCACTCTTCTCCTAGCATGAGATGATCATGACAGGCTAAAAGAGTGCTTTTTTTACTGTCAAGGGTTTTGTGGTCATATGTCACTTTTGAAACCGCAACCTCATCCTGCCATAAAGCCTTATTTTCATCATCCATCAAAAGCTCTTTAAACAGCTCTTTTTGCTGGTTACAGGCATCTGTAATAGAAAATGGCTCATTTTTCTCATCACTTAAATATCCATACTCATCCAAAGAAAGCTCATAGCCGCAGCTACAGGACAATTTGTCGCGCAGGGAATGCATTGCCCCTACCCTTTTGCAGCTCGGACAACAGAACAAAAGTGTCTCCAAATACTGTGCTCTATTAGGGTTCCTAAATCTAACCCTTGTCCTTTCCTGCTCCTTGTAGGCGTCAGCAAAAAGTCCTTCCCTGATAATTTCGAGGATTTCAGAAGCAGGCATTTTCTTAAGTTCCTCAGGAGTCACTGTCCTTGCGATATATCCCTCCATTTTTCCTTTTCTGATACCTTTCCCCCATCTTGGGTTTGTGAGGTATCCACCGGTCAGCCTGTATATCACAAGAGTGGCGCCTGTCATCTTGGCAATCTTGCCGATAGCATCGGAAATCTCACCTGTTTTTCCATCAAAAGACCTGTTTCCTTCAGGAAAAAGCATGACACTTCTTCCGGCCCTTATTCTTTCTGTAATACTCTTTAATGTGGAAACTCCCTTACTGCCCTTATCATGAAGGATAGGTTTAAAGGTCTTGGCCGCCCATCTTGCCAGGGGGCCTATTCTCATCATGGCCTCGGTAGCGACAAAATCCATAGGTTCTTCGGATACAGAAACCAGAAAAAGAAAATCGGCATCAGTATTGTGATTGCACAGAATAAATCTTGGTCCCAGACCTTGGGGCAGAGTTTCGCCTGAAAAATTAAACCTTCGCGCGATGATCCTTGCGATCGTAGCTCTTACTGTTTTGTAGAATCTGTCATAAAAAGTAAAATCATCTGCTTTACTCATGGTGCCTCTCATCAGTACTTTGTTATATCAGATAGCGGAACCTTGTTTACCCTGCTAAAAGATATGGTATTTATGATCAGTGTAAATAGCGTTTCGCAGGAAACTGCCAGTATCCACGCAGAAGCATATGTCTTTCTAAGGAACATAAAACCATCGGATTCAACGCTTCGAATGATCACGGAAGTGGCGGGGATTCCTATCAGTAATCCTAACATTATACCAAGTCCAGTGGTCACAAGCACTTCTCTAACAAGATATCCAATGACCTCTGCATTTGAAAAACCATTAACTCTCATTGTCAGTAACTCTTTCATCCTATGAGCTACCAGAATATTACTCAGGTTCAAAAGAATCATGAAAGACAGGATGATTGAAAAACCAATAACAATAAATACCACAGTTGTATAAAGTTTTGACATTCCGGCCTTCAGATCAAGTATTTCGTCAGAGAGATGAATTGCTGAAATTCCATCATATTCTTCCAGCATATCAGCTATGCTTTTTGGATCCTTATCCCCCACTTTTATCATATAAGTATTCAACTCGGGGTCTTTTCCAAAGGCTGATTTATAGTATTTCGCCGTCATAACACCACCTTTTCCCACATGAAGAAGGTAATGCCCCCTTATTGTAAGGCTTGCAATATCAAGGGAATCTGTGATCAGAGTCAGATCCTGCCCGTCCTTTAAGCCATTCTTTTCCATCATTTCGAAGGTGACCATAAGTGCATCGTCAAAAATCTCACTTTCCCCGCCTTTTCCATTTTCAAGAAAATAGAATTCCCTGAATCTTTCTGTATCATCAACTACATACAATTCTGTAAGTGTCTGGCCTTTACCTGTCTGAATTACTCCACCAATCTTACAGACTTCCATGTAATCATAATCATGAATTACATCTTCAATCTTTGCCTTTTGTTCTTCGGTAACATTATCAGATAGCGTAACGGTAAGATCATACCGGTTTATCTGCTCAACCTGATTTTTAAGCGCATTATAATGCCCCAGCTTTATGCTACTCCCAAGTCCGATAAGGAATACGCATACCAGGATTATAACAACTGAAACCGTCTCTCGTCCAAGGTCCATCTGGAAATTATTCAATATCAGCCTGAAGTAAACGCTTCCTTTGCTGCTTTTTGCCCCTTTGCTGCGTCCTCTCTTTGCCGGCTCATTGCCGCTTACAAGTCCTACAGCGGAGCAGGACAATATTTTTTCCGACGACCACACCACCGCAAAAGCTGTGACAAGTGCTGCGCCCACCGGCATTATGATAATAGGCATAATCCTGAATACATGCTCTACATTAAACACAAAGGAAGTGTTCAATGAATTGCAGATTATTTTTTCTAAAGCAAGTCCTCCGCCGATTCCTGTTAAGGCGCCAAGAAACGCTGCTGTAACGCCAAACAGAAGATACTTTTTTCTTATCTCTGTCTTGTACATTCCAAGTGCCTTACAGGTTCCGATCTGCTTGGACTGCTCCTCCACGATTATAGCCATGGTAAAAAAGCATACAATAATAACTATTCCGGCATATATAGGCGTGAATACCCTGCCTACATTTTTTAACACACCGCAGTTAGACTTAAATTCCACAAAATAAATATTGGCATCCCTTGTCTGGACAAACCACTGGCATTCTGTATTCTTGGCCTCATCTATCTGTTTTTTTACACTTGCAAGAGTATCCATTGCCTCATTGTAGGCTTTGTCATATTTTTCCTTCGCTTCAGATAGTTCTTTCTCTCCCTTTTTCTTTTGTTCGTTAAACTGTCTTATACCTTCATCCAGTTCTTCTTTTGCCGCTGCAAGCTGGTCCTCAGCTTCTTTTTTCCTGGCGGCATAGGTTTTTTTAGCATCCTCAAGCTGTTTTGCACCATCAGCTTTTTGAACTTCAAAATCGGCCTTGGCATCAGCAAGCTGTTTTCTTGCTTCAGGTTCTTTTTTGGCAAGCGCCGCCTGACCATCAGCCAGTTCTCTTCTTCCCTGTTCCAAAGAATACCAACCCTGATCAAGAAGCTTTCTCGCCTCTTCAAGCTCTTCCAGGCCATTTTCATATTCCCTCTGGCCATCATCCAGTTTTTTCTTACCTTCCGAAAGTTTATCAAGACCAGCCCTGAAATCGCTTATACCAGTTATCTCATCAAATACCTCCAGGACCTTTGGATCAACCTCAGCCATAGCAAAATCATATACATTCATGACAGCATAGCCTCTGGCCAGAGCATCTTTTCCCTTTGAATCCATAAGCTCCGGAATAATAATATCCCTGATCTGCTCCTTATCCTCATCGGTTATTTCAGGGTCATCAAAATAACTCTCACAGCCTTCTATCAAAATATCTATTGTCTCACTATCGAGGACCTCCTCAATCCTGCTGATACCGCTGTTATACTCTTCCCAGCCCTTGTCCAGCTCTTCCTTGCCTCTGATGAGTTTTTCTCTTCCCTCGTTGTACTCTGCTTCCTTTATCTTTAGTTTTTTCTCAGCCTCATCAAGCTGCAAAAATCCATCAAACAGCTTCCATTTATTGTAAGACAGCTCATCCTCCATTTTCTTTTCTGCTTCTTCAAGCTGTCTTTGTCCATCGGCTATCTTTGTATTGTATTCTTCCTCACCATCTTTTATCTTCTTAGCAGCGGCGCTAAGCTCCTGTTTGGCTTTAGCCTCGCCCTCTTCATACTCTTTTTTTCCATCCTCAAGTTTTTGGGATGCTTCCCCTATTTTCTCATCAAACTCCTTTTGCGCATCATCAATCTGCTTCTTTGCTTTTGAAAGCTCCGCATTTGCCTTATCCTCAGCTTTTTTATACTCACTATCAAGGTCATCGGCAAGAGTCTTTTTCCTTTCAATTGTCATGCCCTCGATACTTGCCTCAATACTGTCATATGCCTCTTTCACCGCATCATTATATCTTTTGTCTGAGAATATGGCTCCCCTTGGCGTTTTTGCCTTGACATAAACAGCTGTATAGTCAAAAGCACTCCCTGAGGTGTCAAAAGAGCTGATTGGAAGAAGGCAATAATCTATCCTTCCCCCTTCCATGTAGTCAGGATGTCCGGCTATTCCGGTAACAGTATACTTATTTTCAGTGAGCACATTGTCAATACGTGCAGCAGACACCACAACAGTTATAGTATCTCCAATGCTAACCCCAAGCTTATCAGCAAGTTCGGTATTTATGGCGCACTGACCGTTTTCTTTGGGTAAATTGCCTTCTACAGCGTAAGGCACACTGATTTTCTCAGTTACTGAGATGATCAGCGCACCAATGTTTTTCCCTGAAAAGCCAAGCTGCCCCGTAAAAGCCACTACTCCTTCGGCATCAGCTACTCCCTCAATAGAGCGTATTTCTTCCACTTCTTTTTCAGTAACACCCATGCTGCAGGCTATATTCAGGTCTTTATAGTTATGCTCTGAAATATACCTTGCTCCCACAGAAGAAAGCGAGGTTGCAGTAAAATGCAGCCCCAGGATAACACTGGTGCCAATAAGCACTATCGCAACTATAGATAGCCAGGACACTATTCTTTTTTGAATATTTCTAAGCGCATCTACCAGAAATGTTTTCTTCATGAATTACCCTTACCAAACGATATCCATTGCTTTCATAGGCCACGAATTGATTCGTATGCTTGAAATCCTGCCATCTCTTACCCTTACAACACGGTTTGCCATCTTGGCTATCTCCGCGTTGTGTGTAACCATTACCACTGACGTCTTACTGCTTGCTATAAGCTCTTCTATAAGAACCAAAACCTCCTGCCCTGTAGTAAAATCAAGTGCTGCCGTAGGTTCATCTGCAAGAATGATCCTTGGATTCTTGACTATGGCTCTGGCGATTGAGACTCTCTGTTGCTGTCCTCCACTCATCATAGAGGGGTAATTGCCGGCCCTGTCTGTAAGTCCTACCTTAGCAATTGCTTCTTCCGGATCTCCCGGATTCTTACAAATCTCCGCTATAAACCTTACATTTTCAAGAGCTGTCAGGTTAGGCATCAGATTATAGGCCTGAAAAATGAAGCCTATGGAATCTCTTCTGAAATCCACCAGTTCTTTTTCCGTGGGGTGTGAAAAATCATTTCCATCAACGGTTATACTGCCTTCAGTGAGACTGTCCATGCCGCCGATTATGTTAAGAAGTGTAGATTTTCCGCAGCCGCTCTCGCCTAAGATGACCAAGAGCTCATTTTCGTATACATCAAGATCGACGCCCTTAAGGATATGAACCACATCCATTCCTGAGGGATAGTCCTTCTTGACACCTCTAAGGGACATTATTACCTTCTTTTCTGTTTGCGCTGCGTAGTTATATCCCTTCTCCTCTATGACCATGGGAATGAGTCCCGCAAGAGAATGCATGATATATTTGTCTTCGTCGCTAAACTCCCCGCTCTTGGCCCTGTTTATTATCTCGATACAGCCAACTGTCTCTTTCCTTAATGTCATTGGCACGAAAACGACATTTTTCATTTCAATACCGCTGATCTCATCTTTACCTGCAGGGAATCTCTCGTCATTTGCCGCATCAGAAACACTTATCATCTCCGTGCTGTCACAGGCTTCTCCTACCAGACCCTGTCCATACTCTATGGAAAAGCCTGTCAGATTGTCCTCTCCAACGGACACGATACAGTAAATATGCTTGTTTTCAGGATTTTTTATCCAAACAGCCCCAGATTCAGCTCCTATGCTTTGAAGCAAAGTCTCCATAGCCCCCGAAATACCACTTTCCACCTGTTCCTCATCCAGTGCCTGCATGATTTTCCATAATACTGCAATATTATCGCCTTTTCCCGCCATTGATCCACCTCATATAAAGTACAAAATTAGTAGGACAAAATATTCATATATACATTATACCAATTATAAGTGTTACAATAAAATAACAACTTTATTCATCCTGTATAAGTCAAAAAAAACCCCTTAAGAGGCCATTTCGCTTGCTTAAGGGGAAATCATATCTATTAAATTAAAAATGTTTTTCTTACCAGCCCTTAGGAAGGTAAGTCTTAGTATTTTCAATCATGTCATCAACAAGCTTATGAATGTCTTCTGTAGAACAGTTCTTGCCTATAAACTGCGGATCATTTTCAAAAGCTTCATAGACAAGGGATTTGTCATATGTTGTGGCAGCCTTGTAGATTCTCTCATGGTTCTTTATATGAGGCTCAATGAGTTTTTTCACATCTTCTTTGATAGCGCCTGCAAATATAGGCCTGATGGAGTCTCTTGAGAACACCGCATTGGTCTCAACGATAGCATCTGCCGGAAGATTCGGAATCTGAAGTGCCGAGTTTGGAATGTTTACGTTACTTACAAACCTGCTAAGTCCGCACAGTGCCTTAATGAGAAGGATTCCTTCTTCTCCTGTCTCTTTAAGCTCCATTTTTTCTTCGCCACTGGCAAGGCGCCTGCTTCTTGCAAGTCTGTCCTCCAAGTCTTTCTTTCTCCATGTGACACTTGTAAGTGCATAGTTCCAGCTTGCAACTGTCTCAGGGTCTTTTAAGTACTCATTACCCGGCATAAACTCTGCAAGATGTCTGTCACCTGCTGCCGCAATCAGTCCATATCTGTTAAAAAGATCCATCTTAACCCTGTGCTTACAGACAAAGTTTGCATTTAGCCAGTTCTCACTTTCAAGAGAAACACCTTCATCAAAGTGCTTATCAATATAACTCCTGTAAATAGGGAAAAGATCTATTCCCTTGTATGAGCTCTCTGTAAACCATGTGAAATGATTGATCCCCACTACATTTACAAAAACATCATGCCAGTCATCAATTTTTTCACCTGTCTCTTTTTCATAAATTGTCTGTAAAACCTTCTGGGTACCAAACACTTCATGGCAGCAACCAAAGGCCTTGATCTGAGGATATGCCTCATAAAGAGCCTTCACACAAAGTGACATCGGGTTAGTATAATTGATCACCCATGCGTCAGGTGAATACTTCCTGATAGCTTCTGCAATCTCAGTGAACATGGGAATAGTCCTTAGAGCACGGATCATTCCGCCACAGCCGGCTGTATCGCCAACTGACTGATATACCCCAAGCCTCTCAGGCAGATGTACGTCCGACTCCATCTCATCAAAAGTTCCCGGCAAGATTGAGATAACTACAAAGTCACAGCCTGTCAGGGCACTTTCCAGTGAGTTCTTAACTTCAAACTTCCAGTCGCCCTTCGCGTCACTTCGCGCCATAAGAGTATTTCCTATTACAGCATTGTTCTCAGCCGCCTTCTCATCAAGGTCATAGAGTCTTATGGTTCCTGAAATCTCATCATCAAGCGCCAGGTCTGTCATAAAAGTCCAGGCCCAGCCTCTTGAGCCACCGCCTATATAGGCAATGTCCACATCTTTCATTTTTCCTGCTTCATACCTCATATTTTTTACCCCTTCCCTTATGAACGAAAACTAATAATCTCTCGCATATTCATTATTTCACTATGCGAGAGATCATTCTTATTATTTATTTCACTATTTTGCGTATTTTTATTGATATCATCCCTTAATACCTGAGCTTGCAATTCCCTCAACCAGTGACTTCTGGAATATTAGGAAAAGAATTGTTGCAGGAACGATTGAAAGTGTTGACATAGCAAGTGTCGCACCGATATCTGAACCGGCTGATGGGTCGTTAAAGAGCTTTAAGGCCAGTGATATTGGTCTCATTTCAGGCTTTGTAACATAGAGCAAAGCTGAAAGGTAATCATCCCATCTCCATATAAATGAGAAGATGGCACTTGTGATCATGGCAGGCACGATAAGTGGCAGGATGATTCTGAAATATATTCCGTAAAATGAGCAGCCGTCAATCTTAGCAGCCTCATCCAGCTCTTTTGGCACACCCTGAATAAAGTTCATGATCAGGTATACAAAGAATCCCTGAATGGCAAAGAAGTATGGCAGGATCATTGGGAAGTAAGTACCAACCCAGCCAAGTCTTCTAAACCACATGTACTGAGGAATCATCAGGATCTGTGGTGGAAGCATCATTGTGGACAACACCAGAATGAACAAAGGCTTTTTAAGCTTAAAGTCAAGTCTCTGAAGTGCATAAGCCACAAGTGATGATGAAATCAGAGTTCCAAAGGTTGATGTGATGGAAATAAAGAAGGAATTCTTAAAGAAGGTTGCAAAGGTATAACCCATAAATCCCTTCCATCCTGTCTTGTAGTTGTCCAGTGTCCATACTGACGGAATGAGCTGTTTTGCAGTTGGAAGAACATAAGTTGTCGGTTTAAAAGAGCTGAAGATCATCCACAAAAGCGGATAGATCATAACAAAGGCTCCAAAAAGTACCAGTATATGATAGATCAAATCCAAGATCTTTCTTTTCGTATTCATAATAAGCGCCTCCCCTTAATCTTCATATACCCACTTGCTACGGCTCCAGAACAACAGAGCTGTTACAGCGGAAATAATGATGAGCATTATCCATGCAAGAGCTGAGGCATAACCCATCTGGCTCTTTCCCATGTTAGGGAATGCTTTTTTGTAAACATACAGTGTGTAGAACAATGTGCTGTCGTTTGGCTGACCATCTGTAATAAGTTTACTCTGTGTGAAAGCAAGGAACGAGTTGATCGTCTGCTGTACCAGATTAAAGAAAATAGTAGGAGTCAAAAGAGGAAGTGTTATTCTCCAGAACTGTCTCCACTTGTTAGCTCCATCAACTTCCGCAGCCTCGTACAATTCGCGGTTGATCTGCTTAAGTGATGAAAGGAAAATAAGCATCGATGATCCAAACTGCCAGACAGTTAAGATAATGAGAACCCATATCGCGCTTCCCTCTCCAAACCAGTTAAAATTGGATATTCCGGGATACACAACTGAAAGAATGGCATTGATAGTACCTGTGGGTTCAAACATTCTTCTCCAAAGAATTGCTACAGCAACTGATCCGCCAATGATTGAAGGAAGGTAGTAAGCTGCACGATAAAAGCCTGTAAGCTTTGTATCTTTTGCCAAAATAAGAGCAATGATAAGAGCGAAAACAACCTTTAATGGTGTGCCTATAAGTGCATAATAGCAGGTAACTCTTAAGGCTTTCCAAAATGATGTGTCATCGGTAAAAATGTTGATATAATTCCTAAGGCCAATAAATTTTGCAGGGTTTTGAATGTCGTACTTACAAAATGAAAAATACAGCGATAGTATCATCGGTATAAGCATGAACATCAAAAAACCAATGATAAACGGCAAACTGAACACATAGCCTGCCACTTTCTCCTGCCCAATCCATTGGCGGAAGGTTTTCTTTTTATCCATAGAACTCTCCCCTTTCTTCCTGATGTCCAGTAATTTTTGTAAAAAAAGAGAGGCGCCAGTTTATTAGTTATAAAAATAACGCCTCTCTTTGGTTCAATTACTTAAGGTAAAACTGTTATTCCCCAAATCAATAATCAGCTGCTACCTTATTTGCACCCTCTACGAATGCCTTTGCAAGGTCTGCAGGTGTATCTGAAGGATTCTTTGAAAGTGCTCTGCTTGTGATTCCCTCGATAACGTCTGTGTTAACTGTTCCTGCATATCCAGGAAGTGGAGGGAAGATTGCTGTTGAATTCTTTGATACCATATCAAGATATTCAACGATGATAGGATATGTGTAATCTGTCTGTGATACTGTATCAGCAATAGCTGCAGCTACTTCACTGTTAGCCGGAACACCACGCTCTGCTCTAAGAAGTGTGTTAGCCTCAACATCGTTGATGAGGTAGTTAAGGATTGCTACTGCAAGATCAGGATTCTGAGTATCTGTTGTGATTGAGAAGAACTGAGAAGGCTTAAGGTAGTTAGCCTGTGCTCCGTTGTCCTCTGGCCATGTTGTGATACCAAGCTCAATTCCATCAGCCTTAGCTGCATCGCAGAATGCCATGTACTGGTTTGAGAAGTTGAATGAGCACCAGCTTCTTACGCTAGGATCTGAACCATATACAAGTGGGCTCTGAGGAATTGTAGCTGTGTCAACAGATGCGAACTTATCTGTATCGAAGAGCCATCCTTCAGCTACAGCGTTCTGAAGACGTGTATAGAACTCAGTCATCTCTTCTTCACTAACTGTAACGCCATCTGCTTCAAAGAGTGCGTTGTGGCCCTTGCCACGAGCAAAGTATGCAATTGGGTTCTCAGAGTTGAAGTTGTGCCATACAACGCCGATTCCCTTTGCGTCATAAATCTGTTTTGAAATCTCTGCGAACTGATCCCATGTCATGTTATCAGGAACTGTGATTCCAAGTTCATCTGTAAGTGTCTTGTTGTATGAAAGAGCCGGAGCGTTCATACCTGCGCAGATAGCGTAGATGTGTCCGTCGCTTGCGCTCTTACCTGTGTCTACGATACTCTCAGGAATCTTTGAAAGATCAAGTGCACCGCTCTCAACATAAGGTGTTAAGTCAAGAAGGTCTCCTGCCTCAACCCACTGCTCAAAGTATGCGTAATCCTGCTGCATAAGATCTGGCAATGTGTCACTTGATGAGAAGCTTGTCATCTGTGCCCAGTAGTCATTCCATGCCTGAGAATTGAGGTTAAAAGTAACATTTGGATAAAGTTCTGTGAAGTGGTCACATGCAGCCTTTGTAACTTCATCACGAACCTGGTTGCCCCACCATCCAAATCCAACAGTTACATCACCTGCTGTTGCAGGATCGAAAGCAGCAGCTGAAGCATCAGCAGTCTCGGCTGCCGGAGTCTCTGCCGCTGGAGTCTCTGTCGCCGTCTCAGCCTTTGGTGTTTCCTCTGCTGCAGGTGCAGTAGTGTCTGCGGCTGTTTCTCCGCATGCTGCCAGGGACATGATCATCATTCCTGACAATACCATTGAAATAACTTTCTTTTTCATTTCTTTCCCTCCTAAGTTTAATTGCAGGCTTTTGTATAAATATACCATACCCTATTATATCGTTATTTTGTACCTCTGTAAATATTTGACACAAAATATTGATATCCTACTAATAATATGTGCATGTTGCACAACTGTATAAATAGATACTAAGCTTTGTGCAAGCACAGCTTTGTATCTACTTGAATCCTTATATCGCTCACATACCAATCAGATCAAACTCTTCAAAGGAAACCCTAAGCGTAGCGTCGTGCCCCGGGTTTTTGAATTTGACAATGGCTGCTCTCAGGGTCTCGCTGTAATACCAGCAGTTATCGGAAGCTTCAAACTTTTCCCTGTCCAAAATGTGAGTTAGCTTCTTGTCTTCAAAAGATATCCACAAAGGCGCTTTTTCTTTGTACACAATAGTAGCTACTACTGTTTCTACAGTGTCCTTATAAGTGCCCTCACCCTTGAATGAAATATCGATGACACCGCTGCCACTCATGGTAATAGTGGTCTTTCTGTATACTCCGTCCTCGAAATCATTGCTGCAGCCGTCATCATCGTAATATACATACTCTGATACATGCTCTTTTCCATCTGTATATGGAACAAATGTGAGGCTTAAATCCGTCACAGGGTCTTTTTCTGCATTCATAGGCTGATTAAGAGCCGTTGGCAGTATTGCACCCTCCCTCAAAAATCTCGGGATAGAGTTGATATTTACTGGTATTGATATTACCTGTCCGCCTTCGTAGCACTTAAAGTTATTCTCAAGGTCAAACCATTTACAACCTTCAGGAAGATAAATATCTTTTACTATCTGCCCCTTTTCAAGCACATTTGCTACAAGCAGGTCTCTTCCAAGCAAAAACTCAAAGTTTTCTTCGTAGACGTTCTCATCATTCTGGAATTCATAGACAAGAGGCCTCATTATTGGTGCACCTGTCACATGTGCTTCATACTCCAGTGAATAGAAATGCGGAAGCATACGATACCTGAGCAGGATCGCATTTCTTATCCTGTCAGTCTGTCTTGAATACATCCACGGTTCTGTTACAGTGTTGTCACTACTTGCCGAATGAATTGAAAATCTTGGCTGGAATATGCCATGCTGCACCCATCTGACAAAGAGTTCCTCTTCAGGTGCCGGTCCTGCAAAGCCGCCAATATCACAGCCCGTATTAGGCTGACCTGAGAGCCCCACTCCAAGCATGGTCGGTATATTGTGTTTTAAAGTTCTCCACGCTGTGCAGTTATCACCAACCCAGTTCTGAGCGTATTTCTGAATTCCGCTGCTGCCACTTCGGCAAACAACATAAGGTCTTTTGCTCTTGTCATGCTCTTTTACCGCTTCGCAGGCAAGCTTACTCATGATGGTGCACATAACAGGCTTGAACTCGCCAATTCTGCCGCCCTCGCCGTCGTAGTCGCACTTGCTGTCATGGTCCAAAAGACTGTCATATTCGCAGTTATCATCCCAAATAGAATTGGTTCCAATATCAATAACAGTTTCTGTCAGATATTTTTTCCAGAGTTCTCTTCCCTTAGGGCTTGTGTAATCCCAAAATGCCCCGGGGCCTCCCCACCAGGAACCTACAGCCGGTTCTTTATCATTTTCACTGTCTCTTACAAAAACGCCTTCCTTTTTGAACTCATCAAACTTTGGATGCATCAAAAGAATTCCCGGCTTAACATTAGGAACATTCTGAGCCCCAAGCTCGTTCATCTTTGTAAAATATCCCTTTGGATCAGGGAATCTTTCTTTATTCCAGGTAAATACGCACCTCTTATTGTCATATGATGTATAACCGGAAGACAGATGGAATCCATCAATCGGGAATCCCTTTCTTCTGACGGTCTCGACAAATTCTATAAGTGCTTTATCAGAGTCTTTTTCCAGTTCCGAATAGTACATGGATGATCCCTGATAGCCAAGAGCCCTCTTAGGCAAAAGAGCTGGTCTTCCCGTCAAAGCTGTATAATCATCAAGCACATTCTTTATGGACGGGCCGGTGAATATGAAAAGATCAAGGTCTCCGCCATCAGCCTGGAAGTATGTGTATCTTGGCCAGTAATTACTCTTTTCTTTTCCCATGTTAAATACTGATTCATGGAAATTGTTATAAAAAAGTCCTGTTGCCTTCCTTGTCTGCCTGTCCAGCCTTAAGTAAAAAGGAATGTGCTTATACATGGTGTCGCACTTTTCAGGATCGTAGCTCCAGCAATCGGTGGCTCGTTCTCTGATAAAGTCCTTATTCTTGTTTATTGGACCAGTCTTTTCACCAAAACCATAGAAGCAGTCGTCCTCATTCATTCTGGTGTAACCGGTTACTCTGTTATTAGCATCCTTTATAAATGGGCTTCCTTTTACACCTTCATAAATGACATCTCCATCTTTATCCACAAGCTTTATGCTAAGCGGGTTCTTTTCCAGCAAAAGACATACTGAATCAGTCTTCAGACATATCTCATTTTCTTTTTCCTCTAATAGAGCTTTAAGTGGAGTTACATGCTTTCTGTCTTCAAAAAGGAAATCAAGTCTGTCATCCCAACCTGTCATCTGAAGCACGTATGATCCTTCTGGCTTTTCAGCATCTGCAATATCTCCAAAAGATACTTTAATTCTGACAATGCTGTCAGTTAAAAAACATATCTTCATGTATGCTTTGTCAAGTTCAGCCAGATATCCGTAATCAGTCTTTTTTATGCTGTTTAACTTTTTACAAATTTTCATGGGATACTCCTAATCCTTTCAAATATAGAGAATTCACTTTACTCATCAGTTCATTCTTATACCAATGTACGTTTATACTCTGCTTCAACTATGCCGGAAGCATCCAGTCAAGGATGCTTCTGATCTCTAAATCCCAGAATTCCCAGTTGTGCATATGATCAGGAACTTCTTTGTAAATGCTCTTTACTCCCATTTTTTCAAGTTTCTCATGAACTCCCTGATTGAGCTTATATAAAAAGTCTTCTGTGCCGCATGACTGGTACAGTTCTGGAACCTGTCCGTTTTCCATATCTCTTTTTAATAATGCAAACAGGTCTCTGTCGCTCCCTTCAAGGTGGTCAGCCGCTTCACCAAAAGCATCCTCCCAAGGGAATGGGTTATCCACTTTACCGGCCATTGCTTCATCATGAAGGCGCACGATATCAAGAGCTCCTGACATTGATGCAGCTTTTGAATACATATCAGGTCTTGAAAGAGCTAAAAACCAGGCGCCGTATCCTCCCATAGAAAGTCCTGCTACAAATGTATCTTCTCTTTTCTTTGACGCAGGGAAAATACGTGTAATGTACTCCGGCAGTTCTTTTGTCATATATGTATAGTACTGGCCTCCGCGCGCCATATCCTGATAAAAGCTATTTTCAACGCCCGCCATTACCGCAATGCAGTTATGTGCCTGAGCGTATCTTTCTATGCTTGAAAACCTTGACCATGAACTGTTGTCTCCAAAAGCTCCATGCAACAAATAAACAACAGGAAGACCATTCTCATAGTCATAACGCATATCTTTCCCTGTAGCAGTAATCTGCTCATTTCCTTCAGGAGTCGGAATTACAACATTAATCTCCGTATTGTGATTTAAAACGTGGCTAAAATAATGACATGTACAAAACATATAGACCTCCCCAAGAATATCAATGAATTAATTGTACTCATGCGATATTGCGTTAGTCTATAGTGTAAATTTGATAAGAATAATAGATGAATTTTGGTGATTATGAAGATTGAAAAAAAGCCTGCACAGAAATCTATCTGTGCAGGCGCATCTTATTCAATCAGTACGCTCCGTCCTGGCCGAAGATTGCCGGGAAGGTACGGAAAATAAGTTCTATATCTTTGGCAATACTCATATCTTCAATGTACTTAAGATCAAGTTCAACCCATTTATCCCACTTTATCTTTGCCCTTCCGCATACCTGCCAGTAACAGGTAAGTCCGGGTTTTACGATGGTGCGCTGTTTCTCGTAAGCGTTACATGCTTCCATCTGAGATGTGAGGATAGGTCTTGGTCCAACAATACTCATATCACCCTTGATGATATTAAAGAGCTGTGGAAGTTCATCAATTGAGTACCGTCTGATAAATCTACCCACATGGGTAACTCTCGGATCATTTTTTATCTTGAACGCATGTCCGGTCTGCTCGTTTTGAGCCTGCATTCTCTCAAACATGGATTCAGCATTCTTATACATGCTTCTGAACTTATAAATCTTGAAGCTCTTCATGTCCTTGCCTGATCTTAGCTGCGTAAAGAAGACAGGTCCGCCATCCTCAAGTAATATGGCAATTGCTGTCAGTATAAATATAGGCGAGAGGATAATGATCGCAATACTTGATGCGACAATATCAAACACCCTTTTTATCCATTTGTAAATATTGGGCTTATGATCATAGATTTCCTGATAATTAAGCTCAATTATCTTTTTCCCGGCCAGGACCCGTTCAACCCTTACCGGCACTGTAGAAGCCTTTGCCATATATTAGCCCCCTCATAGGTCAAAAATGACAGCTTGTCTTTTGTCAGTTAGTAGCATATGCAAGAACAGGAACTCTGATAAATGCTACTGTGCCGTGTCTGGTCATATTTACAATGACATGGTCTTTTCTTGTCTCAACAACCGGAAGCTGAACCCATTTGCTTCCCTGAAGCTGGTAAACTGCGATATTGTCTCCTGCATTTACTCCACTTACATAGAAGTTAACCTTAGCTGTTTTAAATGAAGCTCCGGGAGAACTTGTATTTACAACGTTGAGAAGCGCTCCGCCAAGACCTGCTGAGAAGCCTGTAGCTGCTGTGAGCTGTCCGCCTGTAGCAGGAGTAAGAACAAATGTCACATTACTCTTTCCACCATTGATCTCAACATGACCGCCCTGTCCAACAATTGTAGAACCATAGCCGATTATATTATTTCTCTTGTAAAAATCGTTAGCAGATGAGGAACTTCCTCCGCCGCCTCCGCCTGAGCCTCCTGACGAACCTGATGAGCCTGAGCTCTTTCCGCCGCCTGCATTGATCGCATTGGCAAGATTCTGAACCTGAGTAGTAAGGCTTGCAAGCTGAGCAGTGTTTACATAGAGCTGCTCTTCATATGACTCAAGGGCATCTTCGTACTCAGTCATCTTTGTTGTGAGTTCTTCAATTTTTGCCGTATTATCACTCTCACTGCTTTCAAGAGTAGCTATTTCCTCTTTAAGAGTCTGTATTTTTTCCTGCAAAGTTACAACATTCTCTCTCAAAGTAGCCACGCTCTCCCTAAGAGTTGTAACCTGCTCACTGGTGCTTGTTTCACTTTCTTTAATTGCACTTTCAAGCTTTGCCTGCAACTCTTCAATCTGCTTCATCAGATCATCTGTAGTCACACTGTTTGATCCCGTATTGGTGGTACCGTCTGCCGCACATACACTTAAGGATGAACATACAAGCAAAACACCTGCAACTGTGAGAGCAAGAATTTTCTTCATAATAATTTGCCTCCATACACTTTCAAAAACACAACTTAGCCATCTATATCTGATCTGGATCCCTCCAGCTGTGGCTCTTTGGCCATTTTAAGGCTTGCTCCAACCTATTGTGGAAAAGTCCTCTTCCGGATCTCCCCAGTCGATTTCTCTGTCAATCTTTCCTGCCGCATCTCCAACAAGACACCCGATTACCACAATCTGCCTGTCGCTGTCATCCGATGTAAGTGTCAAAAGAAAATGACTGGGCTCAAGTCCCGTCTCCCATCCTGACCTTATATTCTTGTTCATGGTCCTGCCGGAATAAATCTCATCGATAAACTGCTGACAGCCTGACGCATAGGAAAAATCATATTGTTCCAAGAGTCTTGTATTCTCTCTTGTATAAGCAGCCATAATGTAGTAAATAAGGGCATTTCCCTCCATATATACATGTATGTACTGCTGCTCTTCAAAATAGCTCCTGTCAAGGAACTTACTAAGCTCCTCCGTCGGTACCCCGTGGACAACTTCATTAAAATCGCACATATTTGCCATATTAGCGGCTTCTATGTAAAAGCATCCTTTTGCATCCGGTTCTTTTGCCACATTATGACTTGCATAAAAACTGTCATCACCATCTGCATTTTGAAGGATTGGACCATTGATCGGCGTCCCCGGAACATATATCCATGCAAATATATCTCCGTTCTCCTTTTTTAATTTTTCGAAATCAATGATCGGACCGCCTTCTTCTGAAGTACTGACAATCTCCTCTTTTTGCCCACATCCTGCAAGCAGAAACAGAAAAAAGATTGTCAAAAAAAGACTTATAAGAGCTTTCCTATCTATATATCGTCTAGTTTTATCCATTTATTTAGCCCACAACATCAACTTTTTCATAAAAAACTTCTAATATTGTTTTGTACAGGTCATCATCATCCACATAAAACTCTTCAAACTTTCCATTTTTCACGTTTTCACCCTTTATGGTAATAATGTCATCAGAGCTAAAACTGAATGAAGAAATATATGGCGCCAGATAGCTTATTTCATCTGCACTTATATTGGTAACCATTTTGCTGCTTATGGCTGTAAAGAGCTCCACTGCCGCATTATTATTCTCTTTTGTAGTCTCCCTTGCAGCATCTATAAAGCCTTCAAGGTACTGCCTCTGCCTCTCAAGTCTGTTTTCATTGGATCCAAAGACATGTACATCCCTTGCTTTAACATAGTAAAAAGCACTGTCGCCTTCCAGGTGGACCTGGGCCCCCTCTTTCAGCGTTTTATCCCATTTGGTAAGGTCCTCCAAGACAGTTACATCTACGCCACCAACCTGATCATTTATGGTAGGAATTGCGCTCATATTTATGGCCGCATAACCATGTATCGGAAGCTGGTAAAACATATTTGAAACCGCTTTGACCTGATAGTTACAGCTCTCTTCCATGCCGTCTCCAAAGCCGTGCTGGGTCGCGATCTGTGCTATAACAGTGGTCATATATCTTCCATATTCATCGTAAACATCTATATCGGTCATGCTGTTTCTGTTAATTCCAATTACTTTTATAGACTGGTCACGTGGATTTAGTACCAAAAGAAACAGCGCATCCGCCTGGCCTCCATCAGTTCCCTCTGCAACCTTAACCACGGTTTCGTCGTCCTTATCGATTCCCATTATCAAAAAAGTAATTATGTCATCGTTGTAATCGTAAACATTTCCATTGTAAGGTACCCAGTCGTCTTCCCAGTAAGCATCTGTACTTTCAGAGACAGACATATCCGTCTGCGCCATCATTGGTGTTGACGTCGCAGATTTAGAGTCAAGATTCGATTTTCCAAGTATTCTCATAACTTCAAAACCAGCAAGACCAAGGGTCGTCACTGTCATAAGCACTGCCCAGATTATGAGAAAAACCTTTCCTGCTCCTCGCATTTGCTATCGCTCCTAGTTTTCAGTTTCTGTTGATGCACCCGTTGCTGAATCCCCCTCACTGCTTTCTTCGCCGGCTTCCATCTCTCCACCTGATAACATATCAGGGAAAAGACCATCCTCCATAACATCCACAGCATCTCCATTGTTATCAATATCTTTTATATCTGCTGGAAATACTCTGGACTGTTTTGTCACATTCCCGCTATAGTCCGCAACAGCATAGTACACAACCGCTGTTCCGGCATCCCTGTTGAGCACCACCTTTTCAACTACAATTCTCTGCGTAAGATCTCCATCTCTGGAATCATACGCATTTATGCCAACAAGTAAGTCTTTGTCTGTAGTCTCGGAGTCGTAAGTCAGATTAAGGGCTGAGAATCTGAACTCCGGTGCCATCCTGTCGCTTCTTCCATAAGCAAGCACTATAAGTGCTATCAGGACCCCGCTAAATATGGTAAAAAAAATACCTAAAATGTTTCCTTTCACCTGCATCTCCCCATAAAATCAGTCTTTTCTTGTAACTCCGGCAAGATAGTTAAGTTCATCAAGGTCATCATCATCCGGAGGTGCCGGTTCTGCTGCCTTTGGCCGAACCTGCTTGTCAGCTGTATCCTCTCCGTTTCCATAGTATTTGCCATAATACTTGCCGTAGTATTTGCCGTAATAATTTCCATAGTGGCCGTAATAGCCTTTTCCTGAAATATCAACTTTATTAAGTACAACTCCAAGAATCTTTGCCCCTGCTTTATCCAGCTGGTCTTTTACCCTCTGGGCAAATCTATAACTTATGGAATTGCTCTCAATCACCATCACAGTGCCATCGCATTGCTTTGAGACAACTGCCGCATCAATAACGCTTCCAAGGGGCGGCGTATCTATGATCACATAGTCAAAGACCTGCTTCATATTCTCAAGGACCTTTTCAAAGATTCTTCCGCCCAAAAGCTCACTGGGGTTCGGCGGAACAGGTCCACTAAATACAACGTAAAGATTGGGCGTATCCGTCTCACAGATAACACTTGAAAGTCTCTCTCTTCCGACAAGACAATGAGTAAGTCCAAGTCTAACAGAACCTGTCCTGTATCTTCCCACAAGGACTGACTTTCTCATATCCGCGTCCACCAGAATAGTCTTTTTACCTGCCTCAGCAAAGGCTCTTGCAAGAGCCATGGCCACAGTTGTCTTCCCTTCACCGGGAGTACAGCTGGTAACTGAGATGATCCTCACATTCTGGCCGCTGAACTCTATATTGCTTCGCAAGGTCTTATAGGCTTCTTTTATCTGATAATTATTTTCCGACTGACTGAAGTGAAGCTTGGCACTCTGCATATTTTCCCCCGTTACTTATGTTTGCTCTTTTTGGCTTTCTTTTTATCCATCTCCTCAGTGGTCAGCGGAATAAGCGCCAGTGTGCTCATTCCCAGATATCTTTCCACGTCGTCGTTGCTCTTAATGGTGTCATCCAGAAGGTATCCCAGCACCACGAAAAATGCTATAAGTACAGATCCCAGAAATCCTGCTATCACAGTCCATCTTGCCACGCTGGGACTGGATTTCTTGGTGGGAACATTGGCAGTCTCCGCCACGTTGATGGCATCGATATCCATAACGTTGGTGATATGCTCACTGGCCACCTCTCTGATGCAGTTGGCGATCTTCATGGCCATGAGGGGATCCTCGTCCTTGGCTGTAATGGCCACGATACGGGTATCCGAAGGAGTATCCACCCTCAGCACATCGGAAAGGTCATCATAGGTGGTGTCTATCATATTAAGTCTCTGGATTACCTCCTCCAGAACATATCTGCTCTTTATAAGCTCCGCATAATCCTGGGTCAGCTGAGTGGAAATCTGCACGTCGGAATATGTGACAGTCTGGTTTTCCTCTTTATTCAGGATGTAGATCTTGGTGGTGGATTCATAAACGGGATGAATCACAAACTTGCTCAGAAACAGTCCCGCCAATGCAAAGAATGCCCCAGCGCTGATAATGAGAAAAGCTCTTGCAAGTAATACCGAAAACAGTTCCCCAAGATTGATTTCAATTATGTCGTCCTTGTTCCCCATTAACTCCCCCTACTTTTTTGTATGCACTATATGATCACGTTATCTAACACTGACTGCGGATTGTCGTAAAAAAGTCTGTCCGCTGTATCAAGTCCAAATTTGCGCTCCACGTACTTTCTGCAGTCGGCGATGTTCGGAGCACGTCTTCCGGTATCATGGGCATCCGTTGCTACAAAATGTACCAGATCCTCTTTTATCAGCTTCTTGGTAAAATGGGCTATTCCAAAGCCATATTTTCCCATAATGCTGCTTGCGTTGACCTGAATATAACAGCCCATGTCCACCAGTTCCCGGACATAAGCGGGATGGGACACCACGTCGCTGTATCTCTCCACATGGGCTATGATTGGGATAAATCCCGCTCCCTGCACCTGATAAAGTCCGTTGTGTATAGCCTTATAAGGATAAGCGGGATGAAACTCCACCAGCACATAATCGGAACCTGCCAGGGTGCATATGTTGCCGCTTTCCAAGTCCGCCTGGGTCTCATCGCTGTAATATACTTCGTTGCCGGAATAAAGATTGACATTTACTCCGTTGTCCCTGGCCACATCCTGGAGCCTCTGCCGGTATGCGGCGTTGTGTTTGGGACTTACATTGTGGTGCATCGGTTTATGATGAGGGGTAAGAATTATTTTCTTTACCCCGTTAGCTGCAGCTATTTTCAGCATCTGAAGACTTGTGTCAGTATCCGGCGAGCCGTCATCGACTCCCGGCATTATATGACAGTGTATATCGATGGATTCAAGCATTAATCACTCCTATGTAGGATGAAAAATCCTTTATTTCTGCGGTTTCTTTCGCGACCATCATTGCAAAGCCGCATAAATATTTATGATATATCATATTAATTATACAACGATTTAATTACCGCATTCAACATTGTGTACTATTTTATAAATTTTTAATCAAGATATAGGGCTGTGTGCTACACTTATGTAAAAACATAGAAATACAAGGAGGCACTTATGATTCCAAAAGATCCGGTAATGCTGCTTAGTTTTATGAATATGAAGCTTAGAGATAACTACTCAAATCCGGAGTCTCTTTTTGATGACTTGGATATTTCTGCAGAAGAGCAGAACGAGATAATTGAAAAGCTTAAGAATATTGGATATGTCTACGATTCTGAGAGGAATCAGTTTGCGTAACATAAGAAACGGGCCCGGAAAACCTGAGC